>Ga0335085_10005558_pt1 | contig 20165 bp, 19 predicted proteins | sample Lox_Sample_45_FD_206712 | JGI IMG/M metagenome (GOLD analysis project Ga0335085, IMG submission 206712) | Soil microbial communities from Loxahatchee National Wildlife Refuge, Florida, United States - Lox_Sample_4.5 | ecosystem: Environmental > Terrestrial > Soil > Wetlands | place: USA...
CGTCCACGTCGCCCACGAGATCGAGCCGTACGTCGGCTTCGTCCCGTCGCTCTTCCTCGGCGCGTTCGGAACGGCCCTGGCGCTCCTCTTCGCCGGCCGGCTGCCGCTCGCGCCGGAGCACGTCGGAACGCTCATTGTCCCCGCCTCGCTGGCGACCCTGTTCTCGGGCTTCCTCCTCCTGACGACGCGCCGGAAGGCGATCGTCCAGGTGGTCGGCTACCTGATTCTCGAGAACGGCGTCTTCGTCTTCGGGCTCGTCCTGATCGAGGCGATGCCGTTTCTCGTGGAGGTGGGGGTCCTCCTCGACCTCCTCGTCGCCATCTTCATCATGGGAATCGTCCTCAACCACATCCGGCGCGAGTTCTCGTCGCTCGACACCGAGCGTCTCGCGGACCTGAAGGAATAGCCCGTGGCGCTCGCGCTGATCCTCGTCCCGCTCGCGGCGGCGGCGCTCGCCTTCCTCGTTCCGTCGGACCGCGCGCGGCCCCTCGTGCTTCCGGCCGCCGCCCTTTCGCACCTCGCCCTCACGGGCGCCGCCCTCGCCGGGCGAGGGCCCGTCCTCCGCGGGGAGTGGCTCCAGCTCGACGCCCTCGGCGGCGTGACGCTCGGCCTCGTCAGCGTCCTCTTCGCGATCTGCGCGCTTTACGCGCCCGGATATCTCCGCCTCCGGCTCGACCGGCCGAATCGCGTCCTCTGCGCCTGCCTCCTCGTCTTTCTCTCCGCCGCCACGCTCCTCGTCCTCTCCCAGCACCTCGGCCTGATGTGGGTGGCCGTGGAGGCGACGACGCTGGCGACCGCGCCGCTCGTCTACTTCAACAGGAACGCGCGCTCCATCGAGGCGACGTGGAAGTACCTGATGATCGCGTCGGTCGGGATCGCGCTGGCCCTTCTCGGCTCGCTCTTTCTCGGTTACTCGGCCTACCTCGGCGGCGGGGAACCGTCGCTCCTGTTCGCGACGCTTCGCGAGAACGCCGGCGGCTTCTCGAGGCCCTGGCTCCGGGCGGGATTCGTCCTCCTGCTCGTCGGGTACGGCACGAAGATGGGCCTGGCGCCGCTTCACACCTGGAAGCCCGACGTCTACGGCGAGGCCCCCGGACTCGTCGGCGCGCTCCTCGCCGGAGGGCTGACGAGCTGCGCTTTCCTGGCGCTCCTCCGCGTCTACGGGATCGTGAGCGCGGCGGGCGAGGGGGCCTTCGCGCGCGGCCTGCTCGTCGCCCTCGGGCTCCTCTCCATGGCCGTCGCGGCGGTCCTGATGGTCCGCCAGCGCGACGTCAAGCGGATGCTCGCCTACTCGAGCGTCGAGCACATGGGAATCCTGGTTCTCGGCGTCGGGATCGGAGGGGCGGGTCTCGCCGGGGCCATCCTGCACGCGATCAACAACGGCCTGACGAAGACCGTTCTCTTTCTCGCGGCGGGGAACATCCACCGCGCCTATCGGAGCAAGAGCCTGGACGACGTGACGGGGGCCCTGGTGAGGCTGCCGCTCTCCGGCGCCCTCTTCCTCGCGGGGTTCCTCGCCATCACGGGGTCCCCGCCCTTCGGCCCGTTCGTGAGCCTGTTCGCGATCCTGAACGCGGCGGTCTCGTCGGGGCGATTCGCCGTCGCCGCCCTCTACGTCGGACTCCTCGCGGTGGTCTTCCTCGGAATGGGGGCGACGGTCCTGGCCGTCGTCCAGGGGCGCCCCTCGCGGGAAGCTCTCGACTCGCCCTACCAGGACAACATCCGGAAGACCGGCCCGATCCTCCTCACGATGGCCCTCGTCCTTCTCCTCGGGCTCTGGATTCCGGAGCCGCTTCGGAAGCTGATCGCGGGCGCGGCGGGCGGCCTGGAGGGCAGGCCGTGAGCTTCCTTCGGCTTCGAAACGCGACCGCGGTACCGCTCGGGGAGATCCCCGAGAGCGAATTCGACGACTTCCGCGGAGGGGTCCTGTCGGAGATCTCGGCCGGCCGGAGGCTCGTCTCGCTCTTTGCCGATGCGCCGTCCGGGGCGGAATACCTCCGGATGTTCGCGGTTCTCGCAGACGACCGGGAGGGGTGGCTTCACGTGGCGTGGACGCGGCTCTTCGGAGACGACTATCCGGCGCTCACGCCCCTCTGCCCGCAGGCGCACCTCTTCGAACGGGAGATGGCCGAGCAGCTCGGTGTGAAGCCGCAGGGCCATCCGTGGCTGAAACCGGTCAGGTTCCGGAGCTCGTGGCGGCCGGGCCGGGACGCCTTCGGGCGCGTTCCGGGGGAAGAGCCGGTTCCGGGCGTGGCGCCCTTCTTCCGCGTGGAAGGGGAGGAGGTCCACGAGGTCGCCGTCGGCCCCGTCCACGCCGGCGTCATCGAACCGGGGCACTTCCGATTCCAGTGCCACGGCGAGCGCGTCTTCCACCTCGAGATCTCTCTCGGCTACCAGCATCGGGGCCTCGAGGAGGCGCTGAGAGGAGGACCGCACCGGCTGACGATCCACCAGGTGGAGACGGTGGCGGGCGACACGACGGCCGGCCACGCGATCGCCTACGTCCAGGCGCTCGAGGCGCTCTCGGGGACGACGCCGCCGGCCCGTGCGCAGGCCCTCCGGGGCGTGGCGCTGGAGCTGGAGCGCCTCGCCAACCATACGGGCGACCTCGGCGCGCTCGCCGGCGACGTCGGCTACCTGCCGACCGCGTCGTATTGCGGGCGGATCCGCGGCGACTTCCTCAACCTGACGGCGACCCTCTGCGGGAGCCGCTTCGGGCGCGGCCTGATCCGCCCGGGCGGCGCCGGCTTCGACGTGGACGCCGCCGCCCTCGCCGACCTTTCCTCGCGCCTCGCGAGAGCGGACGCGGAGGTCCGGGGAGCCGTGGAGCTCCTCTGGGCCACGCCGACGGTCGTGGCCCGCTTCGAGAACACGGGGACGGTCTCGCGGGCGACGGCCGAGGAGATCGGCCTCGTGGGACCGGCGGCCCGGGCGACGGGCCTGGTGCGCGACGTGAGGCAGGACCATCCCCACGGCATCTACCAGTACGCCCACATCCCTGTCATGACCGCCCACTACGGCGACGTGAACTCCCGGGCCGTCGTGAGGTGGCTCGAGATGCAGCAGTCGCGCCAGTTCGTCGCCGAGCGGCTGGCGGCGCTTCCGAAGACGCCGGTTCAGGCGCAGATGAACCCGCTCGCGAAGGACAGCCTCGCCGTTTCGCTCGTCGAAGGCTGGCGCGGCGAGATCTGCCACGTGGCCGTGACCGGCGCCGACGGGCGCTTCGAGAGGTACAAGATCACCGATCCGTCCTTCCACAACTGGTTCGGGCTGGCCCTCGCCCTTCGGGGTGGAGAGATCTCCGACTTTCCGCTCTGCAACAAGAGCTTCAACCTTTCCTATTGCGGGCACGACCTGTGAGGGGGCACGCGTGCTGAAGGCCCTCAAGGCGAGGCGGGCGCAGGGACACCGGACGATCCCGTTCCCCGACGGCCCGCCGCCGTCCCTCCCCGCGCGATTCCGGGGGTTGCCGACGATCGACGCGGCCCGGTGTCCCGAGGGGTGCCGGGACTGCGCGGAGGCCTGTCCGACGCGGGCGCTCACCGTCGGGGCGGGCGGCGTCACCCTCGATCTCGGATCGTGCCTCTTCTGCCCCGAATGCGAGAGGGCCTGCCCCGAGAAGGCCGTCACGTTTTCGGGCGACTTCCGTCTCGCGGTCCGGACCCGCGAGGCGCTCGTGACGACGGGGCGCGAGCTTCAGCTGGCCACGGCGCTCGACGGGAAGCTCCGCCGGCTCTTCGGGCGGTCGCTGAAGCTCCGTCAGGTCAGCGCGGGGGGATGCAACGCCTGCGAGGCCGACGTCAACGTCCTCTCCACGGTCGTCTGGGACATCGGCCGATTCGGCATTCAGATCGTCGCCTCGCCGCGGCACGCCGACGGCCTCCTGGTCACGGGCCCCGTCACCCGGAACATGCGCCTCGCCCTCCGGAAGACGTACGACGCGGTTCCCGACCCGAAGATCGTCATCGCCGTCGGCGCCTGCGCGATTTCGGGAGGCCCCTACCTCGACCGGCCCGAGCAGCACGGCGGCGCCTCCTCGACCGTTCCCGTCGATCTCTTCATCCCCGGCTGCCCGCCGCATCCGCTGACGATTCTCGACGGCCTGCTGCGGCTTCTGGGACGGATCGAGGACGGCTCGAGGAGACCCGGCGGCTGACCGGGGCTCTCCGGCGGCCCGGGCCCTCGCGGCTAGACTCCGGGAATGCGCCGCCTGCTGCCTTTCGCCGCCGTCCTTCTCCTCCCCGCGCTCGCCGCGGCCGCGGCGCCCGCCGCGCCCGGGTCCGAACCGGGCCCGACGCTCTTCGCCGTGCGCCGGGCGAAGCTCCTCTCGAAGCTCCCGGCCGGGGCCGTGGCGATCCTCCATGCCGCGCCCGAGAGCGCGGGCGGGCGGGAGAGCTACCGGCAGGACTCCGGATTCTGGTACCTGACCGGCTTCCCGGAGCCGGAGGCGGTCGCCGTCCTCGCGCCGGGAGCGCCGGAGGGGAAGCGGTACACGCTCTTCGTGAGGCCGAAGGAGTGGGAGCGGGAGCAGTGGACCGGCTACCGCGCCGGGCCGGACGGGGCGAAGGCCACGTACGCCGCCGACGAGGCGTTCCCCGTCGAGGAGTTCTCGAAACAGCTCGGAGATCTCCTCCGGGACGCGACGTCGCTCTGGGTCCTCGACGGCGGCGACACGAAGTTCCGCGACACGCTCGTCTCGGGCTGGTCGCGGCGCGCCGCGCTCGAGAAGGGGTCGCTGCCGCTCTACGACCTCGCGCCGACCGTGGCCGACCTGCGCCTCGTGAAGGACGGGGCGGAGATCGCGCTCCTCAGGCAGGCGGTCGCGCTCACGGTGAATGCGCACCGCGCGGCGATGCGGCTCGCCCAGCCGGGGAACGGCGAGTGGGTCCTCGCGGGGGCCATGGTCGGGACCTGCCTGTCGGGGGGCGCGGCGCGGATGGCTTATCCGCCGATCGTCGGCTCCGGGCCGAACTCGGTCGTCCTCCATTACGACGCCTCGAGCCGGGTCCTGAAGGCGGGCGACATGATCGTGAACGACACGGCCTGCGAGGTCGGCATGTACGCCGCCGACGTGACGCGGAGCTACCCGGCCGGCGGGACCTTCTCCCCCCAGCAGAAGGCGATCTACGAAATCGTCCTCAAGGCCCAGAAGGCGGCGCAGGCGAAGGCGGCGCCGGGGGTCGAGATGCGCGAGCTCTACGACGCGACGGTCGACGTGATCGTCGACGGTCTCCTGTCGCTCGGGCTCCTGTCGGGGGACAAGGCCGAGATCGTCGCCCGGAGAAGCTACCGGACCTTCTACCCGCACGGCTCGTCGCACTGGCTCGGGCTGGACGTACACGACGCCGGGAGCTACGAATCGGAGCGGATCCCCCCGGAAACTCCGCCGCACATGCGCCGCTTCGCTCCGGCGCACGCGAAGCTCCGGCCCGGGATGGCCTTCACGATCGAGCCGGGAATCTACATCCCCGAGAAGGCCGAGGGCGTCGACCCGAAGTGGTGGAACATCGGCGTCCGGATCGAGGACGACTTCCTCGTCACCTCCCGGGGGGTCGACTGCCTGAGCTGCGCGCTGCCGCGGGAGATCGCCGAGCTGAAGAAGGCGATCCGGAGATAAACGACCCCCGGGGCGGATAACATCCGGCGCCGTGCCGCGGATCCAGGTCCTCCCCGACGCGCTCGTGAACCAGATCGCCGCCGGCGAGGTGGTCGAGCGCCCGGCCTCGGTCGTGAAGGAGCTGGTCGAGAACGCGCTCGACGCCGGGGCGACGCGGATCACGGTGGACGTGGAAGGGGGAGGCGTCTCCCGGATCGAGGTGGCCGACGACGGCTCGGGGATGGGGCCCGAGGACGCGCGTCTCGCGCTCGAGCGGCACGCCACGTCGAAGATCTCCGTGGCCGACGACCTCGTCCGGATCGGGACGCTCGGCTTCAGGGGCGAGGCGCTCCCCTCCATCGCGTCCGTCGCGCGCCTCGTCCTCGTCACCTCCCCCGACGCCTCCGGGCTCGGCACCGAGGTCGTCTCCGAGGGCGGCGCGCCGCCAGCCGTCCGCCCGGCCCGGCAGACGAAGGGGACGCGCGTCGTCGTCGAGAACCTCTTCGCAATCGTCCCGGCCCGCCGGAAGTTCCTGAAAAGCATCGACGCGGAGCTGCGCGCGATCGTCCGGAGCCTCGCCGCGCTCTCGCTCGCGCGTCCCTCCGTCTCGTTCGTCCTCCGGACCGGGGAGCGGCTCCTCCTCGACCTGCCGGAGGTCCCGGACGCCGGCACCCGGCTGCGCGCCCTGCTCGGGGACGCGTTCGAGGGGACGCTCGCCCCGGTCTCGTTCGCCCACCGGGGAATGACGCTGGCCGGGGCCGTCACGCCCCCGGAGAAGACCTTCCCGTCGAAGACGCAGCAGTGGCTCTTCGTGAACGGCCGGGCCGTGAAGGACGCCACGGCCTCGCACGCGGCGCAGCTCGCCGCGCGGGAGGCGATCCGCGAAGGGCGGCACCCGGCGTTCGCCCTCTTCATCGCCTGCCCTCCCGACGCCTGTGACGTCAACGTTCACCCGCAGAAGCTGGAGGTCCGCTTCCGCGACCCGAGCGCCGTCCACTCCCTCGTTCACCGGGGCCTTCTCGCCGCGCTGGGCGGGGCGAAGGGAGCCACCGGCGTCGAGGCGGAGGCCCTGACGGCACAGGCGCCCTGGACGCTCCGCCGCGCCGAGCCGTTCGCGCGCCCCGCCGCGTCGATGTCCGAGACCCTCGAAGCGTGGGGCGGAGCCCTCGCGCCGCCCGCGGCCGCCGACGTGGCGCGCTCCGCCTACCCGCCGTCCTCGGTCGCGGCGTCGCCGCTCGGAGCGCTCCGCCTCCTCGGCCAGTACCGAAGCTCCTTTCTCGTGGCGGAAGGGGAGCGGGGGCTCGTCCTGATCGACCAGCACGTGGCGCACGAGCGGGTCCGTTACGAACGGATCCTGGACCGGCTGGAGTCCTCCTCCGCCTCGTCGCAGGGTCTCCTCCTCCCGGTGAGCTTCGAGGCGACGGCGGAGGAGGCGCTTCTTCTGTCCCGCGCCGACCGCCTCCTCGCCGCGGCCGGCTTCGTCGTCTCCGAGAGGTCGGGGCGGAGCTTCGTCGTCTCGGCGGCGCCGGCCGACACGCCGGCGAGCGCCGTCGTCCCGTTCCTCCGCGACTTCCTCGCCCGCCTCGCGGCGATTCCCGAGGGGGGCGACCCGGGGAGCGCGAAGGGGCGCGAGGCGCTGGCCGCCTCGCTCGCCTGCCGGGGCGCCGTGACCGTGAACACGCTCCTCGCGCCCGCCGAGGCGCTCACGCTCCTTTCGGACCTGGCCCGGTGCCGCGACCCGTGGACCTGTCCGCACGGGCGGCCGATCCTCCTGACCTTCGACCACCTCGAGCTGGAGAAGCGCTTCGGGAGGCGGACGTGAGCGACGGCCGCGACCTCTTCGCCCCGCGCCTCGGCCTGACGATGCCGCTCTGCGGCCTGAACTTCGTCTTCTTCTTCCTGATCCAGATGGACCCGGAGCGGGCCTACCGGCTCTTCGCGTTCCAGCCCGGGGCGGCCCTCGAGATGCCCTGGACCTTCGTGACCTACCAGTTCCTGAACTCGGGAGCGCTCGGCCTCTTCTTCGGGACGATGATGCTCTACATCCTCGGCATGGCGCTCGAGACGGAGTGGGGGACGCCGGAGTTCACGGCGTTCTGGCTCGTCGCGACGCTGGGAGGCTCGCTCGCGGCGTGGGCGACGGGCGGGATCCTGACGAGCGGCTGGCAGATCACGGGCGTCTCGATGCTCTTCACCTACGCGGTCCTCTTCCCGGAGACGCAGTTCCTGATCTTCTTCGTCGTCCCCGTGAAGGTGAAGTGGATGGCGTGGCTCGGGGCGGCGCTTCTCGTCTGGACGTTCCTCGCCGCGCTCTTCGCCGGGCGGGCCGGCGCGGGCCTGGCGAACCTCGTCGGCGCGTCGGCCGGGTTCCTCTTCTTCTGGATCCGGCACCGCGGCGCCCAGAAGGCAAAGAAAGCCCGGCGCGAGACCGTCGCCGCGCTCAAGTCCGCCGGCGCCATCCGCGAGGACGCGGCTCTCGAGCGGCGCAACCGCGACCTCTTCCCGCGCGTGGAGGAGCTGCGGCTCGCCTCCAGGGCAGGGGGCGAACCGCCGCCGAAGCTCCGGGGGTTCGAGGGAGAGCTTCAACAGCTCGTCGTCCCCGGCGTCAACATCTGCAAGCCCGTCGACTTCAAGGGGGACAAGGACGGGATCTGCCTGAAGTGCGAGGGGTTCGCCGAGTGCTCGCTCCGGTACGTCCGGGGCGAGCCGGCCGAGATCGTGGTGAAGCCTCGCGGCTGAATCCCCGGGGATAGAATCCGGCCGAGGCACCGTCTCATGTTCATCTTCATCGCGCTGGCGGTGATCGGCATGGTCCTGGTGGCGATCTCCGCGTTTCTGGGACACGACTTCGACGCCCATCCGGAGCTGGAGGTGGGCGGCGTCGGCCTCTTCAGCCTGCGCGCTCTCTCGATCTTCATCATGACGTTCGGAACCGTCGGGGCCCTCGTCCGGTGGACCGACCGGACGCCGATCGTGAGCTCGCTCTGGGGCCTCCTGGCCGGCGTGCTGACATACGGCCTCTATGTCGCGGCGATGCAGCTCATCCGCTCGCAGCAGGCCAGCTCTCTCATCGAGGACCGCGAGCTCGTGGGCTTGACGGCGCTCGTGACCGTGGCCATCCCGGCCGAGGGCCTCGGCGAGGTGACCTGCCGGCTGAAGTCCCAGACGACGCGGCGCATGGCTCGCTCGGCGCGGCGGCAGCCGATCGCCGAGGGGGCGCTCGTCCGCGTCGGCGAGCTCCAGGGAGACGTGCTTCTGGTCGAACCCGCGAACTGAAAAGCCGGGACTCCCTCCCCGGCCTCCGAAGCGAAGGAGTCGCTCCCATGTCCAGCCTGATCTTCCCGGTCCTTCTGGTCCTCGTCGCGGTCGTCGTGCTCGTCGTCCTGATGACGGCGGTTCGGAACTACATCAAGGTCCCGCCGAACCGGGTGGCCGTCTTCTACGGCCGCAAGCACAAGGCGCCCGACGGCAAGCTCGTCGGCTTCCGGCTCGTGACGGGAGGCGCCGGGTGGAAGTGGCCCGTCCTCGAGAACGTCACCTACCTCGAACTCACCGTTTTCCCCATCGACCTCGATGTCCGGGACGTCCCGAACATCGACGGCGTCCTCGTCAGCGTGCAGGCCGTGGCGAACGTGAAGATCCGGAGCGACGAGCAGTCGCTGACGGCCGCGGCCGAGCGATTCCTGGGCATGACGTCGCAGGGAATCAAGGAGATCGCCTACAAGAACCTCGAGGGCCACCTCCGCTCCATCATCGGCCGCCTCACCGTCGAGGAGATCGTCCGCGACCGTTCGAAGTTCAACCAGGAAGTCCTCATGGAGGCGACGAGCGACCTCGCGAAGATCGGACTCGGGGTCGATGTCCTGACGATCCAGAAGGTGAGCGATTCCGAGGGGTACATCGAGGCCCTCGGCAAGAAGCGGACGGCCGAAGTCAAGCGCGACGCGCAGATCGGCGAGGCCGCGGCGGCCCGCGAGGCGACCATCCAGTCGACGACGGCCCTTCGCGAAGGAAAGCAGAAGGAGAACGAGAACCTGGCGCTCGTGGCCCTGGCCGAGAAGGAACGCGACGTCCGGAAGGCCCAGTACCAGGCCGACGTCCTTTCCCAGCAGGCGACAGCCAAGCAGGCCGGCCCGCTGGCCGACGCGGCGGCCCGCCAGAATGTCGTGGAGCAGGAGGTCCAGGTCGATTTCGTCCGGACGCGGAAGCAGACCGAGGTGGCCGAGGCCGACGCCCTCCGGCGCGAGAAACAGCTCCTCGCCGAGGTCGTGAAGCCGGCGGAAGCGGCCAAGCAGCAGGTCATCCTGCAGGCCGAGGGATCCAAGCAGCGCGAGATCCTCGAGGCCGAGGGAAAGAAGACGGCGGTCATCACGATCGCCGACGCCGAGAGACAGCGGCTGGCCATGGAGGGACTCGGCGCCGCGGAGGCGCTGAAATCGAAGCTCCTTGCCGAGGCCGAGGGGAACAAGGCGAAGCTGCTCGCCGAAGCGGAAGGCAACAAGGCCAAGCTCCTCGCGGAGGCGGACGGGATCAAGGCGAAGCTCCTCGCCGAGGCGGAGGGCGCTCTGAAGAAGGCGGAGGCGTTCCAGAAGCTGGACGAGTCGTCGCGGACACTCCTCGTCCTCGAGCGGTTCCCGGAGCTGATCAAGGCCTTCGCCCCCGTCGCCGGCGCCGTGGCCGCGCCGCTCGGTAACATCGACAAGCTCGTCATGATCGACGGAGGGGGTGGAGGCGAGGGGGGCGGTACGGTGAACCGCCTCGCGCAGACGGTCCCCACGACGATGTATCAGGTGATGCAGCTCTCGCAGGCGCTCGGGCTCGACATGAGCGTTCTCCTCGGGAAGCTCGGGATAAGGCCCGAGGAGGAGACGAAACCCGCGAAGAAGGTGTAGGGCGCGATGGAGGTACCCTGCCGCTCCCGGAAGCCGTGAGAGACGGATAGACTCGGCACATGCTGGCCGCCGCCGGGAGCGTTCTCGCGCTCCTCCTCGCCGTCTCCGCTCCGACGCCGACGCCGGCCGGCCCGTCCTACGCCGTCATCCCGTCGCCGATTCCGGGCGTGCCGCTCCCTCCGGACGGAGCCGTCGACGCCGAGCTGACGCGTCTCCGGACGCAGCAGGCCGACGTCGAGCGGAAGCAGGCGTTCGCCCAGCTCGACGCGGACCGCAAACTCTCGAAGAAGGAGAAGGCGGAGATCCGGGGGAAGCTCGTCTCGATGAAGCTCGCCGTCATGACGACGGCGCGCCCCTTCGACGAGGTGGCCGCCTTCTACGAGAAGACCGTTCCGCGCGCCGAGTTCGTCTTCGGAGTGCGCGACCTCGGGGCCGACCTCGATGAGGCGATCCGCACGGGAGCCATCAAGGCCGACCGGGAGCGGGTGCGCGAGGCGGCGGGGAAGCAGGGGCGGTCGGCCCGCTGGACCCGCGAAGCCGAGCGGCTCTCCATCGCCATCGAGGACCATCTCATCGACCCCCGCGACGGGAGGATCACGAAGAAGACGGTCGTGCTGGTCACGTCCTTCGAGAACTGAGCGCGCGAGCCGGCCCTCGGGGCGGAACCGCCGTCTCCCGGTCCCTTCAGCTCCCGATCTTCGGCTCCGCCGGCTCGGCCGGCTGCTTCGACTTCCAGTAGGCCCAGATCTGCCAGGCGCCGAACGCGATCAGCAGGACCGGCCAGAAATCGAAGAGGAACGACAGGTTGATCCGGAAGTAGCGGTCGAGGAGGAAAAAGACGCCCACGAGGACGAGGAAGATCCCGAAGGTGAGGCTGCCGCTGAAGTTCATCGGCTTCTCGTTGGGCAGGAGGTTCGATTCGGGGGCCCCGGTCGCGTTGATCGCCTTGGCCTGGCGGACCGCGTCGATCAGGACGAAGAACCACCAGAACGGGATCATCAGATTGGCCGGCCCGGGAACGTGTCCCGCCATCGAAATCACGACCACCCAGACCGCGAAGAAGATGACGGCCCGCTGGTAGAGCCCGAGGTAGACGTGTCCGAGGCCGGGGATGACGGACAGGAGTCCCGCCGCGGCGGGGTTCTTGGCCTGCGGCGACGGGGCGGCCGGAAGAGGCGGGTAGGCGACCGGCGGGGCCGCTGGGGCTGTCGTCACCACGGCGGGCGGCGGGGCCGGCCACGAGGCCGACGGGGCCGGTGAGGTCGGGGTCGGGGGCTGGCTCGTGTCGTTCATCGTCTTCACCTTTTCACGTCCGGGACGCGCCCGGTACGTTTTCAGATTCAGGAACGCAAAACCCTCGCGTTCGGTTCTGGAGTCGGAGGAGCGCGGCGCTCGCGCTGCGGTTCCGAGCCGCCGGTCGGACGGGGAAGGGGCGTCGCGGCATTCTCCGCCGCGGCGGCGCCGAATACCTTCTCGAAAGCGATCTGGGCCATCGCCGTGGCGCGCGCCTTGCCCTGGGCGAACGTCCGGTAGATCCGGTAGTCGAGCCGCTCGGTGAGGGGCTTCTCCGCCTCGGCCCGCGCGGCGGCGTCGAGGCGCGCGAGCGCCGTCTGCCGGGCTTCCTCCACGGCCCGCTCGCCGGCGGACGTGAGGCTCGACGCCGCGCCGCGCGCCGCCGACATCGGATCGACCCCGAGGAACGCCACGATGGTGAACGTGACGGCGTAGGCGGCCGCCACCGCGAACCGCCAGTCGGAGAGAAGGCGACGCCAGAGGGGCCTCGTCCCTTCACGGGCTTGGGTCGCGGCTTCGGCCCGCGTCGGGAGGAAGCGGAGCCTTCCCATCAGCTCGGGCGACGGCTCCGGGAAGGCGAGCGCCCCCGGAGTCAGGAAGTCGAGCACCGCGGCGGACTCTCGCCGGGAGGCGAAATCCGCGGGAGCGGCCGACAGCGAGCGAAGGAGCCGGACGGAAGGGCGCGGTCGCGCGAGGGCCGAGAGCGTCTCCCCCGTGGCGTTCAGGATCGTGACGAGCCTCCGGCAATCGGCGCAGTCGGCCGGGTGCCCATCGCCCGCGGGCACGGGAGCGTCGGGCCCCGCCTCTTCGAGCCGGCGGAGAAGGGCCTCCTCGAAGGCGCGGCAGGCGGTCCGGAGATTCGCGCTCACGACGCCCCTCCGGAAGCCGACACGAAGACCGAGCCCTGTCCGTCGGCGTTCTCCCCGATCCGCTTGCGGATCGTCCTGGCGAGCTCGATCCGGGCGCGGTTCAGCCTCGATTTGACGGTCCCGTCCGGGAGCTTCAGGAAATCGCCGATCTCCCGGTAGTCGAGGCCGTCGAGGTCCCGGAGCATCACGACCTCGGCCAGCTCGTCCGGAAGGTCCGCGAGCGCCTCGAGGAGAAACCTCAACCGCTCGCGACGCACGGCGTCCACCTGGGGATCGTCGCCGGCGGGAAGAATCGAGGTGACCGCCTCGTCGGTCAGGAAACGGAACCCCTTCTCCCGTCGACGCTTGCGGTAGTGGTCGATGCAGAGGTTCCGGGAGAGGGCGGCGATCCAGGCCAGGAGCGACGCCTCCGACGGCTCGTACCGGTCCAGGTTCTCCCAGAGCCTGAGAAAGCAGTCCTGCGTCAGCTCCTCGGCCTCCGCCCGGTCGTAGGTGAAATGCCAGGCGATGCCGTAGATCTTCCGGCCGTACCGGTCGACCAGTTCCGACCAGGCCCCGTCGTCCCCCCGCTGGCACCGGGAGACGAGGTCGGCGTCGGGGTGAAAGGCGGGCGGCATCTTCCGTGAATCAGAAACGAGAAGCGGACTCGTCCGGTTCTCCGGGTCCCCGGGCCGTATCCCGGCCATGCGATGCCGAGTCTATAATTTCCGCTCAGGCAGGCGAAGAAACCGTGAGGCGGGTCGCTGTGGGACTCGTGGTTCTGCTCCTGGCGGCCGGGCCCGCCGGGGCGCAGGCTCCGACGGCTGCGGCGCCGGCCTGGCGTCCCTTCGGCGAATTCGCCTTTCTGCTCGGCTCCTGGTCAGGAACCACCTCCACCGGCGGCCGGATCGGCGGGCGTGTGGTCCGCTTCACGATGGAGCTGAACGGAACGGTCCTGGTGGAGCGCGGGAGCACCGTCTTTCCGGCGGGCGACGGGAAGCCGGAGGAGGCCGCGGAGGAGCTCGGCTGCGTCACCTACGACCGCGAGAAGCGGCGGTACGTGGCCACCTTCTACTTCTCGACCGGCGTCTTCGGCGCGTACGACGTGGAGATCCCGGCGGAGGGCGTGATCCGGATGACCGCGCCGGCGCTCGGTAACTTCGAGGCCGGCGCCCGCGCGCGCGTCGTCTTTTCCCGCCGGGCCGACGGCGGCCTCGACACGGCGCTGGACATCGCCCCGCCCGGGCGGGAGTTCGTCGCCTTCCAGTCGAGCAGCCTGAAGAAGAAATAGGGTCTGCTACGCTCCGCGTCCCATGCCGGGGCTGCGGAACATCGCCATCATCGCCCACGTCGACCACGGCAAGACGACGCTCGTCGACTGCCTCCTGAAGCAGTCGGGGACTTTCCGCGCGAACGAGGCCGTCGTCGAGCGGGTGATGGATTCGAGCGACCTCGAGCGGGAGCGGGGGATCACCATCCTCGCGAAGAACACCTCGATCCGCTACCACGACACGAAGATCAACATCGTCGACACACCGGGGCACAGCGACTTCGGCGGCGAGGTGGAGCGGGTCCTGAACATGGTGGACTCGGTCCTCCTCGTCGTGGACGCGGCCGAGGGGACGATGCCGCAGACGCGCTTCGTCCTCCGGAAGGCGCTGGAGCTGGGCCTCCCGGCGATCGTCGTCGTGAACAAGATCGACCGACCCGAGGCCCGTCCCCATCAGGTCATCGACCAGGTCTTCGACCTGATGGTCGACCTCGGCGCCACCGACCAGCAGCTCGACTTCCCGATCGTCTACACGTCCGCCAAACACGGATTCGCGCGGCGCGAGGTGGACCACCTGGAGACCGACGTCCGCCCCCTGCTCGACACGATCCTCGTCGAGGTGCCGGAGCCCGTCGGCGAGGCCTCGGCCCCGCTCCAGCTGCTCGTCTCCTCGATCGACTACGACAACTACCTCGGACGCCTCGCCGTCGGGCGGATCCGGAACGGAACCATCCTGGCCGGCCAGCCCGTCGCGGTCTGCCGGCACGACGGCTCCGTCGCCGCGGGCAAGGTGACGAAGCTGATGACGTTCGAAGGCCTCGAGCGCAAGGAGGCGGACGTCGCCGCGGCCGGGGAGATCGTCGTCGTGGCCGGGCTCGACGAGGTGACGATCGGCGAGACGATCGCCGACCCGTCGAGCCCCGACGCGCTGCCGCACAAGGCCATCGACGAGCCGACGGTCTCGATGACGTTTCGCGTGAACGACTCGCCGTTCGCCGGCCGCGAGGGGAAGTACGTCACCTCCCGGAACATCTTCGACCGCCTGACGAAGGAGCTCCGGACGAACGTGGCGCTCAAGGTCGAGGAGACCGACAGCCCCGACGCGTTCAAGGTCTCGGGGCGCGGCGAGCTCCACCTGGCGATCCTCGTCGAGACGATGCGCCGCGAGGGGTTCGAGTTCGCCCTCTCGCGCCCGCAGGTCATCCTGAAGGAGATCGGCGGCGTCGCCTCGGAGCCGGTCGAGGAGCTGGTCGTCGACATCCCCGAGGAGGCGATGGGAACGGTCATCGAGAAGCTGGGGCGGCGCCGGGCCGAGATGAAGAACCTGACGAATCACGGCTCGGGGCGCGTACGCATCGAGTTCCGGATCCCGACGCGGGGCCTCTTCGGCTACCGGACGGAGTTCCTGACCGACACGAAGGGGGAAGGGCTCCTCTATCACGTCTTCTCCGGCTACGAACCGTGGAAGGGAGACCTCTCCGCGCGGCGCGAGGGGGCGCTGGTCTGCAAGGAGGCCGGGGAGACGACGGCCCACGCGCTGGAGCGCCTCCAGGAGCGCTCGGTCCTGTTTCTCGCTCCCGGCGTCGCCGCGTACGGGGGGATGATCTGCGGAGAGAACTCGCGGGAAAACGACATGGTCGTGAATCCCTGCGTGAAGAAGCACCTGACGAACATGCGCGCCTCGACCTCCGACATGGCCATCCGGCTCACCCCGGCCCGCGCGATGCCGCTCGAGGCGGCCATCGAATGGATCGACGAGGACGAGCTCGTCGAGGTGACCCCGAAGTCGGTCCGACTCCGCAAGAAGATCCTCGACCACTCGATGAGACGGGTCTCCGAAAAGCGCGCGGCGATGGTCGAAGAGGGGTGAGCCCCGCGTAGACTTCCCCCGTGAGGCACCTTCTCCTTCCCCTCGCCCTCCTTCTCGCCGCCGGCCCGGGCGAGGCGCAGCTCCCCGCGGCGGCCGAGGAAGTCGCACGCTGGCTCGGCGGGACCTTCGACACGAAGGACCAGGCCGCCGTCGACGCCGAGGTGCCGTCGCTCCGGCTCGTGATCGTCGCCGTGCCGAAGAGCCGCCTCTCCTTCGGGGCGCCGGTGCTCTACCGCGAAGAGGCCAAGCCGGACCGGCCCGAGCGCCCCGTCCGGCAGGGCTTCGTGCGGGTGGAGGAGGACGCGTCGGAAGGCGTCGCCGTCCGCTTCTTCGAGCTGAAGGACGGGGCCGCGGCCGCCGGGAAGTGGCGGACGCCGGCGGATCTCGCCCTGTTCGGCCGGAACGACATCCGGGAGCGCGCGGCGTGCGCCATCACGCTGTCGAGAAAGGGAGACCACTACGAGGGGACGTCGACGGGATCCGGCTGCGCCCCCTCCCTCCTCGGGGCGAGCCGGGCCTCGTCGGAGATCCGCGTCTGGCCCGACCGTCTCGAGACGTGGGACCGCGGCTTCGACGGAAAAGGGGAGCAGGTCTGGGGGCCGAGGAAGGGCCCGTACCGCTGGACGAAGCGGACGGCCCTCCCGCCGGAGGGGTCGCCATGATGGGACCCGCCGGCGCGAGCGCCGGCCGCGCGGCCCGGCGGAGGCTCGCGGCGGCGCGGCGAATCGTCGTCAAGGCGGGGACGAACGTCGTGATGCGCGACGACGGCGGCGTCGCCCTCGGGCGCCTCTACGGCCTCATCGAGTCGGTGGCCGGCCTCCGGAAGGAGGGGCGGGACGCGCTGATCGTCTCCTCGGGGGCGATCGGGCTCGGCGCGCAGCGGCTCCGCCTCTCCGCCCGTCCCGCCGAACTCTCCCTGAAGCAGGCGTGCGCCGCCGTCGGCCAGAGCCGGCTGATGGCGTTCTACGAGGAGGGCTTCGGGACGCTCGGGATCCCGACGGCGCAGGTCCTCCTGACCGAGGACGACTTCGCCGACCCGCTCCGCTTCGGCAACCTCTCCGCGGCGCTCGGAAAGCTCTTCGCGCTCGGCGTCGTCCCGATCCTGAACGAGAACGACGTCGTCTCGACGACCGAGCTGGAGACGCCCGAGGCCGTCCCCGGGCGGCGGCGGCTCTTCGGAGACAACGACCGCCTTTCGGCCCTCGTGATGCGCCACGTCCGGGCCGAGGTCCTCGTCATCCTCTCCGACGTCGACGGCCTGTACACGGGGAACCCCGCGCGCGATCCGAAGGCGCGGCTCATTTCCTACGTCGACGGCGTGACCGACGAGGTCGTGGGCTTCGCCGGCGGCGTCGGGGCGCGGGGGCGGGGCGGGATGGCGACGAAGCTCGAGGCCGCGCGCCTCGCGACGGAGGCGGGAGGGCTCGCCGTGGTGGCGAACGGGAAGATGCCCCACGTCGTCGACCGGCTTTTCGCCGGGGAGGAGATCGGGACGCTCTTCCTGCCGGACGCCGGGAGACGGCGGTGACGGACCCGTCCACGGTTCGACGGAAGGCGGCCGCCGCGAGAGCGGCCGCCCGGAAGCTGGCGACGGTTCCGACGGAGACGAAGGACCGGGCGCTCCTGGCGATCGCGGCGCGGATCGAGGCGGAAGCCCCAGCGATCCTCGCCGCCGGCGCGGCCGACGTGGCCGAGGCCCGCCCGCTCGTCAAGTCCGGCGCGATGGCCCGGCCGCTCCTCGACCGGCTCGCCCTCGACGAAGGGAAGATCCGGGGGATGGCGGACGGCGTCCGCGCGGTCGCGGCCCTGCCCGATCCGTCGGGACGGCTCATCGCCCGGACGCTCCTCGACGACGGGCTGGTCCTCGAGAAGGTCACCTGTCCGCTCGGCGTCCTGGCCGTCGTCTTCGAATCGCGTCCCGACGCCGTCCCGCAGATCGGGGCCCTGGCGCTGAAGTCGGGGAACGCCGCCCTCCTCAAGGGGGGGCGCGAGTCGGCCCGCTCGGTCGAAGCGATCCTCGGCGCCTTCCACGAGGCGCTGGGCGGCTTTCCGGAGATTCCTCTCGACGCGCTGCAGCTCCTCTCGGGACGCGAGGAGGTGGACGAGCTCCTCTCCCTGACGGACGACGTCGACCTCGTGATCCCGCGCGGCGGCAGCGACCTGATCCGGTACGTGATGGGGAGGACGCGGATCCCGGTTCTCGGCCACGCGGAGGGGGTCTGCCACGTCTACGTCGACCGCGCGGCCGATCCGGAGATGGCGGTCGCGATCGTCGTCGATGCGAAAACGACGTACCCGGCGGCCTGCAACGCCGTCGAGACGGTGCTCCTCCACCGGGAGATCGCGGCGAGGCTTCTCCCGGCCCTCGTGGCGCGCCTGCGCGCGGAGGGGGTCGAGATCCGCGCCTGCCCGGCCACGCGCGCGCTCGCCCCCGGACTCGACCTCGCGGCGGCGGCGGCCGGCGACTTCGGCGCGGAGTTCGGCGCGCTCGTCCTCGCGGTAAAGACGGTGGAGGGCCTCGACGAGGCGATCGACCACGTCAACCGGTACGGCTCGAAGCACACCGACGCGATCGTCACCGAGGACCGCGCGGCGGCGGAGCGGTTCCTCGCGGAGGTCGACGCGGCGGGTGTCTACGTGAACGCCTCGACCCGCTTCGCCGACGGGTTCCGTTACGGTTTCGGGGCGGAGGTCGGCGTCTCCACGAGCAAGCTCCACGCGCGCGGGCCGGTCGGCCTCGAGGGGCTCGTCACGACCAAGTACCGGCTTTACGGCGACGGCCACCTCGTGGCGACGTACACGGGGCCTCTCGCGCGTCCCTTCAGACACCGGCGCCTCGACCCGGCGGGCTGAGACCGACCCGCGCGGCCCGGTCGGCTAGAAAGCGTACCCGACCGAGAGCCGAACGGTATAGCCGCTTCCGCTCCGCCCGAGCGGACGCGGCACGTCGCTCGTGCCGCGGCCGTTGGACGCCAGAAAGACCGGGCCTCCGCAAAGTGACGCATAGAAGGGCCCGCCCGGGCGCGAAAAGTGAAGCGAGGGGCCGGCGAAGATCCGCGCGCCCCCCTCGGCCTCCTCGGGCTCCCAGAACCCCTCGAGGTCCTGTGCGACGGCTTCGACTCCCACGTGAAGGGCCGGCCCGACGTGATAGAGCCAGCCCGCCGTCGCGATGAGATCGATCTCGTCGCGACCGGCCTCGAAGGATTTCTCGACCCGCAGGTTTCCGTAGAGCCACGAGGAGCTGAGAGCATGGCCGAGCACGATCCTCCCGAGCCAGGTAGCCGTGCCGTCCCACTCCCGGCGGACGCCGACGCCGACGGCGAGGCTGGGTCCGCCCGGACGCGACAGGAGGTCCTTCAAGAGCTCGATCTCCTGGGAGCTGCGCGTGCCCGCCTCGCTTTCGGTGGCCAGGCCGAACTGGCCTCGGACGGTGAAGCCTGCTCCGAGCGCTCCCTGCACGCTCACGCGCTGATCGACCCCTTTTTCGGCGATCGCCTGGACCGTCTGCTCCCCGAAACCGGCGTCGTACTGTACGGTCCAGGCATCCGCCGGCGACGGCCGGATCGTCGTCACCGAGAAGACGAAGGCGCGGGACTGCGCCTCCATCCGCCGGGCCCCGAGCACGAGGCCGAGAGCGATCAAGGCCGCGGATAGCCCCGGGTGAGGGGCGGCAATCATCGCGGCAAAGGCTACAGGATACCGATGCGCGTCCCGGAGTCGTCGAATCCGGGTCGCCGGGATGATCAGCTCCCGGGCGCGAGGCCGAGAAAGAGTAGAGCCTCGGACCGGCTGAAGGCGACGTTCAGGTAATTGTCGAGGCGGGCCAGACCGAGGAGCCGCGCCACGGGCCCGGGTCCCGGGATGACGGCCACCGGGAGCCTGCGCGCTTCCAGCGCCTTGCCGACGTGGACGAGAAGGGCGACGCCCAGGCTGTCCATGTGAGAGACGCCGCTCGCGTCGACGAGGGTCGGAAGCCCGGCTTCGATCGCCGCGTCCACCTCGGGGCGGACCTTCCGGACCTCGTCTCCGGTCATTCGGCCGACGAAGACGAGGGTCAGGAGGCGGCCGTCGGCCGCCCCGGCAAAGGTGAGAGGGCTGGAGGGGGCGTTCATCGCGCGGGCCCGAGATTACGTCACCGCCGGTCCGGCCGCCTTCCCCGAGAACCTCGGAGGGGGGAAATGCGTATTCTTGTTGCCATGAACTTCTTCAAGTCGGCCTCCTCCCTTGTTATCGTCTCGTGTCTCCTCTCCTTTTCCGCCACCGCCGATCCGCCGGCCGAGGCGCGCCTCCTCCGCTTCCCCGACATCCACGGCGACACGGTCGTCTTCTCGCACGGGGGAGACCTCTGGTCGGTCCCGGCCACAGGCGGGACGGCCCGGCGTCTCACCTCGGGCGA
>Ga0335085_10005559_pt1 | contig 20163 bp, 21 predicted proteins | sample Lox_Sample_45_FD_206712 | JGI IMG/M metagenome (GOLD analysis project Ga0335085, IMG submission 206712) | Soil microbial communities from Loxahatchee National Wildlife Refuge, Florida, United States - Lox_Sample_4.5 | ecosystem: Environmental > Terrestrial > Soil > Wetlands | place: USA...
GGCGCGAAGCACGGTTTCACGAACCCGAGCGCCGGGACCTACGGGATGGCTGCCTTGGCGTACGACTCCACCGCGGACCGGCAGTCATGGGCCGCTCTGCTCAAAATGCTCGGCGAGGTATTTCGGTAGGCCGCTATTGCTGGACGCGGTCCGCCGTCGCCGCGAGATAGATCGAACCGACAAACACGAGGGTCGCGGCCGCGACGACAAGCGCGGTCTTCCCCTTGTCCGGCTGCGGCGCCTCCAGCTCCGCCACGTCGCTCAGCGGGATGTCGCGGAAAGCCCCACCCTCCACACCCCTCAGGGTGTCCCCGGCCACGGTCGGCCGCCCCAGCAAGCACGTCGAGCCGTCCCGGAGACGTACCCGGACCGATTCAGGAGTGCGCGACCCGATGTACCTCGCCGGACTGGTTTGGACGGGCTTCCAAGTCGTGCATGACGAGGCGACCAGGATCATCAGGCCAGCGGCGATGATGCGGCGCATGGATCCGCGTGTCATGGGGGAGTGCAAGGATATGGCCTGTCGGCTCACGTGTCGAGTGGCTAGTTGGCGCCCATCGGTTCGCTGTGGAACACGAGGTCCGCGCCCATGAAGAACCAGTGCCACAAATTGGTCTTCGCGCCGAGCCCGAGGTGCTTGAGCTTCGGTGTCCAGTCGCTCGAGAGATCGTGGGCGTCGATGCTCCACTTGACGAGCACGCGCATCCCTTCCGGAACGGGAAACGCTCGAATGGACGCGACGATGGGCTTCGGCTGGGCGCGCACCATGAGAGTGCCCATGGCGGTCCCGATCAACTGTTTCCCGCGTCTCGTCACCCCGACCACACTGTCCAGCGTGAACGTCAGCTCCGGGAAGTTGTTCGTCTGCAACGAAGCGTGCATGAGCATGTCCCGCATGCCTTCCCCTGATACCAGGGCTTCACCCAGCACCTTCACTTCTCCCGTCGCGCCGCGCCAGGTGACCGTATCCGGAAAGACGATCGCGCCCCGCACGGCCTCCCCGCACACCGGGTGGACCCGATCCCGTGGAAACAGGGGCACGTGCACGGTGTCGTCGACGTTGTTGAACCCGCCCTCCGGCAACCGCAAGTCCGGCCTGATGTTCCAGCCGGGGGCGCGGTTGTCCCCGGGGCGCCACGACGGCTCGTTCGGGCACGTGGTAGCCCAGAGATGATTGAGGTGGGGGCTGACCTGCCACCAGGCGAGGCTGGTGCTGGGATCGATGGTCCAGCGCACCTGCGCGCTTGCTGCGACGGCCAGGGGAAGAAGGCCGGCGAGCGCGGCCGTGAGGGTGCGAAGCACGATGTGACGCTCCCAAGCAAATGCGATGGTCGTGGTCGGAATACCCGGCCGGTAATCTGCTCTTGATTGCCGTGCGGCGCGACCCCGCAGCCAATCCTAGCATCATGCGGCTGGTACAGGGAATCGCCAGGATCGTGCTAGTACGCCCGACCGCCCACTGACGCTGATCCCGCGGGGGCACCAGCAACCATCGGGCACGGGGTGACCCTCATCACACATGCCTGGCCCACGTCTTGCGACGACTGGGGGCGCGCCCAGTCACCCACAGGCGAGGAGGATGCATGGCAAGGAAGTTAGGCGTGTTCGGCCCCCGGGCCGAGGTGCTTGAGGCAATGAACGGATCCGAGAATGGGTCCGGGCCCGACGGTGCGAAGCACGAAGGGGGCCTGTCCGAGCAAGTGCTCACCAGCGGCTCCACCGACTGGACGCCTGAGCAGGCCGAGCAGTACATCGACTGGCGCCTGCAGAACTTGGACGCCGAAATTGCGGCCCTCCGCAGTCAGTTGGATGACCTGATCGCGCTGCGTAAGCGCTGGCTCGCCGTCACCGGCGGCCGGTCGAAGATGAACGGCAACGGCACCACGAACGGGTCGAACGGGGCCTAGTCGCAAGGAACGCCGCGCAGGAGGGGTGTGGCGCCCGTGCGACAGTCCCGTGCACTTCAGCCACGGCGAAGCAAAACGCGGCGAGCCTTGTAGCGGGCCCAGCAGCCGCACATCGCGACTCGATGTGCGGCTGTTGCTTTTCTAGACACCAACCCCGCCCCTCCAGCCCCGGGCGCTCCGCCGCTCGACGTGTTACTCTCGTGCAACGACCTTGAAACCATCAACGAAGCGTGGGCCGTAGTATGGTGCCTGGATGAACGGTGAATCCCGCTGGATTGCCGCCTGCCTGTCGGCTGGGGTCGCGCTGGGTGTGTACCCGCCCACGGCGGCGAACGTGCGCTTCATGTCCGGAATGATCATCCATCATTGGCAGGCGGTGGTCATCGCGGGCTGGGCCCCCACGCACGGCGCGAGTCCAACGGTCCGCCTCCTGAGCGATCGCATCAACGTATCGCAGCGGGACGAAATCGCCTTGATGGCGAACTGGCTGCGTGAGCGGCACGAGCCCGTTCCCGACACGAGCAGTGCCGGCACCCAGACCATGCCCGGGATGGAGGGGCCGATGCTGATGCCGGGAATGCTCACCGCCAAGCAGCTGGCCCAGCTCGACCGGGCCAAGGGCCCGGACTTCGACCGGCTGTTCCTGACCTTCATGATCCAGCACCACGAGGGTGCTCTGACGATGGTGCAACGCTTACTCAGCGCCCCGGGCGCCGCGCAAGACGGTGTGGTCTTCCAGTTCGCGACCGGGGTGAGCGCCGATCAGACTGCCGAGATCGACCGCATGCGACGCATGCTCGCAGCACTGCCCGCGGGCGACAAGCGCCCATGATCCCGACCCGTAAGATGGAGACTCGCGTGCGATTCTTCCTCGCACCGGCGCTGCTCGTGGCGTGCGCCGCGGCGTGCGCCAAGCCCACGGCCCAACCGTCGATCCCGATGCCGACGCCTCCCCGGCTCCCGGCGGAAGCACCGGACCCGCGCGTGGGACTGGGGGCGGGCTGGATGAACGCCGCGCAGGCGACGTGGAATCTCCGCCTCCTCTCCGCCACTCCCCCCTCGCAGCAATTCGTGGATCTGGACACCCCCGGGAACGACGAGTTCATCAACTCGGATCTTGCGTTCACCGGGCCCGACGTGATTCAGGGCAACTTCCACGGCTTCCAGATTTGGGACATCTCGCAGCCCGCTCACCCGACCCTCGTGACGGCCTACGTCTGCCCCGGATCACAAAATGACGTCTCGGTCTATCGGCACCTGTTGTTCGTGTCCGTCGAATCGCTGAGCGGGCGCATCGACTGCGGTGGGCAGGGCGTGCCCGACTCCACGAGCGCCGACCGCATGCGCGGGATCCGGATCTTCGACATCACCGATATCGCGCACCCCAAGCCTGTCGCGAACGTGCAGACGTGCCGGGGCTCGCACACGCACACGCTGGTGACCGATCCCCGCGACACGACCGTCGTCTACCTGTACGTTTCCGGCGCCGCGCCCGTCCGCTCGCCCACGGAGCTGCGGGGCTGCTCGGCGCGCCCCCCCGAACAGGACCCCTCCAGCGAGCGGTTCCGCATCGAGGTGATCCGGGTACCTCTGGCCCACCCCGAGCAGGCCGCCGTAATCGGCAAGCCGCCGATCCTGACCGGCCTCGTGGAGGCCCCGTCCCACGGCGAGGCGCCCGAGGACATCGCGGCCGCGGCCAAGGTCGCCGCCGCCGCCCGCGCCCGCGGCGCCTTTACCGCGACGATCGAAGGTATGGAGATGGTCCTGCCATCGCGGTTCATCGACGCGCTGCTCGACAGCCTGGTGAAGGTGCGCCGCGGCCCGGCCGCCGGCCCGCCCACCGGCGCCGACAGCGCGGCGTTGCGGCAGGTCATCCAGGTCATCGTGGACAGTATCGTGACCCAACCACCGGGGCCGGGCGGCGTTCGCCCCGGGCCCGTGCAGTGCCACGACATCACGGTCTATCCGGCGATCGGCCTCGCCGCCGGGGCGTGCGCCGGGTACGGCCTGCTCCTCGACATTCGCAATCCCGCCGCCCCGCGGCGCATCGGCGCGGTGGCGGATTCGAATTTCTCGTACTGGCATTCGGCGACGTTCAGCAACGACGGCAAGCGAGTGCTCTTCTCCGACGAGTGGGGCGGCGGGCTCTCGCCCCGCTGCCGGATAACGGACAATCCCGAGTGGGGCGCCGACGCCATTTTCACCCGCGCCGATAGCACGCTCAAGTTCGCCAGCTACTACAAGCTTCCGGCCCCGCAGACACCGCAGGAGAACTGCGTCGCGCACAACGGGTCGCTGATCCCCATCCCCGGGCGCGACATCATGGTGCAAGGCTGGTATCAGGGCGGCATCTCGGTGTTCGACTGGACCGACCCTGCGCACCCGAAAGAGATCGCGTTCTTCGACCGCGGTCCGATGAGCGCCACCGAGCTGCAGGGCGCGGGCTCGTGGTCCGCCTACTGGTACAACGGCTACATCGTGAGCTCGGAGATCGCGCGCGGGCTCGACGTGCTCGAGCTGACCCCGAGCGCACTCATCTCACAGAACGAGATCGACGCGGCCAAGCTGGCGCGGGTCGACTACCTGAACGTGCAAGACCAGCAGCCACTCGTGTGGCCGGCCAGCTTCGTGGTGGCGCGCGCCTACCTGGATCAGCTGGCACGGACGCGGGGTCTCGCGACCGACGCAGTGGCCGCCGCGCGGAGCGATTTGGCGAAGGCGGAAGGCCTGGCGGGTGCGGCGCGGCGGGACGCGCTGACCGAGCTCGGGACCCGGCTGCGCGGCCAGGCGGCGGGCGCCCCCGATTCCGCCAAAGTCGCCTTGCTCGCGGCGACGGTGACGGCGCTCGCCGGCGCCAACTAGCCGGCGGCCGCCCCGGAATCCCGGAGACCGTCCAGCTCCCCGACGAACGCCGGGCCGAAATAGTACAGCAGCTCGTCCCGAAGACCCTCGTAGAGGGTGGGACCCACGCCCGAGCAGACGAGCGTTCCATCCTGGACCTCGTCGGCTGGCTGCAGCACGCCGTCGCCGAACGTGATCGGAAAGAGTGCGCTCACCATCGGTTTCAGGTCGTGGTAGTCGATCCCCGCGCGGATACTGTAACTGTGCAGGAAACAGCCGCGGCTGGGCCGATTGAGAAAGACGCACGCGCCGTCCCGCACCTGCGTCCTCGTATATGACCCGCCCGGGAAGTCCCGGTCGCCCGAGTAATGCCCCGTGAACCAGTCCCGCGCGGGACGCCCGACGTAGGGCTCGAGCGTCGCCGCGTGCTTCATGATGCGCGCCACGTTCTCGCGATCGACGTCGACGCCGTGCAGGCAGCAGGCATCGAAGCAGAAGTCGCAGCGGGTGCAGTGCGTGAAGTATCTCAGGCGGAAGACGTCGCGATCCACCCGCGAGATGACGGGGGCCCCGAAGCGGCTCGGATAGTCACGGCCCAGGCGCAGGAGCATGCGTCAGCGCGGAGTCAGTGAGTTCCAGAACGCGAGCGTGAGCGGATGAATCCTGCGCCCTGCATGCAACCGTTCCTCCACTTGCCGCGCGACGACTTCCCGCAGCACCTCGTCGCGCTCGTGGGGCACCCGCCGGGCCATCCTGGCACGCTCCCGCCGCTGCCCCTTGCGACCCGGCTCGAGGTTGTCGGCGAGGTAGAGCATCCTGCCCACCGCGTCCCACCCCGCGTAGCCCACACTGTGATAGCGCACGGCGTCGAGCACGCCGGTGTCGGTTTCGCCGTCCTCGGCGGCGCGGTCGGCGGCCGCGGCGCCGTGGCCCGCACCATTGGGGAGGCGAGCATCCCGGAGGGCATCATGGAGCCACACCGCCATCAACCAGCGGCGACGCTCCCTCTCTGGCACGCCCATCTCATCCGCCCATTCCTCCACGAGGGCCGCGACACGGCGGATGTGCGCGCGACGCCGGCGTCTCACCTTCGCCCAGGCAGGCAGCCCGGGAGCCGGTAGCCGGGCGCGCCGGCGAGGCCGCCCGACCAGACGAGCCAACGATGCCAGCGCGCGGCGGAGGATGTCGCGAATGGCGGCCTGCCCGACAGGGGGCGTCTACTATACCGAACGCGGGACGGATGGAACAGATCACGGTTATCTTGCGCGGTAATGGCGGCTGACATGGCGGACAGCGTGGCCGCGGCGAGCGCGCTTCCATCCTCACGGCCCACGGCCGGCCCCGCAACACCGGCCTGGGGGCGCCCTGACGATGCCGCCCGCCAGGCCCGGCTCGACGCAATGAAGCGGCGAGCGACCGGCCTGCTCGGCGTCGCGGCAGCGGTGTTCGGGGCGGCGTTCCTGTTCGAGAGCCGCTACCCCTGGCTGGGGTACGTGCGGGCCACCGCCGAGGCATCTCTCGTGGGGGGACTCGCCGACTGGTTCGCGGTGACGGCGCTGTTCCGTCATCCCCTTGGCCTGCCGATCCCCCACACGGCGATTGTCGCGACGCGGAAAGAGCGCATCGGCCGGATTCTCGGGACCTTCGTGCAGAGTCATTTCCTGTCGCGCGACGTGATCGCAGCCAACCTCCGTGCCGTGCATCCCGCCGAGCATGCCGCCAGGTGGCTGAGCGAGCCCGACCACGCGCGACGGATCGCGCAGCAGACGGCGAGCGGCGTGGCCAAGGCTCTCGAAGCACTGCCGGACACCGACGTGCAGGAGCTCGTCCGGCAGGTCGTGAGCGCGCGCCTGCGGGCCACGCGAGTGGCTCCCGCGCTCGGCAAGACCCTCGCGCTCGTGCTCGCCGACAACCGCCATCAGGCGCTGCTCAACGAGGCGGTGCGACTCGCCGCCGGGGCGGTGCGTGACAACCGCGACGTGATCCGGGCCAAGGTGCGCGCGGAGAGCCCCTGGTGGGTCCCGGGCGTCGTGGACGACAAGATCTTCGAGCGCATTGTCGTGACCGTGGAGAGCCTGCTGCGCGACATCGGCGCCGACCCGGAGCATCCGCTGCGCGCCACATTCGACGCGGCTCTGCACGACTTCGTGGCGCGCCTCCAGCACGCCCCCGACGTCATCGCGAAGGCCGAGGCGATCAAAGAGGAGTGGCTCGCGGATCCCTCGGTCGCCGAGCTGTCTGCCCGCATGTGGGAGACGGCGCGCCGCGCCATCATCGCGTACGCGACGCGGGCGGGTGGGGATGCGCCGGGGCCGCTCGAGCGCAGCCTGAGCGAGTTCGGCAGAGCGCTCATCGACAACCCCGTGCTGCTGGGCGAAATCGACGGCCTGCTCATCGACACCGCCGCCGCCGTCGTGGAACGGTACCGCCACGAGATCGGCGACCTCGTTGCGCAGACGGTCGCGGGGTGGGATCCGCAGGCGACGTCGCAACGCTTCGAGCTGGCCGTCGGGCGGGACCTGCAGTTCGTCCGCATCAACGGCACGCTGGTGGGCGGCCTGGTCGGCCTCGCGATCTACACCCTCACCCGCCTCGTGCGGTAACCGGCAGTCCATGCGCTACAGTGAACGATTCAGAGTCGCCCCCGGCAGCGAGGTCGTCCTTCGCGACATCGACCCGAGCTGGAACGACAAGCACGAGTCCAAGGAGTCGGCGGAGGCCGGGCTTGCGGCGCAGGCGGGCAAGCTGCGCGACCTCCAGTACCTCCTGTACGCCGAGGACCGGCGCGCCGTCCTGCTCTGCCTGCAGGGGCTCGACGCAGCGGGCAAGGACGGTACGATCACGCACGTGCTCGGCCCGATGAATCCACAGGGCACGCGGATGCACGCGTTCAAGGTTCCGTCGCGGGAAGAAGCGGCCCACGACTTCCTGTGGCGGGCGCACCAACACGCCCCGGCCAAGGGCGAGGTCGTCATCTTCAACCGATCGCACTACGAGGACGTGCTGGTCGCGCGCGTGCACGACCTCGTGCCGAAGAGCGTGTGGTCGAAGCGCTACGATCAGATCAACGCGTTCGAGCGCACCCTCGCCGAGGCCGGCACGCACATCCTCAAGTTCTACCTGCACATCAGCGCCGAGGAACAGCTCGAGCGGTTCAAGCAGCGGCTCGACGACCCCGCGCGCCGCTGGAAGATCAGCGAAACGGATTACACGGAGCGGGCGCTGTGGCACGAGTACCGCGCGGCGTACGAAGAGGCGCTCTCCCGCACCAGCACCCCCCATGCTCCCTGGTACGTCATCCCCTCGAACCACAAATGGTTCAGGAACCTCGCGGTCTCGGACATCGTGATCGAGACCCTCGAGTCTCTGGGGATGGAGCTGCCGCGACCCACGATCGATCTCGCCGACATCCGGCGTCGCTACCACGAGGCGGCCAACAAGAAGAAAACCCGATAAAGCGAGGTACCCGATGCAGAAGATCACCCCGTTCCTGTGGTTCGACCACCAAGCCGAAGCGGCGATGAACTTCTACGTCTCGATCTTCAAGAACTCGAAGGTCATCAGGGTCTCGCGGTACGGCGACGCCGGGCCGGGCCCCAAGGGATCCGTCATGGCCGCGACGTTCGAGCTCGAGGGACAGCAGTTCTCGGCTCTGAACGGCGGCCCGCTCTACACGTTCTCACCCGCGATTTCGTTCTTCGTGACCTGCGAGACGCAGCAGGAGGTGGATCACTTCTGGAACAAGCTGCTCGAGGGAGGGAAGGCTCAGCAGTGCGGCTGGCTCACCGACAAGTTCGGCGTGACGTGGCAGATCGTCCCGTCCGTGCTGGGGACGCTCCTGGGGGACAAGGATCCGGCGAAGGCGAATCGCGTGATGCAGGCGATGCTCAAGATGGTGAAGCTCGACATCGCTACCTTGAAACGGGCGTACGACGGCGCGTAGCGAGGATCGTCCGCACGACGGCCCACACCAGCGCGAACCATCCGCTCACGAGCAGCGCTCCGGCGAGCGCGGGCTGATACGCGCGCATCGTGGGCCAGTAGGTCTGGAACAGGAACGGCGCACCCAAGAGCACGAGTAGCCCCCAGGCGGCATTGATTCCGGCCCACCACCATGCCCGCCGTGTGCCCAGGACGCGCAGCCGGCGCGCCGTCCACCACGCCATGGCCAGCTGTACGATCGGCAAGCCGAAGAACAACGCCAGCGGCACCAGCAGCAGGAGCGGCGCCTCGACGGGCACCGCCCCCTTGCCGAGCGCCATCCGCGCGGCGTTCAACGCCGCCTCCATCACGTAGAAATCCACCATCACGCTGTTGGCGTTGGCGAACAAGGCGATCGCCACCCCGGAGTCCGGCGCAATCACGAAGCGCGAGAGATAGGTCGGGACCGACCCCGAGATGTCGAGGATCCGCACCGAGTCGAGCTTCGTGATGCTGAAGCCGAACGCGATATCGCGATCCGCCACGATGGGCCCGCGCGACTCGTGCATCTCATGGATGACCGCCGGCGACAGGCCGGGGTGCCCGGGCACGCGGCCCTGATTGACGTGCGCGATGAGATACTGGCCGACGTCCCGCGCGCTCGACACCAGATAGCCGGCTGCGAGGTCACCGCGATCGGCAGGCTGCCGGTAGGCGACCGGGTGGCCCAGGACCATCGCGTAGCCCTGCGCCAGGCCGTCGCGCTCGGCGTCGGCGCGCTCGGTGTGCGTGTGTTGCATCCCCAGCGGCTCGAACACGTGGGTGCGGAGGTAGGTGGCGTAGGGCATCCCGCTCGCGGCATCGACGATCAGGCCGAGCGTCGTGTAGTTCAGATTGCTGTAGGAGAAGCCACTGACCGGCTTCGCACCCGCGAGCCAGCGCACGTGCCGCTCCGCCGCTGCGGCGCTCGTGTCCTCATCGCCAAGGAAGTACTCCCCGGCACGTCCCGGAACGCCGCCTCGGTGCAACAGAAGTTGACGCACCGTGATGGCGCGCGACGCTGCGCTGTCGGCAAGTGTGAACCAGGGGAGGTAGCGCTGCACGGGCGCGTCCAGGTCCACCTTGCCCGCCTCTACGAGCTGCAACACGGCGAGTGCAGTGATGCTCTTGGTGGTCGAACCCAGATAGAAGGGCGTATCGGGGGTGACGGCCCGGCCCGCGTCATCCGCGCGTCCGAAACCACGGATATGCACCACCCGCTCGTTACGAACCACGACGAGCGCCGCCCCCGGCACCCCGGCCTTGTCGAGCGTCGCCTGCACGGCGCTGTCCATGCCAGCGAAGGGATCCTGCGCCCCTAGGACGGGCGACAGGAGACTGAGGGGAACCATCGCGGCGAGTCGAACAGGCCAGGCGCGCATGGGCATCGAATGTAGACGAGCGACGGGTAGCTTGCGCGTCCGCGCCGTGAGCGTGTTGGTGGCGCCTGCATCGCCGTCGTGGCAGCCTTGCTACATCAGGCCGTTCCGGGGCCTTCCCCGCCCCCCAGCCCATGAGCACGGCCGCGTGACCGGGTTCAGTGCGCACCTGTGATGCATCTCACCCAGCACTGGCACGGCACATGCGACCACCGCGGCGCGCACGCGGGGTCGGCGGCGCCCTCCTCGGTTCCCCGCAACCGGCTTCGACTCTTGCGAGGAACTCCCGACGTGAAGACCACCCGGACCCTGTTGTGCGCCCTGCTGGTTGCGCTCGCCGCCACGGTCGCGAGCTGCGGCGATTCGACGCCGACGGCCGTTCAGCCAGCTGCCGCCCCCGACCCCGACCTCCTGGGTACCCTCGGCGCCCGCCTCGGCCTGCTCAAATGCTCTCCGCTGCCGTACGACTCGGTGACCCAAACCGTCGGCTCGGCGGGTGGGACGATTCGCGTCGGACCGCACGTGCTGACGATCCCGGCGGGCGCCCTCGGGAACCCGGTGACCATCACGGCCGTGGCGCCGTCCGACACGGTGAACGCGGTCCGGTTCGGTCCCACCGGGCTGACGTTCGACCGCCCAGCGTCGCTCACCCTGAGCTATGCAAACTGCAGTCTCGTCGCCCGGTTGCTGCCCAAGCGGATCGCCTACACGACCGACGATCTGCGGATCCTCGAGTATCTGCCCTCGCTCGACATCCTGTCCCTGCAGAAGGTGTCGGGGTCCCTGCAACATTTCTCGGTCTACGCGGTTGCCTGGTAACCTGACAAGTGCGCCTGCGCCACTCGGCGCGGGCACACGGGCTGCGGACTGGATTCACGAGGCGCGGGTCCGCGAGCGGGCCGCGTGCCTTCCCGAAGCCATCGCCGCGTACGAGGCAGCCATCTCCGCAGCCGAGCGGAGTGGCGAGCACCGGGTGCTCGCGGAAGCGCTGCGGAGGCTGGCCGTCGTACGACACCATAGAAATGAAGAGGCGCAAGCACGGGAGCTCGGACAGCGGAGCTACGCCGTGGCCGAACGGCACGGGGACGACGTCCTCGCTGCGGAGGCCCTCAACACGCTGGGCGGGTTCGATCTCCGCACCGGTGCGCTCGATGAGGCACGCAGGCACTTCCTCGACGCGTCCAGCCGGGGAGGTGCGAGCCGGGCGTTGCGGGCGCGAGTCGAGCAAAACCTCGGCATCGTGGCCAACATCCAGGGTGATCTGCCGGAAGCACTCCGCCGGTATGAAGCCTCGCTCGAAGCGTACCGCAGCGACAACGACGCGCCCGGCTGCGCGATCGCCTACCACAATCTCGGGATGGCGAGCGCGGATCGCGGCCAGTTCGACGAGGCCGACCTCTTCTTCCGCGAGAGCTACGACATCGCCCGGCGCCTCGGCGACGTGCACCTGCAGGGGCTGTGCCTCGTGAATCACGCCGAGGTGCACGTGGCGCGGCAGCGATACGACGAGGCGCGGCGCAACGCGGAAGCCGCGTTGGCCATCTTCGACCAGGTCGGTGCCCGGGCCGAGAAGGCGGAGGCGTATCGCTCGATCGGCGTCGTGTACCGTGAGACGGGCCGCCCGGTGCTCGCCGAATCGCGGCTGCGCTCGGCCATCGATCTGGCGCGGACCGCCGGCTCGGTGCTGAGCGAGGCAGACAGCTCGCGGGAGCTGGCGGTGCTGTACCAGGCGATGGGGCGGAACCAGGAGGCCCTCACGCTCCTGAACGCCGCTCACCGGCTGTTCCGGCGCCTCGATGCGCGCGTCGACCTGGTGAACGTGGACGGCAAGGTCGCCGCGCTCGAAGGGACGTATCTCGCCGTGGTCCGCGAGTGGGGGCAGTCGATCGAGGCGAGCGACACCTACACCTTCGGGCACTGCGAGCGTGTGGCGCAGGGCGCCGTGGCGCTGGCGGAGGCGCTGAGCCTCGATGACGACGCGCGCCGGGCGGTGCGCATCGGGGCTTACCTGCACGACGTCGGCAAGGTGCGCGTGCCCCACGAGATCCTGACCAAGCCCGGGCCCCTGACACGAGAAGAGTACGCGATCGTGCAGATGCACCCGCTGTGGGGCATCGAGCTCCTGGCGGGCGTCGAGTTCCCGTGGGACATCAAGCCGATCATCCGCTGGCATCACGAGAAGTACGATGGGACCGGCTACCCCGATGGCTTGCGCGGCGACGAAATCCCGCTCTCGGCGCAGATCGTGGGAATTGCAGACGTATACGATGCCCTCACCACGACCCGTCCCTACCGTCCGGCATTGACCCCGCAGGCGGCGAATGCGGAGATCGAGCGGTGCCGCAGCTGGTGGTCCGCGCCGGTGGTCACCGCCTTCCTCGGCGCAACCGCTGCGGCGCGAGCCCCAGCCACCCTTTAGCCGCGTCGCGACCGGCGCACCGCCGCCGCGAACGCCCTCCACACGCGCACGTTGCCCGGATGCTCGTCGAGCATCCGCTCGGGGTGGAACTGAAGCCCGACGACGAACCGCGCGGCGGGATCGTAGTACGCTTCGATCAATCCATCCTCGGCGTGCGCCATGGGACGGAACCGGCGCGCCAGGCGGCGAATACCCTGGTGGTGATAGCTGTTGACCGCGAGCACCGGCTGCCGGTACCACTGCTCGAGCGGCGTGCCGGGGACGATGGTGACGGGGTGCCGGTAGCTGTCATAGTTGTCGTAGTCGATATGCTGCAACGCCGTTCCCTTCTCCTTCTGCACATCCACGTACAGCGTGCCACGGCACACCACGTTCAGGAGCTGCGAGCCCCGGCAGATGCCGAGCACCGGCACGCGCTGCCTGAGCGCCTGACGCACGAGGCGCGCCTCGATCTCGTCCTTCAACGGGTGCGTGTCTTCGAGATGCGCGAGGTTGGCGCGCTCCGTGGCGTAGCGCGCCGGCTCGATGTCCTCGCCTTCGACGAGGAGCAGCCCTCGCATCCCCCGCGCGTATTGGGGGAGGTTCGCCAGCGTACCCGGGACCACGGGGACCAGCACCGGCAGGAGGCGCAAGCGAGTGAGCAGCTCGAGATGCAGCTCGCCGACGTAGTCGATCAACCGATCCTTGCGAACACTCCGCCGGGTGACGACGACGACCGCCGGTCGCGTCACTGCATCAGCGTCCGCAGCGCCTCGACCAGCCGGGCGTCGTTCTCTCGTCCCTGCGACGCCACCCGTACGTGGAAGCGGTCCATGCCGACCTTGTTCGAGCAATCGCGCACGTACATCAGGTGCTCGTCCAAGAGGCGGCGCTGCAGCTCGGTGGCAGTCATGCCGGTGCGGATCTTGAACAGCACGAAATTCGCGCCGGTGGGATACACGTCGAGCGCGGGGATCCGGCACAGTGCGTCGTACAGCAGGCGCACGTCGCCGATGAGGCGCTTGCGGGCCTCGTGGTACTGCGCGTCGGTGGCCGGGAGCAGGGACAGGAAGTACTGCGCCAGCGTATTCAGGTTCCAGGTCGGAAGAAAGCGCCGCAGCCGGTTCAGGATGTAGAGGTTGGCGCTGTAGCAGTAGCCGAGCCGGAGGCCCGGGACGCCGCAGTGCTTGCTCATGCTGCGCACGATCAGGAGGTGGGAGAACTGATCGGCGTGGGCAAGGAGGCTCGGCACGGGATCCCCGGCGAAATCGATGAACGACTCGTCCACGATCACGAGCTCCAGATCCTTCGTCTCCCGGAGAAAGGCCATCATCTCGCCGAGCGGGATGAGCTGGCCGGTGGGATTACCGGGGTTGATCAGCAGCAACGACGTCAGGTTGCGCTGCCGGACCCAACCGAGATAGTCGCCCAACCGCAGCTCGTAGCGGTGGTCGGGGTCGAGGGGGTACAGCTCTGCGTCGCGTCGGTCCTTCATCTTCTCGATGTACTCGCCGAACGTGGGAACCGGCACCGCGATACGGTCGATCAGCGTCAGGTTGATGAGCGCAATGATCTCGGTGGCCCCGTTGCCGATCACCAGGTTGTCTGGGTTCACGTGGAGCACTGCGGCGAGATGCCGCTGGGCCAGGACCGGGCTGCTCGACGGGTACGACTTGATCAGGTTCGGCAGGTTGCGCTGCAGGTCCTCGAGCATCTCGGGCGTCGGGTAGTACGGGTTCGCGATGAAACAAAAATCGATGATGTCCTTGGCCCGCTCGTACCCGACCAGGTCGGCAAGGGCCGGGGAATGCGACGTTTCGTAGAAGAGATGCCGCCTCAAGTCCGCGGTCGGCGCGGTCGCGCGTGCGTGCATGCCCGGGAATGTAGCCCTCCCCTCCCAGGCGGACGAGTTGCCAGCGCACGGCCCGCACACCACCTTTTCGCCCCTTCTCCCTCAGGATCGATGACCCGATGAGTCGGCCGTTCAACGCGACGTTGCTCGCCGTCACCGCGGTGGCAGTCAGCACGGCCTCGCCCGTGCCACCGCCATCGCGAACCCGCACCTACTACGTCGCGGCGGACGAGGTGGCGTGGAACTACACGCCGAGCGGCACGAACCAGATCACGGGCCGGCCGTTCGACGCCGTCGAGCGGAATTTCGTCGAAGCGGGACCGCGCTCGATCGGCGCGACGGCCCTGAAGGCGCAATACCGCGAGTACACCGACTCGACCTTCGCGACCCTCAAGCCGCGCGCGGCCGCCTGGGCGCATCTCGGCCTGCTCGGTCCCCTGCTCCGCGCGTCGGTGGGCGACACGATCCGGGTCGTGTTCCGCAACAACACGAAGTTTCCCGTCACCATGCATCCGCACGGCGTGTTCTACGCGAAAGAGTCCGAAGGAGCCTCCTATGCCGGCGCGAACGGCGACACGGCGCGCGGCCTGGTGCCGACGGGCGGCACCCACGTCTATGTCTGGCCGGTCCCCGACCGGGCCGGCCCGGGTCCGGGCGACCCGAGCTCGATCCTCTGGATGTATCACTCTCACGTCCACGAGGAGCAGGACCTGAGCTCGGGCTTGCTCGGCCCGATCATCATCACCGGACGCGGCAAGGCGAAGCCGGACGGCACACCGACCGACGTAGACCGCGAGTTCGTCGTCGCGTTCGACGAGATCGACGAGAACTCGAGCCGCTACCTGCCCGACAATATCAAGACATACATGAAGCAGGCCGACAGCGTGAAGGTCGATACCGCCTTCGGCGTGCCGAGCGTCCGGGGGCCGACGTCCCAATACAACTTCAAGGAAACGATGAACGGGTACCTGTACGGAAACGGCCCGCGGCCAACGATGAAGGTCGGGGAGCGGGTGCGCTGGTACCTGATGGCGGGCACGGGGTTCGAGTTTCATGCGCCACACTGGCATGGGAATACGGTCACGATCAGCGGCATGCGCAGTGACGTGGCCACGCTCCTGTCGATGGGGATGATCGTCGCCGACATGGTCCCCGACGATCCGGGCGTGTGGCTCTTCCACTGTCACGTCTCGAATCACCTGCGGATGGGGATGCAGATGCTGTACGAGGTCACCCCATGAGGACCCACTCCATCGTTGGGGCCGCCTTCATCGCGGCGTCGTGGGCCGGGCCCGCGGACGCGCAGTTCAACGCCTATTACAAGGGAAAGGTGCGGGAGGGCGGCAAGGACGTCCCCGCGACGGCGCAGTTTTCCCTCGAGCCCGGCCGCGTCGCCGTCGTCATGCGAAGTACCACGACCCGACGGATGCTCTTCGTCGAGAGCGACCACGTGCTGCGTTTGGTGGACGACACCCGCGGCACCTACCTCGAGCTGCCCAAGCTGAGCGAAGGGGCGGCGGGGGTCAGCGCCCAGCTGGCCGAGATGCAGCGCCAGCTCGACCGCCTGCCTCCCGAGCAACGGGCGATGGCGCAACAGATGATGCAGGGTGCGATGGGAGCGATGCAGCAGCCGGCCGACCAGTACGTCTGGAGCACCGACAAGAGGACCATCTCGGGCTACGAGGCCACCCGGGTAGACGTCATGCAGGGCGGCGTCAAGCGAGCCGAGTACTGGGGAACACCGTCCGCGGATTTCCGGATGAGTGACGCGCAACGCGCCACGATGCTCGCCATGCAGGACTATCTGCGCACCTCCATGATCTCGGCCAGTCCGGCGGGAGGCGGTGCCTCACGCGCTTTTCAGTGGGATACGAGCGTGGATGGGTACCCCGTGCTCACGCGCTGCTTCACTGGCGACGAGATGACCCTGGAGCTCGAGCTGCAAGCGGCAGACCGCAAGCCGCTGTCGGCCGATCTCTTTACGATTCCGTCGAGCTATCGAAAGCAGGAGATACCAACCGGCGGGCACTGAACGCCCGGCGCCTCGCGATCCGCTTGCAGGACCCGCGCCACTTCACTGTGCGAGCGAGGACCTGCCGGCGGCGAGGAGCGCCAACAGGACCACCCCGAACCCGATGCGGTACCAGGCAAACAGGTCGAATGAGCGGTGCGACACGAAGCGGACGAGCCACCGGACAACTACCAAGGCGCTCGCGAACGCCACCACGAAGCCGATTGCGAAGATGATCGCGTCCGATCCTGACAACAGGTGCCGGCTCTCCCAGAGGTCCAGCCCCGTGGCGGCGAACATCACGGGAATGGCCAGCAGGAACGAGAACTCCGCGGCAGCCGGGCGGCCGACCCCGACGAGCAGCGCCCCCATGATCGTCGCCCCCGAGCGCGATACGCCCGGAATCAGGGAGCACACCTGCGCGATGCCGATCCAGAGCGCGGTGCGGTAGCCGATCTGCATCACCATCTCGACCCGGGGCGCGGGGCGCCGCCGCTCGATCACGAGGATGGCGACGCCGCCGCCGATCAACGCGGCGATTACCACCGGGGGCGTGAACAGGTGCGCGGTGATCCAGTGGTGCGTGAGCAGGCCGACGATCGCCGCTGGGAGAAACGCGACGAACAACACCAGGAGGAACCGGCGCGACTCCGTGACGGTGATCGCGTCGCGCGTCACGCGCCACAGTAGGCTGCGATACAGCCAGACCACGGCCAGGATGGCGCCGAGCTGGATGAAGATTTCGAATGCGTCGGCGCGCGGCCCGACGAACCCGATGGCGTGACCGGCCAGGATCAGGTGCCCGGTAGACGAGACGGGCAGGAACTCGGTCGCGCCCTCGACGAGTCCGAGGATGATCGCGGCGATGAGATCGTGCATTATGACGCAGCCTCCGGAGCCGCGCGGCCGGACGTCGGCAGGAATGCGAGGACTAGGAGGCCGGCGACGATCATCGCGCCACAGAAGAGCTGGCCCATGCTGAAGGGACCCAGCACGAGCCCGAGTTGCGCGTCGGGTTGCCGCGTGAACTCGAGCAGGAAGCGCAGTGTACCGTACCCGAGGAGAAATCCAGCGGCGAGCACGCCGGGCCGATACCAGCCCCGCGCGACGCTCCGGCGTTCCAGCATCCACAGCACGACGAACAGCACCAGGCCCTCGGCGAGCGCTTCGTACAGTTGTGAGGGATGGCGCGGGAGATGTTGCGGGTCCGCCGGGAACACCATCGCCCACGGCACGGTCGTGACGCGGCCGTACAGCTCCCCGTTGATGAAGTTACCGAGACGCCCGAAGAACAGGCCCGGTGTCCCGGCCAACGCGAGCGTGTCAGCCACCTGCCAGAAGGAAACGTGATGCACGCGCGCGAACACGGCGCACGCCGTCACCAGTCCGATGAGAGCACCATGGAATGAGAGTCCCCCGTGCCAGATCCGCACGAATTCCAGCGGGTCGTGCAGATAGTGGCCGGGTTCGTAGGCGATCGCGTAGACGAGGCGGGCGCCGACGAGCATCCCCACGGCCAGGTAGCCGATCAGCGCGTCCAGCTCGCGCTGTGTGAGGACAATCAGACCCCGCGCGATTCTTGTGCGCATCACCCGGTAGCCGACCACGTAGCCCACCACGTACATCAGGCCGTACCAGCGTATGGCGATGGGGCCAATGCGGAACAGCACTGGAGAGATCCGCGGGTAGGGGATGGTCATCCCGTGCCCTCAGTCACGACCCCACTCCGAGGGCTACGACGTCGCCACACGGCCAGCGTCATCAGGTATGCGACCCCGGGCCGCTCGCGCCGGAACGCGATCTTAAGGACCTCGCCAACGATCCCACCGAGGACAGCGGACCAGAGGAGTAAGAGCCCGCGACGCCCGGCCTCGCGCAGCGTACCTCCATGCTGCGGGACCCGGTCATGGAGCATGAGCGCCAGCGCGACGATCCCCCACAGCGGCAGGTACCCGGACATCCGCAGCAGCTGGCCCCACCGGCGCTCGTACATCCCGGCACACACGACATGGTGGAAGATCCACTGGTCGGACGCCTGCGCCACGACAAGAAGCAGCGTCAGCGTCGCCGCTAAGAGGATCTCTGGACCCGGCCGCCAGGGCTTGTGGGCATTAGGACTCATCCGGTTCGCTCGCGAGGAAGGCGCACAGCAAGGAATATTGCCTATGGGATGGGCTCGGGTCGGGACCTAACCCCTGAGAGATCAAGGCCTCCCCTGCGCAGCGCGTCGGGACTCGGGCTTAGCACCGAAGCCATCGTGAGTTAGCTCACGTTCCGGGTTGTTGACCGGATCGGCAGCCGGCGTACTATGGAGGCCACCGCGTCGTCCGGGTCGAGATCGACCCCGAGGCTCTGCTCCCGGACGCCGACCGAAGCAACCGGGTGTGGACGCCGGAGGGTCCGGACGGCTCAGTCCGCTAGTTGCGCTGAGCCGGTGTCGCTTGGGATACTCCCACGCCGGTCGGTTCCGGCGGCGTGACGTAGTCCGGCGGAATGGTCCCGGTCAGCGACTTGAGCCAGGTCACGAGCGGGGTGACCTCCGCGTCCCGCAGCTCCCGGCCCAGCTGATAGCGGGCCATCCATCTGACTGCCTCTTGCAGCGTCGCTACCTGGCCGTCATGGAAGTACGGCGCCGTGCGTTCGACGTTGCGTAACGAGGGGACCTTGAACACGAGCCGGTCGCCACGCCGGCGGGTCACGGCGTACCGTCCCGGGTCGTCCTGCTCCGGCCACGGCTCGACCAGTCCCGCCTTCTGGAACATCTCGCCACCCACGTACGTCCCGCGGTGGCACGCAGAGCAGCCCAGGGCGACGAAGGTCTTCAGCCCGTCTTTCTCCGCCACTGTGAGCGCACTCCGATCACCACCCAGAAACGCATCCCACCGCGACGGCGTTACCAGGCAACGCTCGAAGGCGCCGATGGCCCTTCCCACGTTGTCATAAGTCACGGGGTCCGCCTCGCCCGGGAACGCCGCAGCGAACGCGGAGCGGTACCGGGAGACGGCTTTGAGGCGCTCGGTCACGGCGCCGCCGCTTGGCATGCCCATCTCAACAGGATTGAGAATCGGCCCCTTCGCCTGCTCCTCAACAGTTGGTGCGCGGCCGTCCCAGAATTGCGCACGGTGACCGGCGGCGTTGAACACCGTGGGCGCGTTGCGGGCACCCAACTGCCCTCTCACGCCGACGCTGACGGGACGGTGATCGACACCGTACGCGTCGAGCGCGTGGCAACTGCTGCACGACACGGTTCCGTCGACGGACAGACCCGCATCGTGGTACAGCATGCGGCCCAGGCTGACCCTCGCCGGGGTCGCGGGGTTATCCAGCGCTGCCATGGAGCCCGGAAGCTGACCGAACACTCGGAGGTCAACGGGATCCGTCTGTGGCTCTCCACTCACGTTGAGGCCAGGATGGCAGGCGGCGGCACTCAACAAGAGCGCTATGCACAAGGACTTCATGAACCCATCCTCCCTCGTTTCGGCAAGAATCTGGCGGCAGCAGCGGAAATCCGCGGTGAAACCATTCTGAAGACTTGGGGGCAAACGGAGCGGTGAGGCGAACCTTCCGACTCCCTTCAGCGTCGCTTTAGCCTGAGCGAGACACCCTTTACAGAGCTAACGCAGCACACCATTGCGACGGGGGAGGAGGAAAGTGTAGATGGTGGCAAAGAGTGTCTTGGCCTGCACCGTCGTGCTGCTCGCTACGCCTGCCTCCACCGTGCGAGCGGACGCGATCCCGGCGTTCGCGCGGCTGCATCGGGTGAGTTGCAGCCTCTGTCACGACCCGATACCGCGGCTCACCCCCTTCGGGGAAAT
>Ga0335085_10005560_pt1 | contig 20162 bp, 14 predicted proteins | sample Lox_Sample_45_FD_206712 | JGI IMG/M metagenome (GOLD analysis project Ga0335085, IMG submission 206712) | Soil microbial communities from Loxahatchee National Wildlife Refuge, Florida, United States - Lox_Sample_4.5 | ecosystem: Environmental > Terrestrial > Soil > Wetlands | place: USA...
CGTTTTTTGGTGAAGGGTCCGGATATGACGTGCGAACTCTTGGTGGCGTGGACCAGTCAGATTCGCCAGTGCACCTGGCTCAGCTGCCGCAGCGCGGCATCGGCGCCGTCCAGCCGGACCTGCGCCGCCCCGGTACGGCCCAGCGCCCACAGGGTGAGTTCCGCCGGGCTGCCGGTGACGGTGACCACCGGCGTGCGGGCCTTGGCCGTGATCCGCACGCGCGCCCCGGCCGGGTCCGGGCCGATGTCATCGCGGACCAGTTCCACCCCGACCGGGGCCTTGCGCAGGACGAACCGGGCCATGCTGAGCCGCCGCCAGAGCGCTTCGGACAGTGCGGGCGTGACCTTGCGCTCCGGCCAGTCCGGGGTGCCCCGGCGTACGTCCTCGTGGTGCACGAAGAACTCGACCAGGTTGGCCCGCTCGTCCACGCCGGGCAGGCCGAACGGGGACATCCGGGGCGGCCCGTTGCGGATGGCCTGCACCAGGCCGGCGAAGGAGCCACGCTCGGTCAGGGTGCGCTGTACCCGCCGGGTGTAGCCGGCCAGCGGCTTGATCACGATGCCGGCCCCGGCGTCCATCCGGTGCTCCCGCAGGACCAGATGGGCGGCCAGATCGAGGGTTGTCCAGCCGTCGCATAGCGTGGGCGCGTGCGGCCCCGTCTGATCGAGCAGCGCGCAGAGGGCCAGGCGCTCATCGCGGGCGAGGGTCATCCCGCGATGTTAACCACCGTCGGCCGGCAGCGGAATGGGCTGCGCGGCGCGACCCGGCCCGGTGCAGGTGAACCGTGCTGCTAAAAACTGGTGGCAGGAAGCTGAGAGGATGAGGGCATGAACAGCGCAGCGAGCACGCGGTGAACGATCCCCGCAGCCCGTCCCGCCTCGACCCCCAGATCGCGGCCCGGCTCAAGCGGGATGCGGCCGGCCTGGTCCCCGCGGTGGCCCAGCAGTACGACACCGGCGAGGTGCTCATGGTCGGCTGGATGGACGATGAGGCGCTGCACCGCACGCTGACCACCGGGCGCTGCACCTACTGGTCCCGCAGCCGCCAGGAGTACTGGGTCAAGGGCGAGACGTCCGGGCACACGCAGCAGGTCAAGTCGGTCGCGCTCGACTGCGACGGTGACACCCTGCTGGTCAAGGTGGACCAGGCCGGCGGGGCCTGCCACACCGGCGACCGGACCTGTTTCGACGCCGCCCCGCTGCCCGTGGTGGTGGCGGCCAGTTGACTACGCCGCGGCGGGAGTACCTGGGCACGCTGCTGCTCGGCGCGGCCGGCGCGGCGCTGGTGCTGATCGCGGTCCGGCAGGACTGGGCCCGGGTGCTGACCGTGCAGCCGCGGCCGCTGCCCGCCAGCACCGCCGTGGTGCGCGGCCAGGATCTGCTGCCCGCCGCGGGCGCGCTGGGGCTGGCCGCGCTGGCCGGGCTGGCCGCGCTGCTGGCCACCCGGCGGCTGGCCCGGCGGCTGGTCGGCGGGGTGCTGGCGGCGTTCGGCGTGGCCATCATCGTCGCGCTGAGCATGCCGGTCACGGACGCCCAGGTGCGCGGCGCGGTGGCCGGGGCCGCGGGCACGGCCAGCTCGGTCGCGGGCGGTAGCACGGTGGACAACGGCACCACCGCGGGCGGCGGGGTGTCCGGGATCAGCGTGGCCAGCCACGTCACGATGGCGGCGTTCCCGTGGCGCTGGGTGGCGGCGGCCGGCGCGGTGCTCATCGTGGCGGCCGGGCTGCTGGCCGCGTGGCACGGCAGCCGCTGGCCGGTCATGTCCAGCCGGTACGACCGGCCCGCGCGGCGGCGGCCGTCGCCCAGCACCGACCCGGCCGCCCTCTGGGAAGCTCTGAGCCAGGGCATCGACCCGACCGATGCTGGTCACGGCCCACCAGAGCAGCACGAACCGGGTTACTCTGACGTGCATGTCAGAGAATCGCCCGGCGGGCCCTGATGATCACCGGAGCACGATCATCCGGCTGGTGACCAGGCTGATCGTGGCGCAAGCCGCGATGGCCGCCGCGATCGGGCTGTTCTTCAGCAAGCGGCACCTGCCGTCGATCCTGTTCACGCTGGCCGTCGTGGCGGTGCTGTGCGGGCTGGCGGTGGCCAGCCGGACCGGCAGCCACGCGGCCTGGGTGGCCGCGCTGGCCGCGGAGAGCGCGCTGGTGCTGTTCGGTGTGCTTCGTTTCATGACCGCGCGGTACGTCGGCGGCACGCTGCTGGCCATCATCACCGCCGCGGTGCTCATCCATCCGGCGGTGGCCCGGGCCTACGGGTCCGCACCTCAGCACAGCGGTGAAGGCCTGGCCGACGAACCGCTCGGCGTCAACACTGAGTAACCGGCCGCAGCGGCTGTGCGACCCTCCGGCGAGGGGGCCCGCCGGCGCGCAGAGACAGTCTCGCTACCATCGGGTGCGCAAGGAAACCAACCCACGGGCCCGAGGGGACTGCGAAGTCGCGTGAGCGTGCTCAACGAGATCCTTGACGGGGTCCGCGCCGATCTCGCTGCCCGGCAGCGCGATGTCACGCTGGACCAGCTCAAGGACATGGCCGGGCGCGCGCCGTCGGCCAAAGACCCGATGCCCGCGTTCCGCGGCGAGGATGTCGTCGTCATCGCCGAAGTCAAGCGGGCCAGCCCATCCAAGGGTGCGATGGCGGCCATCGCCGATCCGGCCGCGCTGGCCATCGACTACGAGGCCGGCGGGGCCAGCGTGATCAGCGTGCTCACCGAGCCGCGCAAGTTCGGCGGCAGCCTGGCCGACCTGGCCGCGGTGCGCGCCGCGGTCGGTGTCCCGGTGCTGCAGAAGGACTTCGTGGTCAGCTCGTACCAGCTGTGGGAAGCCCGTGCCCACGGCGCCGACCTGGTGCTGCTGATCGTGGCCGGGCTGGAGCAGAACGCGCTCATCTCGCTGGTCGAGCGGGCCGGCTCGATCGGCCTGGTCCCGCTGGTCGAGGTGCATACCGAAGACGAGCTGGACCGGGCGGTGGACGCCGGAGCCCAGGTCATCGGGATCAACGCCCGCAACCTGGCCACGCTGGAGGTGGACCGCAGCGTGTTCAGCCGGCTGGCCCCGCTGGTCCCCGAGGGCGTCGTCAAGATCGCCGAGTCGGGTGTCCGCGGGCCGCACGACCTGCTGGCCTACGCCGCGTCCGGCGCCGACGCGGTGCTGGTGGGGGAGAGCCTGGTCACCGGCAAGGACCCGCGGAGCGCGGTGGCCGACCTGGTCACCGCGGGCTCGCACCCCGCGCTGCGCGGGGACCGCGGATGACCGGACCGGCAGCGGCACCGGCCGGTTCCGGGGCCGCGATCGCGGCCGCCGCATCGAACAGCGGCGGCCGGCCCGGGCACTTCGGGCCTTACGGCGGCCGGTTCGCGCCCGAGGCGCTGATGTCCGCGCTGGACGAACTGGCCCGCCAGTACGCGTCGGCCCAGGCCGACCCGGGGTTCCAGGCCGAGCTCACCGCCCTGCTCACCGGGTACGCCGGGCGGCCCACCCTGGTCACCGAGGTGCCGCGGTTCGCCGCCCGGGCCGGGGAGTGCCGGGTCCTGCTCAAGCGGGAGGACCTGGCCCACACCGGCTCACACAAGATCAACAATGTGCTCGGCCAGGCGCTGCTGACCAAGCGGATGGGCAAGCGGCGGATGATCGCCGAGACCGGGGCGGGCCAGCACGGGGTGGCCACCGCGACCGCGTGCGCGCTGCTCGGCCTGGACTGCGTCGTGTACATGGGCGAGGAAGACACCGAGCGGCAGGCGCTGAACGTGGCCCGGATGCGGCTGCTGGGCGCCGAAGTGGTGCCGGTCGCGACCGGCAGCCGGACCCTCAAGGACGCCATCAACGAGGCGTTCAGGGACTGGGTCACCACGGTCGACACCACGCACTACTGCATCGGCTCGGTGATGGGCCCGGACCCGTTCCCGACCATGGTGCGCGACTTCCAGCGGGTCATCGGGGTGGAGGCCCGGGAGCAGGTGCTGGCCCTGGCCGGGCGGCTGCCGGACGCGGTGATCGCCTGTGTCGGCGGAGGGTCCAACGCCATCGGCGCGTTCCACGCGTTCATCCCGGACGAGACGGTGCGGCTGATCGGCTGCGAGGCGGGCGGCGACGGCCCGGGCAGCGGGCACAACGCGGCCACCCTGGTGGCCGGCTCGGCCGGGGTCATCCACGGCATGCGCACCTACCTGCTGCAGGACGCCGACGGGCAGACGCTGCCCACGCACTCGGTGTCGGCCGGGCTTGACTACCCCGGCGTCGGGCCTGAGCACTCCTGGCTGCACGACACCGGCCGGGCCAGCTACCGTGCGGTCTCGGACGCGCAGGCCATGGACGCGTTCTCGCTGCTCTGCCAGACCGAGGGGATCATCCCGGCCATCGAGTCGGCGCACGCCCTGGCCGGCGCCCTGCAGGTGGCTGGTGAACTGGCGCCGGGCGCGCTGCTGCTGGTCAACCTGTCCGGCCGGGGCGACAAGGACGTGGGCATCGCGGGCCGCTGGTTCGGCCACCTCAACCCCCGGGATGCCCAGTGACCGCCGTGAGCACCGCGTTCGAGAAGGCCGCCGCCGAGGGCCGGGCTGCCCTGGTCGGCTATCTGCCGGCCGGCTTCCCCTCGGTGGACGGCGCGATCCGGGCCGCGGTGGCCATGGCCGAGTCCGGCTGCGACGTGCTGGAGATTGGCCTGCCCTACTCCGACCCGCTGATGGACGGCCCGGTCATCCAGGAGGCTACGCACCGGGCGCTCACCGCTGGGACCCGGGTCGCCGACGTGCTGCGCACGGTGCAGGCAGTCGCGGGCACTGGCGTTGCGACGCTGGTCATGACGTACTGGAATCCAGTCGATCACTACGGCGTGGCGTCCTTCGCCGCCGACCTGGCGTCGGCCGGCGGGGCCGGCCTGATCACCCCAGACCTGCCGCCGGAAGAGGCGGGGGTGTGGGTCCCGGCCGCGGACCAGTACGGCCTGGACCGGGTCTTCCTGGTCGCGCCAAGCTCGTCGGGCGAGCGGATCGCGCGGATCACCGCGGCCTGCCGGGGGTTCGTCTACGCGGCCTCGCTGATGGGCACGACCGGCGCACGGGCCGCGGTCGGGTCGGCCGCGGCCGGGCTGGTCAGCCGGGTCAAGGACGTCACCAGCCTGCCGGTCGCGGTGGGCCTGGGGGTACGCGACGGCCGCCAGGCGGCCGAGGTGGCCGGCTTCGCCGACGGCGTCATCGTGGGATCGGCGTTCGTGCAGCGGCTGCTGGCCGCGCCGGACGAGGCGGCCGGGCTGGCCGCGGTGCGCGAGCTGGCCACCGAACTGGCGGCCGGGGTCCGTGCCGCCGCGCCCGCGCGGGGCTGACCGCCGGCAGGTTTGCCACCCCGTCTCCGGGGCACACCCAAAGGGCAATTTGCACGAAGCGCATGTTTCCAGCGGGTCAGGTGTTTCGCGAACCGCATCAAGCGGGGATGATTGACCTGGTGGCGTAATCTCCGTGTAACCTACGAGCACTACTCGAGGGAGCCACACCACGATCAGCGTGGTTTGGTGGCAGGGCCAACGTCGTCCCGACCGCATGCGAGAACGCAAATTCGGATCGGACGACAGGAGTTTGGATGGCACCTGCCGGTGCAGCGAGCACGGGGGGACTTTACGACAGCAGCTTCGAGCACGACGCGTGTGGCGTCGGGTTCGTCGCTGACCTGTCCGGGCGGCCCAGCCACGACACCGTGGCCAAAGCGCTGACCGTACTCCGCAATCTGGAGCACCGCGGCGCCCAGGGCAGCGACCCCCATACGGGCGACGGTGCGGGCATCCTGACCCAGATCCCGGACGCCTTCTTCCGTGCCGTGTGCGACTTCGAGCTGCCGCCGGCCGGCTGCTACGCGGCCGGCCTGGTGTTCCTGCCCCCGGGCGAGGATCCCGCGGCCGAGGCGGCAGCGGCGGTCGAGCGGCTGGCGGCCGACGAAGGGCTGACCATCCTGGGCTGGCGCGATGTGCCGGCCGACCTGGCGCACTGCGGCGAGGGCTCGCTGGCCGTGCTGCCGGTGCTGCGCCAGCTGTTCGTCACCGCACCCGGTGAGAGCGGCATCGTGCTGGACCGGCGGGCGTTCTGCCTGCGCAAGCGGGTGGAGCACGAGTCCGCCTGCTATCTGGTCAGCCTGTCCGCGCGGACCATCGGCTACAAGGGCATGCTGACCGCGCCGCAGCTCGAGCCGTTCTACCCGGACCTGTCCGACCCGCGCTACGTGTCCACGCTGGCCCTGGTGCACTCGCGGTTCTCCACCAATACGTTCCCGTCCTGGCCGCTGGCCCACCCGTACCGCTACATCGCGCACAACGGCGAGATCAACACGGTGCGCGGCAACCGGAACTGGATGCGCGCCCGTGAGGCCATGCTGGACAGCGGGCTGTTCCCGCGGTCCGCGGACGGCCGGGGCATGGAGCGGCTGCTGCCCATCCTGGACGAGACCGGCAGCGACTCGGCCAGCTTCGACGAGTGCCTGGAACTGCTGCACCTGGGCGGCCGCTCGCTGCCGCACGCGATCTTGATGATGATCCCCGAGCCGTGGGAGAACCACGACGAGATGGACCCGGCCCGGCGGGCGTTCTACCGGTTCCACTCCACGCTGATGGAGCCGTGGGACGGGCCGGCCTGCGTGGCGTTCACCGACGGCACCGTGATCGGCGCGGTGCTGGACCGCAACGGGCTGCGGCCCGGCCGGTACTGGGTGACCAGGGACGGCCTGGTCGTGCTGGCCAGCGAGGTCGGCGTGCTGGACATCGACCCGGCCGACGTGGTCCGCAAGGGCCGGCTGCAGCCCGGCCGGGTGTTCCTGGCCGACACCGGCCAGGGCCGGATCCTGGAGGACGCCGATGTCAAGTCCGGGCTGGCCGGCCAGCACCCGTACGCGGACTGGCTGCACGCGGGCCTGCTGCACCTCGACGACCTGCCCGACCGGGCGCGGGCGCTGCCCGGCGCGGCCGAGCTGACCATCCAGCAGCAGCTGTTCGGCTACACCGAAGAGGAACTGCGGGTGCTGCTGGCCCCGATGGCCCGGGCCGGGGCCGAGCCGGTCGGTTCGATGGGCACGGACACGCCGATCGCCGTGCTGTCCGACCGGCCCCGGCTGCTGTTCGACTACTTCGCCCAGCTGTTCGCCCAGGTCACGAACCCGCCGCTGGACGCCATCCGGGAAGAGCTGGTCACCTCGCTGGAGGTCTCGACCGGCCCGGAGGGCAACCTGTTCGAGGCGGGCCCGGCGTCCTGCCGGCAGATCGTGCTGCCCTACCCGGTGATCAGCGACAACGACCTCAGCAAGATCATCCACATCAACGACGACGGTGACCTGCCCGGATTCGCGTCGTACGTGGTGGACGGCCGGTACCCGGTCGCGGGCGGCGGCGACGGCCTGCGCCAGCGGCTGGCCGAGATCTGCGCCGGCGTGTCCGCTGCCATCACCCGCGGCGCCCGGATCATCGTCCTGTCGGACCGCCCTGCCAGCCCGGGGGGGCGACCCCCCGCTGTGCTCCCCCGGGGGACTACCCCCGGATCCCCCGGCCCCCGATCGGCGCTTCGCGCCGAGGCTGACGCCGGGGCCGACCCGGCCAGCGGGCTGGCCCCGATCCCGTCGCTGCTGCTGACCGGGACCGTGCACCACCACCTGATCCGGGAGCGGACCCGGACCCGGGCCGGGCTGATCGTGGAGTCTGGCGACGCCCGGGAGGCCCATCACATCGCGCTGCTGATCGGCTACGGCGCCGCGGCGGTCAACCCGTATGTGGCCCTGGAGACGGTGCAGGACATGGTGCGCCGCGGCGTGCTCGAAGGGGTCACCGCGCGCAAGGCGGCAGAGAACCTGATCAAGGCGCTGGGCAAGGGCGTGCTCAAGATCATGTCGAAGATGGGCGTGTCCACCGTGGCCTCCTACACCGGGGCGCAGATCTTCGAGGCGGTCGGGCTGGGCCCAGACGTGATCAGCACCTGCTTCACCGGCACCACGTCCCGGCTCGGCGGGGTCGGCTTCGATGAGCTGGCCACCGAGGCCGCGGCGCGGTACCGGCAGGCCGTGCCGGCCCGCGGCGCCGGGCCCGACCACCGGCGGCTGGAGACCGGCGGCGAGTACCAGTGGCGCCGCGAGGGCGAGCCGCACCTGTTCAACCCGGAGACCGTGTTCAAGCTGCAGCACGCCACCCGGACCCGGCGCTACGAGATCTTCAAGGAGTACACCCGGCTGGTGAACGACCAGTCCGCCCGGCTGATGACGCTGCGCGGCATGTTCCGCATCCACGGCGTCGAAGCGCAAGCCGGGGACACCACCGACCCACGTGGGCTGGGCGCAGCGTCGCACCCGGCCCGCGTGCCCGTACCTATTGACGAAGTCGAGCCGGTGTCGGACATCGTGCGCCGGTTCTCCACCGGCGCCATGTCCTACGGTTCGATCTCGGCCGAGGCGCACCAGACGCTGGCCATCGCGATGAACCGGCTGGGCGCACGGTCCAACACCGGCGAGGGCGGCGAGGACCCGGACCGGTTCGTGCCCGACGCCAACGGCGACCTGCGCCGCTCGGCGGTCAAGCAGGTGGCCAGCGGCCGGTTCGGGGTGACCAGCGAGTACCTGGTGAACGCGGACGACCTGCAGATCAAGATGGCCCAGGGGGCCAAGCCAGGGGAGGGCGGCCAGCTGCCCGGGCACAAGGTCTACCCGTGGATCGCCAAGACCCGGTACTCCACCCCGGGGGTGGGGCTCATCTCCCCGCCGCCGCATCACGACATCTACTCGATCGAGGACCTGGCCCAGCTCATCCACGACCTGAAGAACGCCAACCCGCGGGCCCGGGTGCACGTCAAGCTGGTCGCCGAGGTGGGGGTGGGCACGGTGGCGGCCGGCGTGTCCAAGGCGCACGCCGACGTGGTGCTGATCTCCGGGCACGACGGCGGCACCGGCGCCGCCCCGCTGACCAGCATCAAGCACGCGGGCGCGCCGTGGGAGCTGGGGCTGGCCGAGACCCAGCAGACGCTGCTGCGGTCCCGGCTGCGGGACCGGATCGTGGTGCAGACCGACGGCCAGCTCAAGACCGGCCGGGACGTGATCATCGCCGCGCTGCTCGGCGCCGAGGAGTTCGGCTTCGCCAGCGCCCCGCTGGTCGTCTCCGGCTGCGTCATGATGCGGGTCTGCCACCTGGACACCTGCCCGGTCGGGGTGGCCACGCAGAACCCGGAGCTGCGCCAGCGCTTCACCGGCAAGCCCGAGTTCGTGGTCAACTTCTTCGAGTTCATCGCCGAGGAGGTACGCGAGTACCTGGCCGCGCTGGGCTTCCGCACGCTGGACGAGGCCATCGGCCGGGTCGACCTGCTCGACGCCGAGCGGGCCGTCGGCCACTGGAAGGCGGCCGGGCTGGACATCTCGCCGATCTTCTACCGGCCCGAGCTGCCCGCCGGCGCGGCGCTGCGCAACACCACCAGCCAGGACCACGGCATCGACCGGGCCCTGGACAACACGCTGATCCAGCTGGCCGAGGGCGCGGTGGCCGACGGGACGCCGGTAACGCTGGACCTGCCGGTGCGGAACGTGAACCGCACCGTGGGCACCATGCTCGGCTACGAGGTGAGCCGGCGGTGGGGCGGCGCGGGGCTGCCGGACGACACCATCCACGTCCGGTTCCGCGGCTCGGCCGGCCAGTCGTTCGGCGCGTTCCTGCCCCGCGGCATCACCCTGCGGCTGGCCGGCGACGCCAACGACTACCTGGGCAAGGGCCTGTCCGGCGGGCGGATCATCGTCGCCCCGGACGCGGCCGCGCCGTTCCACGCCGAGGACCAGATCATCGCGGGCAACGTCATCGGCTACGGCGCCACCGGCGGCGAGATGTTCCTGCGCGGTGTGGTGGGCGAGCGGTTCTGCGTGCGCAACTCCGGGGCCACCGCGGTGGCCGAGGGCACCGGCGACCACGGCTGCGAGTACATGACCGGCGGCGTCGTGGCGGTGCTCGGGCCGGTCGGCCGCAACTTCGCGGCGGGCATGTCCGGTGGCATCGCCTACCTGCTCGACCCCAACCCGGTCCGGGTCAATACCGACATGGCTGACCTGGAGGACCTGGATGAATCCGATGCCGCCCAGCTGCAGGCGCTGGTCGAACGGCATTACGCCGAGACTGGTTCCGCGGTGGCGGCCCGGCTGCTGGCCGACTGGGATACGGCGGCAGCGGCGTTCGGAAAAGTAATGCCGAAGGACTACAAGCGGGTGCTGCACGCGGCGCGGGCCGCGGAGCTCGAGGGACGCGACGTCAACCAGGCCGTCATGGCCGCGGCGCACGGCTGAGGGGGGAGAGCTATGGCTGATCCCAAGGGGTTCCTGAACACGCCGCGGGCGACGCCGGCCCGCCGGCCGGTGGACGTGCGGATCCGTGACTGGCGCGAGGTGTACACGGACTTCGCGCCGGTGGCGCTGGAGGCGCAGGCCGGCCGGTGCATGGACTGCGGGATACCGTTCTGCCACCAGGGCTGCCCGCTGGGCAACCTGATCCCGGAGTGGAACGACCTGGTCTGGCGGCACGACTGGCGGGAGGCGGCCGAGCGGCTGCATGCCACCAACAACTTCCCGGAGTTCACCGGGCGGCTCTGCCCGGCGCCCTGCGAGAGCGCCTGTGTGCTGGGCATCAACGCCGACCCGGTGACCATCAAGCAGGTCGAAGTGGAGATCATCGACCGGGCCTGGGCCGAGGGCTGGGTGACGCCCCGCCCGCCGGCGGCGGCGGCGCTGGCGGCCGGCCGGCGGGTGGCAGTGATCGGCTCCGGCCCGGCCGGGCTGGCCGCCGCCCAGCAGCTGACCCGGGCCGGGCACCAGGTGACCGTGTTCGAGCGGGCCGACGCCCCGGGCGGGCTGCTGCGTTACGGCATCCCCGAGTTCAAGATGGAGAAGCGGCACCTGGACCGGCGGCTGTGGCAGATGCAGGCCGAGGGCACCGTGTTCCGCTGCGGGGTGAGCGCGGGGCGGGACGTCACCGCGGCCACGCTGCGCGCCGAGTTCGACGCGGTCGTGCTGTGCGGCGGGGCCACGGTGGCCCGCGGGCTGCCGGTGCCGGGCTCGTCGCTGCCCGGCGTGCACCAGGCCATGGAGTACCTGCCGCAGGCCAACCGGGCGGTGGCCGCCTCGCTGGTGTCCGGCGGCGGGCCCGACTCACCGGGGCCGGTGCCGGAGCCGCCGATCAGCGCCCGGGGCAGGCACGTGGTGATCATCGGTGGCGGCGACACCGGCGCCGACTGCCTGGGCACCGCGCACCGGCAGGGCGCCCGGTCGGTGACCCAGCTGGAGATCCTGCCCCGGCCGGGGGAGGGGCGCCCGGCGCACCAGCCCTGGCCCACGTACCCGATGATCTACCGGGTGTCCAGCGCGCACGAGGAGGGCGGCGAGCGGGTCTACGCCGTGTCCACCAAGGAGTTCCTGGCCGATCCGGCCGGGCGGGTGCGGGCGCTGCGCCTGGTCGAGGTGGAGCTGGCCGGCGGGCGCTTCGAGGAGATCCCGGGCACCGAGCGTGAGCTGCCCTGCGAGCTGGTGCTGCTGGCCATGGGCTTCACCGGCGCGCAGCGCGAGGGGCTGCTCACCGACCTGGGGGTGGACTTCGACGCGCGCGGCAACGTGTCCAGGGACGCCTCCTTCGCCACCTCGGTGCCGGGCGTCTTCGTAGCCGGCGACATGGGCCGCGGCCAGTCGCTGATCGTCTGGGCCATCGCCGAGGGCCGCGCCGCGGCGGCCGCGGCGGACGCGTATCTCAACGGCGACACCGTGCTCCCCGCGCCCATCACCCCCACCACCCGCTCCATGGCCTAACTAGCCCGGGCCGCCGCCGCCACGGCCCAGCCCAGCCGGCCGAGCAGGTGGGGCGACCGGCCTGCGGGGCGAATGTGTGCCGAAACCGTTGCTGGGACGACAGTTTCAGCACACATTCGGCCGTTCCTGAGCGGAGGGCTCGCCATTATCTGTGCTGGTGGGGACAAAACGGCGGGACTTATCCACAGGCGGCCCAGGCTAGCCATAGTTATCCACCGCTGGCTGTGGCCTCTGTCGTACGCCATCGGCCATTGCCGATCGTCGAAGGGTGAGTGCACCTAATAGTCAGGCCGGGCTGCCCACAGTGCTTACTACGGCTGCCGCGATCCAGGCCGTCGGCGAGTCCGCGGTGCGCTGGCGGCTGTCCACGGGTCGCTGGCAGCGGCCGTGCCGGGGTGTTGTGATCACTCATTCCGGGCCGGTCAGCGACGACGAGGAACTGTGGGTCGCCGTCCACGCCGCTGGACCACGAGCTGTCCTCGGCGGGCTGACCGCAGCCCGGCTCGGCGGCTTGTCCGGCTTCACCGGGCGCGCCATCCATGTGCTGGTACCTGCCAGCTGCCAAGTCCGGGTGGCCCTGCCCCGGCTGGTGGCGCACCGCTCCCGGGCACTGACCACGGCGGACGTACATCCCCTCCGCCAGCCGCCGCGCACCCGGATCGCCCGTTCGCTGCTGGATGCCGCGGCCTGGTCCCGGACCGACGACGGTGCGCGGGCCCTCCTGGCTGCCGGAGTGCAACAGCGGCTGACCCGGCCTGACCAGATCGCCGGGCTGCTCGGCCGGTTCCCGACGATTCGCCGGCACGCGCTGATCGCCAGCACGCTGGCGGACATCAGCGGCGGGGCGCAGGCGCTGTCTGAGCTGGACTTCTGCCGGCTGACCCGGCGCTACCGGCTGCCTGAGCCAGACCGGCAGGCGGTCCGGCGTGATGAGGCCGGCAGGCGGCGCTGGCTGGACGCCTACTGGGACCAGGCCTGCCTGGTCGTGGAGGTGGACGGGCTGTGGCACATGGAGGCGGCAGCATGGTGGGCGGACATGTACCGGGAAAACGACCTTACGCTCGGCGGGCTGCGCGTGCTCCGCTTCCCCGCGTTCGCGGTTCGCGATCATCCGTCCGCGGTCGCCGGGCAACTACGCCGGGCGCTGATGGGCGCCGCGCCCGCTGGTCATGTCGGCCAGGTAACGGGTCCGGACATCGGATGACTGTTCGGTGAATTGTGCCTGGCGGGTCTCGGCAGCCGGGCCATCCCGGTGCGACAGTGGTATAGACCAATTGCCGAGGTGCCGCGCGGTGCGTGGCGAGCCGAGGTGCCGCGCGGTGCGTGGCGAGCCGCAGGGTGCGAGGAGCGGGCGGGTGACGGCGAGATGACCAGCGGCCGCCGGGCGAAGATCGTTTGCACGCTGGGGCCCGCGACCAGCACCCCGGACCAGGTGGCCGGCCTGGTGGCCGCGGGCATGGACGTGGCCCGGCTGAACATGAGCCATGGCGGCCAGGACGGGCACCGGGCGGTCTACCAGCGGGTACGGGCCGCGTCCGACGCCGCCGGGCACAGCGTGGGCGTGCTGGTGGACCTGCAGGGCCCGAAGATCCGGCTGGGCACGTTCCGTGATGGCCCGGCCCGGCTCACCCCGGGCCAGGAGTTCAGCATCACCGTCCGGCCGGCCGCCGGGGACGAGCACGAGGTGTCGACCACCTACCCGGGCCTGGCCGGCGACGTGCGCCCCGGTGACACCGTGCTGGTGGACGACGGCCGGGTCGTCCTCCAGGTGCAAGGAGTCCAGGATGGCCGCGTCCGCACCCGGGTGATCATCGGCGGGACGGTGTCCGACCACAAGGGCCTCAACCTGCCCGGCACCGCGGTCAGCGTGCCCGCGCTGACCGCCAAGGACCAGGCCGACCTGCGCTGGGCGCTCCAGTTGCGGGCCGACATGATCGCGCTGTCGTTCGTCCAGGGGCCGGCCGACGCCGCCGGGGCCCGGAAGATCATGGACGAGGCAGGCGTCCGGCTGCCGCTGATCGCGAAGATCGAGAAGCCGCAGGCCCTGGACAGGCTGGACGAGATCGTGGCCGCGTTCGACGGGGTCATGGTCGCCCGCGGCGACCTGGGGGTGGAACTCCCGCTTGAAGCGGTGCCGATGGCCCAGAAGCGGATCATCGCCCAGGCCCGGGACGAGGCCAAGCCGGTGATCGTGGCCACCCAGATGCTCGAGTCGATGATCTCCGCGCCCCGCCCCACCCGGGCCGAGGCGTCCGATGTGGCCAACGCCGTGCTGGACGGCGCGGACGCGCTCATGCTGTCCGCCGAGACCAGCGTCGGGGAGTACCCGGCCGGGAGCGTGGCCACCATGGCCCGCATCATCACCGCGGCCGAGCGGGACTACCTCCGCCCGGCGCCGTCGCTGCCCCCGGGGCCAGGCAACACTGTGCCCACCACCACCGGGGGCGCCATCGCCCGGGCCGCCGCCGAGGTCGGCGCGGTGGCCGGGGCCCGGGCGCTGGTCGCGTTCACCATCACCGGGGAGACCGCGCGGCGGCTGGCCCGGTACCGGTCGCCGATCCCGCTGCTGGCCTTCACCCCGCAGCCCGCCACCCGCAGCCAGCTGGCGCTGACCTGGGGGGTGGAGACGTTCATCGTGCCGCCCGCCCGGCATACCGATGAGATGGTCCGCCAGGTGGAGGACGCGCTGCTGCAGATCGGCCGGTGTGAGAAAGGCGACAGAGTGGTCATCGTGGCGGGCAGCCCGCCCGGCACCCCGGGCCGGACCAACGCGCTGCGGGTGCACACCATCGGTGACGCCGCGGCCCTCGGCGCGGGGCTGACATGATCCCGGTAAACCGCCCTGACCAGGCCATATATAGCCCAGAGGGGCGCCGGGCGCAGACCGGATGGTGCCCCGGGTGGGATTCGAACCCACACTGCATGGTTTTTGAGACCATGGACTCTGCCTGTTGGTCTACCGGGGCGTGGCCAGGCCGCGTGGGCAGCCTCGGCGCAGCGTTAATCTACCTGGTACCGGTACGATCATGAGCGTGAGTCAGACCCCATTGCGTGTTTTGATCGCCGAAGACGAGGCGCTGATCCGGCTCGACCTCAAGGAGATGCTTGAGGAAGAGGGGTACGCCGTGGTCGGCGAGGCCGCGGATGGTCAGGCGGCCGTGGATCTGGCCCGCCAGCACCGCCCGAACCTGGTCATCCTGGACGTGAAGATGCCGGTCCTTGACGGCATCTCAGCGGCCGAGCAGGTGGCCGCCGAGCACATCGCCCCGGTGGTCATCCTGACCGCGTTCTCCCAGCGTGAGCTGGTCGAGCGGGCCCGTGACGCGGGAGCGATGGCGTACCTGGTCAAGCCGTTCACCAAGGCCGACCTGGTGCCCGCGATCGAGATCGCGGTCAGCCGGTTCCAGGAGGTGTCCGCGCTCGAGGGCGAGGTCGGCACGCTCAAGGAGCGGCTCGAGGTGCGCAAGCTGCTCGACCGGGCCAAGGGCAAGCTGCAGGCCGGCTACGGGCTGAGTGAGCCGGACGCGTTCCGCTGGATCCAGAAGACCTCGATGAACCAGCGGCTGGCCATGCGCGCGGTGGCCGAGCGGGTGCTGGACGGCACCATGTCCCCGGCCGGCGCCACCGCCGGGGAGCCCGGTCCGGAGCCGCCGGCGGGCAGCTGACCTGGCCGCCCCCCGGGTTCGGGAGAACCCGGGGAACCTTTGGTGCCGTGTCGGCCTTCCCCGGGCCGACATGTTCTCTACTCAGCTCCCCGGGCTCTGCCCCACCACGGTAGCGAGCCGCTTCCCGTGGCGCAAAGGGGCGGCCATTCCCTGGCCGGTTTGTGATAAACGCACCGTCACGTGGGGTTTCCCCCGTTCTGCGCCGCGTGCTGCCAGCTCGCGGCCGGATGCTTCCCAACGGCCAGTGCCTGGCCCGTCCCTCGGCACCCCGCTCAGCCGTCCGTGGTCACGGCATGGTCACGGCGCGCCCTCCGGGCGGGGCCTGGTCGCGGAGCAGGCAGGTGAGCCGGGCGGTGCATACCCGGCGGCCCTGATCGTCGCTGATAACGATCTCGTAGCTGGCGATCGTCCGGCCCGCATGCAGCCGGGTGGCCACCGCGGTCACGGTGCCGCTGGCGGCCGCGCGGTGATGCGTCGCGCTAATCTCCACCCCGACCGCGAACCGGCCCGGGCCCGCGGTGAGCGCGGCGCCGAGCGAGCCGAGCGTCTCGGCCAGCACACAGGACGCGCCGCCGTGCAGCACCCCGTAGGGCTGGGTGTTGCCGTCCACCGGCATCGAGCCGGTGACCTGCTCGGCGCTGGCCGAGGTGACGGTCACGCCCATCCGGCCGACCAGCGTGTCCCGGCTGATGTTCGCGAAGTTGGCAATGATCTGATCTGAGCTGTCCTGCTCGGCCCGCACCCGCACCTCCAGATGTCCGCGCCGCGCCGCCGCGCGGTACCGGCAGCCTAGGCAGCCCGCGAGCCGGCCAGTCCACCGGACCGGCCCATCCGGGCCCGGGCCGGCCAGCCCGGCCGGCCCGCGCCGAGACCGTTACCCCTGTTACGTACGTGACCCAAATGCCCCCTGTGACTGTGGTCAGCGGATACGACCTTTGTCATCCCGCATCGGGTATGTCGGCTCGACCGCTATTTATGACCGGGGCCGGGTGAAAAGATCGGACATTCTGCGCTCAAATACTGGCGTGTCGTATAGGTGAGCGTTAACAATGCCCCCTGGGGGTCGTCTGTGCCGGCCTCCGGGAAAACCCAACGAAGGGAGTTCTCCATGCGCCAGGTGTTGAGAGGACGGCTGAACTCGTCAGCCGTGCGCCTCGGCACAGCGGCCGCCGTCGCGGTGGCCGTGGCCGGAACGCTCGGTGTCACTGCCGCCTCAGCCAGCCCGTCGGGCGGCGGCGGCGGATGCAGCCCGACCGTCAGCAAGCAGTTCTTCGGCAAGACCGTCGAGCCGTACACCGGCAAGAACACGGCGGTGTACCGGTACACGCTGACCAACTGCCGCGGCATGCAGGTCAAGATCCTGACCTACGGTGCCATCACGCAGTCCATCACCGTCCCGGGCCGGAACGGCCGCGAGGCCGACGTGATCCTCGGCTTCAAGACGCTGCAGGACTACGTCAAGTTCGCCAGCCCGCCGGTGACCGCCAACGGCGGCCCGTACTTCGGCGAGATCGTCGGCCGGTACGCCAACCGGATCGCCAAGGGCACGTTCAAGCTGAACGGCCAGACCTACACCCTGCCCATCAACAACGGTGTGAACAGCCTGCACGGCGGCCTGGTCGGGTTCGGCAACCACATCTGGTCGGCGCACGCGGTGCACGGTCCCGGCGTGGCCGGTGTGTCGCTCACCCTGGTCAGCCCGAACGGTGACTCGAGCGGCGCGGCCGGCTCGCCCGGCTGCCCGAACGGCTGCACCGGCTACCCGGCCCAGCTGACCGTGAACGTCACTTTCACGCTCAACAACAAGGGTCAGCTCGGCCTGCACTACAACGCGCACAACGACAGCAAGACCCTGGCCACGGTGCTCAACCTGACCAACCACAACTACTTCAACCTGGCTGGCGAGGCCTCGCCCGCAGGTTCGGAGTACGGGCAGTACGTTCAGATGAACGCGAACAACTACTCGCCGACCGACAACACCCAGATCCCGCTGCCGCTGCCTAACGGCGTCCCGGTCGCGGGCACCCCGTTCGACTTCCGCACTCCGCACACCATCGGCTCGCGGATCGACGACGTGAGCGCGCCGGACAACGTCCCGGCCAAGTTCGCGTCGGCCACGGGTGGCCTGAGCCAGCTGCTCATCGCCCAGGGTTACGACCACAACTGGATCCTGAACAAGCAGACCGCCGCGACCACCGGCCCGGACGGCCTGAACCTGGCCGCCCGCGCCTTCGACCCGCACAGTGGCCGCGAGCTGACCGTCTGGACCGACCAGCCGGGCGTGCAGTTCTACAGCGGCAACTTCCTCAACGGGACGCTGGTGGGTATCAGCGGGCACACCTACCGGCAGGGTGCCGGGTACACGTTCGAGACCCAGCACTTCCCGGACTCGCCGAACGAGCCGGCCTTCCCCTCCACCACCCTCGGCGCGGGCAAGACCTTCACCTCAACGACCGTCTTCGCCTTCAGCTCATAACGCCAGTCAGCTAGGCCAGACCAGGCCGGCCGGGGCACCTGCGGGTGCCCCGGCCGGCCTGTCACTGTCCGACCTGACCACTAGACTTCCTGCGTGGTGACCAAGCCGACCCAGGCATCCGCGTCCGGCCAAGCCCAGCCCCCGGGCAGCCCGGCTGGCACATCCGCGCCCGCCCGGGACCGGCTGCTGCTGCTCGACGGGCACTCGCTGGCCTACCGGGCGTTCTTTGCGCTGCCCCCGGAGAACTTCTCGACCACCACCGGCCAGCCGACCAACGCGGTCTACGGCTTCACCGCGATGCTCATCAACGTGCTGCGCGACGAGCAGCCGACGCACGTGGCAGTGGCCTTCGACCGCAGCGAGCCCACGTTCCGGCACGAGCAGTATGTGGAGTACAAGGCCAACCGGCGGGAGACCCCGGCCGACTTCCGCAGCCAGCTCAGCCTGATCTTCGAAGTGCTCGACGCGCTCGGCGTCGCGCGGCTGTCCGTGGCCGGTTACGAGGCCGACGACATCATCGCCACACTGGCCACCGAGGCCGAGGCCAGCGGCATGGACGTGGTCATCGTGACCGGCGACCGGGACGCGTTCCAGCTGATCAGCGACGCGGTCTCGGTGCTGAAGACGGGCCGCGGGGTGAGCGAGACCACCCGCTTCACGCCCGAGGTGCTGATGACGACGTACGGGCTGACCCCGGCCCAGTACCCGGACTTCGCCGCCGTCCGCGGCGACCCCAGCGACAACCTGCCGAACATTCCCGGCGTGGGGGAGAAGACCGCGGCCAAGTGGATCACCGAGTTCGGCTCGCTGACCGAGCTGGCCGACCGGGTGGACGAGGTCAAGGGCAAGGCGGGCGACAAGCTGCGCGAGCATCTGGGCAACGTGCTGCGCAACCGGCAGCTCACCGAGCTGGCCCGGGACGTGCCGCTGGAGTCCACCGCGACCGAGCTGCGGCCGGTGCCCTGGGACCGGGAGCAGATCCACCAGCTGTTCGACACGCTCCAGTTCCGGGTGCTGCGGGACCGGCTCTACACCACGCTGCCCAACGGCATCGGCGTGGCCGCCACCGCCGCGGCCGCGGCGGCCGAGCCGGGCGCGGCCTTCGAGGTGGACGTGGCCCATCCCGGCGCGGGCGAGCTGGCCGCCTGGCTGGCCGAGCACACCGGTGCAGTGCTAGCCAGCACGGGGGCCCGATCCGGGCTGGCCGCCAGCGGGGTGTGGGGCCGCGGCACTGGGCGGCTTGAGGGCCTGGCGCTGGCCACCCCGGATGACGCCGGGGCGTTCGTCGACCCGGCCGCGCTGACCGAGGAAGACGAGCAGGCGCTGGCCCGCTGGCTGGCTGACCCGGCCCAGCCCAAGGCGCTGCACGACGCCAAGGGCCCGCTGCACGCGCTGGCCGCCCACGGGTTCCGGCTGGCCGGCCTGACCAGCGACACCGCGCTGGCCGCCTACCTGGCGCTGCCCGGCCAGCGCACGTTCGACCTGGCCGACCTGGCCCTGCGCTACACCGGCAAGGAGCTGGGCCCGGCCAGCGGCACGCCGACCGGCCAGCTCACCCTGGACCTGGCCAGCGAGGAGGACGGCGAGGCCGAGGCGGCCATGGCGCTGGTGCTGCGCGCCCGGGCCACCGCCGAGCTGGCCGACGCGCTGGACGCCGACCTGGACCAGCGCGGCGCCAGCGAGCTGCTGCGCGACGTCGAGCTGCCGCTGGTCAGCGTGCTGGCCGCGATGGAGCAGGCCGGCATCGCCGCCGACTCCGACCACCTCGCGGCCATGTCGGCCGGGCTGGGCGGTGAGGTCAAGGCGGCCGAGCAGGCCGCGTTCGCCGCCGTCGGGCACGAGTTCAACCTGGGCTCACCCAAGCAGCTGCAGGAGGTGCTGTTCACCGAGCTGGGGCTGCCCAAGACCAAGCGCATCAAGACCGGGTACACCACCGACTCCGAGGCGCTGACCAGCCTGCTCGCGCAGACCGAGCACCCCGTGCTCGAGCACCTGCTGCGCTACCGCGACGTGGCCAAGCTGAAGAGCATCGTGGACACGCTGATCCCGATGGCCGGCGATGACGGCCGGATCCACACCACCTACAACCAGACGATCGCGGCGACCGGCCGCCTCTCGTCCACCGACCCGAACCTGCAGAACATCCCGATCCGGACCGAGGAAGGCCGCCGGATCCGGCAGGGCTTCATCGTCGGCCCGGGCTACCAGACGCTGCTCACCGCCGACTACA
>Ga0335085_10005561_pt1 | contig 20161 bp, 18 predicted proteins | sample Lox_Sample_45_FD_206712 | JGI IMG/M metagenome (GOLD analysis project Ga0335085, IMG submission 206712) | Soil microbial communities from Loxahatchee National Wildlife Refuge, Florida, United States - Lox_Sample_4.5 | ecosystem: Environmental > Terrestrial > Soil > Wetlands | place: USA...
CTTCGCCAAACGCCGAAGTCGATACAATGATGTCGGCTGCAGGCAGCAGGCGCGCCACGTCCTGCTGCAGACCGAGCGCGCGGACATTGGGTGGCAGCTCAAGATCTTCAGTGCCGCTTCCGACGAGGAACGCGCTCACTGAAGGAACTTGCGCCATGGCTGCGAGCAGACTGGCATGATCTTTCATCGGATCGACGCGCGCGACGTGAATGGCGAGCACGGCATTTTCGGCCATGCCCCATTCGGACCGCACTTGTTTGCGAAGGACCGGGTCGGGCCGGAACTTGTCGGAGTCGATTCCGTTGTCGATGACGAGGAACCGTTTCGCGTGAAACCCGCAGCCGCGGTGGAAGGCGGCACCAACTTCCGAATTCGCAATAACGATATCCGGTAGTCTCGACAGCAGGCCGCCGATCCGAATAATGCGGCCATAGCGGGTCTCATCCATATTGGAGGCCCGCAGATTCCAAAACAATTTACGATCGTGCCGGCCACCGCAGACGTAATGACAAAACGTCGCTGCGAAATTGCCGTGATACATCCAGCCCTGAAGCACGCGCGGTTGCAGACGTCGCGCGAGCTGCATCAGATCAACAGCCTTTTTCGTCAATGGCGCATTCAACTTCGTCACATCGATGCCGGCGGTACGGCTTTCGGCAGCAAGGGTGTCGAGTTCGCTTAGGCTGACCACATGCTGGGAGAGTCCACGCGCGCGCAACCCCACGGCGAGCTGCATCAGCGTCTTCTCCGCACCGCCAGTGCCAAGGCCGCTGATAACATGCATAACGTCAATCAAGCGGAGACCCGGCAATCAAGGCCAATTGGGTCGCGAGCGCCGCTTCATCGTATTGGCCACGCCACCACGGATGGATATTGCCGGGATCGGCCAGCTCAATCGTGCGGGACGGGATCAAGCTGGCGCGAATGCCGCAGCGCTCGAACAAATTCAGAACGTCTGGGGCACGCAAGAGGTTGATCGCATTGCCGCGTTTTGCCAGATATTCCTCGCGGGGCCGATCGTACAGACCGTCGAATGGATTGCCGGTCGGATAATGATTGCCGAAATCCACGAGATGGAGAAATCGAGTTTGCGCGCCTTGGATGCGCGCCAGCTTTTCAATCGTCGTTTCGAGCGGAAAGACGTGCTCGAGACATGACTGCGACAGCACAATATCGACCGGACCGAATATCGGCGCAGCATCAAAGCTGCAGCGGTGTACAGTCAGCCGCTCGCGGAGCGCATTACAGAACGGGTCGAAATCCATGCGCGGCCCATAAAGAGCCGAGAGGTCCGCGTGAAGTACCCGTAAATAGCGATCGACGACCGCGCCGGAACAGAAAAGGCTCGCATCCCATTCCGGCTCCGCGCTTTCGAACAACGCCGCCCCGCAAAAAATTGCAAGTGGCCCGTAGCCGGCGAGCGGTCCGCAGCCGACCTCGACGACTCGCTTGCTGGCAAAATCCAGCGGCGCCCAAGGCATGTGACGGGCGACAATCACCTCTTGCCGCATCAGCAACTCGGCGAAACGAATGCCGCGACTGTGCTTGGACGACGACAAGAGCTCATGGGCCGTCCAAGACGGCGCACCGGAAAGCCCGGGTATCCGCCGTCGCACGATCCGCCAGCTCTCGAGCGGCGTGATCGAAAGCAGGTACTCAAGTTTCATGCACTAGGTCCGTTAAGCCCACGCAGAAGTTCATCAAACCGCGCAAGCGATCTTGGCAGCTTGTAAATATCGGGCAGCAAGGACGTGCGTATGTCGACATTCTTATTGGGCTTGACCGCCGACATGGCGTCGACGAAGCCGCGGCCAGACGCGGCGATGGTGACCGCTCCGGCGGGCGCTCCCTCGGCGATTTCATCGATTGCGCCCGCCTCCGGCGTCGCGATGACAGGCGTGCCACAGGCCAGCGCCTCCAATGCAACATTCGGAAGGCCTTCCCACAACGACGGCAAGAGCAAAGCATCGGCTCCTGCAATCCAAGGCGCTGGATTCGGATCAAATCCGGCCAAAACAACGCACTTGCCAAGACCAAGAACGCCGATTTGCCGCTCGAGCTTTGCCCGCAGTTCGCCCTCGCCGAATATGAGCAAATTCGAATCGTGCGGCAATTGTGCAAAATCGTTGAGAAGACGTTCGTAGCCTTTTTGAGACGTTAAGCGGCCGACGGCCACGAAACAGCGTCCCTCCCCCGCCCGACGCCGTGGCGACTTAGCCATGACGCGCAGGCCCTCTTCGTCGAGCGGATTGGGAAGCACGGCGATCCGCGAAGCGTCGATCTTGTGATCGGCCGCCAACTCGTCGGCCATATACCGCGCCGGGCAAATTACAAGATCAGCGCACCGATACAGCCATCGGTAGGACAGCTTGAAAAAGAAGTTGGCAAGCACGCCGTCGGCGACCCGCCGAGACGTATTTGCCTCACGCAACACGATCCGAGCCCCGCGCAACAGCGGCTTGATGAGCAGCATCCCGACGTTCACATAGGTCATGGTCGAGACCACGATATCCGGGCGGTCGGCACGCAATGCGCGCATAACCCCGAACAGCGCCTCGCGCAATCGCGATTTGTTAGTGATCACAAGGCGCAGATTAGGCGCGACCAGAGTACGCCAGGGGCCTCTCGCGTCGAATACATAAAGCGTCGGCCTGTAGACGGAGCGATCGAGACGCGCGGCCAAAGTCAATAGCACCTTCTGTGCGCCTCCGCCGGCGAATGAGGGCAAAACGAATGCAACGTCGATGAGGCGAATTCCCCGCTCGGTCACGGCGTGCTCAAATTTGACAGGCTTCATGGTTCGCCGTATGAGCGCGACGCGCGGTCTAGCTTCGTCCGACATGTGACCAACGTGGGGCCAACATCCATGTCATTTCGCGGCAAGAAGGTCGTGGTGACCGGCGCCGATGGATTTATCGGCTCGCATCTTGCCGAAGAGCTCGTGCGCAAAGGCGCGGACGTCACGGCGCTCGCTCTTTATACCGGGCTAGATCGCTTCGGCTGGCTCGACGAAATCGACGACGAAATGCGCAATGCAATGCGCATCGTACGCGGCGACGTTCGCGACGGCGCCATGATGGCACGGCTTTTGGGCAACGTTGACATTGTATTTCATCTTGCGGCGTTGATCGCGATTCCACATTCCTACGACGCGCCGTCTTCCTACATCGACGTCAACGTCACAGGGACGGTCAATATCCTCGAGGCGGCGCGCATGCACCATATCGGTCGTGTCATCCACACTTCGACCAGCGAAGTATATGGCACGGCGCAGACAGTTCCGATTTCCGAGAGCCATCCTCTCGTCGCGCAATCGCCCTACGCGGCCAGCAAGATTGCCGCCGACAAACTGGCGGAATCCTACGCGCTGTGTTTCAACTTGCCTGTTTTCGTTTTGCGGCCATTCAATACATACGGGCCAAGGCAGAGCGAGCGGGCGGTGATTTCGGCGACCATCCGGCAAGCGCTCGATCCTCGCAGCGACGCAATCCACATCGGCGATCCCAATACCATTCGCGATTTCAACTATATTTCTGACACCGTTGCGGCATTTGTCGCGATCGGTAGTTCCGATGCCGTCGAGCCAGGTCGTCCTTACAATTCCGGCACCGGCATCGGAACGCCCATCAGCAAAATGATCGAACTGGTCCGCGCGGCGACCGGCACGAATAAGACGGTCGTCAGTGAGGCGCGGCGGGTTCGTCCGGAAAAATCCGAAATTCGCGAACTCGTCGCAGACCCCAATCTGTTTCGGAAGGCCACCGGCTGGAAGCCCGCCGTCGATTTGACCTGCGGAATTGCTACTATGGTCGATTGGTGGCGGGAGCGCATCGAACAAGACCGGGTGCGCGCCGACGTAAGCTACATTGTCTGACATTCTCGCAACTCAGGACCGTTGCGGAACGTGCACGACGCAATGGCGCGCGAGCTCTTCATCAAGGTAGCGCGCCCGCCGGGCGAGGAATGCGCGCAGCCGCTCCTGCGGTGACATCGCCGGGTCGCTCCACCAGAACGGGTGGACGAGCAGCTGGAGCGCGCGTCCTTCCTGAATCGAAGCATCGTCAAACGGGTGCCCGTACCGCCACGCGCCGCGCGAATCCGAACGGTACCCCATATCTTTCACGAAGCGCGGCCCATACGCATTTATGAGCCCGGCCAGTTCGTTCGTATCACCTATCCGCTCACTTGCCGGACGGTGAAAGCTCATCGTGCGCACCGGCCGGCCGAGCGCAGACGCCAATAAGTTCGATTCCAGCTGGATCGCCCGCAGGAGATTCTGGTCGTCACCTGCATAGAGCGCGCCATCGAAGTGTAGTCCAATCTCGTGCCTACAATCCGTGATCGCTCGCAATGCGGCAAGACCGGCCGCCGACAATGGATTGTAGAACTCGGACCGCATCAGGACGAAATAGGTCGAAATGATTCCTAGCTCGTTCTCTTGCCCAGCCATCCGGACCGCGTCTTCGAGCGAGAAATCGACGTCGTGACGAACGATAACGTGACGTGAGCTCTGATCGACGTCATGGAAGCCGCGCGCCTCGTAACCGCGCTCGATCAGGCCATTGATCAGCGCCGCATAACCTTGCGAGCAGAATTCGTTCCAATCCGTCACCCGTCCACTCCCTGTCGTGCACGGGCTGCAGCCGCTTGCCGCCACACATCGAGAAGGTCGCGCGCGCGCATGCCGCTGTTGCAAAGCTCAGCGACGCGGCGCGCACCGTTGGCGCCGAGCTGCTCCGCTTTGGCGCGATCGGCCTCGAGCAGCTCGATAGCATCGGCGACCACCTTGACATCATAGTTGGAAAACAAAAAGCCAGTGACGTCGTTCTCCACAAAGCGCGCATAACGGCCGATGGAGAGCACGGGTTTGCTTGCGGCCAGCGCCTCCAGAATATCGCGGCCCCAAGGATTGGCTTCCCGCGTCAGCTTGATGAGCGCGTCGCATGCCGCAAGCACGCGCTCGGGTTCGCCGACGTGACCGAGAAACAAAAACATATCGGCGACGCCACGCGAAGCGGCAAAATCGGCGAGCGTTCCGCCCGCTCGAGCAATTTTGCCCAGCTCGCCGGGCAAGTTCCGTGGCAGCGTCAAATCGCCGGCCACAACAAAGCGTATTTTTTGCCGGCCGCGCGCTTTAAGCTCTTCAGCCACTTCGACGATACGATCGGTCCCGCGCACAAACGCGTAATTTGACAGCGCGGCGATGTTGAACCGACCATCATGCGAGACGCGGGCGTCGCGTTCGGAGGGCGGCGGTGACGCGATGTTGTAGATAACTGATCCGGCCGGGTGCTTTCCGGTCAGTTTCACGAAGTTGGCTTTCTCGTTTTCACTAATGAAAACAATGCGATCGGCAGCGGCTGCAATTTTGCGCGCCTGCCAACGCCCAAACACTCGGTCGACCATCATCGTGCGAACGTGCATGACTTGCGCGCAATCGTGTTGTTTCCGCAGACTACTCGCGAGCCAAGCGAGCCCCTCGTGATTGAAATGCACGACATCGAAACGCTCGCGGATGATCCTCGCCAACTCGTTGCGCTGAGCGCGCCAACGTAGGAAATCACGGACCAAAATCGAAAACCCGATAAGATTGCGGGATGCACGCCGCCAAGCGTTCATCTTCGGTATACCGGGCACAATCCGACAAGTGATGCCGAGCGCCCGATAACGATCCCGGATGACGCCGTTGCGCCGACACCAAACCTCCAACTGAACGGCCGCTCGGTCCATTCCACGCAATGATTCATACAAGCTGCGCGAAGAGCCGCCATGTCCGCCCTCGATGTCGAGGCACAGCACGCGAAGAGTCCTCGGGGTCATTTAATTTGTATTGGCCCAGTGGCGAGCCGGTCAGCCTTTCAGCAGTTGCATGACCGCCTGCGGGCCACAATTGAGCAGCGCATCCACGATCGAAAGGCCAGGAAGGAATTCGCCGTAACGTTGTGGGTAGGCGGGCAACGTATTGCCGACGAATACTGTTTCTATACCGAGCCGATCCAATTGAGGGACGTCGAGATACCGCATCGACCCAGCTCCCTCGCCGGTGAGGTACGTGGTCGCTCCGAGTTCCTGCAGTATGGACACGATACTTTGCGCGCCGGTCGACTTGTGTTGCATCGACGAAGCGCGAACGAATTCAACCCGATCGGTCCCTAGATATCGAGTCAAGCGTTTGACGATATCCACGTTCAAACTTGCAATAGATCTGTGCCCCGCTTGATAAGACACTTCGAGCAGACACGTGACTTCACCGAGCCATGCGCTCCCTGCATAGGCCGAGCGCAGTGTCGCCAGATGCTTCCGCGCCCAAGGTCCTTCAACGATGCGCGTTTCGCTGATCAATCCCGGATGCCCGAGCTTCTGCACCGGCACCGTCAGCCAATGTCCCCCGGTTGGCAGCTTGATAAGATTGCGGGTGACATAGCTCTTCCCCATCGGCATCTGGACGTTGTCGAAAATCACGAATACGTCCGCGGCGACGATTTTTCGGAAGTACCCAAGCCAAGGAATATAATTGGGTTGATGGATTGCGACGATCATTGTCCGGCCGGGACAAGATAGACTTCGGTGCCATCCGAGCAGCAATAAGGGACGAATCCATCGCCCGACTGCTTTTCCACTCTCAAGATGGTGAGCTCCTTGCCATCAGCACACCAAACCGCCGCCAGCCCCGGCCGGCACAAGGCGCGCACGAAATTTCGAAGTTCATATTCCGACATCTGAGGCCGGATGACCCCATCGCGCGGACGCCGCATAGGCCAAATATGCCCTTTCGACAAATCCGGGTAGCGTGGGCTTGCGGTGCGCACGCGAAATTTCCTCCAAGCCTCGGGGAAACTGGCGATGCCGGAATCGATCATCGCGCGGCGCATATCCAAGGCTGTGGCATCGCGCGGAATCGGAATCGCGGTCTCATGCCAGATCGGTCCCGAATCAACTTCTTCGGCCATTTCGTGCCAAGTGATGCCGAGCTCGGTTTCGCCGTTGATCACCGCCCATGTCAGAACGCTGGCCCCGCGATAATCGGGAATCTTACCGCCATGCATGTTGAGGACGCCCGATGTATAGCGGCGCAGGTCCGCTGGCGAGATCATTTGCGAATAGAGCCACGAAATTCCGGCAGCCGCGGTCGGCGGCCCGGCGGGCAGACCGCCCTTGCGCGAATGCACGAAGTGCGGCCAAGGCGACTCATCGATCAAATGCTTAACCTTATCGCTGTCAAGCCTGTTCTCCGGGACGATCAAGGCGGTGATGCGATCCTCGGGGGGCAAACTGTGCGCAAGAACGACGGCCGACCGGTCGGTGGCGAACAAATGTATATCCATCCGTCAGGCCACTGCGCCAATGACGCGGTCGAGCCAGGTCCAGAGCTTGGCGTCGCTTTGGCCGGTGTGGAACAGCAGCGTATAGGTTCCACCATATTGCCGACATAGATCAGCCGCCCAGAGCGCGTCGGCAACGGCTTGCTCAAGCGGAAGATCGCGGTATTTGCCACCGAAGAGGCCAAACTCCATGACCGCTGTCGAGATCTGCATGAGCGGCAAGGTGCAGCGAGCAACGAGATCGTAGGCTTGGTGCGGGCGGCATGTGCCGGAGCGGAAGCCGACTGCTTCGGGATAGGCCAGCGTGCAGTCGAGCGCCATGCCGGCATCTGACCAGATGCGCGGCGTTGTCGCGCAATCGTAGCGCAGAACGTGATGTCGCCCTTCACGCAACGGCGTGCCGACGACGGCCTCAATGCCGTCTCGCTGGCGCATCCACTCCACGGCATCGTTGAAGGTACGAAAGCCCGGATGGAAGCCCAGCACATGACCTCGCGCGCGGATTGCGTTGGCCGTCCCGCGCGTAAGCTGCGGCCAGCGTATCACGTAGCTGCTGTCCATAGAATCGGTCGACGGGCCCATGTAATAGAAGTGGCTTTTGATTCCGTGCCGCTCCGACAACGCCATCAACCGATTCATGGAGCTGAACGGCTCGCCATCGAGATAAGCGTGACGCATCCGCCACCACGCGCCCCTCGGATCGGCACGCTTGACGATATCGCCGACGGCATTGCGCAACGGCTCCAATGGACGATGATAGCCCTTCAGCCTGTCGATATCGTGAGTGAGCTTAACTTGATAGCGCGTGCGCTGCGGCGGCTCGGTGAAGCCGGTGATCGCTGTCGCGAGGTCGCGCGCCGCCCGGTCAGCCCAAGGGTAAAGGCGACCCTGCGCCGGCGGCACTAGCGCCGCCATCAGCGGAAACCGGTCATAACGGTCGCGCGCCGGATGATCCCTTTCTTCCAGGCGCGACAGCAACAAGAAGATCAAGCCGAGCGCATCGTACTGGAACGGATACTCGGCGACCGGCCTTGCGTCATCGGCTGGCAGAAGGCGGCCCGCAGCCTTCGCCAGCGCGTCGGGGTCAGGATGGATGCCATTCGTATCGACGCGGACGCAGGCCGGAAAAAGAATGGCGGGAACGGCGATTGAGCCGCCCGGCGGGGCTTCGCCGTAATGGAGGATGCGCGGCGCTCGGCTGGCGCGCTCGACCCCGTACGCGGAGTCCAGAAACCGGCACACGTGTTCGATTTCCGGCCGGAAGCGCTCGAGCGATGGCGCGATCGACAGCCGATATTGAAAATCAGGCATAGTCTTCGATACCGAAGCGTCTAACCCAGGCGTCATGGGTTAACAACTGGCGCATCAACTTGGTGTGCTCGGCTTGTCCGCTGAGATGCTCATCGATGACGTCTCTCAAGCCGTCGCAATCGAACATGCCGAAGGAAATTCCATCGAGTCGTTCCCTGATCTCAAGAAATCGAGCGCGGTGTAAAGGCCCCTCGCGATAAAGCGCGGCGGCGTTCTGCCAGGATCCGGCAGAATGGAGATTGCTCGGTATGGCCGGGCGTCGCATCAAACCGGCACGTCGAAAAAATCCACGCCCGATCAGCCTTGCCACATCCAGCCAAGGCTCGCTATCGGCGGGAAAGCCTGTATTGGCGTTCGGCAACCGCGCAAGCGGAAGCGAGGCGCGCTGCAACGCGCGCAAAACCACCCGGCCCGAACAGCGCCAACGGGGCGGCATCTGGAGGTAGACATCCATGACCTCCTTATCGAAGGCCGGTATCCGCAAATTACACGCCGCGCGTACGCTCATCATCCCAGTGAAGGCATAGTGCTTACTGACCGCGTGAAGGATGAAGGCGTCCCAGGCGTTATAGGGTTGCTCTGAATTCAACCAAGGCGCCAAGATTTGCGCCATTTTTTCTTCTTGCGCCCGCCACCACCGCTCTTGCCACGACTTCACGATTATGCGCTTGACAGTACGCGCCGGTGGCCCCTGCCGCAAATTATGGAATACATCGCGGCCGGTCGGCCTAGAACCAATCGAGCGAAGAACGGGCAAGCGCGTGTGCGAGCCGGCAAGATCGAGAAACCGTGCCGGCAAATAATAGCCGCGCAACGTGTAATCGAGTCCATGCCCACTTAGAACAGTACCGCAGTCTTTTCCAACCCGCGACATAAATGCCGAAAACTGCGGCGAGGCGGGATAAAGTCCATTGCTTTCGACTGCCGCGTCGTCGTGGGTCGTGAGCGTATCTTCAGGATCGACGATGACGGTATGATGCTCGCTTTGACAAATGTCCGCGACTCTTTCCGCAAGCTTCAATTCCGGGTTTCCGGCGTAACTCGCCGTCGTCCAGCTTGACAGGGCATGCGCGGGGGTCGCCGCCAAAATCCAGCGACTATCGATGCCTCCCGACAAGAGTAAACCTTGTGCATCCTTGATCTGGCGCTCGACCGCGCGGTGAAAGGCAATATCGAGCGCGGCAGCGCACTCATGTTCGTTCCAACGCCCTTCGCGCCAAGTCAGATTCCAGTAAATTCGCTCGCGCACGCCATCGCTGTCGCATTGCCAAATGCACGCAGCCGGTAGCGCATCGATACCGGCAATTGAGGTGATTCGCCCGACCGTACGCTGCATGGTGAAAAGCTGTGCGAGCGCCTCCGGATTCGCCTTACGGGACACACGTTCATCTCCAAGCAGGACATAGATGAGTGAGCCGAAGGTAACATCGCCGCCCTGACGCCAGACGTGCAGGGGGTAAAGCGCATGCCGATCAGTAATAAGGGTCAGCCGATGATTCTTTCTGTCATAGACCGCAGCGCAGAATTGGCCATTAATATCTGCAAGGCGATTGAGCTGATCCGCACGGTAAAGCTCGCGGATCAGCCAAGCTGGGTCAGTTGCGACATTTGGAACGAGCGGGCCTGCATCATAAATGTCGCCGAGCGTAACAATGCGCAGCTCGTTGTCGTCCAAGATCCCGCAGTTAGAATCACTTTGGTGGGCCGCACGCCCGATCGCACCGCCCTCGTCACGAGGCGCATATACGCTGTATCCTAAGCGGACCCGCCGAGCGAGCGGTGCCAAATCGACCGGCGTTTGGACATCACGCCGGTAGATCCCGAAGAGACCGATCATGGTTGAATTGGCCTCAGGTTCGTTCGCGCGGAAGCGCCATAAAATTGTTCCGTGGTCCAACGAACACGTCATATTCATAGGGCGTTAGTTCGTCGCGCAGGATGTCAGCAATGCGGCGCCCGTCACGCGTGTACCAACCGGCGGCACGGATGCGTGGGCGCAACCGCGTCAGCGTGTCCTTGGCGCCCTGCAACGCCTCGACCTCGGCGCCGTTAAGCGTCAAGCTAATCATGTCAACGCGAGGCAGGCCCTCTTGAATCACGATACCGTCGATCGAGATAGTTTTCACGGTCTCGTGCGTCTGGCCGCGGTATACCTCGGGCACCAGCGTGTTGCCCTGGGCGTAGGATTTCTCAAGCTTGAATTCAGCTTCTTTGTTCCAGATACCGCGGTGCAGCGCGGAGACGGTCCATGCGGCATTGGTTTCAATGTTCTTTTGAAGCAAGACATGGCAGTCGCCGCTCGCCTCGACCGCGACCACCCGGCCGTCCGGCGCGTCCCGTGACATGCGGATCGACCCGAAGCCGAGGAAGGCGCCGCAATCCAAGATCACGTCGTCATGTACGGGTCGAAAGGCTCGCGTCAGGCGGTCGCGGACAATCGGATCGGAAAAGCTACGGATATTATCCTTGTGCTGGCCATGCATGCCGTGCATCTGGTCGAGTAGATAGCCTTCCGGGGATAGATCCGGGCGCATGTGGGGATAGATCCAGCGTGTCACGTAGTCCTTGGCCAACCTGAAAAACTCCTTGCCGATTCCGGCGGGCAACGCCAGCCTGAGGATGTCGTACAGGTCCGCGTTTTTCGGCTCTGTGCCGAAACCATAGAGCTTCACGTTAGCGGCCGTGGAGGCGATCCACGGCACGCCCGCTTCAGTGCCGAATTGAAGGCCCGGCGCGGCAGCGTGCAGCGCATTGATGAGCGCAGCATGCCGCTCTAGGAGCCGTTGCCTGTAACCGGGGACGAGAAGCTTTAAGCCAACGGGAACAAATCCGAACACCGCTTCACTCCGGGCATGCGGCCGCAGCAGGCCGATAGCATTTCAGATAGCCGATACGTTCTATCACCGACGCCGGGAGGCGGTCGCGAAACCGTTCGAAGGTCCGCACGTCCTCCGTGGTCACTACCGTAGTCTGCCGACCGTGCTCGAAGTTTGTGTTCATCGCCGGCACCGAGGTGAGCGGAATGGAGAGCAGATCGAGCGCGCGGAAATGCTCGGCTACCCGATTGTTGTCGACTAGGTCATCAGTGTGGATGATCGCCGAATGCGTGACCTGCCGCGTCTCGCGAATTGCGAGGAAACGCAAGTACAACTCGCACCAGGCCCACAGATAAAGCTCACCCTTCTCCAAACCCCGTGGATTGAGCCGTAGGTAATTGCGCGCCGCGTCGACCGCACTGTTATCCTTGTAGAAGTCCTTGTCGCGATTGAGAAAGCTACGCATATTCTTGAGTGGATCGCGGACCAGCAGCACCAAGCCGAACTCGGGCAGGCAGCGACCGTAGCCGACGTGCAGACCACGCGCGAAGAACTTGCTGACGTCGACGAAGACAGATTTTCCCTTGAATGCGATTTGGCGGCGGATCTGCCCAAGTCGCTGCCGCGCCACTCTCTCGATGAAATCGTCGTCGCCGGCGACGAAGGCCCGCAACACCTGACCGCGGCCGAGCAACTCGTCGGTTTCCATAAACCGTCGCCGAAAATGCCGTTCGAAGTCGCCGAGAACGCCGGTCAGGACCGGCCGGACCTGCGGCTCCTCGAAGGCGGCATAGGCTTCCGGCACGTGCTGGTTGACCAGTTCGGCAAAGGATGCCTGTCCGCAGCGTCCGGTCGCCACCGTGAAGATAAAACGTTCAGTCATGTCTTGGGCTTGTCAGCGTCTGCGTGCGGCATGCGCTCCCGCTCGGCGAACCAGAGATCAGCGTAGCTGCAATCGCGGAAACTTTCGAAATACGAGCCACCCTCAGTATAATGGATATTAGATAGCTCGATCGACGGCACGGCTGGATCGTAGTCGACTAGATGATTCCATCGATGCGGCACTTCTCCGATTAGATCGTCATCGTCCTCCACATGAGCTTACCCAATTGCGATAACATCAGTGGCGTAATGGACACCGGCATCGAACCGCGCGCATTGATGCTTTGCGAAAGAACATGAAAGGCGACCGTTTCTTTAGGATCGTAGCCGATGAAGACGCGTATTAAGTCGTTTGCCATGTCATCACTTGTTGTTAGCAATTATTTTGTCTTCGCCAGTTCAAGGCAAAATCCAGCGCATCCTTTGCGTTAACCGTCACGATATCGGCGTTTCCGCAAGGCTTTCGGCGTGCCACGCGCTGCTCGATCATTGTAGCAACGCACCGCGAGGCCCACTCGTGTGGAAACAGCACGTCATTGAATTGAACCCAACGTCGCTCGCCATTTACCATCATACACGCGCTCTTTACGACCGGTTCCGACCAGCCGACAAGATATTGACTGAGATGCAGCAGTGACATCGTTTCGTACGGCGCGCCCAACATTACGGCCTTGCCCCCCAGCCGCACGAGACGACCGTAAGGCGAATCCGGTCCGAAGCGGCCGTCGAGAGGCACATTCGCGGTCAGCCGTTCTGCATTCGGCCCGATTGCGGCCACCGAGGATATCGGATGGCCGCTGCGCAGCACGCCGGGATAAGTTCGGAACAGCTCCGCTACGGCGCCGACATTCTGGCTCGGGCTCAGCTTAGGGTCATAGGCAGGCGTCTCATCCACTAGCGTATCGAGCCAGGCGTGCGGCGCCGGCGGATATTGCCACTCGCGCGGATCCGCGATGTCACGCGTGTAGGATGGCATCATCACGGTGCCGCTCGCGCCCACTGCATCGTATAGCGCCTCGATGACTGCCCGCGCGCCGCCGCAGACGTAGCCCAAACGGCTCAACGCGGTATGAACGCAAACGGTATCGCCGGCCTGGACGCCGGCCTCGGCCAGGCACGCAGCCACCCGTCTGCGCGTCAGCAGACGCCCTGCTGACAGATTTTGGGGTGCGACAGCCACTGGATCAGTCTCCGAGCATCAAGTCGCGAAAATAGCTGGCGTCAACCGGTTCTTCCGCAGCCGCAAATACGGCCTCGCGCAATTCGTCTTCATCGATAAAGGGGCGGTTAACGCGATCAAATCGCGCCTTGATTACATAACATCGCTTTTGCAATTCTGCCACGGTTCTTGCGTCAAAGGCCGGCGTGCCGAGATCGATCAATACAATTCCACGGTCGGAACACAGCGCGCGGCCAAATGTCGTGGACTGCTGAAAATCGAATACGAATACGTCAGCGTCATCCATGAGGTCTTCGAATTTTTTATTCGACGGACTAAGCACGGCATGTAGCGGATGCGGCCGATTGCGGAAAACTCCCTCCGGATGCGGGCGGCACGTGAAATTGATGGGCAGCCGCATAAGGTTTTCGCAAAGGCGAAACTGCCAATCGAGATGAACCACATCCGGCATCAGCGGCGGCAGAAACTGACGAAAGCCGGCAACAATCGTCGGCGCGTAAATCACCGTCGGTTTGGCCGAACCATTCGCTTTTTTTTTCCTGTCGAGCCGCAACCGTCGGGCACCGGCATCGCCGTCCCCGCCGATAAACGTGATGGCCTCTTCTGGGCTGGCAATGCGATGGGCGGCTGAGGTTTTCAGGCGCTCGGCCGAGATCTGCGTCATTGCAACGAAGCGGTCGACAATGGCCAATTCCGCATAGGCGGTGAGTTCCGCAGCATCCTCGCACGCGAGGCCCCAACCATGCTCAAAGCCGGTGACCGATGCGCCGCGCCGGCGCGCTTCCATCGCAACGTAGCGCGCCGAAAGCTGGCCGCCGATCCAAATATTCTTTGGCAATTGCGGGAGTTGACGCAGCGCCGCGCTGGTGTTCGCTGCCTGGCGTAGCTGACTCTTTATAAAGGATTCCGACAGCTGGACAAGGCGGCTGCGATATGATGCATCCAGCGCGCGCTCACCGAGCATGGCTTCGGCCAATTCCACGGCTGTGTCACCGACCCAATTCGGCGTCGCCGTTTCAGCTGTGAAGCGTGATTGCGCTGCAAGCATGATATCGTCGGCATGCACAAATTTGACAGCAAGACCGTGCGCGCGCGCATAGTCGTGCATGACCGGATTGTAGCTCAACGCCATCGCGTCCGGCGCGATGAGCATCCGTGGCCAAGCGGCCGGCGCCGAGAGCGTTGCGGAGCGGACGACCCGGCGGAGACCGGCGAACGATGTGGGTTTCAAGTCTTTGAACGGAGTCGGGGCGAGTTCGGGCGGGGTCGGATCCAACGCGGACGCATTCATCAAATAATCGATCGCCGGTGGAGCGCCGGCAATTTCGAGCTCGCATTTCGCCGCCTCCTGAGCGGCCGATGCAAATTCGCCGAGCGCCAGACACTGCCAAACGATGCGAGAACCCGCGAGCAGCAAGATGTCCCGTTGCCAACGCTCCCGGCTGCGGACGAGGGGCCAAAATGCCTTCCAGCCAGCGCGGTTGCACCGGTGCGTTTCAGCAAGCGCTATCGGCCAACCGGCGTTCTGGCGCCAATCCGCCACTTTTAACGCCGAATTGATGTCGAAATAGATGGTCCTGCTCACAAGGAAGACTTCGGCGTAGATAAAAAGCGATCGCTGCTCAACCGACCCGCTCGCGCACCACGACGAACGCTTCGGCGGCGGAGTATCCGGACATCGCCCCGCGCCACGTCGCCAGTGCACGAACACCTTCGATCGAACGCGAATGGGGAAATGCCCGCATCTCGCTTCGATAGCAGGCGAGCGCGCGTAGCTTCTGCTCTAGATGCCGCGAGATATCGACAAAGCGCGTCGGCCGAAATCCTTCGCCGTCGATCGCCGTACTGCTCCACTCCGTGCTGCTCGGCGTTTCGTAGGCATAGATTGCGCGCACCGGCGAACTCATCTGCGGCCGGCATGCGGTCACGACCGCCTGATGCAATACCCTGTGATCCTTGTTCAAGTCACCACCGTGGTGCGTATACATCACCGAAGGCTGCACCGCCGCGACCTCAGCCTCGACGCGTTGGGTGATCTGAAGCAAAGGAAATTCGTCGAGCCGGTTGTCCGGCAGGCCCGCAAAACGGGGTGGCTGCGTCCCAATAATCTTCGCCGCCTGCACCGCGTGTTCGCGAAGTTCAGAAACAAGCGACATCGGCGCGTCCGCCCGCGATGTGGCGCCCTCGCCCATTATCAAGATATGCACGTCATCTTTTGCCGCGACATGGCGAGCGAGGGTGCCAGCGCAGCCGAGCAATTCGTCGTCCGGATGGGCGGCGACGACCAGGACGGTTTCAGTCATAAGCTGGCGATTCGAATGGGCTCTAGAGCCGGACGGCCATATCCGCGTGAGCGCGGCTAACCGCCTCTTTGCGATCGCGCTCGTTGGCCGACGCTGTCAAGCGTTGGTAAGAAAACACGCGGTCGCCCAATGCGCCGATGATGTTCGTGCGCACACGGTAGATTGCCTCGATCAACGTGTTAGTGATCTTCTTGGTCCGCTCAAGCGACTCGACAATGTTCTGGTCGATCTCGTAGACGGCGGTGACCGGTGCGCCGACTCGATAGGCGGAGAGCGCGTCGCCCCCATCAGATGCGAGCCAACCGTCGAAGTCGTAATCGTATTGCACAGTCTTTTTCGACACCAGCGGGTCATAGCAGACGATCTTGTCGAACGCGACCGACAGGCAGGTCGATAGCTCTTCGCGGAACGCCGGCTCCACGAGCCCATCGAGATCACGCTCAACCAGATTCTGTAGATATTGCTTGAGATCGCCCAAGATATCGCGGCTGGCGACGAGCGTCGCGAAAAAATAGGGGATCAGCGCAAGCTGATGCGCCTTGATCTTGGCAATGTCGTCCGCCGTGAAGCGGATCTTGACGTTTTCCTTTTTGATTAGTTCCTCTCGCGCAGCCTGCAGGAACGCGTCGATCAACCGAGTAAGACCCGGCGTCCACCGTGCGCGGTCCCCCACGATCAACTTTGCCAAGCTGCCATAGTCGAAACCGGCGCGCTGTAGCGCCTTGTCGAACTCTTGGAATGACTGGCTCGAGAGCAAAGTGACAAGGAACTGGAAAAGACGGATGCGCCAGAAACCTTCGCGCGTCATCTCGTTATGCTCGACGACGATCTCTTCGTACTCAAGCGAATGGATGTCGCCGTAGCTGCTTACGTAGCGGGGGATGACGCGAAACGCCGTCTTCAGCCCGAAGCGCTCGCGATATTCCGGATCGCTCGATTCCGCGCCGGCGATCAATAGCTGCGGGTACATGGTAACCCGTTGACCGTCGCGGATCGTCGTAATGACGCCGTCGATGAAGCTTTCGTCACTTTCGCCGGCCAAGCCGTAGATAAGCTCGGAAAACGTCTCGATGCCGCGCATTTCGCAGTCCTTGCGAAGCGCATCGTATTGCGCGACCGGAATATTCTTGCGCTTGACGTTTTCAAGCGCGGTGGGATTGAGCGTTTGCTTCGACATCGACATCGATGTCAGGCTGCGAAGCGTCTCCGCGATGCGAAGCACCTTCTCGTTCGTGTTCTTAGCGAAATAAATGAAGATCCGCTTGGGCGTCCCATAGGTGTCGGTGCACTCCTGCATAACCCTGGCAATGTCGAGGTCGCGCTCGTAGATGCCGAAATTTCCATCCGCGACGTAGAAAAAGCCGGTCGGATTCTTGCTCACGCGAGCGGCATAGCGGATTTCCTGCTGCACGGTTTCGAGCGGGAAGCGGTTGACTTTCGACTGCGTCGCCTGCCCCCAACAGCAGTAGGTGCACGAATACGGACAGCCACGATTGGTTTCAATAATGGGCGCGAGACGCATATCATTGAGAAACGGGTCCATCATCCCACTGAGATAAGGTGATGGCACGGTGCTCAAATCGAGCCGCGCGATTGGGTTTGCCGGATTGTGGATGACCCGGCCCTCGCTATGATCGAAGGCGTAGAGTGACGAAGGTCGCACCTCGAACGGTATCTCTTCAATGCTGCCGCATTCGTCGATCAAGCCGACAAGTTTGGTAAAACTTAGTTCGCCTTCGCCGGTAATATAGACATCGACTTCGGGACGGCGGGAGAAGAAATCGTTCATCCATACCTTATCGCCAGCCTGGAAGTTGGGGCCACCCATCACGTTGACGATGTCAGGCTTCGTTTCCTTAGCATGCGCGAGGATTGGAAGGTTGAGATTGGCATTCCAATCGTAATGACTCATGGCCAGGATGTCCGGCGGACGTTCGGACAGCCTTCGAATGAGCTCACGCGGATCCTTGAACAACTCGATCTCATCGCCAGGACGCTCGCGTTTTAGATACGCGGCGATATAGCCGACGTTTAGCGGCACCGGCTGGTTATTGTCCCAGTCGTGCAGGTAACAGAGGTCGGCCAGGTAAATTCGCATTGTCGAAGGCGTCGAAGTCGGGTGTTGGATGGTTCAAGAGGCCGCTTGGCTCTCGCCAAGCGTCAGCGTTGAATACTCATAACACGCGTAGCAGCGGCAGCCATATTTTTCTGACCTGATCGCGCGTATGGAAACGCCGGGGGAGTTGGCACCCAAGCCGTTGTCACTTCTATAGTTTTTTCGCGCTCGACGTAGATATGCGCTGTAGATTGTCGCTCATCAGAACTTCGCCGCTAGCGGGACCATAGTTGAACATCAGGTCTACGATGCTGAGGTGCGAGACGAACTCGCCGTGCTGCTGCGGATATTTCGGGTGCTTGTATTCTTGGAACAAAGGTTCGACGCCGACCGCGCGAAAAGCCGGAACATCGGCATAATTGCGGCCCTGGGCCCCAAAAATATAGCTGGTAGCCCCGAGCTGACAGCACATGTCGAGCACAAGCGACGATTTTGTACCTTGGAAGTTGTAATCGGCAGCCGAATGCAGCTTGCGTTTGATGCCGAGCTCGTCGAGAAACCACGCAAGCATGAACTCGTTCAACTCCACCAGTCGCAACCACTCGCGCTGCACGTAGATATCCTCGAAAAAGTCGGCGTAACGCGAAAAGTGCGGCGCCTTATGGTAGTTGATGTGCAGCGTCCGCCAATGCTTGCGCGCCCAAGGCAGTGAGTTGTCGATCTCGATATCGCTGATCGTTTTTTCCAAATAACCGGACCGCTTGACCGGAACCGTGAGCCATAGCGCCCCCGTATCGGTCTTAACCCTGTTGCGGTTGTTCCAATCCTTCGGTTGGTATTGCACTTGGTTGAACGACACAAATTCGTCCGCCAAAGCGATCTTATGAAAGAGTCCGAGCCATGGCAGATAGACGGGCTGATGCGCAGTGAGAATCATGGCGCCGGCGCTTTTTGCAATGCTTCGACGATTCGAGAGGCTTCATCGTCGCTCAGCGCAGGATAGAGCGGGATCGACAAAGTCGTATCGACGACCTGCTCCGCGTTCGCAAAGCGGTCGGCGGCAAGGCCGAGCTCCCGGTGAAGCAGCTCTTTTCGTTCCAGCGGAACGATCGTGCGAATCGCATTCGCGTCGAAGTGTTTGCGTAGCCGGTCGCGCACGGTTTGATCCGGCGTTACGATAACGAAGCGATAGGGTAGCATTCCATCGCGATCGAGACCGGACTGGACGGAATATCCATTCAACAAGGCCGCACGATATTTCGCAGCGAGCGCGCGGCGGCGCCGCTTGATCGCGTCAAGTCGGCGGAGTTGCTTTTGCACCAGGGCCGCCTGGAAGTCGGTCATTTGAAAATTGAAACGCGGCTTCCAGTCGTCGCGGCCATCGAAAGTAATATAGTCCCTGGCAAAATCCGGAATTCTGCCGGACGCTGCAAACACGAGACCGCCATGTCCGCCTGTTACAATCTTGGTCGCGTAGAAAGAAAAGATTGCAGCCTGGCCTGACCGGCCGATCGCCATACCGCCGCTTATTGCGCCCAAAGACTGACAGCAATCCTCAATCACGATGTCGGCGTGTTTGTGAAGCGCATCGATCGGTGCCTCCGCGCCGTAGGTATGAACTACGACTGCCGCTTTTGGTTTATCGCCGAGAGCTTCGAGCGCCTTCGGGTCCAAATTGAAACTGTTGCGATCGATGTCGACCGGAACCGGTGTCGCATTGCAGGCGACCACCGCGTTCAGCACCGCCGTGCAGACATAAGTCGGCACGGCCACGCGATCGCCACGAACAATACCGGCCCCTTTAAGCGCGAGCATTAGCGCGGCAGTCCCCGACGATACTGCGCAAGCCGTGCCGCCGCCCAGAAGCCGCGCCATGTCATCTTCAAGCCCGGCAACCCGAGCACCGGGCGCAAGCCAGCCGGTCCCAAGCGACGCTGAGACCGCCTCAATATCCTCATTCAGAATCCATGGCTTATTGTGCGCGATTTCCGCGCGCGATGCCGTCCTTATTGGCGCGGCGCTCATGCCGGCGGCGTTTTGCGTTTCATGGCTGCCGGATCGGCATTACCGAATTTAGCGACGTAATCGGCGCGGTAATAGGCCGGCTTGATCACGACGGGGTTGCCGATCGCTAGGGAGAATGGCGGAATTTTCTCACCGCGCAGAATCGTGCCAGCGGCAACTACCGAATTATGCCCGATGACGGTCCCTCCGAGAATGACGCAATGCGAACCGATGAAAACATTGTCCCCGATCGCGATATCGCGAATATCCAACTTTTCGCCGATCCC
>Ga0335085_10005562_pt1 | contig 20159 bp, 17 predicted proteins | sample Lox_Sample_45_FD_206712 | JGI IMG/M metagenome (GOLD analysis project Ga0335085, IMG submission 206712) | Soil microbial communities from Loxahatchee National Wildlife Refuge, Florida, United States - Lox_Sample_4.5 | ecosystem: Environmental > Terrestrial > Soil > Wetlands | place: USA...
TGGTAATGTTTTCACTGTTGCCGTGGTCAGATAAACAATGACACTCATCGGTATCACCGCAACAAAATTACTCGCCAAGTCGCGTAACTGTTTAATGCCGCCATAACCCAGCAATTTATAGGTGTAATGCGTATTTACAAAATACGCAAGAATAGAGACAGCAAACTGCGTCCATGCTATCGCCATGACCCCATAAAAACTTGCCGCAACGGTCAGGCTGATCGTGAATACTTTTTTAAGCATCGTGATTTTAAAGAACAAGTCTGAATGCCCTTGCGCCATCAATATGTTCAAATTCAGCACGTGCAGCGGCCATAACAATCCACCCAGCCCAAGTACTTGTAGTATCGGCACGCATGGCAGCCATTTCTCGCCAAACAACGTCAGCACGAGCGGCTTAGCGAGTATGATGATACCCACCAACACGGGCATGTTCACAAACATAAATATCGCTTGCGCCTTGCGAAGGCCCCGGGCCAGCCGTGCTTTATCTTCCGCCACCGTTGAAAACGTCGAGAATGCAACCCGGTTGATGATGTTCATCATCAACGTAATTGGTAACTGCTGCGTACTTTGCGCTCGGCTATAAAAACCCACATCGCGGATCGAGTACAGTTTGCCGATGACGATCAAGTAGAGATTGGTTGAAAATACATCCGTCAGTGTTGCCGCCATCGTATAGCCGCCAAAACGGAAAAACGAACGTAATGAAAAGGAACTGAAAGTCCACGCGGGTCGCCATGGATGCCATAGCCAGAGAAGTATCACCGTTACAATTCCGGAGGCTACCGCATTTCCAGCGAGACTCCACACGCCATATCCTTGTATGGCCATGTAGATGGCAAACACACCGGCCACTAATGAGCTGACCACACCCACTTTTGCCGTGGTCTTAAAGTTCATCTCTTTGTTTAGCAAGGTGCTGTGGATGGAGCCGAAAGCTCCCAGAAAAAGATTGAATGCCATGGCATAAGTCAGATACTGCAGTACCGGTTGTTTGAAAAAGCTTGAGATCCATGGCGCCGCTGCGCACAGCAACGTTGCGGTTAATGCGCCCATACCCAGATTGAAGAAGAACACGGTGGATTCATCGGCATGCGTAACATTCTGCCGCTGGATCAACGCAGAGCTGAAACCGCTATCGATGAAAATTCCCGCGATGCCAATAAACAGGCCAAGCATGGCGATTAACCCGAAGTCTTCCGGTGCCAGGATGCGTGCAAGGACAATAGTGACGGCAAACTGAACACCTTGGCGCATCAACACATCTAGCGCACTCCACTTCGCTGCACCCATTGTCTTCTCATGCAGTGACGTCATTTTAGGAAAGCCGAGGTTCCATAGCCCACAGCACTTTTTCCCTTAGCGAAGTCTTGGCCATTATCGATTCTCCGAAAGAAAGATCTGCAATGAGGTATTTCTCAAGTCACCGCATACTTCATCCACGATGTCGGTTGGCAAGATATCTTTCCAATGAGTATCGTTCGCCTTTGCACGATAAACCGAATAGGGGTCTTCGTCGTGTCTCGATTTACTCTCGCTGAGGAAGTCTCGCACTTGGCCGCAAACTTCCAACTCGCAAAAATCAAATAAAAGCTTTGTGGTATCAAGCGGCGTTCTGTTCAGCTCTCCGTAGCGCACCAGTATAAATTGCTGCGGGAATTGACTTTGAAATTGAAGAAACGCCGCGGCGGATTCCTTCCATTTGTCAAAGCCAAAGAACTCTTCCGGCCTATTTTGGTTTTTGCGTGGTGCGCCTCGCCACTCGCTGTCGATGTCCCACTCATGGTTAAATTCCTTTGGTGCCGACATCCACGATGCAAGGACCGCCAAAGGGTTTCTGACGATACCCACGATCTTTACGTCGCTGCACTTCTTGAGGATGTTCTCAACAATATGAAGATATCGTGTCTCCTTAAATACGATGTGACTAGGCCATGCAGATTTTTGAAAGGCCGGATAATTTTTTTGGGAGTCCGCTTTCATTGTCGCGAAAGTATCCTGGGTGTTTAGAATGTCTTCAAAAAATTTCCGTATTTCTTCGGCGGATGAATCCGTGGAAAGGCTGCCCTTATGCCCATATGAAAAGAGCGGCTGAAATCTTAATGCTACGTCGGGATGGCTGTTGAATATATGCCCTAGCCACGATGTGCCGGAACGGGGCGTTCCGAATATGGCTATCTTCTTCATAGTGATTTTTCAAGAAGAACATTAAATCGATAGTACGCCGTATACAAAACGGGTTCTTGGGCCATATATGTCGCCTTAAAGCCGCGCGCGGAAGCAAGCTGCTCAATTTCCTCCATGAACCACCATCGCCCTATATGTGGCTTTCCTTCAGCCTCACCTTGCGTGTAATACGCCAACTTTTCTTTTGTGTCGTAATAGGTGTGTAGTTTTTCCTGGTTCGGGATGCTCCCGAGAAAAACCAATGAGCCCGGCTCCAGGCAGCTTAGCTCTTCAATCAATTTCCCCAATTGTTCTGGAGAGAAATGCTGCAATGCTTCATACATTATGACCTTCCTTAACCCCACAAGATATTTATGGTCGAGGTGTAATACGTCGGAGATTACATATTCAATATTTGGGAAGCCGTTATACTTTTTTGCCGCATCAATGAGCCCGATTGTGTAATCAACGCCAACGATATTCTTTACAAGCGGTGCCAGTTGCCGAGTTATCAGCCCATTCCCGCAACACAAATCGATGATGGAATCACTTGACTTCAACCGTAATACGTTCACTATGCTATCAACGATCAGCCTTATCTGACGTTCAGGAATTTCTTGGCCATTTACAGTTTTGCCCACTTGCTTTAATAACGATCCATCGAACTGCTTACTAATAGAATCGTAATGATTTTTCCAGTAGTTGCTCAATTTTCACCTGATTCAACATCGTAATTTGCCAGATAAGCCTTCGTACCCTCAATGCCATTGAACATCAACACATCGATGATGGACAAGGAAGGCTCAAACTCTCGCCCTTGCCAATAGATAATCTCTCGAGGCTTCAAAAATGAAAGCTTGATGTCGCTTGATGAAAATTTCGCCGAATCAAACAATTCGGCCCCTGACGCGGGATTTATGTATTCGGATGCGCCCATCTGCTCGGAGATTCGCAGTGCCCAATCTCCTGCATCCGCAACGTCCGAATAATCGAAATTCCTTTCGGACGATCGGATGATTTCCTTCCCTATATCCAAGTACTCACACAATGTTCTTATTATGGCGTAGTTGATTGCGGCAATACTCTGTTCGTCATTTCCAAATAATATTTCCCTCACCAACTCGCTTGTTTCATCGAAATATCGGGCTTTCTTTTTGTAATGCGCCAACTGTGCAATTATTAATTCCTTCCATTGTTTTTCCGGATGTGCATACACATTTTTGATCGAATCTGTCATCTCATGTTTTTTTAGCGGGACCAGAATGTATTGCCAACCGCCACTTGGTTTTAGTATCCGGTTTCTGTTTACCCAACCGTGTCTCATGTATTGCGCATCGTCAAATAGCACAAAGCGGTCTGCGGCATGAATCAGCTGCCAGTAGCCGATATATGGGAAAAAATATGGCTGCATGATCGCCAGCTTCATCTTCCATTCACCAACACGCGAATCACCGCGGCGATGTCACTGATCATTGTGCTGTCTATTGTCGTCCCGGTAGGAAGCACGACTACTCGATCAGCCACCTTGATAGTATTTGGAAGCATCAGCCCCGCGTTTGGATACAAGTCGCGGTAAGGTAGCATGTTGTGGCATCCCGGCCAGAAATACTTTCGCGCCCGGATATTCTCTGCATGCAACACTTCAATCATCCGGTCTCGGTTTACCGGACAGCTTTCATCTACTTCCATCACCACATATTGGTAATTGTTCTTCTCGCCCCCGTCAAAGTTCAGCAGGTTTATGCCGGGCAAATCCGAGAGAGCTTCTCGGTACGCTCGTAGATTGCGTCGGTTTGCCTCGATCACATCATCGATCGACTCCAGATTCGCCAATCCCATAGCAGCAGCGACCTCAATCATCTTTCCATTTGTGCCTGGGTGAATGACGTTATCGAGGCCGGCAAATCCGAAGTTGCGCATCAGGCGCATCGCATTCGCGAGTTCGTCGTCATTGGTTAGGACTGCGCCGCCCTCGAAAGTATTGAAGAACTTGGTGGCATGGAAGCTCAGGACTTCGCATGCGCCGAAGTTGCCGATCATCGTGCCCTTGTACGAACATGCGAATGCATGCGCCGCATCGAACATCAGCTTGAGCCCGTGATCATCCGCGATGGCCTGCAATTCATCGATGGGCGCACTGCGACCCCACAGATGGACGCCGATAATGCCGGTGGTGCGCGGGGTGATCATGCGACGCACAGCGTCCGGATTCAGGTTGTGAGTCAACGGATCGATATCGGCAAACACCGGCGTGACCTGTTGCCAGTGAAGCGCGTGGGCCGTCGCAATAAAGGTATAGGAGGGGACAATGACTTCGCCCGTAAGGTTCAGTGCACGTATGGCGATTTCCAGTGCAATGGTGCCGTTGCACATGGCGACGCAGTGCTTGACTCTATGCAGCTCGGCTATACGCGCTTCGAGAGCCTGCACCTTGGGGCCATTGTTACTCAACCATCGATTGTCAAATATTTCATCAACATGTTTCTGGAAGAGTACGCGACTGCCGATGTTCGGCCGTCCAACGTGCAAGGTATGCGCAAACGCCGGCTGTGCGCCGTTGATGGCGAGATCTTGAATGCTGAGGATTGGCTTCATGGTTGTGTCGTTTTCCTTATCGCCCTGGGTATTCCAGTTGTAATCTGTCAAACCTGATTCAGCTAATTGCCTTCTTGGCGGAAGGTTTGCCGTTTTGCCCCTTCTGGATTTTCCCGGCCTCTTCGCGCAGGTGCTTGATCTCTTTAGTCAGCGCTCTATGTTCCGCGAGTTTGATCTTGAGAAACTCCACGGTGATCTTGGCTTTTTCCTCGATGCCGCGCGGCGTCAGCAGATAGGCATAGGCTTTCTTGTTTTTGCTGTTGCGGAAGTTCTTCGCTTTGATCAGGCCCTTCTCGATCAGCGCCTGCACGCAAAAGTTGACGCGACCGAGGCTGATGCCCAGCTCGCCCGCAAGCTCGCGCTGGCTGATCTCCGGATCGGCTTCCAGGCGCTTCAGGATCTTGTAGCGGTATTCGTCGCTTAGCATGTCGTTGGCATTCACCTTTAGTGTTCAATGATTGAACGTGTTCAGTGATTGAACGATAAATGCGGGGCTAAGTCAAGAGAAAAGCAGATGAAAGGTGTAAAACCAGATTCAAGAGGAAAGGTTAAAGAGGAAAGGGAAATCAGGGGCAAGGGGCAAGGGAAAACAGATTCAAATGCAATAACAAAACCTGAACGGGCGTCAGGGGAAAAGTTCGGCGTCGGCCAGGGTCTTGCCCTGCGCGTCCTTGGCGGAGACGATGGGGGCGGCCTTCAGCTTCCAGTCTATGCCCAGCGCCGGGTCGTCCCAGCGGATGCAGCGCTCGTGCTGCGGGTACCAGTAGTCGGTAGTCTTGTACAGGAAGTCCGCGCTCTCGGACAGCACGACGAAGCCGTGCGCAAAGCCTTCCGGTATCCACAGCATGAGCTTGTTCTCGGCGGACAATTCCTGCGCCACGCTCCTGCCAAAGGTCGGCGAGCCCCGGCGGATATCCACCACAACGTCGAGCACCGCGCCTTCTACTACGCGCACCAGCTTGGCCTGCGGATGCTCGATCTGGTAGTGCAGTCCGCGCAGCACGTTCTGCACGGAGCGCGAATGGTTGTCCTGCACGAAATCCGCATCGCGGCCGGTCAGCTCGGCGAACCTGCGCCGGTTGAAGCTCTCGAAAAAGAATCCTCTATCGTCGCCATACACCTTGGGTTCGACGATCAGCACGTCGGGGATGGCGGTGTGGATCAGTCTCACGGCAGGCCCTTGTCGTTGAGCACGCTCATCAGATAGGCGCCGTATCCGCTCTTGAGCAGCGGCGCCGCAAGCTTCTGCAGTTGCGCGCCATCGATATAGCCCATCTTGAAGGCGATCTCTTCCGGGCAGGCGATCTTGAGTCCCTGCCGGTGTTCTATGGTCTGGATGAACTGGCTCGCTTCGAGCAGCGATTCGTGCGTGCCGGTATCCAGCCAGGCAAAGCCGCGCCCCATGATCTCGACCGCGAGGTCCTTGCGGTGCAGGTAGATGCGGTTGACGTCGGTGATCTCCAGTTCGCCGCGCGGCGAGGGCTTGAGGTTGGCCGCGATGTCCAGGATGTCGTTGTCGTAGAAGTACAGGCCGGTGACCGCGTAGTTGGATTTGGGCTTGGCGGGTTTTTCTTCCAGCGAGACGGCTTTCCCGTCCGCGCCGAACTCCACCACGCCGTAGCGCTGCGGGTCGCGCACATGGTAGGCGAACACGGTCGCGCCCGCGGTGCGCTGCGATGCGCCGGCCAATTGATTCTGGAAGGTGTGCCCATAGAAGATGTTGTCGCCCAGCACCAGCGCGGAAGGATTCTTGCCGATGAATTCGCGCCCGATGATGAATGCCTGCGCGAGGCCTTCCGGCGCGGGTTGCACCGCGTATCGCAGATTCAGCCCCCACGCGCCGCCGTCGCCGAGCAGTTGCTGGAAGCGCGGCGTGTCCTGCGGAGTGGAAATCACCAGAATATCGCGTATCCCCGCCAGCATCAGCGTGGATAGCGGATAGTAGATCATCGGCTTGTCGTAGATCGGCAGCAGCTGCTTGGACACCGCCATCGTCACCGGGTGCAGGCGCGTGCCGGAACCGCCGGCGAGGATGATGCCTTTTCTGGCGGTCGCGGGATCGCTCATGGGGAGCCCCGGCTCTTGGACATGTCCGGCTGGATATTCTGGCTGATGAATTCCTTGTAGGTCAAAGCGATCCCTTCCATGAGACCGGTGCTGGCCTTCCAGCCCAGGGCGTTGATCTTGCCGACATCCATCACCTTGCGCATCGTGCCGTCCGGCTTGGAGGTGTCCTGCACGAACTTGCCCTTGTAGCCGACCACGGCGGCCACCGTTTCCGCCAGCTCGCGTATCGTCAGGTCGGTGCCGGTGCCGATGTTGATCAGCGGGCATTGCGACGGCGCGACCAGCGCATCATAGCGTTTGTCGTCCAGCGCGGCGAGATACACCAGCGCGTTCGCCAGGTCGTCCACGTACAGGAACTCGCGTTTCGGCTTGCCGCTGCCCCACAGCACCACTTCATCCGCACCGTACAGTTTTGCCTCGTGCATCTTGCGGATCAGCGCGGGCAGCACATGGGAGTTGTTCAGGTCATAGTTGTCGCCCAGCCCGTACAGATTGGTCGGCATCGCGGCCAGCCACTTCGCGCCGTACTGGCGGTTGTACGACCAGCACATTTCGATGCCCGCGATCTTCGCCAGCGCGTAAGGACGGTTGGTCGCCTCGAGCGGACCGGTGAGCAGGTATTCTTCCCTGATCGGCTGCGGGCAGTCACGCGGATAGATGCACGAGCTGCCGAGGAAGATCAGGCGCCTGACCCGCGCATGATGCGCTGCGTTGCAGATGTTGGCTTCGATGAGCAGGTTGCTCATCAGGAAATCCACCGGGTAGGTGTTATTGGCGAGGATGCCGCCGACCCTGGCCGCGGCCAGGAACACGATCTCCGGCTTTTCCTGCTCGAAGAATCTTTGCGTGGCGGCGGCATCTTCCAGATCGAGCTCGGCATGGGTGCGCGTCACCAGATTGGTATAGCCCTGCCGCTGCAACTCGCGCAGGATCGCGCTGCCCGCCAGGCCGCGATGGCCGGCAATGTAAATCTTGGCGTTCTTGTCCATCGTCATCTAACTTATTCGTGGTAATCGTACGCGGTGAAGCCGTGCTTCTTTACCAGCTCGTCGCGCTCGGCGGACTTGAGGTCTTCGCGCACCATCTCGGTCACCAGTTCATGAAAGGAGATCTTCGGTGTCCAGCCCAGCTTTTGCCTGGCCTTGGTCGGGTCGCCGAGCAGGGTCTCGACTTCGGTGGGGCGGAAGTAGCGCGGATCGACCTTGACGATGCATTTACCCTCTCCCCCACCCCCTTTCCCGCTTGCGGGGGACGGGAGCATGTAGCCCTTTTCGTCGACGCCCTTGCCTTTCCATTTGATGCTGATGCCCAATTCCTTCGCCGAGATCTCGACGAACTGGCGCACGCTGTACTGCACGCCGGACGCGATGACGAAGTCTTCCGGTCGATCCTGTTGCAGCATCAGCCATTGCATCTCGACGTAATCTTTAGCATGGCCCCAGTCGCGCAGCGCATCGAGGTTGCCGAGGTACAGGCAGTCCTGCAGCCCGAGCTTGATGCGCGCCAGCGCGCGCGTGATCTTGCGCGTGACGAAGGTCTCGCCGCGGACCGGCGACTCGTGATTGAACAGGATGCCGTTGCAGGCATACATGCCGTAGGCCTCGCGGTAGTTGACGGTGATCCAGTACGCGTACAGTTTGGCGACCGCATACGGGCTGCGCGGATAGAACGGGGTGGTCTCCTTCTGCGGGGTCTCCTGCACCAGGCCGTACAGCTCCGAGGTGGATGCCTGGTAGAAGCGCGTCTTCTTTCCGAGTCCGAGGATGCGCATCGCTTCGAGGATGCGCAGCGTGCCGACGCCGTCCGCATTGGCTGTGTATTCGGGTGTTTCGAACGATACCGCCACATGGCTCATCGCGGCGAGGTTGTAGATCTCGTCCGGTTGCACCTGCTGGATGATGCGGATCAGGTTGGTGGAGTCGGTGAGGTCGCCGTAGTGCAGGATGAAGTGCGCGTGTTTGACGTGCGGGTCCTGGTAGAGATGGTCGATGCGGTCGGTGTTGAACAGCGACGAGCGGCGCTTCACGCCGTGCACGATGTAGCCCTTCTTGAGCAGGAACTCGGCCAGGTAGGCGCCGTCCTGGCCGGTGATGCCGGTGATCAGCGCGACCTTGGGCCTTTCAGGGCTGGCTGCGGGTTTGGTCATGGTTTTTTCATAAGAGGAAAGAGGAAAGGTTAAAGAGGAAAGGTTAAAGAGGAAAGGTTAAAGAGGAAAGGTTAAAGCAAAAGCAACCGGGTTTTCCTTTCCTATTTCCTCTTGTGTCTTGCATCTTGAGCCTTTCCTCTAATGAAGTTCTCGATTGACCTTGTCCAGGTCTGCTTCGCCCAGCGTTCCCACGGCCTGCCTCAGGCGCAGTTCGCTGAGCAGGTAGTTGTATTGCGCCTGATACAGGTCGCGGCGGGTGGAGTAAAGCTGCTGCTGCGCGTTCAACACATCGAGGTTGGTGCGCACGCCGACCTGCTGCCCCAGTTTGCTCGCATCCAGCGCGCTTTGACTGGAAGTGAGCGCTTGTTGCAACGCCTTGACCTGCGAGATCCCGCTGACCACGCCCAGGTAGGCCTGGCGGGTCTTTTGTTCGGCGTCGCGGCGCGCGTTCTCCAGCTCCTGCCTTGCGCGCTCGCGGTTGGCTTCCGCCTCGCGCCATTTGGAATTCACCGACCCGCCTTCAAAGATCGGCATGTTCAATTGCACCGCGAGACTCTTGTTGGTGTTGTCGTTGGGCCCGAAGCTTCCGCCGGTGGCACTGTTCTTCGTGTAGTTCGCGACCAGATCGACCGTCGGATAGTGTCCTCCGCGATTGCGATCGACTTCCTTGTCGGCGATCTCGGCAGCCGCCTGCGCGATCGCGATCTGCAAGCTGGTCGCCTGCGCCTGGCCCACCCATTTTTCCATATCGGGGGGCTGCGGCGTTTCCAGCTTGAATTCACTGCCCAGATGCGACAGTTCGCCCGGCGGAGAGTTGATCAATTGCTGCAGGGCGCTGCGTTTGATCTCCAGGTCGTTCTTCGCGGCGATCTCCTGCGCGCCGGCCAAGTCATAACGGGCTTGCGCCTCGAGGGTGTCGGTGATGGTGGCGCTGCCCACCTCGAAGTTGCGCTTGGCCTGTTCGAGTTGTTCCGAGATCGCGGACTTCTGGGCGTCGACCAGGGCCACTGTGTCTTGCGCGATCAGCACGTCGAAGTAGGCCTGCGCAACGCGCACGATGAGGTCCTGCTCGGCTACCTTGAGCTGCGCCTCGGCTTGCGCGGCCTGCAATTTGGCCTCGCCGAAACTCTGCCAGTTTTGCTGGCGCAACAGCGGCAGCACCATGTTCACGCCGTAGCCGTCGCTGTTGAAGCGATAATCCCCGCTGGTGATCGCCAGGGGCCCGCCGGGGTAAACAACGGACTGATCGGTGAAGGTCTTGTTCGCGGTCAGATTGACGCTGGGCAGCAACAACGACCGCCCCTGCGGTATTTTCTCCAGACCGGCTTGTTCCGCAGCGCGCGCGGCGGCAAACACCGGATCGTTCGCCTGCGCGGCGCGATAGGTATCCAGCAGATCGGCAGCCTGCGCCCAGCCGCTTGCGCCGAACAGAGTCGCCAGGAAGACGGACCTGACGATGAACATCGCCGCGGTATCCGTTCCCTCTCTCCCACCTCTCCCCCGGTGGGGGGGAGTGATGATGCGTCGCTTCGCGACGCTCACGTAGACTGGTTTCAGTTTCATCGATTCAATGCAAACCAAATATTAGAAGTTGCTAATATACATCTTGCCGCCGCATCGCGCAAATACGCCATGCTTGATCCCGGATGGCTAAAGACAAACTCAGAACACGAAACGTTCGGGTTGCAACGCATTTTGCAGCGGCGCGACGCAGGCTTCCATGATGTTGACGGTGCTGTACTTGTCCGCCGCGACGCGGGTGATCAGCCTGGCTTCCATCACCGGCGCATCGCCGACGATGGCGAACAGCCGGCCGCCGACATTCAGGCTGTTCTGAAACGCATCCGGCAATACCGGCGTCGAGCCGGTCAGCACGATGACGTCATATTTTGTCCCGCTGCCCCAACCGCGCGCCGCATCGCCGACTTGCAGCGTGACGTTGTCGTGGCGGTACGTATGCAGGTGCTGGCCGGCGATCGAGCTCAATTCCGGCACGATCTCCACCGAAGTCACATGCCCGGCCAAAGCGGAAAGCAGCGCGGTCAGATAGCCGCTTCCGGTGCCGATCTCCAGCACGTTGTCGTCGCGGGTGAGGTGCAGTTCCTGAAGGGTGCGCGCTTCCAGCTTGGGCGGCCACATGTATGCGCCATGGCCCAGCGGGATCTCCAGATCCATGAATGCCAGTTCGCGCATTTCCTTCGGAACATAATGTTCGCGGCGCACGTGCTTGAGCAGGTCCAGGATGCGGCCTTCCAGCACTTCGCACGGACGAATCTGCTGCTCTATCATGTTGAAACGCGCCTGTTCCACATCCAGCATGCTTCTCTCCCAAATCGGCATTCGTTATCTTGCAGCGGCTTGGCAGTATAGCAAGCCCTACCATATGGCTCAATGATGCTTGCGGTTCATGATGGACCCGATCGGAGGTTCCTTGGTGCGGCTTGCTTTTCGATGACCTTTGCATTACCTTGCACCTTCAGCTGGGGGTCTTCGCCGACATCGCATTCAAGGTGGAGTGAGATATACCCTTCGAACCTGTGCGGGCAATGCCGCAAAGGGAAGCATCCCCGATGCTTCCTGATATTAGGAGCATCACCATGAACGCCAATCCCAAATTTCTGGCCACTGTTGCGCACGTCGATGCCGCGGCAGTCAAGCCGTTGCCGAATTCGCGCAAAGTATATGTGCAGGGCAGCCGCCCCGATCTGCTGGTACCGATGCGCGAGATCTCGCAGTCGGCAACGCCCGCGAGCATGGGCGCGGAAGACAATCCGCCCATCTACGTGTACGACTGTTCCGGCCCCTATACCGATCCGGCCGTGAAGATCGACATCCGCTCCGGCCTCGCCGCCCTGCGCGAAAACTGGATCGCCGAGCGCGGCGATACCGAGACGCTGAGCAAGCTGACTTCCGAATACGGTCAACAGCGGCTGAACGATCCCGAATTGGCGGAGATGCGCTTCGACCTCAAGCGCGCGCCGCGCCGTGCAAAACCCTGCCGCAATGTGACGCAGATGCACTACGCACGCGCCGGCATCATCACGCCGGAGATGGAATTCATCGCGATACGGGAGACTCAGCGCCGCGAGGGTCTGTCCGGGATATTGCTGAAACAGCATCCGGGCGAGAGTTTCGGAGCGTCTATCCGAAATGAGATCACGCCGGAATTCGTGCGCAGCGAAGTGGCCGCGGGCAGGGCGATCATCCCCGCAAACATCAACCATCCCGAATCCGAGCCGATGATCATCGGCCGCAACTTCCTGGTGAAGATCAACGCCAACATCGGCAATTCAGCTCTCGGCTCGAGCATCCAGGAAGAAGTCGAAAAAATGACGTGGGCGATCCGCTGGGGCGGCGACACGGTAATGGATCTTTCGACCGGCAGGAACATCCACGAGACGCGCGAATGGATCATACGCAATTCACCGGTACCCATCGGCACCGTTCCGATCTATCAGGCGCTGGAAAAAGTGAACGGCAAAGCCGAAGACCTGACCTGGGAGATCTTCAAGGACACGCTGATCGAACAGGCGGAGCAGGGTGTGGACTATTTCACGATCCATGCCGGCGTGCTGCTGCGCTATGTGCCGCTGACCGCAAAACGCCTGACCGGCATCGTGTCGCGCGGCGGCTCGATCATGGCGAAGTGGTGCCTGGCCCACCACAAGGAGAGCTTCCTCTACACGCATTTCGAGGACATCTGCGAGATCATGAAAGCCTACGACGTGAGCTTCAGCCTTGGTGATGGTTTACGTCCCGGCTCGATCTTTGACGCCAACGACGAGGCGCAGCTCGGCGAACTGAAGACGCTGGGCGAACTGACCCAGGTCGCGTGGAAGCACGACGTGCAGGTGATGATCGAGGGCCCCGGCCATGTGCCGATGCACCTGATCAAGGAGAACATGGACCTGCAATTGAAGTGGTGCCACGAGGCGCCGTTCTATACGCTGGGCCCGCTGACGATGGACATCGCGCCCGGCTACGACCACATCACCAGCGCGATCGGCGCGGCGATGATCGGCTGGTTCGGCACCGCGATGCTGTGCTACGTCACACCGAAAGAACATTTGGGCCTGCCCGACAAGGACGACGTGAAGGAGGGCATCATCACCTACAAGATCGCCGCGCATGCCGCCGATCTCGCCAAGGGGCATCCCGGCGCGCAGATCCGCGACAACGCATTGTCGAAGGCGCGCTTCGAATTCCGCTGGGAAGACCAATTCAATCTCGGCCTCGATCCGGACAAGGCGCGCGAATTCCACGACGAGACCCTGCCCAAGGAGTCCGCCAAGGTCGCGCACTTCTGCTCGATGTGCGGCCCGCATTTCTGCTCGATGAAGATCTCCCAGGACGTGCGCGAATTCGCGGCGAAGGAGGGCGTCTCCGAACAGGAAGCGCTGGAAAAAGGGATGGAAGTGAAAGCGATCGAGTTCGTCAAGCAGGGCGCGGAGATCTACAGCAAGGCATAACGACGCGACCGCATCACCATTTCAACCACCGATGTTCATCACATAAAAAGGAGAAAGTCATGGCAAAAGACAGCGTCTATCGCATCACCGAACTGGTCGGAACCAGCAAGAAATCCTGGGAAGATGCCGCCGCCAACGCGGTCAACACCGCCTCCAAGACCCTGCGCGATTTGCGCATCGCCGAGGTGACCAAGCTCGACATCGTGGTCGAGGACGGCGGCGTGACGATGTACCGCGCGCGGCTAGCCCTGTCCTTCAAGTACGATCCCAAAAAATAATGGATAGCTTTGCCGGATGAGCGCAGCCGGGCAGGTCCGGCAAATGATGTCCGCGAGTACTCTGCGCTTCGCTCCGCAGAAAATGGCTCGCGTCTGCCGGAAGCCCGGCTTCACTGAAGAACTCTCTTCGTCAAGGCTATAGTCATGGACCTGATCTACTGGAAAGCCCTGATACTGGGTATCGTCGAAGGGCTGACCGAATTTTTGCCGATCTCCTCCACCGGGCACCTGATCATGGTCGGCGACCTGCTCGACTTCAATGACGAGCGCGGCAAGGTGTTCGAGATCGTGATCCAGTTCGCCGCGATCCTGGCGGTGTGCTGGGAATATCGCGCAAGGCTCGCTTCGGTGGTCGGAGGGCTGATCGAGGGCCGGCAGGCGGCGCAGCGCTTCACGGCCAACCTGTTCATCGCATTCCTGCCCGCCGCGTTCCTGGGATTGCTGTTCGCGAACAAGATCAAGCAGTATCTGTTTGCGCCGGTGCCGGTGGCGCTGGCCTTCATCATCGGCGGTCTGGTCATACTGTGGGCGGAAAAGCGCCGGCATACCGTGCGCATCGAAAATGTCGACGACATGCGCTGGCGCGACGCGCTGGTCATTGGCCTGGCGCAATCGCTGGCGCTGATACCGGGCACGTCGCGTTCCGGCGCAACCATCATCGGCGGACTGGTCTTCGGCCTGTCGCGCAAGGCGGCCACCGAGTTCTCGTTCTTCCTCGCGATCCCGACGCTGACTGCCGCAACGCTTTACGAAGTGGTGAAATACCGGGCCATGTTCCACGCCCACGACTGGTGGCTGTTCGCGGTGGGCGGGGCAGCCTCGTTCGTCAGCGCCTTCATCGCGGTGCGCGGTCTGTTGCGCTATATCAGCCACCATGACTTCAGCGCCTTCGCGTGGTATCGCATCGCGTTCGGGTTGGCGGTGCTGGGGACGGATTATGCCGGCTTGGTCAGTTGGTCTGCCTCTTGAGGCAGTCTATTCCCGCTTTCCGTCAATACGTCGTAACCGATAGCAAGCTGCGCAAACGCGAGCGGGCCGTGCATCATTTTCATCCAGATGTCATAATCTCCTTCCATAATTAGCTTGAAAATCAACATGGCTAGAATGGTTAATTGCGTAAAACTGGGTCGCGAGGCCGAAGGGCTGGACCGCCCTCCCTATCCCGGCCCGCTCGGCCAGCGCATCTTCGAGCATGTCTCGAAGCAGGCGTGGCAGGAATGGCTCAGGTTCCAGACCATGCAGGTGAACGAAAACCGCCTCAATCTCGCCGATCCTGTAGCGCGCAAGTTCCTGGCCACGACGATGGAGAAATATTTCTTCGGCGAGGGCGTGCAAATGCCGGAAGGATATGTGCCACCCAAAAACTAGATCGGCAGCAACTTGGCAAAGAAATTCCCCCCACAGCAATACCTGAACCGCGAACTCGGCCAGCTCGAGTTCAATCGCCGCGTGCTGGCGCAGGCCGAGGACGCGGCCGTTCCGTTGCTGGAACGCCTGAAATATCTGTGCATCGTCAGCAGCAATCTGGACGAATTCTTCGAGATCCGCGTCGCGGGGCTGAAGGAACAGATCAAGCTCGGCAGCGCGGCCGTCAGTACCGATGGCTTGACCGCCCAGCAAAGTCTCCAGCGCGTGCGCGACGGGGCGCACCAGCTGATCGAACGGCAGTACCAGGTGTTCAACAAGACCCTGGTCCCCGCGCTCGCCGGGCAGGGCATCAAGTTCCTGCGCCGCACCCAGTGGAACGATGCGCAGAAGACCTGGGTAAAGGATTTATTCTTCCGCGAGGTGATGCCGGTATTGACCCCGATGGGCCTCGATCCGGCGCACCCGTTCCCGCGCGTGCTCAACAAAAGCCTGAATTTTGCCATCGAACTGCAGGGCAAAGATGCGTTCGGGCGCAATTCCGCGCGCGCCATCGTGCAGGCGCCGCGCGTCGTGCCGCGCACCATCCTGATGCCCCCCGAGCTCAGCGGCTGCGAATATGGTTTTGTGTTTCTCTCCTCCATCCTGCACGCGCATGTCGGCGAACTGTTCAGCGGCATGGAGGTGCTCGGCTGTTACCAGTTCCGCGTGACGCGCAACAGCGACCTGTTCGTGGACGAGGAGGAAGTCAAGAACCTGCGCCTCAGCCTGCAGGGCGAATTGCCGCAGCGCCATTTCGGCGACGCGGTACGGCTGGAGATCGCCGACAACTGTTCAGGGCCGATCGCCGAATTGCTGCTCCGGGAATTCAACCTCGCGCCGGAAGACCTGTACCGCGTACACGGGCCGGTGAACCTGGTGCGCCTGATGGGCATACCCGATCGTGTCGCGCGTGATGACCTGAAGTTTCCCGCCTTTACGCCGGGCGTTCCCGGAGTGTTGCAGAAGAAGGGCTCGGACATGTTCAAGGTGATACGCAAGAACGATGTGCTGCTGCACCATCCGTTCCAGTCCTTCAAGCCGGTGATCGATTTCATCCAGCAGGCAGCCAGCGACCCCAACGTGGTCGCGATCAAGCAGACCGTGTATCGCACCGGGGTCGATTCCTCGCTGATGGAGGCATTGATCGCCGCGGCCCAGCGCGGCAAGGAAGTGACCGTGGTGGTGGAATTGCTGGCGCGCTTCGACGAGGAAGCCAACATCAATTGGGCCACGCGGCTGGAACACGTCGGTGCGCATGTGGTGTACGGCGTGGTCGGGCACAAGACCCATGCCAAGATGCTGATGGTGGTGCGCCGCGAGGACGGCAAGCTGCGCCGTTATGTGCATCTGGGCACCGGCAACTACCATCCGCGCACCGCGCGCTTCTATACCGATTTCGGCTTGTTCAGCTGCAATGAGAAATTGTGCGCGGACGTGAACGAGGTGTTCGGCCAGTTGACCAGCCTCGGCAAGGCGCGCGCGCTGAATTACCTGTGGCAATCGCCGTTCTCGCTGCACAGCGAGGTCCTGCGCGCGATACAGAACGAGACCCAGCTCGCCAAGGCGGGCAAAATCGCCCGCATCATCGCCAAGATGAACGCGCTGCTCGAACCCGAGACCATCAACGCGCTATACGAGGCTTCGCAAGCCGGCGTGAAGATCGACCTGGTCGTGCGCGGCGTGTGCGCGCTGCGCCCCGGGGTGAAAGGACTGTCGGAGCACATCAAGGTGCGGTCCGTGATCGGACGCTTCCTCGAACACTCCCGCATATTCTATTTCCGCAACGACCTGAAGCACGATGTATACCTCGCCAGCGCCGACTGGATGGACAGGAATTTCTTCCGCCGCATCGAGGTATGCTTTCCGGTGCTCGACAAGAAACTCAAGAAGCGCGTGATCGACGAGGGACTGAAGATCTATCTGCAGGACAACACGCAGGCCTGGGACATGGACGGCGAGGGGCATTACCGGCACAAATATCCGCGCCGCGCGGAAAAGGTCTGCGCCCAATGCGATCTCCTCGAACAATTCACCCGCATGCAGGCCAAGGCGACTCCCTAGCATGCGGCCCATCCTCATCCCGCCGTCGGGTTCGCGGAGGACGGTGCCAACCGCCGGAGCGGGAAAACTGCAACATGTTCGATTGCTGGCACAATATCAGTCCTTGCAAATAGATCCGACGCCATTCCAATGACATTAAAACGCACATTCATCCTTGCGCTCGCCCTTTGCTGCGCCGCATGCGGACAGTTCGGGAATGACGATCAGGCGATATTCCATGTTCCGCCACCCGATACGGACACCGGCGTTCCGCCCAAGGTCATCGATCCCGTGAATCGGCAATCGCTGGCCGAACTGACCTCGCAGCTCGCAGACAAGCGCGCGATATTCATCGGCGAGATCCACGACCGCGTCGCGCATCATCAGAACCAGTTGCGCATCATCAAGAGCCTGTATGCGCAAGATCCGGATCTTGCGATCGGCGTCGAGTATTTCCAGCAGCCGTTCCAGCCGTATCTTGACGATTACATCGACGGGCGCATCGACGAACGGCAGATGCTGGTCAAAACCGAATATTTCAAACGCTGGCAACTCGATTACCGCATGCTGCGGCCGATCTTCGAGTTCGCCCGGGAAAAACACATCCCGGTGATCGCGCTGAATATCTCCGACGAGATCCATAACAAGGTCTTCAGGAACGGAATGAAAAGCCTGAGCCCCGGGGAACTTGCGGAGACTCCGGCCTACATCGAACCGGCGAGCAAGCATTATCTGCAGCGCCTGAAAGCGATCTTCGATACTCATCCGCGGGGCAATGACTTCAATACGTTTGTCGAGGGCGTGCTGTTGTGGGACTCGTCCATGGCCGATACCGCCGCGCTCTACCTGAAAGGCCATCCGAAGTCGCGCATGGTGATCCTGGCGGGTCTGGTGCACGTCATGTACGGCGACGGCATCCCGGAGCGTGTCGATCTCCGTCTCGGGGGTGATGAAAGCGCAGTGCTGATCAACGGCAATGATTTCGGCGGATTTCCGGGCATAGCCGATTATCAATTGGTGACCGGAGGCGACCAGGAGCTGCCGCAGCTGGGCAAGCTGGGCGTGGCGATCCTGGATGGCGCGGACAGCGTGTATGTCACCGAATTCACTCCCGGCAGCGCAGCCCAGGCAGCCGGCATCCGGGTGGGCGACCACATCCTTGCGCTAAACGATGCGAATGTGGCGAACATGATGGAGCTGAGAGCCATGATGTACGACAAGATGCCCGGCGACCGGGTTCAGGTGGATGTGCTGCGCAGCAGCATGATGGGTGCGAAGAAGGAGATGCGCTTCGAAGTGACGTTGCACTAAAGTGCACCCCCAAAAACCCATATTTCAACCCAAATGCTGTGTTGCGGAAAAAATTTAGTTCCGGCCCATCTAAAGATTACCCTGCACTGAAACTTCGTTTTCTTGCTTACATATAGCTCATATGCGCCGCTGCGAAGTGGGGTAAGCAGGCAATCCGCGCTGCGGATGCTCGCAAATTTATTCCGCGCCTTCCATTTGGGCGAACTCTGGATTTTTTGAGGTACCCTTGCAGAGTACTTATCTGTCGAACAAGCTTTTGCGAATCGGAAGTTTTGCGCGCGCCACTTCGACGGTGCTGCCGTCCTGCTGCGTGACCGCCTTTCCCAGCGGCGAAGCGGTCACCGGCCACACGCCCTTGATCAGGTTGGCCGACTCCGCTCCGCTGAAAGCGGCATAGCTGAATTTCGAATAATGCGGCAGTTTCCTGGCGAGGATCGGCAGCACCGAAGCTTGCGGCGCGGTCAGCCAGGCAACCGGCGTCGCGCCTGCGTGCGTGGTCAGAACGAGCGCGTCCCTGGCGCGATCGTATTCCTTGGCCAGCCAAACCCCGCCTTCCGACATCATTTCCCCGCTCGCGACGAGCGCCCGCTGAAAGTCGCCGCGAAAGCGGTTCTCCTCGCCAAACAGCCACACCGAACCCTCTTGCGGCAGGCTTCCGACCTCGTCGTCCCATTTGACGAGGGTCTCGCGCGACGGCTGCCGTTGCCAACTCGTTGCGATCGCCTCGAACTGCGCACGCATGTCTTTGGGCGCGTTGCGCGGCAGCACGATCAGCAGTTTTTCCGAACCGAAAACCTGGGACAGGGCAGGGGGAATTTCGCCCCGGTCCAGGCGGCGGAACAGATCGAGCTCGGGGTCCACGTCCACGCGCAGCGGTGGCGCGGGCAATGAGAGATGCAATTCGGCCTGCTTGTCTTTCATGGCGAGCACCGCTGCATAAGCGGCCTCCTGTCCCGCCAGCGTGACGGCGATCGGCACATCGAGATCATAGGCCGGGCCGGACTGGGCTTGTTCGACCTGGATACTAAGTTCATAGCCCGTCTTGTCCCGCCTCGACCGGGCCGATACCAGGCGCAATTGCGGCGCGCCGGTCCGTTGCACCCATTGCGCGAAAAAAGCCTTGAGGCTTGCGCCTTCGTCCGGGCCGGCCAACCGCAGGAATTCCCGTTCGAGATCGGCGAAGCCGGCACGCTTGAAACGGTAATCGCGGTAGAAGTTTTTCAGTGCGTTCATGAAGGCGTCGTCGCCCAGTTCTCTGCGCAGCATGTGGAACATCATCATCGCCTTGCCGTAGCCCACCGCCTCGGTTTGCGCGCTGTGGCGCGAGGTGAATTGCGTGAGCGGAAAATCCCGGCCGGCGGAAACGAAGTCGGCGTATTTCTGCAATGTGCTGCGGCGGAATTCCGCGCCGCTGCCCTTTTGTTCCTGCAGCAGGTAATCGGCCAGGTAGGCGGTGAGGCCTTCCGACCAGTTGCCGCCGGCGTAATCCACGTACACGCCGTTGCCCCACCAGTTGTGCAGGATCTCGTGCGGATAGGAGGTGTCAATGATGAACGGCAGGCGGATCACCTGGCTGCCCAACAGGGTGAACGAAGGCATGCCGTATCCGGTTTCCCAGAAATTCTCCACCAGCGCGAATTTGGCATAGGGATAGGGGCCGATGAGACGCTGATACAT
>Ga0335085_10005563_pt1 | contig 20155 bp, 19 predicted proteins | sample Lox_Sample_45_FD_206712 | JGI IMG/M metagenome (GOLD analysis project Ga0335085, IMG submission 206712) | Soil microbial communities from Loxahatchee National Wildlife Refuge, Florida, United States - Lox_Sample_4.5 | ecosystem: Environmental > Terrestrial > Soil > Wetlands | place: USA...
TGTTCCGCAAGCAGTTTCACGACAAGCCCATCGCCTCGCATCAGTTGGTTCAGGAAAAGCTTGCCTGGATGATCTCCGAGATTACCAAGGGACAGCTGTTGGTCCTGCAGGTCGGCCGGTTAAAAGACAATCTCAAGGCTGCCTTCCAGCACATCTCGATGGCCAAGCGCAACAACATTTGGATGGCTCTGGAGTGCGCCCGCATGGCTCGCGACATCCTCGGCGCCAACGGCATCGCCGACGAGTACCCCATCTTCCGCCACATGGCCAATCTGGAGTCCGTGAAAACCTATGAGGGTACGCACGATATCCACACGTTGATTATTGGCCATAGCGTGACGGGGATTGACGCTTTTTGAGGGTGTTGGGGCGGACCCGCTAAAGGGGATAAATCTGACCATGCCGACTTGTCTTCATCCAGCAATGTAGATAATATAACTACATTCGGGATCAACCGATGGAAAAAGCCATTTCAGCCGCCGACGCCAACCGCAATTTTTCGCAAGTACTGCGAGATGTTCGGGACGGTCAAAGCTACGTCGTGACCAGTCACGGCCGGGCGGTGGCGCGCATCGCACCGGTCCAGGAAGACCAGGCTGGAGCCGCGAAAGCCCGTTCGTCTCTCCTGAAGCGGCTGCGCTCGGAACGGATCGTCAAGGTTGGGCGCTGGAAAAGAGACGAGCTGTACGAATAGCAGATGAGGCTTGCGCTTGATACGAATGTTGTCGCCTACGCCGAAGGCGTAAACGGCATCGCAGCAAAGAAGGCAGCCCTCGCCGTCCTGGAGAAGTTGCCTTCCGCCAGCACTTTCCTGCCGGTGCAAGTGCTCGGTGAACTCTTTCACGTGTTGGTGCGCAAGGCAGGACGTTCCCCCGAGCGAGCACGCAGTGCGATCCTGGATTGGCAAGACGCCTTCCCACTCATCGAGACGTCGCCCGAAGTCTTACTAGGCGCGATCGACCTGTCCGCTCATCATCATTTGAGCATTTGGGATGCGGTGGTGCTATCCGCTGCCGCTGCCGCTGGTTGCCGCCTGCTCCTGTCGGAAGACTTACACTCCGGGTTTACATGGAAAGGCGTCACAGTCGCCAATCCCTTTGCATCCCGCAGACATGAGTTACTCGAAGAATTGATTGGGGAGTGAATGGGGTACTGAAGTCGCTGACAACTCCTGCAGGCTGGCGCCGGGGCCGTGGCTGATCTTGCGAACCAACTACTTCAAGTCTTTCTTCAACTCCTCCGGCACCTTGGGGAATGGCGGGAACCCCTGCGACTCCCCTTTTAGTAATGCCACGGTATTCTCCATCCTCGGGGTACCGTCGTGCACCGCAAAGGCGTGGCGACGGCCGGGGATGCCCTCCCACAGCGAGACCCCGGCGTATGCGCCATCCTTGCGAAGCGCGTAGTAGCGCATATCCACGAAGTGAATTTTCGCCATGTCGTTGTTGTACAAACGCAGAAGGCGGCGCAGCGCATCCAAGCCCGCTTCCAGTGGCGACATGCCATGCCGCATGTTTTCGATGACCGTGTGCGCGCCGGCAATCTTAATGTTCTCTTCCCCACTGCCGGTGGCTCCGGCCGAACCCACTTCCGGGTCGGTGTAGCACCCTGCGCCAATGATGGGAGAATCGCCGACGCGCCCCGGCATCTTGAACGCCAGGCCGCTGGTTGTCGTGCAACCCGAGACTTCTCCCTTCTCATTGGCAACGGAACAATGAATGGTGCCGGTGGGTGGAAACAGGACTTTGCGAACCGCCGCTTCCCGCCGCTCGGGAGCGATACCGATTCTGCCTGCCATCTCACCCAATCGGCGCACTCGCTCCTGCCAAAGCTCGGACTGCGGACCTGAAACCTGCGGCGGAGTCCAATGCGGATCGGCCATGCCCGGCCCCCACCAATCGTCGCTCGAGTGATATTCCTTCCACAGCAACCAAATCTTGCGGGCATGGTCGGTCAACAGGTTTTCTCTCGCAAAACCCATGTCCACGGCAAAGCGCTCCGCGCCTTCGCCCACCAGCATGACGTGCCCGGTGTTCTCCATGACCGCCTTGCTGACCAGCGACACATTCTTGATATTGCGCACCGCGCCTACCGACCCGGCACGCCACGTCGGGCCGTGCATGCAGCAGGCATCGAGTTCGACGATTCCTTCCTCATTCGGTAAACCGCCCAGCCCCACACTGGTATCGTTGGGATCGTTTTCCGGGCCCTGGACCACCTTGAGTGCCGTATCCAGCGTGTCTCCGCCGGATTTCAGGAAGGCATAGGCTTCGTCCAGATAGTGGAAGCCGTTGCGCGCGCAAATGATGACCGGCAGCTTGCCCGGCCGGGCTTGCTCTTGCCCGCTATTCACTTCGCCTTCGGTCTTTGGTTGCAGTCCCAGCGATAAAGAACCTGCCGCAGCGGTGGCCAGAAAATCGCGGCGTGAAAAGGCCATGGCACTCTCCTCCCATTATTTGAGGAAAGCCAAAGCATATCAACTTGAGGGTCAGATTGGAAAAGCGCACGGTAAGAAATTACGTTCAGGCGGTGCCCGCCTGGCGTATCACCCGGGCACGGTCTCCTTCAGAAAACATCGGGGATTTTCGCAGATGCTCCCGCGCGGCGGAGATCGAGTGCTGCACCTGCTCCGGGGAGCGGCTGGTAATGCCGGAAACTTCTTCCAGCGAGAAGCCTTCCAGCGCATGCAGCACGAAAGCTTCCCGATCCCGCCGGTTCACGCCCCTTAGGGCAAACTGCACCAGACGAAGCATCTCGTCGGAAGAAGCAATGTCCTCCGGGGTGGACAGGCGCCGGTCGGCGATCACGGTTTCCCTGGTGAACGATTCGTCCGGCTGATGAAACTGAAGCTCGGGCTCGTCGCTGGCGCGCACGTTACGCGGCCGCGCCGAATCCTCCAGGTGGACTTCTCCGTCCTCCGCTGGTTGCCCCATTTCATCGAGCGCGCGAATGGCCAGCCGGTAAAGCCAGGCTTCGAGCGCGAGCCGTTCCGGACGCTCACCACCGTCACCCAGGGCGCGCGCGATGGCCTCATCCACCACTTCTTCTTTGCTGACGGATTCCGGGTCCACCTGTCCGGCGACTTCCCGGAAATAGATCTCCCGCTCCACGTACAGCTCCAGCCGTTTCAGATTGGCGTTTACATAGGAGCGCACGTCCTCCGCGCAAACTTTGGGAGTTTGCACCGCCGCCATGGTTTCCTCGAAGGGAACCTGGCGGAGAGTGCGCTGTTTTCCTGAGCGCCGCCGCGGCCAGTCGCGGGAAGTCCGCAGCAAGCTTTTGTGCTTGGTGACCTGTTGCAGCAGATCGTCAAAGGCTGCTTTTACAGCGCCGATTACCGCCGGGGCCGCCCGCAAAGCCGTCAGTTGTCCGGTGGGAAGCCGCAGGTTAAGGGAGACGACAATGCCTTCGCGCGGGGAATTTTCCTCCAGGCTGCCGCGCAGATGAATCAATTCCGGCCGGAATACCTGCAGACGCTTGCCGACTTTGGCTACCAGGTGGTTGATCTCTTTTTCAATATCGGGGGTTTTGCGGAGTTTGTAAGTTATATGAACGTTCATATGTAAGCCTCGGAAGACGGGTGCGGGTCCCGTGAAGCTTTCTGTCCACGCCTTACAAGCAAATTCTACACCCGGTGATAGCGGCCGCATGCGTTATTCGAGGGGCCAATTTTTTACGCATTCCATCACGGTGCAGGACCGTGGCGACCGCAGCATCAGAATGAGACTGAAAGCCGCACAAAAATCTCTGCGTTCCTCAACTCTTTTACGCCTTCCGTGACTCTTAAGAGCCGTCCGATCCGGAAAAGGTTGGCCTATGAACTTCCTGCACAGGTTCGTGATTGTTGGAACTCTGGCATTCGTCCTTTGCGGGTGCGGCGGCGGAGCCATGTCGGCCGGCATTCCCGGAGTGAACCCTCCTGTATCCGGCTCCGTTCCGCAGGTTGCTCACGTCCTGTTGCTGGTCGAGGAAAATCACAGCTACAACTCCGTCGTCGGCAGTGCCAGCATGCCGTATTTCAATCAGCTCGCCTCCCAATATGCGCTGGCGACCGAATATTTTGCCGATGCCCATCCATCGTTGCCCAATTACTTCATGCTCACCACCGGCCAAACCCTGGCCACGAGCGACAGCTACTCGGCGACGGTGACTCAGGACAATGTCGTGCGGGCTTTGACGGCCGCCGGAAAAAGCTGGCGCTACTATGGCGAGAGCTTGCCTTCCGCCGGGTACACGGGGGGCGACTCGGGATCGTATTCCAAGCAGCACGATCCGTTCGCCTATTTTTCCGAAGTGTTGAGCGACTCTTCTCAGGCGAACAACCTCGTGCCCTTCGCGCAATTTTCTTCCGACCTGGAAAATGACGCGCTGCCGGACTACGCTTTCATCGTTCCCGATTTGACCGATGACGCGCACAACTGCCCGGCGGGTGAGTCCACCTGCACGGACGAGCAAAAATTGGCGGCCGCCGATCAGTGGCTGCAGGCAAACCTTGATCCGTTCGTGAAGAGCTCAGCTTTCGCCAGTTCCCTTCTCATCATCACCTTCGATGAAGGCGGAGTCGACGACAACGCTCACGGCGGCGGGCAAGTCGCCACTCTGATCGTCAGCCCGAAGGCGAAGGCAGGCTATCGTTCGTCGACCTTTTATGAGCACGCAGGCACGCTGCGGCTCAGCATGAAGGCCGCGGGGGTAACGGATTTTCCGGGCGCCGCTGCCTCCGCGCCCGATATGGGTGAGTTTTTTCAGTGACGGTAGCGCCCCTTCGGACCGCACCATTTCTTGTGTAGTAGCCTCGCGCACGGCTGCCACCACCCCTTGATCATCCCAGCCGGCAAAAGCCAGGCAACCCCAGCCTCACACCGGGCTGAGAGGTTGCCCGCAAGCTGTTGGTGTGCAAGGACTAGTGCACAGAGGATCGAGGGCCTGGGGTCATTTGCTCCAGAGTCCGCTCCAACCATGCCCCGCAATCGCCACCGGGTAACCGGCGAAATGTCCAAATACCAGGGGTAATGAAGCTCATAGGGGCTAAATGTGCAAGAAATTGTCGCTGCGGGAAGGGCGATTGCAGGGTATGATGAGAGAGGGGCTGCAAGTAGACCTGTGCATATCCCCAACAAAACCCAGCAAGTTGGGAAACATTTAAGGTAATTTTGGGGTACTCTTCTCGAGTGCGCACAGAATTGCACGAGAAATGTCGGGCAGGTGTGTATAACCGGCATGAGTTCCATTTTGGAGGCTGTCTATATGAGCAATGTTCTTTGCAGGTTGTGGCGTGAAGATGAGGGGCAAGACATTGCCGAATACGCGGTGATGCTCGCGGTCATTCTGGTGATCGTGGTGGGCACGATTCGGCTGATCGGCTCCAACGCCAACAATGTGTTCTCTTCGGTTGCCAGTTCGATTCAGCAATAGGCTTCCGTACCGTCGCCGGCCTGGGCAAAATCGGTTGGCGCGATGCACGACTGTGGAAATTTCCTTTCGCGGAAGAAATTGCGAGCCCGTGTGGTGGCGGGCATGATCCCCACACATTTCTGTTTTGAGGAGTAGTCATGAACCGCAATCGGCTCTTGATGATCGGGGTCATTGCCCTGGCTCTGGGCGCGTTCGTGAGCTTTGCTGTTTATAGCCGGCTGAAGTCCAGCGTAGCCGCGGACAACCGGCCCGGTGTGGATGTGGTCGTAGCCGCCAACGACCTGCAGGTGGGAGCGCGAATCGAAGACCACGACGTGAAGCTGGTTCACTTTGCCGACGGAACGGTTCCTGGCGGGGTTTACCATCGCATGTCGCAGGTAGTGGGCCGGGGCGTAGTCCAAAAGATGTACCGTGGGGAATTTATTTTGCCCGACAAGCTGGCGGGCGAGAACGCGGGCTCGGGACTTCCCTCCCTCATTCCACCCGGAATGCGCGCCTTTTCCCTGCGAGTGAACGAAGTTGTCTCGGTCGCCGGCTTTGTGGTGCCGGGAACACACGTGGATGTCTTGCTTACCGGCAATCCCACCAGCGGCGGCCAGCAGCAGACCACCACGGTTCTGGAGAACGTGGCTGTAATCGCCTCGGGACCGAACCTGGAGCGGAACTCCAACGGCGAGCCGGTGAACAGCCCGGTGATAACTCTGCTGGTCTCCCCCGACGATGCGCAGAAGCTGGCGCTCGCCGAATCCCAGGGCAGGCTGCAACTGGCTTTGCGCAACCCGCTCGACACCCGTCAGCAGGATCTCGTGGCAGCCAACACGAATGGTCTCTACCGGGGCCTTCCCGCACCTGCCGCTCCCAAGCCGCAAAGAGTCGTCCGCCACGTAGCGGCTCCCACGCACGCGGCACCCTCCGGGTATTCCGTTGATGTGATCGAAGGCGACAAGACGACCACGACCAAAATTGATGACGGCGGTACGACACCGTAAAACGGACTCCCGCGACTTCTGAGGTTTGAGGATAATGACGATCTGGCCCCGCAGTAGCGTGGAACAAAAAATGAAAAACCTGAAAGGCGCGCCAGTTATTTTTGCGCTGTTTGTGCTGCTGGCTGCCACTATCGCTCTCTCGCAAGATCAAACTGCGGAGCCGGCTCAACCGGCTGCTCCCGCGTCCGAACAAAATATTCCCCCGGCAACCTCTGCGGTGCAGGCTACGACAACCACGGAGACACCACACGGCGTCGCTCCGCTGCGGGTGATGGTGGACAAATCCATCCTGATCAACACCACCGAACGAATCGTTCGAGTTTCGGTGACCGATCCCACCGTGGCGCAGGCCAAGCCTCTGACCCCTACGCAAATTCTTATCAATGGCCGGAGCCCGGGAGAAGTGTCGCTCATTCTCTGGGACGAACTCGGGCGTTCGCGCAGCTTTGATCTGCGGGTGGATGTGGACATTACCGCCTGCGCCGAAGCGGAAAAGAGTGTCTTTCCCGACGAGCGGATCAATGTTTCCGCCTCGCGTTCCGCGATCGTGCTTTCCGGGCACGTTTCGACCAAAGACGTGTCGGATCGGGCCGAGAAAGTTGCGACCGCATACTCATCGAAGGTCGTCAACGCCTTGACCTCGGGTCCGTCTGGCAACCAGGAAATCCTGCTGGAAGTGAAGTTCGCCGAGGTCGACCGTTCTGCGGTCGAGCAACTTGGCTTTAACTTCTTCAGCCCCGGTGCAGGCCACACCACCGGAACCCTTACCACGCAGCAGTATGGCGGTTTTCAGGTTTCAACCCAAAATACAACGACCACCACCGCAGGTGGCACTACAACCACTTCGACCTCGAGCACTGCCCCTACGATTGGTATCAACGATGCGCTCAATCTCTTCCTGTTTAACAGCGACATCAACCTGGGCCTGATCATCAAGGCCCTGGAGCAGAAGAACCTGCTGCAGATTCTGGCGGAGCCGAGCATTATTGCCATGAACGGCAAGAAAGCTCACATGCTGGCCGGCGGTCAATTCCCCTTTCCCATCGTGCAACCGGGCCAGGGCTTTACCGCGGTCACCATCAGCTTCAAGAACTTCGGCGTCGAGCTGGATTTCACCCCGGCCATCATGCCGAATGGCAATATTGACCTGCAGGTGGCTCCCTCGGTCAGTACGCTGGATTTCACCAACGCGCTTACCATTTCCGGATTTACCGTTCCGGCCATCAGCACCCGCGAAGCCAGCACCGAATTTGAGTTACAGGATGGTCAAAGCTTCGTGATTGCCGGGTTGCTCGACAATCGAGTGACCAACATTGAGAGTAAATTCCCCGGCTTGGGAGACATTCCGATTCTGGGACAATTCTTCCGCAGCAAGAGCGCCCAGAAGAGCCGGACAGAACTGATGGTCCTTTGCACCGTCAGAAAAGTGGAGGCGGGAGCTCAGCCGCCGCTGCTGCCGACGCAGCCGACTCCCTTCCTGGATAAGAATCGCTTTGACACGACGAAGCCACCGCGCGGCACCAGGTAAGCCGCCGGAATTCATGGCAATGATGTGGAGTATTAAGAACTGAAAAAGGCACAGGCGGGAGCCGGGGGTCGAGAACGCAATGCCCGAAGTTTCTGTGGTGATCCTGGCATCGGACAGCGAGCAGCGCGCTGTGCTGCAGGTGCTGGTCGACAGTACCAGCGTGGCCCGGGTCGTGTTCTCCGCTCCCACTCTCCCTACGGTTGCCGCCGACCCGGTAATGCGCCGCATTCAGGGGGCCAACCCGAACGTGGTTCTGGTTGATATTCCTTCCGATAGCCCGCTGACCGCCCTTCGGGCGATCGAAATTATGCAGCAGGAGATGTCGCACATTTCGGTTTTTGCCATCGGCGTCCTGTCGCAGCCGCAAGTCATCGTGAACGCTATGCGCTCCGGCGCGCGCGAGTTCATCGAACGGCCTACGACGACTACGGACCTGCTGGAAGCCTTCGTGCGGCTTTCGACCGCGCAACGCAAAACCCAGCAGGAAGAGACCCGGGGCCGGGTCTTCAGCATCGTGAATGCGAAAGGGGGCAGCGGAGCCACTACCGTCGCGGTGAACCTCTCGCTCGCCTTACAGGGCGCCTACGGGAATACTGCCCTGGTGGACGTGGCGACGGTCGGCCACACGGCGCTGCACATGAATCTGAAGCCTCTGTTCAGCGTGTCGGACGCCCTCCGCAACCTGCACCGTCTCGATCACTCCCTGTTGGAAGGCTTCATGACCCGGCACGAGAGCGGATTGCACGTCCTGGCCGGAGCCAACGTGCCCAGCATCGTCGAACCTTCGACCGCCGAACTGGCCCGCCTGTTCGATATGCTGGCGGCTCACTACCGGTACATTGTGGTGGACGTATCCACCCGCGCCGACGCTACTGCCCGGCTGGTCAGCAGCCTCTCGCAGACCGTGTTGCTGGTCGCCCATGCGGACGTGCCGTCGCTGTGGAGTGCGGCGCGGTTGCAGCAATATTTGGCAGAAATTGGCGGAAGGGACCAGCTCCGACTTGTGCTAAACCGGTTCCGGAGGACTCCGGGGTTCACCGAGACGGATGCGGAAACCGCCGCTGGAGTGAAGCTGCTATGGAAGATTCCGAATCATTACGCCGCGGTTTCCACGGCGATTGACCGGGGTATCCCCTTGATACAGCAGAGCCATACGGAAGTATCCCGCGCCTTTTCTGGCCTGGCGACGCGTTTGACCGAAAATGACGCGGAAGTCAAGAGGGCAGCCTGGTCTTTGTTCAAGACCGTGTGACGAGCGGACGCGGTATAGTGGAGAATCATGCCCAACCTGCAGACCTTCGAGAAGGTTGAATACCAGCAGATCAAGGCGGATCTGCACCGCAAAATTCTGGACCGCCTGGACCTGGAGAAACTGGGCCGCACGCCCGGCGACGCGGCGCGCGAAGAAGTCCTTCTGCTCATCCGCAATACCGTCAACAGCGAGGCGGTACCTCTCAGCTTTGCCGAACGCGAGCGTCTGGCGCGGGAAATTCTGGATGAGATCTTCGGCCTCGGTCCCCTGGAGCCTCTACTCAAGGACCCGACCATCTCCGACATTCTTATCAACCGCTATGACCGGGTTTACGTTGAGCGGGCCGGCAAACTCGAGTCCACTGGACTCAGCTTCAAAGACAATCAACACTTGATGCAGATTATCGACCGTATTGTTTCGCGGGTTGGCCGGAGAGTCGATGAATCCTCCCCGATGGTCGATGCGCGCTTACTGGACGGGTCCCGCGTCAACGCCATCATTCCCCCGCTTGCGGTGGACGGCCCCTGTCTTTCGATCCGGCGTTTTTCCCGGGATCCCATCACCGCCCGCAACATGATCGAGAACAAAACCCTTACCGAACCCATGCTGGAGCTGCTCTCTTCCATGGTGAAAGGGCGGTTGAATATTCTGATCTCCGGCGGAACCGGCGCGGGCAAAACCACTCTGCTGAACGTGCTCTCCGGCTACATTCCGAATACCGAGCGCATCGTCACCATCGAAGACGCTGCCGAATTGCAACTGCGGCAGGAGCACATCGTGCGCCTGGAAACGCGGCCGCCGAACATCGAAGGCAAAGGGGCGGTGCGGCAGCGGCAACTGGTGATCAACAGTTTGCGTATGCGGCCGGACCGCATCATCGTGGGTGAGGTGCGCGGCGAGGAAGCTTTCGACATGTTGCAGGCCATGAATACCGGTCATGAGGGCTCGCTGACGACGGTACACGCCAACTCGCAGCGCGACGCGCTGGCCCGCATCGAGAGCATGTTCTCCATGGCGAACCTCAATATTCCGGAGCGCGCGGTGCGCAGCCAGATTGCCTCGGCCATCCACGCGGTGGTGCAGATTGCCCGCCTGGTGGACGGAACTCGTAAAGTCAGCGCAGTTTGCGAGGTAACCGGCGTAGAAGGCGACGTCATTACCATGCAGGATATTTTCACCTTTGACCGCACCGGGATTGACGAGAGCGGCAAGGTGCATGGAGTTTTTCGCGCTACCGGGATAAGGCCCAAGTTTGCCGACCGCCTGGCGACGGGAGGTTGCCGCTTGCGCCCGGCACTGTTCGAGTCCAAGATGGAGGTTTAACCGGGGCAATTTCTTCCGGCAAAGAATCAAATGCAATCGGTCTTTATCGCCGTGATCGTGTTCGTTGTAGTCGTGGGAATTGTGTTTCTCGTCGGCTCCCTGGTGGATGAGCGGAACGCCCGTGCGCGCCTGCTGCGGGAACGTCTGGCCGCCGTCCAGAAAGCCGCCGAGCGCGAGCCCAGCGAAGAACTCGCTCTCCTGCGCGATGAGATGTTGAGCGAGATTCCCGCGCTCGACAAGTTGCTGCGGCGTTCCGAACGGGTTTCCAATTTTCAGATATTGCTTTCCCAGGCCGGCCTCGAAATGCGTGCCGGGAACATGCTCCTGATCTGCTTCGCATCGGGAATTGTTTTGGGAGCCGTGGCCGTCGTAATCGGCAAGCAAATGATTTTTGGCTGGGCCGGCTTCTTCCTCGGAGCCTTGCTGCCCTATTCCTATGCTTCCTACCGCCGGAGCCGGCGCTTCCAGAAATTCGAGGAACTGTTTCCGGAGGCCATCGACACCCTTGCCCGCGCGGTGCGCGCCGGTCACGCTTTCACTACCGCCATCGAAATGATCTCCAACGAAGTGACCGAGCCGATCTCCTCGGAGTTCCGCAAGTTGTTTGAAGAGCAGAAATTCGGCATGCCGGTGCGCGATGCCCTGTTGAATCTCGCCGAACGCGTTCCCCTGGTCGACGTCAAATTCTTCGTTACCGCGGTCATGCTGCAGCGCGAGACCGGCGGCAACCTGGCGGAAATTCTGGATAATCTTTCCTATATGATCCGCGAGCGGTTCAAGATTCTGCGGCAGGTGCGCGTATTCACCGCCCAGGGACGGCTCACCATGATGCTCCTCATGGCTTTGCCCCCGGTCATCGTGGTGGTGATGCTCATCATGAATCCCAGCTTCATCCGTCCGCTGTTCACGGATCCGATGGGCCACGCTGCCATTGTGATTGGCATTACCTTGCAAACCATCGGATATTTTGTAATTCGGAGACTCATTCAGATTCAGGTCTAAGAGATGGGATTGTTGGTACTCAGCATCGTATTGTTCGTGTCAGTCGTGCTGGCGGTGTTTTCCTTCGGCGCCGCCGTGTACGCGCCTTCTTCCGTGATCGGCTCCCGTCTGCGTTCTTTGGCCGGCGGACCGAAAGTGCGCGAACCGGAAAAGGCTCCCCTCAAGGAGCGTATCGAACAGGCCTTAGACCCGCTCAGCAAAGCCTTGCCGCTCTCCCAGGCCGAAACCTCGCGCACGCGGGGCTGGTTGATTCAGGCGGGCTACCGCGAATCGCGCCATCTGTCCATGTACACCGCCAGTCGCGTTCTGCTGGCCCTGGTCGGGGTGGTTGGCGTCATTGTCTTCAGCGGGATCAATTCGCCTTTGCTTTTGGTTGGCATGGGAGGATTCGGCTTTTTCCTGCCACGCATCTGGCTCAAGCGGAAGATTCGGTCGCGCCACCGCCGCATCACCCTCGGTCTTCCGGACGCTCTCGACCTCACGGTCATCTGCGTCGAAGCCGGCCTTGCCCTGGATCAGGCCCTGTTGCGGGTGGGCGAAGACCTCCGCCACCTGCATCCCGAACTGAGCGCGGAATTCCACATGGTCAATCTGGAGATGCGCGCCGGCAAGCCGCGCGTCGAGGCGCTTCACGGGTTGGCCGAACGCACCGGAGTGAATGACGTGCGCGCCCTGGTCGCCACCCTGATACAGACCGACCGCTTCGGTACCAGTATTGCCCAAGCTTTGCGCGTGCACTCCGACTCTCTGCGTACGGAGCGCCGCCAACGTGCTGAGGAACAAGCTGCAAAAACTACAATCAAAATGGTCGTTCCTCTGGTATTGTTTATATTGCCCTCCCTCCTCGTGGTAACTCTGGGCCCAGCCATGATTCAACTGTTCCGCACACTGGTGCCGGGAGGCGGCCGGTAAAGGCGCCTCCGGTGGAGTATTGCACCCAGGAGTTGGTATGTCCGCAGTTCGTCCCTTAGGATTTGCCTTCAATCGCACCCGCCAGGCCTATCTCGCCACCCGTTTGCGCGTGGCGGGGACGCATTGGGCGCGGTTGCGCGGCTTAATGGGGGCAAGGCCGGAAAATTTTCCCGCAGGAGATGGCCTGTGGATCGTTCCTTCGCATGGGGTTCATTCTTTCGCGATGCGTTTTCCGATTGATATCGTCTATCTGGATCACGAAAAGGTTGTGGTTTACGCGAAGGCCAATCTCCGCCCCTGGCGCGTGGCTCCGGTGAACATGAAAGCGTCTTCGGTGTTGGAACTGCCAAACAATACTTTGCATTCCACAGGAACTTCGGTCGGAGACCGGGTTGAGATTGAAATGGGCAAACCGCCGGAAGGCAGGATCCAGTGAGTGACGATCTGAAACTTCTGGTGGAATGGTCGTCCCCATGGGACGAATTCCGCAGTTCCCTGCAGCCGGCGCTAAAGCGCTCGCCTCGACGGCTGGCGGGCGAGGCCCCGGTCGGCATTTTTCCCTACCGCGGCATGCTGATGTCCATGACGGCAGAAATCCTGTTGTTTGCGTTTTTCATCTTTCTGTCCCGTGGCTTCGATAGCATGCGAGCCTACCAGCCTCCCGCCCCGGCGAAATACGATGTCATCTATTTTTCCGGCAAGGAACTTCCCCAGACACGCGATATGGGTGGGGCTCAGTCGGGACGCTCGGGCCGCTCGGGCGGCAAGCAGGCGCATCACGAAACCCAGGTCATCCGCGTGGCTCGCGGCCAATCGCTGCGCGAGAAAGTAGTGGACGCGCCAAAATTGAATCTGCCGCACTCGGATTCGGCCGTAGCCAATTTATTGGCCTTCAGGCCGCTTCCCGGCCCACCGCCGATGGAAGGAATTAAGCCATCCATGCGTGCTCCGCTGCTGGCGCCGGAAGCGGTAGCTCCCTCGCCGCAGTTGCAACAGGAGCGGATGAGGGCGGCGGCAGCGCTGGGTGCTGCGGTGATTCCTCCCGCTCCCAGCGCGGGCGAGATCACGTCGTATCGCGTGCCCGGCTCGCAAGCTGTGCAAGTCGTTCCACCACCGGTATCGGCTCCCGCGCAGGATTCGAGCACGACGGCCCGGATGACGTTGCCTGCGCCCACTGTGGTCGTACCACCGCCCCAGGTCAGCCAGGAGATTTCCAGGAACGGACCAGGTTTCGGCCCCGGCGAATTGCAGAAGCAAGTCGTTCCTCCTCCTGTGCAGCTAGGGAGCGCGGACGCTACCGAGCATCGTTCGGTATCGGGATTGGGCACCGGTTCGGTGGTTCCTCCGCCGGTGCAATTGGGCAGCGCAACCGGAAACCGTCGCAGCGCGAACCGCCTGGGAGCAGGCTCAGCCGTGCCGCCGACAGTTCAAATAGGCGCTGGCTCGGCTTCCCACGCGCCGACTGGCGGCCTAGGCGGCGGGACCGCCGTGGTGCCGCCTCCGCCAACCATCGCCGGAAATTCGTCCCCCGATGGACGCGGTACGGGAGACCGTGGTTTGGGGTTGGGGGGCCCGGGCGATCTGGGTGAAGTGGCTGCTCCGCCCACCAACGGCGGGGGCGGCAAAGGCGCCGGTGTGGTTATTTCCAACCAGCCGGGCACCAAGGTCGGCGTTCCGGGCGGCGGCGGCATCGGCTCTCTGGCCATGGCCCCCGAAGGAGGCAGCAAGCCAGGCCTCGGAGGATACGGCGGCGGCAACGGCATCACTCGCGGCAGCGGCCCGGGCAGCGGCCTTTCCGGGGAGGGCCCAGGCGGAGGACGGGAAGGTAGCGAACACGGCTCCGATCCCACGGCGCGCGGCGGCATTTCCCCATTCCCAGGTCGCGGCGGCGCCGGCAATTCGCCGGCTCCCGGATCGGCTGTTCCAGGAGTGGAAGTGAGCGGTGGAACTAACGTCATCAATCTCCCCAGTTTTTCCGATGGCGGATCGCAGCCGACCGATCCGGAACGCTCTTCCGCCGGACCTAACAAGCGGCAGGAGATTACGGTCGTGGCCACTTCCCGTTCCGGCGGCGCCTTTAACTTTTACGGCGCCCTGAAGGGCGATAAGGTCTACACCATCTATATCGATACTTCGCTGGGCACAGCGGTGATGCAGTTTTCCGATCCCAACTCCGCGGCGCATCCCGGCATGCAGGAACTCACCTCCCCGCAGCCTATCCACACCACGCTTCCCCCAGGCCTGCAACGCAGCCGGCTGGTCATCGCCTGCATTCTTGACCGCACCGGCTTGCTGCGCAATCCGCAGGTGATTGAAGCCGCCGCGCAAGCGTTTGCCGGCAGGGTTCTCGCGGCCTTGCCTAACTGGAAGTTCAGTCCGGCTCTTCGCGGTAATCAACCCGTCGAGGTCAATGCCCTGCTGGGCTTCGACATTGATACTCGCGACCGGTATTGAGATTGGACCGTCCGCTGTACACTCATGCACGAAGGCTTTTTCCATGAAGCGGAGCCTCGCTTGCTCGCTCGCAGGGGCGCTTCTGGTGTGGGCCCTTGTGGCCAGCGCCCAAACGCCGAAATCGGCGGGGGCTTCGGCAACCGCAGATGCCGGCCCCGGCCTGCCCTCCGACGCCCGGGACATCTTCTCACTCGCCGCCAGGTTGAACGGGCTCGCCGGATCGGACATTAAGCCTTGGCACATCAAGGCCGCTTACCAGATATTCGACTCTGGAGGCAAAACGCAACACTCCGGAACCTACGAGGAATTCTGGATCTCCGACAAAATCTATAAACGCAGCTACGTAAGCGACAGCTTTACGCAAACCGATTTTGGCACGGAGCGTGGACTATTCAGAAGTGGCAACCAGAACTGGCCGGATCTGCTGACCATGCAGGTGCGAAACTATCTGGTCCACCCCATTCCCCAAGACGTCGATCGCCACGACAATCGGCTGAAGAAAGGCGAGCGCTCCTTCGATCAGACAAATCTGCCGTGCGTTGCGGTGCAGCCGAAATACGACAACGTAGTGCGCGTCTACAATGCTTCTCCTTTCTACCCCTACGTTCACTATTGCTTCGATCCGCTCCATCCCATGTTGCGTTTCGACTCTCAGGGGGAGGGAGTTAATGACGCGCTCTACAATCACATCATCCTTTTTCAGGGTCACTATGTTGCAAAAGAAATTCAAGTATTGAGCCAGCGCAAACCTCGCCTCACGCTGCACGTTCTCACTCTCGAGAATCTGCCGCCCGCGAACAAGTACGCGTTCCCGCCACCTTCGGATGCGGCCGGGCCGCTCAACGGCATCGTTACGCTTTCAGCCGGCCTGTTGGACACCATGGTGCGCAGGCGTTGTTCGGTAGAGAGCTTTTTCTCGATTTACCAAACAGACCTTCGCGGGAGCGTGGTCTTGCAAGCTTCGGTGGGAAAAGACGGGAGAGTAATTTCGGCTGAACCCCTGAGCGGGCCGAAGGTGTTACAGTCCGTTGCCGCCGAGTGTGCCCGCAAATATGAGTTCCGTCCTTTTCTGGTGCAAGGCGAACCGGTCGAAGTCGAAGGCCCGCTGGAGGTTCGCTTGGCGGTCACCAGCGAATTGCCGAATGACGCTCGCTGAATGGGCCGGGAACGTTGCTCCCCGGGTCAATCGCCGGGCCGTCGAAAAATTATTCCTCTCGGGCCGCGAAACAACACCGTCCAGTTGGAGCTTTCTCGCAGGACATTGGCAAGGGCGGAGCCGTCCGGCGCCAGCACCACGGTGACGTGCTTCTGGTCCAGAAGCTCTTCCCATTCCGGCTCGGCCTGCACGGTTTTCAGATATTGCCGAAAGAATTGTTCGCCGTATAAGTCGTGCCGGTCGTCCACGACTACCTTCGTTTGTGGGTAGAGCCGGAAGATGAGATAACCTCCCCAGTAATCCGGGCAAAATACGGGCTGGCGGGTGTCACTGTGAATGAGGAAGTCTACCGCTTGTACCGGAAATCGCTTCTCCGGGAAATGCACATTCATTACCTGCCGTCCGGCTAAATTTCCATTGTGCAAGCAGATCCAAAGGCCAAGGGCAATCCCGATTGCGGGCCAAACATGCCCGCGCATGGACGATTCCATGCCGGCCATCCGTGCCGCGAAGGAGTTGCATCGCGCAAGGAAGGCCGCCAGCCATCGTGCCAATTGCCGGTTCGCATTTAGCGCGGCTAGGGTCTGCGAGAGAACCGGCGCAACCGTCAGCACCAGCAGGATGGAAGAAATCGGCAAACTACGAGCGGAGTACAATCCACTGGCCGCGGCAAAGATGATCAGCAACAATTGCGAAGTTCGCAACCTCCCCCGGCGCGTGGCCAGAGTCAGGAACGCGATGAAAAGGAGCGCCAGAAAACACTGCTGGGCCGCTCCGTGAAAATCGGGGGAGCGGAATTCCTGAATGTGATTCATCAGGAATTGATTGGTAAGGTACTGATAGATATGAATATGAAGGCTGTATCCGTAGGGATTCACGAAGGTAGCCGCGACGCCTGTCACGGTGATACCCACGAGACTTTTCAAACGGCGGAGTCGGTTGGGTTCCCTTCCCGTCGCGTAACGAACTGATTCGCTTACCATGTAAATTCCCAACAAAATGAAACCGGTGATAAAGCCCCCGTGCAGGTTCACCCAGACCAGCATGAGCGCAGGAAGCCACAGCAGTCTGGAATTCCTGGCAACTTCGTCGGTCTCCCAGCTATCGAGGAGGTGGAACCAGATGACAACAAACAGCCAGCTGAAAATGTGCGGCCGCGCAAAAAGATGAATGGCCGATGCGGCGATGGCCAGCGCCAGCAGGAATACCGTCACCGGCAAGTTCCCGCCACGAGCCACGGCGAAACGGAGCGTCAAGGCGAAAGTCGCGGCGATCGCCAGCGCGGTCACGAATACCACCCCGTTGAGTCCCATGGCCTGATAAATAACCGCAATTACCAGGTCGTAGAGCCACTCCCAGGCGTACCAGACCTGGCCGCTCATGGTGGAAGAGAACGGATCGGTGCGGGTGATCGCGTGCGTCTGCAGCATCAACTGCCCGTTGCGAATGTGCCAGCCGATGCCGGCATCGCTGAGCAGGCGCGGCGCTATGACTCCGCAGCTCAGGGAAAAAAGCAGTCCCAGGAAAACCAGATCGGTGGCCGAGGGCAGCAGAAATGATTGCCAGCCTGAAGCTGAGCGATGGGGAGGCGGAGTAAGTGAGACTGTGGGCAAAGTTGCCGATCCGTACGCAGTCGCTCGGTGATGCTGGCCATCTTACTACGGCATCTCAGCCAACGACGCCGCAATCCGGAAAAACGCTAGGCATGGAAGCGCAGGAAACCGATGCCCACGCGCATGTGATGCAGCACGGAATCGGAAAAGCTGGCCGCCATCAAGAGTCCGAGCGCTCCGTGCGCCAGTCCGAGCCGGAAAAGATTGCGGTAACGGCGGAACATGTCGCAGAAAAACAGCCCGGCGACCAGGCTGCTCACCGCCAGCAAATAGTTGGGAATGTGAGCCGCGCCAAGAAGAAGGGCCGAAGCCGGAACCGCCCAGTTGCTTCCCAATAAGGCCTCGAAGCGCAAATAAAAGAACGACTGCAGAACAAACTCCTGCCCCAGCGCCCACACGACATACATGCACGCCTGGCTAACGGCAGCACGTGCGTGGGCCCGCGATAGTCTCCCAGACTCATGGAAAGTAAAGGAAGCAAAGCGGCCAAAACGGCGGCGCCGAGCAGGATTCTGCCAAAGCCAAGTTTGCCGGGCATCGCCACGCCCATTTCCTTGGAGGTGAAGGGACCGATCCAGGTAAAAAGGAAAATCAAGCCCCCGGCGGCAAAGATGAAAACCGCATTGAGGCGGCCCACCGGGGTCCACAGAGCCGCCTCAATCAGGCCGTATACCAGGGCAACGGGCCCCCAGGCCGCAAGGCGGAATCGCCACCGGCTTTTTCCTTTGGGCTCCGTTACCTGGACTTCAAGTGGAGAACCGGCTTGGGGAGAGAAACTTTTCGCGGCCATCTACTTCCTATTTCATCTTATAACTGGAGGGTGGCATGAGCGACAATCACATACCCAAGGTTTTGGTCATTGGCGGCGGTTTTGGCGGGTTGAAGGCAGCCAAGAGCCTGGGGCACCTGCCCGTCCGTGTTCTCATGGTGGACCGGAAAAATCACCACACTTTCCAACCCTTGCTTTATCAGGTGGCCACCGCGGGCTTGTCGCCGGGCGAAATCGCCGCTCCCATTCGGTCGATTGTTCGGGGGCGTAACGTCGAGGTTCTTCTGGGAGACGTTCAGGGTTTCGACCTTGCTCGCCGGCTGGTGCGGCTAGCCGAGGCTGAGCTGCCTTACGACTATCTCATCGTTGCGGCGGGGGCGAGCCATGCCTATTTCGGCCATGACGAATGGGAACCGTTCGCTCCCGGCTTGAAGACGATCGAGGACGCCATCGAGATTCGCCGCCGCATTCTGCTCGCCTTCGAACTGGCCGAGCGCCAGGCAGCTTTGGGCGAAGGGCCGCCCCATCTTGAATTTGTCGTGGTCGGAGGCGGACCCACCGGCGTCGAACTTGCGGGAACGCTGGCGGAAATTTCCCGCCACGCGCTGGCCCACGAATTTCACGCCATCGATCCCAAACGCACCCGCATCCTGCTGCTCGAAGGCGGCCCGCGGGTTCTTCCCGCCTACCCGGAAGACCTCTCCCGCAGCGCCGAAGAGCAACTGCGACACCTCGGGGTGGAAGTACAGACTTCGACGATGGTCACGCGGGTTGAACCTTCGGCGGTCTTCACCAAGGATACCCGCATCCCTGCTTCCGTGATTCTCTGGGCAGCGGGTGTCTCCGCATCGCCGCTGGGAAGGAAACTGGGAGTGCCCACGGACCGTGCCGGCCGCGTGCTGGTCAACCCGGACCTGAGCATCCCCGGCCATCCCGAAGTGTTTGTAATCGGCGACCTCGCTGCGCTCAAAGACGAACACGGCAAATGGCTACCTGGGGTGGCGCCCGTCGCCATCCAGGAAGGCAGAGCCGCCGCGAAAAATATCGAGCGCGACCTGAAGCGCCAAGCGCGCAAGAACTTCCATTACTTCGATAAGGGCAGCCTGGCCACGATAGGCCGTTCGGCGGGCATTGCGCAGTTCGGCAAAGTACACATTTCCGGATTCGTTGCCTGGCTATCGTGGCTCTGTGTCCATATTTTCTTTCTCATCGGCTTCCGCAATCGCATCCTGGTGCTCATTCAGTGGGCATGGTCGTACGTCACCTACGAACGCGGGGCGAGGTTGATTACGGGAAACGCCGATCTACCGGGGTGGACAGAGGCGAAACCGGAAGGAACAGAAAATCGCTCCGCGGCGGATTGAATGCCGGCGAAGAACAAAGACACCCCTTGCAACTCCGCGGTTTGACGGCGCTCGAACTCCGTCAATGCACATGACTTGTGAACGATGAAGTCCATCTTCCAGTCTGTAAGCATGAACCCAACCCAGCCTGATCGAGCGCTGTGGCGACGTTCCGGTCCCTCGTGACAATTCGGCAATCGCCGCGATTTTGCGAGACAATAGATCCAGAGGGCCACTTCCATGAAGCTGCCTTTTTCGCGCGCCTCGTACATCGTCTTTGCTTTCATTCTCACGGTGGCCTTCGCCGGTCCCGCCTCGGCCGACGTACTCAAAATCGTGGTGGACGACACCATCCAGCCCATCACGGCGGAGTACATTGACCGCGCCATTCAGGACGCG
>Ga0335085_10005564_pt1 | contig 20154 bp, 15 predicted proteins | sample Lox_Sample_45_FD_206712 | JGI IMG/M metagenome (GOLD analysis project Ga0335085, IMG submission 206712) | Soil microbial communities from Loxahatchee National Wildlife Refuge, Florida, United States - Lox_Sample_4.5 | ecosystem: Environmental > Terrestrial > Soil > Wetlands | place: USA...
TTCAGCAAAATAACCATGAAAAATTCCAATCATTGAGAATTTTCTTTATAAAAACATTAAAGTAGCCATTCAGCATCCCATACCCATACCAACTGATAGAAAATTCTTCGTTTTCTCCTCAAGGTGCAAACTTTATTGCTCACTTTTTAGTACGCCAACTACCAATCCCTTTTATTCCTACCTTTGTCAGAAGCAATAAATATGGGGGTTGGCGAAGACTCGTTTTACTGCCTTAATGTTCCGTTTTCGCGCAAGCAATTCCCCAAGGTGAAGAGCAGCTATCGCCTGCGGATTCAACTGGTCGATGCAACATACTGGAATCTGAGTGAGCATAAGAAGGAGTGTTGCAAATGGCGAATCAAAGGCATCAGCATCGCATTAAGTTTTCGCATTTCACCTCTCCTGTTCAAAATCCGAAATCAGGTTGATCTTCAACCTGTGTATTCTGTTCGCGCTTTATCATTGGCCTGCCCGGTTTTCTTTGCGCACGTCTCACACCAACAGCCTCACACATGATTTCGCTGAACCGTTCGCTTCCCAGTGGCTGCCCTTGCGCCAATGCGAGCCGGATGTTGTCCAGTGCGGCTTCATCCAGTTCGCTGCGAAACAGCCCTCGATATTCGACAAGTCTGTTCGATTCGTCTGTGCCCAGCGCCAGGTATAGCGGGTGCGGGGTGATGCGTTCATCCACTTGCCCCAACCCGTTGTGCCGGTAGCTCGACCAGCGATATTGCGCCGGATCGCTCACCATGTCGGCGCGCACCGGGTTGAGTTCGATGTAACGCATGCAGGTCAACAAATATTCCTCAGCCTGAACCAGGCTGGACTTGAATCTTCCTTCCCATAGGCTGCCGGTGCGGCGGTAACTGCGGTTGATGTATTGCACGTAGCACCGGCCGATGGATTGCATCAGCTTGGCGATCCCGTCCGGTTTATCCGCTGTCGCCAGCAGGTGCACATGGTTGGTCATCAGCACAATGCCAATCGGCAGCCGATTTCTGTAGCCAGTGAAGGTAGCAGTGATAATCCTCCTCGGCAAAGAAACACGGCTCGCGATTGATGCCGCGCTGCACGACGTGCTGCGGAATATCAGCTAGCTTGATGCGTGGGCGACGTGGCATGATTGCTCCAAAAAGAATTCGATGCTGACCCCTTTAATTTCGCAATTATATACTTGACAAACCCAACATATTGGGGCAAAATTCAGCCATACATTGAAAGGAAAACATCATGGCTACCCCAATATTAAACCAACCACATTTCCAAGACGAAGATAAAGCGCGCGAATATTTGGAAGCTTTGCGCTGGCCGAATGGGGCTATTTGTCCTCATTGCGGAAGCATGGCGGATCATTACCAACTACAAGGCAAGTCGCATCGAGCCGGCGTATGGAAATGTAAAGATTGCCGCGAGCAGTTTTCGGTAACTGTCGGTACTTTGTTTGAGCGCAGCAAGATCAAGCTGAATATTTGGTTGCAAGCCGTTCAATTAGTCAGCAGCGCAAAGAATGGTATCAGCAGCATGGAAATACATCGCTTGCTTGGTGTAACCCAAAAGACCGCATGGTTCATGTTGCACCGTATCCGCGAGGCCATGAAGCCAGAAAGCGGCGGCATGCTTGGAGGTAACGGCAAGATCGTTGAAGCCGACGAAACCTTTTGGGGAAATACCAAACGCAGTAAAGCTGCCAAGCAATACAAAGGACGCGGTTATGCTCATAAGGAAAAAATATTCTCGTTAGTTGAACGTGGCGGCAATGTACGCTCGTTTCATGTTCCTGCTGTAACTGCTAAAACCCTTAAGCCGATATTGAAGGCGCAAGTTGATGCTGGAACCCATGTAATGACCGATGAAATGAGCAGCTATACTGGAATTGATGCTGATTTTGCTGGTCATAGTACTGTTACCCATAGCGCGGGTGAATATGTCCGTGGTAACGTGCACACTAACACCATAGAGGGATTCTTCAGCAGGCTAAAACGTGGTCTAATCGGCACGTATCATCATGTTGGTTCGCAGCATTTGAAACGTTATGCCTGTGAATTTGATTTCAGATACAACACTCGGCAGAAATTGGGGTTTACTGATTCGCAACGCGCTGAACAAGTATTGAGGGGTATTGGAGGCAAGCGGTTAACGTATCGGCATACATCACCGCAAAACTAATAACTAGGAGCCTGCGAATGGCTATTGAATCGAAATCTATTGATTCCGAAATCACTCTTGAACTTGATGAGGAAGAAATATCTTTATCTGATTTTTCCAAGGCATTCGACAACTTTTCCGGATTGGTAAAAGAACTATCCAAGGAATTTGCGCCAAAGAAAGATTCTTCTGCTTGGCTTGTAAAGGTTTATCCTGGTAGCGCTGGAATCGGATTGTCTGGCCGTCCCGGTATATTTACGAGTAATGAAATAAATTCCATAAGACAAAATTTACTTTCTGGGCTAAAGGAAATGGAAGCTGGAGCACGCCCAGTATATTTCACCGATAAAGCTATAGAGTGCAGTAAAGCGCTTGGAGGATTATTCAAAACTAAAAAGGCTCCAGCAAACATCCGCATTTGGGCAGGGCAAGAAGAATCGTTACCGGTTACTAAGAATATTGCTGCAAAAGCTGAAAATATTCTGGAAGTGGCTTATGAGGATGATGGTGCTGTTGATGGTTTTCTTGAAAAGTTATCTGCTCATGGTCAATTTGAATTTGTTATTTATGATGTTCTGGATGATCGTGCTATTAAATGTGAAGTCGATGAAAGCAAGATACAAAATGCTTGGTCTGCTTTTCGTAAACGTGTTGAAGTATTAGGAAAAGTACGTTATCGGAAAGACGGAATGCCTGTAAGTGTAAGGGCTAAAGAAATTATTCAATTCCCTGCTGAAAATGAAATACCATCGCCATCTGAAATGCGACAACTACTTGCAGGCGGATAGTGGCTAGGCAGATAGTATATTGGGATAGTGTTGCATTTCTTGGTTTGCTGAATGGCGAATCAGATAAGGTTCCGGTTTGCGAAGATGTTTGGAAAGTTGCTGAACGTGGGCTTATTACAATAGTTACTTCAACGCTTACGGTAGCAGAGGTAATCTATGCAAAGGGAGTGCCGCGACTCGATCCGGCTAAACGTCCACTAGTAAACAATTTTTTCCGGGCTGGTCATATAGTCCAAAAGCCATTAACAAGAATAATTGCTGAATTGGCTAGAGATGTAGTGTGGGATTCAAACGTAAAACCGAAAGATGCAATTCATATTGCAACATCTGCATATTTTAAAATTAACGAATTTCATACTTTCGATGAAGGATTGTTAAACGCTAAAACAATTTCGGTTAATGGATTTATTATAACTATCCAGAAGCCTCATGCACTAAGGCAAATGGAGATTGGAGACGATGGCAAACCAGTCTGAATCAACGAAGAAACAAAAAGCGCAGAAAAATTTTGATGAAGTTCTGCGCCGTATGCTTTCTATGCCACCTGAACCAAGAAAATCAAAATCGGCAAAACAGATAAAAAAGAAAACCGCCAAATAAGGCGGTTTTTTATTTTTAAAGGGCCTACATAATGAATGATATTTTAGATTGGGTAGAAAAGGCAGCGCTGGAAAATATTAGAGGGCACTCACAAACTGCTGACATTTTGGCAAAAGAGGCAGCAACAACATTAACAATTCTATTGGCTGCATTAAGTGGTGCTTTTGGGTATGCAGTATCTAGTTTTGATTATCGAATTGGTGCTATTGCTTTGACTGCATACCTTTTCATGCTATGTGTATTACTTGTAACTCGTTGCATGAAAATCAAAGAATTCCCTTCCACAACAAATGAGCCTAAGAATTTGAACCAAGAAGGTTATCCTTTGGATGCGCTTCGTAAAGTTGAATTACGAAATATACAGGAGAGAATTGACCAAGCGGCACAACGAAATGCTATCACCGCGCAATGGCTAAACCGAGTTCGTATCGGTGCTATTTGTGGTCCATTAGTCTTTGCTATCGCAACTTTCGCAGTGGTGTTGGTGCATCTTTGCGAACAGGCTGCGGCTGCGGGATAAATGGCTCATTTGGGATTGGCGTAGACATGGCGCATTGGATTATACATAATCAAAATGGGTGTCTCAAGTATATAATTGCGTTTAATTTGGTAGCCAGTGAAGGTAACAGTGATAATCTTCCTCGGCAAAGAAACACGGCTCGCGATTGATGCCGCGCTGCACGACGTGCTGCGGTATGTCAGCTAGTTTGATGCGTCGGCGGCGTGGCATGGTTGTTCCAAAAGTAATTCGATGCTGACCCCTTTAATTGCTGCTGTCCACTAAATACTGGTAACTCCATGCTGACCCCTTTAATTCCTATGACGTTCCCCCAGCTAGTTCAGGTGGCAGATTGCTTCCGTTTTGCCGTTTGAAATCTTGTAAATCCAAATCCCAGATGATGTCCATCGGTCAAAATAAGTTTTATCTATATAAAAAAATACGTCGTACATGCTGCCATTTGAAAGCACCCCATTCTGTTCGAGTTCTTTAGTTGATGGGTTATACTGAACATCTTGGAATAGCGGTCTCGATTTCTGGAGATCAACCGTATCACCTTTCTCATCCAACACGAATAATGCAATGGATTTAAAATGCACCGGTTCTCCACACAATCCACTTCCATAACGCAATACTGACTCATTCCTCTCGTCGTTGTCCAAGTTCATTTCCGCCACGTTCAGCTTGTATACCTCCTCGCGATACTTCTCGCTATGTTCCTGATATTGCCGAACCAATTGATCTATTTGGTACTGGTCATCCATAGCAGCACCTTTTGATTCCATAGCTCCCGGCGTATATAAACCACCATGAATTATTTTTTCAACCTGCGCCCAGAGGTTGCGGTTTTCCCAAAGGTCCAGTTTTCGCCAGCTTGGTAACTTGATGATGCCCACATATTCGGGACTGACTTTTCGCTGACAGGCCAAATTTGGATTACCCAATGCCTCAAGATTTTTCTGGTAAATCTCGCATACTTTCACTCCCTTACCTTTAACCAGATTAAAAGGGCGGCCTGATTCATCCATGTCTATGGAAGCAGACGTATACACGTCGGACTCTTCACTATCAGAAGGTGTCTGCGTGGCATTTAGTGATGCTATCCGCGACTCGTAAGCCCGCCTAACGCAAGTCTCATCTTCACAGCCATTCCGTTCTTTAATCCACTGCTTCTGTGCCAATTTGATGGAGTCAGCCCGCTTCTCGTCTCGCAGCGCAGCCTTGTAGCCCGCGTTCAAATCGTCATCGAGCTTCGACAATTCCGCATCACCGCAGATGAGTTTCTCAACCTTGCTACTTGCTTTTGCGCAATCAAAACTCGCTGCATGCGCAGGCAATGCCATCACTAAACCGCCGAACAGATACAAGACACACTTTATGCTGTTATCCTCCATTCCAAATCATTCACCGAATTATTGCTTTTGGCCCAAATTACCCATGCGCCCCTCCCTCAACTTCCTTCTTGGTTTCATCATGCACATCGCTCACCGCACTCAACGTCCCGCTCCCTATCCGCACCACCTCGTCCACCAGCAGATTCTTCGGCATCGCGTGGGTGATGAACAGCATCGTCACCTTGCCTTTGAGCTGGTTGATGGTAGCGGCGAAGTGTTCGGCGGTGGCGGCATCCAGGCTGCTGGCAGCTTCGTCGAAGATGAGTATCCTGGGTTGCTTGAGCAGCGCGCGCGCAATCGCGATGCGCTGCTTCTGCCCGCCGGAGAGTCCCACACCGCGTTCGCCGATCTCGGTCTGGTAGCCTTGCGGTAAAGCTTCGATGGTGCTGTGGATCTCCGCCATCTTGCAGGCATGCACGACCTGATCGAAGGTGGCATGCGGGTTGGCCATCAGCAGGTTGTCGTAGATCGTTCCCGAGAACAGGATGGTCTCTTGCGGCACGACGCCGAAGTAATGGCGTAGTTCGTTGGCCGATAGGTAGCGGATGTCGTTGCCGTCTATCTTGATGGTGCCGCTCGCGGGCTGATAGAAACCTTGCAGCAGTTTGGTCAGCGTGCTCTTGCCGGAGCCCGAAGGCCCCATGATGGCGATGATTTTGCCGGGGGCGACTTTGAGGTTGAAGCCTTCATAAAGGAAGGGCAGGTTTTCGGCATAGCGGAAGCTTAATTGCTCGATGTCGATCTGCCCCTTGCCCTCGCGCAGCCGGGTGGGCAGGATGGAATAAGGTTCGGACGGTGCGTTCATGATGTCGCCCATGCGCTGCACGGAAAGGTTGGCCTGCTGGAATTGCTGCCACAACCCGACTAGCCGCAGCATCGGTTGCGACAGGCGGCTGGCGAACATCTGGAAAGCGACCAGCATGCCGATGGTGAAGTCGGTGTTGTTCATCACGGTCCAAGCGCCGATGGTGAGGATGCCCAATATCATCATCTGTTCCAATCCGTTGGACAGCGCGTTGTAGGTATTGCCGATCTGGCGCACGGTGAAGCCCGAACGCAGATATTCGGCGAGGTAGTCGCTATAGCGGGCATTGAGCTGCGGTTCCATTTGCAGGCTCTTGACGGTTTCGAGGCCGGCAACATATTCGGTGGTAAAAGCCTGGTTGCGCGCACCAAGCAGGAATTGTTCGTTGAGGCGGGCGCGGAAGATCGGCGCGACGATCAGGCTCAAGATGACGATCACGCTCAAGATGGCCAGCGCGATGAAAGTCAGGCTGACGCTGTAATAGAACATGATGCCGAGGAAGATCAGCAGGAACGGGAAATCGAGGATCAGCGTGACGGCGGCGCTGGCGATGAATTCGCGTATCGTCTCAACGCCGTGCAAGCGGGCGGTGATCACGCCGGTGGGACGATGTTCGAAGTAGCGCGGCGGCAACTTGAACAGGTGGTCGAATACCGCCGCGCCCAGTACCGCATCGACTCTGTTGCCGGTGTGCAGGATCAGGTACTGGCGCACCCAGGAGAGCAACGCGGAAAAGATCATGAACATGGCCAGTCCAATGCCGATGACGATCAGCGTGCTCTGGGTATGGTGGACTACCACCTTGTCGATGATGACCTGGGTAAACAGCGGCGTACCCAGCGCCAGCACCTGGATGATCAACGAGGCGATCAGCACATCGCGCCAGATGCGCTTGTGCTTCAACAACTCCGGGATGAACCAGCGAAAGCCGAATTCGGACTGGCTTCTCAGCGCGCCATCGGGATCTTTGATGCCTTTGGTTTCCAGCGCCAGCTGGAATGCCGTGCCGGCGAAACGCGCGGCAAAGTCGGCTTGAGTCAATGTCTTGGGTTGATTGGTGCCGGCCTCGAACAAGATCACGCTGTCGTCCTTGATCTGGACGATGATGGCGGGGCGGTATTTGACCGGGACTGGCTCCGACGGCGTTGCTTCTACCCTCTCCCCAACCCTCTCCCTGGACGGGAGAGGGGGTGTGGCGTTTAATGGATTATCCGGGTTTGAGTCTGGTTGCGTGGCTGGCCCGAGTTCGTGCAGCACGGCAAGGCACGGGAAGTTCAAACTGGATAATTCATTGCTCGCGCAATCGCGGCGCTTGATGCGGAAACCCAGTGCCCGCGCGGCATGGATGAAGGAATCCGAACTGTATGGCGGCGGAAATTGTTTCAGCAGCAGTCCGGCGTCGAACGGCTTGCGGTTAAGGGCGCAGAAACTTCCCATCACCCAGACGATATCTTCGGAAGAAAAAGTGTGTGCAGGCGCACGCGCGACAGGTTTGCGCTGCAGGCTCGTCGAAATGAATTTCAAGAACCTGCGCGGCATTTAGAAGCTCGCTCCGCAGGTACGGTCTAATGAACTTTTATTGGGCAGAATATGGGCCGAAGCAGGCGTGGCCAGGGTAGGCGGAAATGTCGCACCAAAGATTGGACCCGCGTGTATATGACATACGGGTTCATACTGAAAAAACCGGCTCACCCGGTTATTGTGATCGTGAAACATGTACAGCCCCCTTTGCATGCTCACGCTCTCAGCCGAGAATCGTTTACATTCGGTTACACTCTACATCAAGTTTTTCATGGATACATTAATTTTTTAATTCCGGTGGCATCAAACACCGTCTCCTCAGCCACAGGGGGCCTTAGTCTATCCTTTTCAGATTGCAGTCTAGTCCATAATGTAAGTGAAGGGCTGGCCGCTATTCCACGTAATGCGCTAATCCATCAGAGCTTTTTGATATGGCAAGGCTGGCCGGGTTGAAGTCTTACGCGCCACTGGCTGCGGCCTTTTTCGCTACGTCGGATAACAGCCTGTCGGGAGCGAGGCGGCGGCCGTGCAACATCCCCACCCCGATAAATCCCTGCGGTCCGTGCAAGCTGATCTTGCCATCCGGCAGATCGATGTCCAGTCCCAGACGCTGCCCTTGCGCCAGGCGCCGGACTTGTTCGGTATCCAATTGCAGCGTGGGCACATCCGGCATCAGACTCTCCAGCGGCATCAAACAGGCATCGCGCTCGATTTCTGTCATTTCCTGCAGCCGATCGAGGGAATAAGCGTTTTTCAAATCGAAATGGGCGATCGCGGTACGGCGCAGGCAGATCAGGTGCGCACCGCAGCCGAGCGCCGCGCCGATGTCTTCGGCGAGGGTGCGGATGTAGGTGCCTTTGCTGCACCGCACGGTGATATCCATCTCGTTGCCGCCGAAACGATTCAATACGAGTTCGTATATCATCACGCTGCGCAGTTCACGCTCTACGGTTTCACCTTTGCGGATATATTCGTAAAGCGGTTTGCCCTGGTGTTTGAGCGCGCTGTGCATCGGCGGGAGTTGCATAATCTCGCCGCGAAATTTTGCCAGCACGCTATCAATATCAGACTGCCGAACCTCGACCGGATGCTCGGAGATGAGCTCGCCTTCGGCGTCGCCGGTGGTGGTAGTTTTCCCCAGGTGCAGCACGGCACGGTAGGTCTTGTCGGCATCCAGCAGCGCGTTGGAAAACTTGGTGGCTTCGCCGAAGCAGATCGGCAACAGGCCGGTGGCGAGGGGATCGAGTGTGCCGGTGTGTCCGGCCTTTTCCGCACGAAACAATCTGCGGACTTTTTGCAGCGCGTCGTTGGAACTGAGTTCCAGCGGTTTGTCGAACAACAGTACACCGTTAAGATGTCGCTTGATCTTCATTTCGCCACTCCGGCAGCAAGCCTTGAAACCGTTACGAGCGATGACAGAACAAGGCGCGAATTGGCGAAAAAGCGGAGTTTACATACAAGTAAATGAGCATCTTGAGTCATTGAGCAACGCCGTTATGTCGAGCGCAGTAGGTTTCATTTCTTGTCGCTGGCGACCGCCTGGTCGATGAGTTGCGACAAGTGGCTGCCGCGCTCGACGGAAGCATCGAATACGAAATGCAGTTGGGGCATGACGCGCAGCTTGAGGCTGTGGGCCAGTTGGCTGCGGATGAATCCGCTGGCGTGCTCCAGGCCTTGTTGGGCTTCTTCGTGCCTGCCATCCAGGCGGGTGAAGAATATCTTTGCATGGGAATAATCGCGCGCCACCTCGACACCGGTGATCGTCACCAGGCGCACGCGCGGATCGTTGATCTGCAGGCGCACCAGTTCGGCGATCTCGCGCTGGATCTGCTGGGCAATGCGGTCGGTTCTCAGGAAATTAGTCACTTTACACCTCGGGAAATTCACTTTTGCGGGATGGCAGGCCGGACACGGCGATGCGGAGCATTTGGAGCGGGCAGGCCTGCTGCTCCGCACTCCCGCACCGGAGGGCTGCGCCCCACCGTGTCGCGCGTGCACTGCAAGGAGCCGCGCAGTGAGCAACGAGGCATACTCAAAATGGATTTCCATCAAAGCGCGCGCGCAACCTCGACGATCTCGTACACTTCGATCTTATCCCCCACCTTCAAATCGTTGAAATTCTTCACCGACAGGCCGCACTCGAAATTGGCCTTGACTTCCTTCACGTCATCCTTGAAGCGTTTCAGCGAATCCAGTTCGCCGTCGTGTATCACTACATCGTCGCGCAGCACGCGCACCTTCGCGCCGCGTTTCACCAAACCTTCCAGCACCATGCAACCTGCAATCGTTCCGACCTTGGATACGGTGAACACCTGGCGCACTTCGACCATGCCCAGGATGACTTCTTTCTTCTCCGGAGCCAGCATGCCGGACAATGCGGCTTTGATTTCGTCCACCATCGCGTAGATGATGTTGTAGTAGCGTATTTCCACGCCCGATGTCTCGGCGAGCTTGCGCGCGGCCGCATCGGCACGGGTGTTGAAGCCGATTACGATCGCCTTGGAAGCCAGCGCCAAATTGATGTCTGACTCCGAAATTGCGCCCACCGCATTGTGGATCAGATTGACTTTCACTTCGTTGGTGGAGAGCTTTTGCAGCGATTGCGCGATGGCTTCGGCGGAACCTTGCACGTCGGATTTCACGATCAGCGACAAGATGCGCACTTCGCCTTCGGCCATTTGCTCGAACATGTTTTCCAGCTTGGCGGCTTGCTGCTTCGCAAGTTTCACGCCGCGATACTTGCCCTGGCGGAACAGCGCGATCTCGCGCGCGCGTTTTTCGTCGGCCAGCACCAGCAGTTCCTCGCCGGCAGCAGGCACTTCGGACAAACCCTGTATCTCCACCGGAATCGAGGGCCCGGCTTCGTTGACCGCCTTGCCGTTCTCATCCAGCATGGCGCGCACCTTTCCGAATACCGAACCGACCAATACCGCGTCGCCGCGCTTCATCGTGCCGGACTGGATCAGCACAGTCGCGACCGGTCCCTTGCCCTTGTCCAGACGCGCCTCGATCACCAGTCCCTTCGCATGGGTGTCGCGCGGCGATTTCAGCTCCAACACCTCGGCTTGCAGCAGGACGCCTTCCAGCAACTGGTCGATGCCCTTCCCCGTCTTGGATGAAACCTCGACAAACATCGAATCGCCGCCCCAGTCTTCCGGCGTCACGCCTTCGGCGGCCAGTTCCTGTTTGACTTTCTCCACATTGGCTTCTGGCTTGTCGACCTTGGTTACCGCAACCACTATAGGCACATTGGCCGCCCTGGCGTGCGCGATGGCTTCCTTGGTCTGTGGCATCACACCGTCATCGGCGGCCACCACCAGAATCACGATGTCGGTCGCTTTGGCGCCGCGGGCGCGCATCGCGGTGAACGCCTCATGGCCCGGCGTGTCAAGGAAGGTGACCATGCCGCGCGGCGTATCGACGTGATACGCACCGATGTGCTGGGTGATTCCGCCCGCTTCGCCTGAGGCGACACGGGTGCGGCGTATGTAATCGAGCAATGAAGTCTTGCCGTGATCCACGTGGCCCATCACGGTGACGACCGGAGCGCGCGGCTCAAGCGCCGCGTCGTGGTGTTCTTCGGCATCCATCAAATAGGCGTCCGGATCGTCCAGTTTGGCGGCCTTGGCGATGTGTCCCATCTCTTCCACCACGATCATGGCGGTTTCCTGATCGAGCACCTGGTTGATGGTCACCATGGTCCCCAACTTCATCAGTACCTTGATGATCTCGGCGGCCTTGACCGACATCTTCTGCGCCAGTTCCGCGACAGTGATGGTCTCCGGAACGGCCACTTCACGCACGATCGGTTCGGTAGGCAATGAAAACGCATGTTCAGGTTCGGCGGCATGCTTGACGTGCTTGTCATGACGCGGGGCGCGTATCGGTGTCGTCCAGACACCCGATTTCTCGCCGGTCTTTAGCGGGGTGCGCTTCTTGTGTCCCTTTTCGTCCCAGGGGCTGGTCTTGGCTTCGGATTTCGGCTTCTTGCCCGGCTTGGCGATCTTTTCGCCGGGCTTGGGTACCGGCTTGTGCAACGTGCCTTCGGCCAGATTGACTGCGGGCGCGACAACGGGCGCTGCTTCCTCAACCTTGGTTGCCTCCGCAGCGGCAGGCTGTGCTTCAGGCTCGGCGGTTTTTTTGGTAGGCTTGCGTTTGCTGCGTTCCTGTTTGACTTGAACTTCGGCTGCCTGGCGTGCGGCCAGTTCCGCTTGCAAGCGCGCTTCTTCTTCGCGCGCCGCCAGTTCCTGCTCGTCCAGAACCTTGGCGGCCTTGCCCTTCCTGGGCGGGGCTGCAGCTTCGACAGGCGCGGCGGTTTCGGTTGCAGCAGTCGGAGCCACTACCCGGCGCTTGCGCACTTCAACCTGTATGGTGCGCGCGCGGCCGGAACTGTCGGCCTTCTTGATTTCGGTGGTTTCGCGGCGGATCAGCGTGATCTTCTTGGCGGGTTTTTCCGCGCCATGCGCCTGACGCAGGTGTTCCAGCAATTTTGCCTTGTCCTTTTCGGTCAACGGGCTGGATTCTTCCTCCTTGGCGATGCCGGCCGCCTTCAGCTGCTCGAGCAGCAAGGCAACCGGCAATCCCAGTTCAGCCGCAAACTGCGCTACATTCATTTTCGCCATTGATTTCCTCTAGTCGCCCCGTTAAGCAAACCAGGGCGCACGCGCCGTCATGATCAATGCGTTGGCGCGTTCGCCTTCCATTCCGGAAAGCTCGACCAACTCATCCACATCAAGGTCTGCCAATTGTTCCTGTGTCGCAACTCCCTTGGCGGCAAGGATGCGAGCGGTTTGCTCATCCATGCCTTCCAGTTTGAGCAAGTCTTCGATGCCGTGCTCCACTTTTTCCTCGCTGGCGATCGCCGCAGTCAGCAGCGCATTGCGGGCGCGGCTGCGCAGTTCGTTCACCGTGGCTTCATCGAACGATTCGATTTCCAGCATCTCTTCCAGCGGCACATAGGCGACTTCTTCCAGCGTGTTGAACCCCTCCTGCACCAGGATATCGGCGACTTCTTCGTCCACATCCAGTTTTTCCATGAACATCGCGCGCGTGTTGGAGAACTCCTCGTTGTGTTTTTCGCTGGACTGCTCGACCGTCATGATATTGAGCTCCCAGCCGGTCAGTTCGCTGGCCAGGCGCACATTCTGTCCGCCGCGCCCGATCGCCTGCGCCAGATTCTCTTCCTCGACCACCACATCCATGCTGTGCTTCTCTTCATCCACCACGATGCTGCTGACTTCGGCGGGGGCCAGCGCGTTGATGACGTACGTGGCCGGATCTTCCGACCAAAGAATGATATCCACACGCTCGCCGGCGAGTTCGTTGGTGACGCCCTGGACGCGCGAGCCGCGCATTCCGACACAGGTTCCGATCGGGTCGATACGCGGATCATGCGAGACAACCGCGATCTTGGCGCGGGAGCCGGGGTCGCGCGCGGCACTGACGATTTCCAGCAGCTTCTCCTCGATCTCCGGAACTTCCAGCTCGAACAGTTTGACCAGCAATTCCGGCGAAGTGCGGGACAGGATCACCTGCGGTCCGCGCGCGCTGCGATCCACGCGCAACAAGTGCGCCTTGATGCGATCGCCGACGCGCAGGTTTTCCTTGGCGATCATCTGGTCGCGCGGCAACAAGGCTTCGATCTTGCCGAATTCGATGATCGCATTGCCGCGTTCGAGCCGCTTTACCGTTCCGGAAACCAGATGTTCCTTGCGTTCCATGAAGTCGGCCAAGACCTGCTCGCGTTCGGCGTCGCGGATCTTCTGGAAGATCACCTGCTTTGCGGCTTGCGCGCCGATACGCCCGAAATCGATCGACTCGAGCGGTTCCTCGATGAATTCCCCGACCTGTATCCCGGGATCGCGCTTTTGGGCTTCTTCCAGCTTGATATGCAGATCCGGCGTTTCGAAGGTTTCATCGTCCATCACTTCCCAGCGGCGGAAGGATTCATAGGCTCCGGTATCGCGGTCGATCTCGACGCGCACGTCTGCCTCGTCCGCAAAACGCTTCTTCGTGGCGGATGCCAGTGCCGATTCCAGCGCCTCGAACACGACTTCCTTGTCCACGTTCTTTTCGCGGGACAGTGCATCTACCAACAACAAAATTTCACGACTCATACCATTTCTCCGGAATATTTCCCGCTCATTTCAAAATACTAAAAGGTCGGCACCAAACGCGCCTTGTCCAGATTCGACAGCTCGATTGCCACCTGAGTGCCGTCCACATCCAGTTGCAACACCCCGTTGCTCACCTTGCCGATCACGCCGACGAAATTCCTGCGCCCGGCCAGCGCCATGCGCAGTTTCAGTTTTGCCTTTGCGCCGGCAAAACGCACAAAATCGGCTTCCTTCTTTAACGGCCTGTCCAGGCCCGGCGACGAAACCTCGAGACGGTCGTAATCGACGTTTTCAACCAGGAACAGCCGCGTCAACTGATTGCTCACCGCCTGGCAATCGTCCACTGAAACGCCTGCCGGCTTGTCGATAAACACGCGCAACAGCCCGCGCCCGGAACGTTCAAAGTCCACCAACTCATAGCCCAAGCCATTGACCGTGGTCTTGACCAGCCTTACCGCATCCATAAAATTGTGGCCTACAAATGAAAAACGGGCTCGAAGCCCATCTACAAAAGCGGCGCATTGTAGCAAAATTTGCCGCCAAATGGAATTAGTTTAGAAAGTATCCTGATATCGCGCCGTGATGGGATAACGCCAGTCTTTCCCGTAGCTGCGTTCCGTGATGCGTATGCCCACGGCAGATTGGCGCCGTTTGTATTCGCTGATGCGGATCAGATGCACCACGCGCCTTACATCGGCTTCGGAAAATCCGCGCTCGATGATTTCCGGGATGGAAAGATTTTGTTCGACGTAACATGCCATGACGGCATCCAGCACATCATAAGGCGGCAAGCTGTCCTGATCGGTCTGGTTCGCGCGCAATTCCGCGCTGGGCGGGCGGGTGATGATGCGTTCCGGAATCACCTTGCCCAGCATGTTGCGATAATGCGCCAGTCTGTATACCAGCGTCTTGCTGACGTCCTTCAATACCGCAAAACCGCCCGCCATATCTCCGTACAGCGTGGCATAGCCCACGGTCATCTCGGACTTGTTGCCGGTGGTCAATACCAGCGAACCGAACTTGTTGGACAGCGCCATCAGTAAATTCCCGCGTATGCGCGCCTGCAGATTCTCTTCGGTGGTATCCGTGGCGCGTCCGGCGAAAGCGGATTTCAGGGACGCCAGATAGCTTCGGAACATCGGTTCGATGGGAATTTCATCGTAACGTACACCGAGGATATTCACCATCTCGCGCGCATCGTCCAGGCTGATCTGAGCAGTATAGGCAGACGGCATCATTACGGCATGGACCTTGTCCGGACCCAGCGTGTCTACCGCAATGGCGAGAGTCAACGCGGAATCGATGCCGCCCGAAAGTCCGAGCAGCACGCCGGGAAAACGGTTCTTGGTGATGTAGTCCCGGACGCCAAGACACAGCGCCCGATACACACTGTCTTCTTCCTCCAATTCAGCAGCCATTTCACCGACCGGGCGCTTTTCGCCGCTCATTTCCAGCATAAGCAACGTTTCCTGAAATGATGCGGCTCGTGCGGTCAGCACGCCCTGGCTATCCATGGCGAACGAACCCCCATCGAAGATCAGTTCGTCCTGGCCACCGACCATATTGGCATACACTACCGCCAAGCCGGTCTCCATGACCCGTTCCTGAAGCGCAAGATACCGTGCGTGCTGCTTGTCAATCGCAAATGGGGACGCGTTCAGCACGAGCAACACCTGCGCACCGGCATCCCTTGCGAGCAGTGCGGTCTCGCGCTCCCATACATCGGCGCAGATATTCAGGGCAAAACGGATGCCTTCGATTTCAAACACGCAAGGGTCGCGGCCCGGGTCGAAGTAGCGCTCCTCGTCGAACACGGAATAATTCGGCAGTTCATGTTTGAGATAAGTGGCGGCAATCACACCGTCCTGCAGCAGCGATGCGGCGTTGTAGTGCTTGCCATCCTGCTCGTGCGGATGTCCCACCACCACCGCAATACCGGAAATCTTTGCAGCAAGGTCATCCAGCGCCCGGGTACATGCCCGGTAAAATCCTCCGCGCAACAGCAGGTCCTCAGGCGGATAACCGCACAGCCCGAGCTCGGGAGTCAGCAATAGTTTTGCGCCCCGCTGTCTGGCCTGATCGGCATATTGCAGAATCTTTGCACCATTCCCCGCCAGATCGCCCAACACGCAGTTGATTTGCGCGATTGCAAGTTTCATTGCCGTGTTTGAAAGAGAATATCCAAAAGACGTATCTTACCATCGCGATACACCTTTGATAGGTGCGAATAGTTGCGCGAAAATGATCATTCGCAAGATGGAGAGCGATGTTCTGGCGCAATGGTTACGGTTGCGATACTGCTACAGGCTGGCCGTTCCCATCCGTGAGTGGAAGTGATTGCAGCGTATCCACGGCATAAATTCCCGCAGATTACAATTCATCGGTTTTAAGGTGCCGGGGGGGCTTCAGGAACAGCGTTAGGGTCAAGTATCGGTTCGGGAACGGGTAGATTGAGTTCTATAACCTGGGCTTGTGCTTCTTGCAGGGGCTTATCAAGATAATAATTGAAACCGAAGGCAAGCAGCTTGTTATGGACGGTGACCGTATTGTCATCATTGGAAAACTTGCTTGACTTCAACTCCGCAATCAGACTCCAGCGTGGCGCAACGTTAAATTCGACTCCGATTGCGATATTGCGGCCATATTGCGAGACAGAATTGAGGTCTGCATTGCTGGTGGCCATTCCGCGACCGTAACCGAGTTTGACGTAGGGCAGCCACTCATCGACCGGCAGCCCCAACTTGAAATCCAAGCCATAAGATCGGCTGGAATATCCGACATTATCGCTATGGGACGCAAAATTATTGACGTCATAGTAAACACCCAGCCCTACGATGGTCGAATACAATTCCCAGTTGTACCCGCCCTGAAGATAGCCGCCCTGAGCGCCATATGCGAGCGTGCTGGCACTGGGTATGTCGATTGTTCCGGTGACACTGGAATTATTGATACCGATCTTTGCGCCAAAATATTTTCCCCAGAATTCGCTGGCATGTTCCTTGACCTTGGATTTGCCGGCGAGAGATTTTTCTCTGGCCGCTTTCGCCTCCACTTCAGCCTGGAGGCGCTTGGTGGCAGCATCTTCGGTCGAGGGTTTTGTTTCGCTGACTGCGCCCGGTTCCGGAGGGAGAGTGTCGCTGGTTGTGCCTGGTTCGGGCGGGAGCGTGTCACCGGCACCAGGTTCCGGGGGAAGGGTGTTTTTGGTGGATGTCGCCGCAGCATTGTTGCCGGATTCCTCTGTTGCTGCAATGCTATTTGTTATAGCTGCGCCCAGCAGAACGGCTGTCAATAGAATTTGTGCACTGACCTTCCTCATTAATTTCCTCTAGTGGCACTCGATCTGAAATTCAATGAACTTCGCGAACCACTCGAATTCGTATTGAAAGTAACTGATTTTACCCGAACAGCGCACCATACATTTCCTTTGGACGGGAACCGCCTCACCGCAATTTATCCTGATTCGATTCCACCTGCATTTCCACCGCTTCAATTTTGGCAAACTGCTCGCTGATCTTGCGGCTGCTTATTTGTACCTCATCGACATCCCTGTTTGCCTGGCGGATGTGCTCCGAAAGTCTTTTCATGCGTTCATCGAAACGCTTGAAATCCACACTCAGTTTGCCCAGTTCGCTTTGAATGATATGTACCTGTTCGCGCATTTGTACGTCTTTCATTACCGCCCGCGCCGTATGCACTATCGCCATCATGGTGGTCGGGGATGTCAACCAGACACGTTTTTTCTGGGCATACTCGACGAGGTCGGGATGGTATGCGTGAATCTCGGCAAATACTGCTTCGGCGGGAAGAAACATCACAGCGCCGTCTGAAGTCTCATTTGCGATGATGTATTTTGAGGAAATATCGTCCACATGTTTCTTCACGTCCACCTTGAATTGGCGCCGCGCAATATCTTGCTCTGCAGATGGCAGGTTGTCGTCAAACATGCGGCTGTAATTCTCCATCGGGAACTTGGCGTCGACCGGCACTCTCCCGGTGGGTGGCGGCAGGATCAGCAAACAATCCACCCGGTTGCCATTGGAAAGTTTTTCCTGAAACGCATAGGCGTCGGGGGGAAGGTTGTTGCGCACCAGGCCTTCCAGTTGCATTTCGCCAAACGCCCCGCGCGAACGTTTGTCGCCCAGAAGATGTTGCAGGCTGACAACATTGGTGGTCAAACCGTCGATCTTCCTCTGTGCCTCATCGATCGTGGCGAGCCGCGTCATCACATTGGTAAAAGTCTCGTTGGTTTTCTTGAAGCCTTCGTCGAGACGCTCTGCGACCTTGCCGGAAATCTGTTCGAGACGCGTGTCCATGGTCTTGACGAGCGTCTCCACACTATTGGACAGATGCAGCGTGGCATTGCGGAACGAATTCTGGATGAGCTCCTGGTCGGCGCGCGCATGTTCGGCCTGGCGGTCACTCTGCTTGTTCAGACTATCGTGCAGATCCGAAAGCATGGCCCGGTGCTGTTGTTCCAATACTCGCGTGTTTTGAGCAGGCAATCCGCGCTGCATCACCAGCAGCAGGATAACGAGAAACAACGTCGAAACAGAGACGATAATCAGGATTTCGAGCATGATTAATGGATCGATGAAAACGCCGTGCAGTATAGCACTGCACGGCGCAGACTTGAGATTTCCGCTTTAACCGCGGGCTGCGCGCTTGCGCTCGTTCTCGGTCAGAAAACGTTTGCGCATGCGCACGGAAAGCGGAGTGATCTCGACGAGTTCATCATCGTCGATGAATTCGACTGCCGATTCCAGCGTCAGGCGCACCGGCGGGGTCAGGCGCACCGCTTCATCGGTGCCGGAAGCGCGCACGTTGGTGAGTTGCTTGCCCTTGATCGGGTTGACCACCAGGTCATTGTCGCGACTGTGGATGCCGATGATCATGCCCTCATATAGCCTGTCTCCGGGCGATACGAACATGCGGCCGCGATCTTCGAGTTTCCACAATGCGTAGGCTACCGCCTCTCCATTCTCCGCGGAGATCAGCACGCCGTTGCGGCGACCCGGCATGTCCGGCTTGACCGGCCCGTAGTCATCGAACACATGCGCCATGATGCCGGTGCCGCGTGTCATGGTCATGAATTCGGATTGAAAGCCGATCAAGCCGCGCGCCGGGATGCGGTATTCAAGCCGGACGCGGCCATGCCCATCCGGCTGCATGTCCTGCAGGTCGCCGCGGCGGCGGCCCAGTTCTTCCATCACCGCGCCCTGGTTGGTATCTTCCACGTCCACGGTCAGCACTTCGAACGGTTCGCATTTCTCTCCATCGATGTCGCGATACACCACGCGCGGTTTGCCCACGCCCATCTCGAAACCTTCGCGGCGCATGTTTTCGAGCAGGATGGTCAGGTGCAGTTCGCCGCGCCCCGCGAGCAGGAACACATCGGACTCGCCGGTATCCTCGACACGCAAAGCGACGTTCACCAGCAGTTCCTTGTTTAGCCGGTCGCGGATCTGGCGGCTGGTGACAAACTTGCCTTCCTGTCCTGCCAGCGGGGAAGTGTTGACCATCAGGTTCATGGTCAGGGTCGGTTCGTCCACCTTGGGCATGGGCAAGGCTTCTGGGTTGTTCACGTCGGCGATGGTCACGCCGATACCGATATCTTCTATGCCGTTGATCAGCACGATGTCACCCGCCAGCGCTTCATCCAGCGGAACGCGCTCGATTCCGCGAAAACCTAGCACTTGGTTGATGCGGGCTTTTTTCGGGGGCCGGTCACCGCCCATCACCATCACATCCTGGCCGGGCTTGACGCGGCCGCGGCGCACGCGACCCACGCCGATGCGTCCGACGAAACTCGAATAATCCAACGCGGAGATCTGCAGTTGCAGCGGCGCGTCCACATCGGTTTCCGGCGCGGGGACATTCTTGATCACCGCTTCGAACAAGGGACGCATGTCCTTGCTGGGGTGGCCCAGGTCCAGCGTGGCGTAGCCATTCAGCGCAGAAGCATACACCACCGGAAAATCAAGCTGCTCTTCGGTCGCGCCCAGCTTGTCGAACAGATCGAAGGTCTTGTTGATCACCCAGTCAGGCCGGGCGCCGTCGCGGTCCACCTTGTTGATCACCACGATCGGACGCAGGCCCAATGCCAGCGCTTTTTTGGTAACGAATCGGGTTTGCGGCATCGGACCTTCGACTGCGTCGACCAGCAACAATACCCCATCCACCATTCCCAGCACGCGCTCCACTTCGCCGCCAAAGTCCGCATGCCCGGGCGTGTCCACGATATTGATGTGCATGCCTTGGTAATCGACCGCGCAATTCTTTGCCAGGA
>Ga0335085_10005565_pt1 | contig 20153 bp, 24 predicted proteins | sample Lox_Sample_45_FD_206712 | JGI IMG/M metagenome (GOLD analysis project Ga0335085, IMG submission 206712) | Soil microbial communities from Loxahatchee National Wildlife Refuge, Florida, United States - Lox_Sample_4.5 | ecosystem: Environmental > Terrestrial > Soil > Wetlands | place: USA...
CAAGGCGGGATAGAGGTCAGCCCAATGGGGATTCTTCTTTTCGATCAGAGCGCGCTTCCAATCAAGTAGCCAATGCTTCGGCCGTTTCTCCAGTGCGATGGTAGCGTTGATGTCGCTGTACTGCTCGAACCAGACCAGCCTGTGGACGCCGTATTTCTTCGTGACCCCCGCTACCGATCCCTCACGATGTTCCGCAACGCGGCGCGCGAGATCGTTCGTCATGCCCACAAAGAGCGTGCCCTGCGGTCTGCTGGCGAGCATGTACACGAAATAGCAGTGGTCGCGCATGGTTGGCGTCTCTCGGGACTTGCATACTAGACCAATTGTCATCCCGGCCAAGCGGTGCGGCATATTGCTGACGGGTGTCTCGATGCGTTGTGCTGCGCGCGAAGCCGGGAGGCACTTGAGCACCAGCCAGGTTTCCGGGTGGGTCCCGGATCGCGCCCGGTGTGCATGTGCCGATGTTTCCTCGGGCGGGTCGGGGATGACAGGATGGTGTGAATCAACACTGCTTTGAGTTCGTCCGAGATGACAATTCAGTTTTGCGTCCGCGCCTCGTCCATCAGCCGGCGCATGCGGCGGATCGAGGCTTCCAGCCCCACGAAGATCGCCTCGCCGATCAGGTAATGGCCGATGTTGAGTTCGCGGATTTCGGGAATGGCGGCGATCGGCTGCACGTTCTCGTAGGACAGGCCATGGCCGGCGTGGATTTCGAGCCCGATTGAGGTGCCGTAGCCGGCCGCTTCGACGCATTTCTTGAGAAGCCGCTGTCGTTCGCCGCTCTTGGCCTCGCTGTAGGCGCCGGTATGCAGTTCCACCACCGGTGCGCCCAGCGCGCGTGAGGCGTCGAGCTGACGCTTGTCGGGCTCGATGAACATCGAAACGCGAATGCCCGCATCGACCAGTTCCTTGACGATCGGCTTCAGGCGGTCGAACTGGCCAGCCGCATCGATGCCGCCTTCGGTAGTGCGCTCCTGGCGGTTCTCCGGCACGATGCAGCAGGCGTGCGGCAGGTACTTGAGCGCGATCTTCTTCATCTCTTCGGTCGCGGCCATTTCGAGGTTCAGCGGGATGCGCAGCTCCAGTCTCAGGCTTTCGATGTCGTGATCGGAGATGTGGCGGCGATCCTCGCGCAGATGCGCAGTGATGCCGTCGGCCCCCGCGGCCGCGGCCATCATCGCCGCCCGCAACGGACTGGGGTGCGAGCCGCCGCGCGCCTGGCGCACCGTGGCCACATGATCGATGTTCACGCCGAGTCGAAGCTTCTGCATCGCGTGCCTCCTTCACCTCCCCACTTGCGGGGAGGTCGATCCGGCGCAGCGCAGACGGATCGGATGGGGGGAATACTAGCCTTCGAGTGTTCGGGACAATACCCCCCGCCCGCTCGCTTTGCTCGCGACCTCCCCCTTAAGGGGGTTATGTCTAGCTGCTCACGCCCGGCTGCGGCGCCTCTTCCGGTTCGCGCACGCGGTCGACGGATTCGACGACTTCCGACACGCGCAAGGCGCCCACGATGTTCTGCAGGTGCACGACATCGCGCACCACGATGTCGACCTGGAACTCAAAGAACAACGGATTGCGGTTGATCGTCTTCATGTTGAAGATGTTGCCGCCCGCATTGCCGATCGTCGTCATGGCCGCGCCGAGCGAACCGGCTGCGTTCTTCACTCGCACCTTGAGGCGCGCCACCGACGGGCCCATCTCGGCGGCGTGGCTGCCCCAGGCGACGTCGAGCCATTCGTCCATGGTCGATTGCGCCTTTTCCAGCTCGGCGCAGTCGATGGTGTGGATGGTGGCGCCCTGGCCCGGGGTCATCAGGCCGACGATGCGATCGCCCGGCAGCGGGTGGCAGCAGGTGCCGAGCTTGTAGGCCACGCCTTGCGTCAGTCCGCGGATGGAAATGCGCTTGGGCTTGTCGAGCGGCACTTCCATGATCGCCTGCTTGCGTTTTTCGGGGTCGAGCTTCAGCTCGGGGAAGACGGCCTCCAGCACTTCGCGCGCCCGCAGGGTCCCCTGCCCGATCTGGGCGTAGACGTCCTCGACCTTCGACACGCCCAGCTTCTTGGCCGTGCCTTCCACCGCCTTGTCGGTGAGCGTGTGGTTCTCGTCGCTGAACACCTTTTCCAGGATCTTGCGGCCGAATTTGATGTGCTCGCCGCGCTGCTGCTGGCGCACGAAGCGGCGGATTTCGGCGCGCGCGCGCCCGGTGACGACGAACTGCTCCCACAAGGGCGACGGGGTCTGGTCCTTGCCGGCGATGATCTCCACCTGGTCGCCGTTGCGAAGCGGCGTGTAGAGCGGCACCGGCGTGCCGTTGACCTTGGCGCCGAGCGTGCGGTGGCCGAGATCGGTGTGCACCTGGTAGGCAAAGTCGATCGGCGTGGCGCCGCGCGGCAGCGGGATGAGATCGCCTTTGGGGGTGAAGCAGAACACCTGGTCCTGGTAGAGGTTGAGGCGCGACTGCTCGAAGAACTCCTCGGCCGAATTGCCGCGTTCGAGCAGCTCCACCATCTCGCGCAGCCACTCGTAGGCGCGGTTCTCGCGCACCTCGCCCGGATCGGCGTCGACGTCGCGATAGCGCCAGTGCGCGGCGACCCCGCGCTCGGCCACGTCATGCATCTCCTGCGTGCGGATCTGCACCTCGACGCGCTGCCGCTCGGGACCGATCAGCGTGGTGTGGAGCGACTTGTAGCCGTTCGGCTTGGGCGTCGAGATGAAATCCTTGAAGCGCGCGGGCACCGCCGGCCACGCCAGATGCAGCACGCCCAGCGTGCGATAGCAGTCGTCTTCGCTGCGCACGATGACGCGGAACGCGAACACGTCGGAAAGCTGCTCGAAGTTGATCTGCTTGTCCTGCAGCTTGCGCCAGATGGAGAACGGACGCTTCTTTCGGCCGGTCACCCAGGCGTCGATGTTGTGTTCTGCGAGCTTGCGCTTGATCTGGTCGGCGATGCGGTCGATCAGCTTGCCGCGCGACGAATCCATGCGCTCCAGGCGCGTGACGATCGAGGCGCGGGCGTCGGCGAACAACTCGGCGAACGCCAGGTCCTCCAGTTCCTCGCGCATGTGCTGCATGCCGATGCGACCGGCCAGCGGCGCGTAGACGTCGAAGGTCTCCTGCGCGATGCGGCGGCGCTTCTCGGGCTGCGCAATGTACTGCAGCGTGCGCATGTTGTGCAGGCGGTCGGCCAGCTTGACCAACAGCACCCGGATGTCGCCGGTGATCGCGAGCATCAGCTTGCGGAAATTTTCCGCCTGCTTGGTGCGCTCGGAGAATATTTCGAGACCGGTCAGCTTGGTGACACCGTCGACAAGATCGGCGATCCCCTTGCCGAAGTTCTCCTTGATGTCCTCGTAGGTGGCGAGAGTGTCCTCGATGGTGTCGTGCAGAAGGGCGGTGGCGATGGTGGATTCGTCGAGCTTGAGCTCGGTCAGGATCGCGGCCACCTCCAGGGGATGGGCGAAATAGGGATCGCCCGAGGCGCGGAATTGCTTGCCGTGCGCCTTCATGGCGTAGACGTAAGCCTTGTTCAGCAGGGCCTCGTCGGCGCCGGGATCGTAGGCCTTGACCTTCTCCACCAGCTCGGTCTGGCGCATGAGCTTGCGCCGGCCGCGGGCACGCGGGGGCGCGAGCGGCACCACGTTGGTCTTCTCGGGCTGCGGAGCGGCGTTCATGCCCTTATTATATAGGCACAATCTTGGCGAAATCGGAAACACCCCAACAACGAAATGGCCGGGAAAACCCGGCCATTTCGCGAATTCCGATTGGTGTGGCGCCTACTCTTCGTAATCCACTTCCGGCTCGGGCTGCGGTTCGGCGCGGCGCTGGGCCTCGCTGGTGAGTGCGCGCAGAAGCTCCTCTTCGGTGACCTGCCGAAACTGCGGGTCCTCGCGACCCTCATCCGCCTCGGGACGGGTCTCCTCCGGCTCGTCGACCTCGGCGTGTTTCTGCAGCGACTTGATGTGGTCTTCCTTGAGGTCTTCCGGCTTCAGGACCTTGGCCGCGATCTCGCGCAGCGCCACCACCGGGTTCTTGTCGCGGTCGCGGTCGACCAGCGTTTCCGCCCCGCCCGAAAGCTGGCGGGCCCGGAACGACGCCGAAAGCACGAGTTCGAACCGGTTCGGGATCTTGTCGACGCAATCTTCGACGGTAACGCGAGCCATGGCCTGTCCTGAGGTTCTCGGGGAGCGGCGGAACCTATAGGAAACGCCGAGGCAGGGCAAGCGGTCGTGACGGCCCGGATTCCGCCACTTTTCGCGGTTTCAGCCGGCCTCACCGGGCTCGGGCTGGCGGGCGGCGTGCTCGGCCAGCATCGGACGGGTGCGCCGCCACAGCTCCCATGCCTGGGCACCGACCAGGGCCAGCACGAAAATGAGGCCGACGTCGGTGTAGAACTGGATCTGGTCCGAGTGCGCCATCACTTTTTCGGGTGCATCGCCGCCCGTGACCAGCATGCGGAAGACAAAGCGGGCCGCGAACAGGCACAGGAACAACACCACGCCGATGGGCGACATCCTGCTCGTGATTCTGCCCGTGGCGGGATCGAGCGTCAGCGCCTGATGGCTGGCCAGCACATAGCCGAACAGCCCGCCCGCGGCGGCCGCGGCGGCCAGCTCCCCAAGCGCGATCACGGTGATCTGCGGCGGATGCAGGAACGAAAGCGCCAGCAGGGCGGCCAAAATCGCGGGCCTTATCCACAGCCGCGACGGATTTAATGCGCGTCCGCGGGCGTTCCGGCTCATGCGCCAAGCCAGGAGCGCGAACACGAGAACGGACACGATGTACGGCACAAGCTGCTTCAGCATAGGAACTCCGGAACGTGGCGGACCCGCACTCTAGCGGCTTCGCCGAAGGAAGGAACGGGCAGGAAAGTCAGCGGGCGCCTGATCGCTCCGCGGCGTAACGCGCGCGCAACGGTCTTGCCCTTCGCCAGACTTCAAAGGCCTGTGCCAGGGCAAGCGCCATCAGAAACACCATGCCGGCATTGATGATGAGCGTGACGTCGGCGCTGTGGTGGGCGAGCCTGTGCCATATCTGGCCCTGGTTGGTCGCCGACCGGAAGGCAAACCGGCCCGCGAACAGCATGATGAAAAGCACGAAGCCCAGCGGCGACATCCTGCTGGTGACGCCGCCGTTCGGCGCCGGCGACAAGGTCGTGTTGCGCGCGATGACGAAACCGGCCGCCAGCCCAAGGACTGCAACGACGGCATATGCAAGAAGAGCACGCACGTCGGTCAAGGGCGAAGTCGACAGCGCGAAAATGGTGCCTGCCGTGAAACCGAACGGCCGCAGCACCAGGCGCCATGGCTGCACCGGACGGCCCTTCCTGTTGGCGAACCAGAGCAACGCCGCGACAGCGGCCAGTGCCGCCAGATAAATCCAATGCTCGGTTGTCATTCCATCCTCCGAACCGCGTGTGCTCAGAAAGCCGCGCAGGCCTGGCGCTCCACCAGCAGCACGGCATCCTGTTGGAACCGCCGCTTGTAAGCGTCGCGGACGGCCGACAGCTTGGCCTCTTCTCCTGCTGCGCCGACCAGCACAATTGTCAGGCGCTTGGACTTTTCGCGCACGATGCCGTCGGCGCCCTTCCACTGGCCGGAAGCCTCCTCCACCGTGAGGCCGTCGGGAAAGCGCGGCGTCACTTCTTGGTCGAGAAAGCACTGCCAGTCCGCATCGCTCACGACACCGCCGCCCGCGATGTCGCGCCCGAAGAACAGTTCCGCTTCGGTCATCCGTTTCAATCCCGCGGGGCAGGATTGCGTGAGATCGGCGCAGCCGGCGGCCGCCCAGGCCACGGCAATCAGAGCGCAACCGGTAATCATCCTCATACGGAATATCTTTCCCCGGTTGCCGCCGGCGCCCATCCGGCCGGGCAGTTCCGGCCGGCGAATCGGCCGCGCCTCATTCGTTACCAATTCGTTACTCGCTTCCCCAAGACAAGGGGAAATTCTTGCGATCCGGAAGCAAATTCAGGTCCCGCACCCGTGAAATCGCATCTCAATGTACTCTTTTGAAACATCCCCCTCCATTAGGACAGTGCAACGCGAGAAGTGTTCATTCATCTTTACCTGCCGTTAAACATTCCTTGAGAAGGTGCATTTTGTCACACCGAATGCTTCTCACTCGCGTTCTAATGCGAACCCAAGTCACGAAGGAGTTGAAGATGGGACGTGATGAATGGACTTCGCTGCCGTCGGTCAAAGGTCCTGGTGGCGTCGATATTACGATTGCCGATCTGCCTGCGCGCGATACCAAGCGCTGGGTCAGCAGCCGCAAGGCGCTTGTCGTGATCGCCGTCGAAGGCGGGCTGATCAGCCTCGACGATGCGTGCTCGCGCTATCGCCTGTCGATTGAGGAGTTCCTCAGCTGGCAACGCGCGGTGCAACGGCACGGTGTGCAAGGCCTCAAGGTGACCCGGGCAAAGGAATACCGCTACGTCACCTTCAAAGAGCGGAAGGCGGCGTAGGAACCGCCCGATCCTGACGCTTGGCTCATCGTCTCTTTCTGGAACAAAGAGGCATTCTCCATTACTGTTTGCTTGGGTGATGGGGATGGACGATGGGAAACCTGCAGCCCCCGGATTCGGCGCGCCGTGAGGAGTTCGGTTATGTCTGCCGGGCCTGCTCGCGCTGCTGCCAGCACAAGGTGATCCAGGTCAATCCGTACGAAGTTGCGCGGCTGGCGCGGCTCAAGGGCATGTCGACGGGAGAGTTTCGCGCCGCCTGCACCGAAAACGGCGACGGCGCGATCCTCAAGCGCACCGACGACTCCGACACCTGCATTTTCCTCGGCGCTAAGGGCTGCTCGGTCCACAGCGACCGGCCGCTGGTGTGCCGCCTTTATCCGCTCGGCCGCCACGTCGCGGCCGACGGCAGCGAAGAATGGGTCCACATCGCGCCGCATCCCGAGAGCGCGGGCCTCTACTCCCGCAAGGGCACGATCGCGGACTATATCGCGGCGCAGGGCGCCCTGCCCTTCATGCGTGCAGCCGACGCCTATGCGCAATGGGTGCGTGACGCGCATGCGTTCCTCGAACGCGCGCAGGACCACGCTGCCGAAGACCTCGTCGACATGGACGCGGCCATTGCCGGACATTGCAGGAAAACGGGGGCGCCGGAACCCGTCGACATCGAACAGCGCCGGCTCATGCACATGCACATTCTCTATCTGCAACTGGACCAATCAGGAGGACTTGATGGGGACGGAAACTCCCAAGAATAAGCTCAACCCCGGAACGCTTCTGGCCGCCGCATCGATCATCGGCATGTCGGTCGGGATGGTGGCTGCGCAAGCCGAAGAGACCGGCAACAGCCAGGGCGTGCTGATCGGGCTTTCCCAGCAGGACAAGCACGCCGCTCAGCTCAAGTACCAAAGCCAGCAGGATAAGTGGCATTCCAGCCAGCTCAAGGGCGAAAGCTCGCAGCTCAAATACGAGAGCTCCCAGATCAAATACGGGAGCCAGCAGATCAAGCTGCACAGCACGCAGCAAAAGGGCGAAAGCGTGCAGAAGAAGTATAACGTGGGCACTCCGAATCCCTAGCCGGTGACGTCCGACCGTTCGGCGATGGGCAGTTCAGTGTTTCTCGATTGAAAACGCGGCATCGGCGGACACGCCCCAGAATCTGTAATGGAGCGCGTAGTGTCCGCCGGCCGCATATTTTCCGGCATCGAGCGTGAGAACGGCGTTGCTGCGCCATTCGCCGGGCGCCAGCACGTGCGTCCGCGGCATGTAGATCATCGGACAGATAGTGCGGCCGTCGACGTCCTGCCCCGCCGCATCGGTCACCGTCCACGTATGCGTGACGCATTCGTTCGAACCCGTCAGCGTCACGGGCGCGGCCGACCCGTTGCGCAGGGTCAGCGTGACCGGAACATCGGCCCTGCCGCTTGCGGGCAGGGACACCGGCGAAGCTAGCGCGATTTCCAGCGTCACCGCAGGCGGCGGCGCGGCGCCCGAGCATGCCGTCAACGCCAGCGCCAGGCACGAAAGCCGCTTCAGCATCGTTTTCTCCCTTAGCCAGACTTGGCGCCCGCGATCGCCCTCGCCGCCTCGACGAACTCGCTCGGCATCATCACCACGGTCATGGTGTTCTGCTCGGCGCCGATCTCGGTCAGCATCTGCATGCGCCGAAGCTCGAGCGAGGCCGGCGTCTTCATAATCTCGTCGGCGGCTTCGCGCAGCCGGCGCGCCGCCTCGTATTCGGCTTCCGCCTTGATGATGCGCGCGCGCTTTTCGCGCAAGGCTTCCGCCTCCTGAGCCATGGCGCGCTGCATCGACTGCGGGATCTCGATGTTCTTCATCTCGACGGCCTGGACCTCGACGCCCCAGCCCTCCGTCACCTGATCGACGCGTTCCTTGATCAGCGTTCCGATCTTCTCGCGTTCCTTCAGCACATCGTCGAGCGAATGCTGGCCCACCACGTTGCGCAGGGTGGTCAGCGCCACCTGGATGACGGCGTTACGCACGTTCTGCACCTCGATGATGGCGCGGTCGGGCTTGACGATACGGTACCAGATCACGGCGTTGGCCTGGACGGGCACGTTGTCCTTGGTCATCGCTTCTTGCTGTTCGACGCCGTCGGTGAACACGCGCATGTCGACGATCACCGCGCGTTCGATACCCACCGGGATGATCCAGAACAGCCCCGGCCCGCGTGGATACATGTAGCGGCCGAAGCGGAACACCAGCGCTCGCTCGTACTGTTGCGCGATGCGGAAGCCGGTGAGAAGGATGAAGACGACGATGCCCAGCACAATCCAGAAGACAGGCAGCATGACCCTCTCCGTCGAACCGAAACGTCGCACCAATAGGTAAGCATTGCCGCGGCGCGTGGAAAGGCGGGCGGAATTTCGTGCCGTACCCGGAGCTTAGGGCGCTACCGCGCGGACGGCGCAGCGTTCGGCCTCGGGAATCGCCGCAAGCAGTTCCCTGACGGTCCGCCGCGACACCGGATGGCGCCAGTCCGGCGATACCTCGGCAAGCGGGACGAGGACGAACGCGCGCTCGGCGATGCGCGGGTGCGGAAGCTCGGGGGGGCCCGCTTCCACCCGTCCGTCGTAATCGAGCAGGTCGAGGTCGAGGGTACGCGGCGCGTTCCTGACTTCGCGAATGCGTCCGAATTCGTCTTCGATTCCGTGCAGGGCGTCGAGCAGGGCGGCGGGGCCGAGCGGCGTCTGCACGCGGACGACCGCGTTGGTAAACGGAGGATCGGCGGGGTTGGGCCAGGCGGGCGTCCGGTAAAAGCGCGAGAGTTTCTGCACCCGGATACGCCGCGCCGCCATGGCTCCGAGGGCGGCGGCAATGGTCATTTGCGGCGAACCCGCAGCGGAATCCAGATTCGCTCCCAGGCCTATGAGGATCATGAATCGCTCTCCGGCTTGAACGCGCCCGCCATTGCGGTAGAAATGTCGCAGGGCCTCGGGGGGATTTGCCCGTTCGGTCGCTTATTTTTGGAGGTCATTATGCTGTTCTACCCACAAGAGAAGCTGGCGCTCTTTATTGACGGGGCCAACCTGTACGGGGCGGCCAAGGGTCTTCAGTTCGACATTGACTACAAGCGGCTTCTGGAGCTGTTTGCGCGCAAGGGCGTGCTGGTCCGCGCCTTCTACTATACGGCAGTCGCCGAGGATCAGGAATTCTCGCCCCTGCGCCCGCTGGTGGATTGGCTCGACTACAACGGCTTTTCGGTCGTCACCAAACCGCTCAAGGAATTCACCGACTCCCAGGGCCGCCGCCGGGTCAAGGGGAACATGGACATCGAGCTGGCGATCGACGTCATGGAGATGGTGGATCAGGTCGACCATATCGTGATTTTCTCCGGGGACGGAGATTTTCGCCGGCTGGTGGAAGCCGCACAGCGCAAGGGACGCCGCGTCAGCGTGGTTTCGACGATCCGCACGCAACCGCCGATGGTCTCCGACGATCTTCGCCGCCAGGCCGACAACTTCATCGAATTGGAAGAACTCAAGCCGATGATCATGCGCGAAGGCGGGCAGCGTTCGTCGAACCAGGGCGCCAGCGAGCAAGCGGCACAGTAGCGGCGACGCGGCAGCAAGGTTAAAGCCCGCGCGGTTTCGCCCCGTATACAGCGTCCTGCAGCGGCATCACGCTCTCCCCAAAATGTACGCTCTGGGGGGAATGCCATGAATCTTGCGTTCGCAGCGCGCGTCGCATGCGCGGGCTTTGTCGCCTTTGCGCTTTGCGGCTGCGCCAGCACCCAGAACATGAAGGCACAGACGGCCAAGTTCGACTGGACGCAGACCGAGAAGAAGGTCGTCATCGTCGAACCGGACGTCATGCTCGGCGAACTGACGGCCGGCGGCATGACCGAACCGCGCGCCGACTGGACCGAATCCACGCGCAAGTACCTTGCCGGCGCCTTCGCCAAATACTTGGCCAAGAAGAGCGTGGCCACCGTTCCCGTCGACGAGCTGACCGACGAGCACGAAATCCAGCTCAGCAGGCTGCACAGCGCCGTGGGGCTTTCGATCATCGTGCACGCGTTCGGTCCGGCCAAGCTGCCGACCAAGAAGAACGCGCTCGACTGGACCCTCGGCCCCGGCGCCACGGTGTTGCGCGACCACTACCAGGCCGACTACGCGATGTTCTTCTTCCTGCGCGACAGCTACGCCACCGCCGGGCGCCAGGCGGTGATCGCCGGTTCGATCGTGCTGTGCGCGCTCACCGGTGTATGCCCGAACATTCAGGGCGGAACGCAGGTCGCCTTCGTCTCGCTGGTCGACCTCCGCACCGGCAATATCGTGTGGTTCCAGCTTTACGCTGCGGCATCAGGCGACTTGCGGCAGGAAAAACAGGCCGCGCCCTTCGTGGCGACCCTGCTCAAGGACTTCCCGCTGTGATCCTGCGGCGGGCGACAGCCCTGCTGTGCGCATCGCTGCTCGTGAGCGGGCCCAACGCGGCTGCGCCCACGGCGCGGACCGCGCCCGCGCCGACGATCGGCGAGCTGCCGCTCAACTACACCCCGCCGCCGGACAGCGACGAAGCGGGGCTGTGGATGATCAGCAGCGAGGTCGAAAAGGGCTTCCGCTCGTCGCCGCTCCTGGTCCGCGATCCCGCGCTCAACAGCTACGTGAAGGGCGTGGTGTGCAAGGTGGCGCCCGATCGCTGCAACGCCATGCGCATCTACATCCTCGACATTCCCTACTTCAACGCCGCCATGTCGCCCAACGGCGCCATGCAGGTGTGGACGGGGCTGCTGCTGCGTGCGCGCAACGAAGCGCAACTTGCCTATATCCTGGGGCACGAGACCTCGCACTACACGCTGCGTCACACCATCGACATGTGGCGGCGGGCGCGCAGCGCTACCGGCGGCCTGATGGTGCTGACCCTTCTGACGGCGGGCGTAGGCGCGTTGGCGGCGATCGGAATGATGCACTCGCTGATGGCGCATTCGCGCGACGAGGAGCGTCAGGCCGACGAGTACGGGCTCAGGATGGCCACCGCCGCGGGCTACGACCCGGCGCAATCGGCCGAAATCTGGCGCCTGCAGGCGGCCGAGGAAAAGGTCACCCCCAAGCACGAGGACATCTTCAGCTTCACCGACACTCACCCGACGCCCGAAGAGCGGCTCAGCACCATGCAGAAGCGCGCCGCGGAGGTTTCTCAGACGCGCACCGATTGGGTGCTCAACCAGCAGGCCTATCTCGACACCGTGAAGCCGTTCCGCGCCCGTTGGCTCGAGGAGGACTTGGCGCTCGGCCACTACGACGCCAGCCTGCTGATGATCAACGACCTGATCGCCAACGAGCCGGAATCCGGCCTGCTCCGGTTCTATCTGGGCGAGATCTACCGTCGCCGCAACGCCCCCGGAGACGCGCCCAAGGCGGTGGAAGCCTACGAAGCGGCCGCCAAGCTGGCCGACGTGCCGCCCACCGTCTATCGCGGCCTCGGCATCACCCAGATGAAGTCGGGCAACAAGGACGCCGCCCGCGAAGCCTTCCAGAAATACCTGGCCGCCGCGCCCGATGCCGGCGACCACGCCATGGTCGAATACTACCTCTCTCACTTGTAGGAGCCGCCGATGAAAATCGCACGCCTCATGGTCTTTGCAGCCACCTTCCTGCTGTCGGGCTGCGCCGCCTACACGGGGATCGACGGCGCCAAGCCCGTTGACGTCGGCAACAAGGTCACCGTCACGCCCCAGATCGCCTGGGCCAGGGCCGCCAATCCCGGCGTCGCCGGAACGCTGTGGACGGCGGACGGCGTGGCGCTCGATTCCCTGATGTTCTTCACCGGCATCCAGCCGGGACAGCCGCTGGTCAGCGTCCAGGGCGTCGACAAGAAGGAAGTGCAGAAATACCGCGCCGGAATGATCCCCGACGACGTGATGGAACTGCTTGCTTCCAACATCGAGAAGCTCGGCTACAAGCAGATCGCGACCGCGAATCTGCGTCCCGCTCCGTTCGGACAGGCCGACGGGTTCCGCTTCGATCTCAACTGCACGACGAATGAGGGATTGAAGATCAAGGGCATGGCGATCGCGGCCCAGCGCGGCGGCAAGCTCGACTTGGTGCTGTTCCTCGCACCCGACGAGTACTATTTCGGCCACTACTCGGACAAGATCGACAGCCTGTTCGCGTCGATAAACGCGGCGAAATAAAGGCAGGCTGCGCGGAGATTTCGCAGCGCGGCGAACTTCATTTCGCCACAACTCGCCATGAGAGTGTGCCCCCGACGCGCGCCCTGCGTGCGCTCACCTGGACAATCGAAACGTGAAAGGCGCGCCGCGCCGAGGAGTGTCGCTGTGTCGAGAACTGTTCGTTATGCGTTGCTGATGGGCTTTTCGGTGCTGTTCGCGGGCGCGCCCGCGAACGCGGAGAACCAGGTCGTGCTCAAGGCCAATGAAGGTTACGACTTCGCCAAACATGCCGTGACCAAGAGCGGCGACATAAGCGCCGACGTGTTGTTTGCGCTCGCCAAGCCCGGCCCCGTCGGCGAGCTCAGCGCCAGGAAAATCAAGAACCTCGGCCAGAACCTGCCCAGCGCGACGGCGTTCATGGGCGTGCAGCAATGGCCCGGTTCGGTGGCCAACCCCATGCCCGGCTACTACGCGGTGCAGGGTCGCGACGGACGCAGCATCTATCTGGTGCAGCTCTTGGCTTTCGACAACCCGGGGCGCTCGGCTTCGAGCTGGCACATGTCGTTCACCTGGGAACGGCTGGAGTAGCACCGCGACCCGCACAGGCGGGCGCCGCAGGCAATCCTGCGCTGCGTCCGCTTGTTGGTGGCAGCCGGCCGCCGATCCGTTCTACAGTGGGCGTCTGCTTTCCACTGCTGTTCAAAACCGGATGATCCAGGAACCGCCGCGCGACTGCCGTCTCTGCCCGCGTCTGGTGGCGTTTCGCGCCTCCAACACTGAAGCCTATCCCGACTTCTTCAACGCGCCGGTGCCCAGCTTCGGCGGGAGCGATGCGCGGCTTCTGATCGTCGGGCTGGCGCCGGGACTGAGAGGCGCCAATCGCACGGGCCGGCCGTTCACGGGCGATTGGGCGGGCGATCTGCTCTATGCCACGCTGCTGAAAGTCGGACTTGCCCAGGGCCGTTACGGCGAGAGGGCCGACGACGGCCTCAAGCTCAAGGGCTGCACGATCACGAATTCGGTGCGCTGCGTGCCGCCCGAGAACAAGCCGCTGCCGTTCGAGACCAAAGCCTGCCGGCGGTTTTTGGCGGCGCAGATCGCGGCCATGACAAACCTGCGTGCCATCCTGTCGCTCGGCAAGGTGGCCCATGACAGCGTTTGCGACACGCTGGGAGTGAGGAAATCCGAGCATCCGTTCCGCCACGGCGCTGCCTACAGGATCGAGAACCTGACTCTGGTCGCGAGCTACCATTGCTCGCGCTACAACACCAACACCGGCGTGTTGACCGGGCCGATGTTCGAATCCGTGGTCAGGCAGGCGAAAAAGGCGGCCTTGGACTGAACCGGCCGCCCCGAGGGGCCTTACTCCGCCGCAACCGCGGCCTTGGCGACGTACTGGTCGTAGGCTTCCACCGCCTGCGCGGCGTACATCACGGCCGGGCCGGCGCCCATGTAGATCGCGGTGCCGACGGTCTCCATGATCTCTTCGCGCGTGGCGCCGTACTTGCGCGCGGATTCCGCGTGGAAGGCGATGCAGGGATCGCAGCGCACCGCCACGGCGATGCCCAGCGCCACGAGTTCCTTGATCTTGGTGTCGAGCGCTTTCGGTGCCGTGGCGCCCTGCGCCATGGCGGAAAACGCCTTCATCACGTCGGGCGCGCCCGCGCGAAGCTCTTTGGTGAGCGTCGAAAGGTCGGCGGCGATGTGGGGCCAGTCTTTGTACATGGTGTGGTTCTCCTGTCTGCCGTCGCATGTATATTAGGGTTTACTAATATACAAGGCGCACAACGTCGCAGCCCGTCGCGGCGCGCGCCTCAGCGTGACGCCACGACAATCAGCCATACCGCTCCTCTTTCCAGGGATCGCCTTCGTTGTGATAGCCGCGCGTTTCCCAGAAACCGGGCTGGTCGGTGGCGACGAACTCGATACGGTTCACCCACTTCGCGCTCTTCCAGAAATACCAGTCCGGGATCACGACGCGCACCGGCCCGCCGTGCTCGCGCGGGATCGGCCCGCCTTCCCACGAATGAGCGAGCAGCACGTTCACCTCGGAGAACACGGCGAGCTTCACGTTGGTGGTGTAGCCATCATAGGAATGGAAGATGACGTGCTTGGCCTCTTCCATCGGGCGTACGAGATCGAGGATCGTGTTCGCGGCGACGCCCTGCCAGTGATTGTCGAAGCGGCTCCATTGCGTGACGCAGTGGATGTCGCTCGTCAATTCCCGCTGCGGCAGCGCCATGAACTCGGACAAGGTCCAGTGCAGCGGATTCTCGACAAGCCCGCCGACGCGCAGGCGCCAGTTTTCCGGCTTGACGTCCGGTTGCGCGCCGAGATCGAGCACCGGCCAGTTGGTCACCAGTTTCTGCCCCGGCGGCAGGCGATTGACGTGTCCGAGGTCCAGCCGGCCGGTGAGCAGGCGGCCTTCCTTGGCCCATTCCTCTTTGCGGTGAATGAGCTTGTCCCTGATCTGGCCGAAGATGGCGGGCTTGGGATCGTCAGTCATGCCAACGAGTTTAGAGTGGCGAGTGGCAAACAGGGAATAGCGAATGCAGTGTTCTGCGAAGATTTCCCCAATTCGCCATCGTCTTTTGTTATCCCCTCGCCCTCATAATTCTTGCCTTGTCGCGGGCCCAGTCGCGGCGTTTCTCGGTTTCGCGCTTGTCGTGGAGCTTCTTGCCGCGCGCGATTCCGAGCTCCAGCTTGGCGATGCCTTTCGGTGTGAAATAGAGCTTCAGCGGCACCAGCGTCATGCCTTCGCGCTGCACGGCCACGGCGAGCTTCCTCGCCTCGTTCTTGTGGATGAGCAGCTTGCGGTCGCGTTTGGGGGCATGGCCGAAGCGGTTGGCGGCGGCGTATTCCGGGATGTTGGCGTTGATCAGGACGATCTCGCCGCCTCTGGCCTGGGCATAGGACTCCTGGATATTGGCGTGGCCCTGACGCAGGCTCTTCACCTCGGAGCCCATGAGGACAATGCCGGCCTCGAGCGAGGACTCGATTGAATAGGCGAAGCGCGCCTTGCGGTTGTCCGCGATGATCTTGCGGTCGTCGTCTTTCTTCTTCTTGGCCACGGGGCGGCTCCCGGATACGCTGGCATTATATAGGGAAGACGGAATGGCTCCACAAACCGCCATGTCATCCCCGGCCGAGCGTCCAAGCGAAGCCAAAGACGCGAGGGAATGACAGGCGGGGTTGAGCACCTACTCCCGCTTCACCCCCGCCGCTTCCATTGCGGCGCGGACCTTGGCGCGGGCGGCGTCGGTGGCGGCCACCAGCGGCAGGCGCACCTCGTCGGTGCAGAAGTTGAGCTGGGAGACGGCGAACTTCACCGGCGCCGGGCTGGGCTCGCAGAACAGGGCGTCGTGCAGCGGCATCAGGCGCTTCTGGAGCGCGAGCGCAGCCGTCCAGTCGCCGGTCAGGCAAGCTTTCTGGAATTCGGCGCACAGCTTCGGCGCCACGTTGGCCGTCACCGAGATGCATCCCTGGCAGCCCTGGGCCATGTAGGCGAGCGCGGTGCCGTCCTCGCCGGAAAGCTGCACCCAGTCGGGCCCGCACGCCGCACGCTCACGCAAGGGGCGCGCCAGATTGGCGGTGGCGTCCTTGACCCCGATGATGTTGGGGATCTGGGCGAGCCGGCCCATCGTCTCAACCGAAATCTCGACGATCGCGCGCGCCGGAATGTTGTAGACGATGATCGGGATGTCCACGGCCTCGGCGATCGCGGCGTAGTGGCGGTAGAGGCCCTCCTGCGACGGCTTGTTGTAGTAGCCGGTCACCGACAGCACCGCGTCGGCGCCCACTTCCTTGGCGTGCCGGGTGAGCGCGATGGCCTCGGCGGTGGAGTTCGAACCGGCGCCCGCGATCACCGGCACGCGACCGTCGGTCTCCTCCAGGCAGATGTCGATCACCCGCATGTGTTCGGCGTGGCTCAAGGTGGGCGATTCGCCGGTGGTGCCACAGGGCACCAGTCCGTTCGAGCCCTGAACAAGCTGCCAGCGCACGAAGCGGCGAAAGGCGGCCTCGTCGACGGCGCCATCCTTCATCGGCGTGATCAGCGCGGGGATGGAGCCTTTCAGGTCCTTGGGCACGAAGGCCATGGTTCACCTCTTTGTCGGCTAAAAATACCGCCTGCGGCTCGGAGGGCAAGCCTTCGCGCGTGACATGAACGCATCCGTGATGCACGGATTCACTCTTATTCCGAGTTCATCGTTGTATCGTGGCATGCTGCGACCTTATGGTGCGGCAGCATTGTTCGGATCGAAGCAAATGTCCGCCCGTCTCCTTGCCGCCCTCGCCATCCTCGCAGTGGGGGCGGCGCTGGCGGACGCCCTGCCCCCTGGCGTGGAGCAGAAGGGCGGCGTCATTACGATGCAGCCGATCCCCGACAGCGACACCCCCGTCCCGCAGGACACCGAGGCCGAGCGGCGCCCCGGCGCGACGCATGTGCTCAGCGCCGCCGACCATGACCTTTTTGCAAAAGCGTTCGATGCCGCCGATCGCGGCGACTGGCCCCAGGCGCGGGGTCTGGCGGCCAGCGGCCAGAACGCGATGGCCAAACTGCTGATCCAGTGGCGCTATCTGCAGGACAAGAACGCTCACGCCCCGTTCGCCGAAATCGACGCGTTCGTGAAGAACTACCCGGACTGGCCCCGGCGTTCCTCGCTGTTGGCCCGCACCGAGGAGAACATGGACCCGGCGACGCCGCCAGCGGCCGTAATCGCCTGGTTTGGCGGGCGCAACCCCATCACCGCCATCGGCATGATCCGGCTGGGCGATGCGTTGATCGCGACCGGCAAGACGGCCTGGGGCGCCAAGCTGGTTCGCGACGGCTGGGCGGCGGGCACCTTCGAACCGGAGCAGGAACTGGCTATCGTTCAAAAGGACGGCGCCTACATCACCCCGGATTCCGACCGGCGCCGGCTGGACAACCTCATCTGGGCCGATCAGGTCAGCGCCGCCCGGCGCGAAATGGCGCGGGTGGACGACACCACGCAGGCCGTCGCCAATGCCCGCCTCGCGCTGCGCAGCAATCCCGAGCGCGGCCGGCGCACCGTTTCGGAGATGGCGGCAGACCTGGCGTCCGATCCGCGGCTGTTGTTCGACCGCGCCCGCGCCGCGCGCAAGCTGGGCGACGACGACGAGGCTGCGGCGCTGTTGATGCGCGCGCCGCTCCGCGACCTCGTCAAAACGCAGGCCGGCGCAGTCTGGGCGGAGATGAACATCGATGCCCGCAATGCGCTGCAGGACGGCAAGCCGCTCGTCGCCTATCAGCTCGTGTCGGACACCGGGCTCACCTCGGGCAACGAGTTTGCGGAAGCCGAGTTCCTGGCCGGCTGGATCGCGCTGCGCCAGTTGAAGGACGCCCAGGCCGCCCTGCCCCATTTTCAGAAGCTGGCCCTTGGCGTGTCGCGGCCGATCAGCATGGCGCGCGGGCGCTACTGGCTGGGTCGGACCTACGAAGCCCTCGGGGACGACGGCGAGGCCTACAAGCAGTACGAAGCGGCTTCGCACGCGCCCGACGCGTTCTACGGTCAGCTGGCGCTGACGCACATCGACGCCAGCCCCGTGCTACACCTGTCCGCGGGGCGCGTCGAAACGGCGGTTGCTGCGGCCGTTCTGGAACACGACGATCTCGTCCGTGCCATGCGCGTGCTGGCCGATCTGGGCGCGCAGGACCTGCTGCGCACCTTCGCGCTGCACTACCAGGAGCTTCACCCCGACCTCGGGCACGTCAAGGCGCTGGCGCAGGCCCTCACTGAAATGGGATTCCGCGACGTCGCGCTGCGCATCGCCAAGGTGGCGGGCTATGACGGGCCGACCTTGCTCTCCTATGCCTATCCGGTCATCGCCATTCCCGAATACAAGGGCCCGTACCAGGCGCTGGAGCCCGCGCTCGTCCACGCCATCATCCGCCAGGAAACCGAGTTCGATCCGGACTCGGTGAGCCATGCCAACGCGCGGGGCATTATGCAGCTCACGCTTTCGGCGGCGCGGCGCAACGCCAGGCTCGCGGGCCTGCCTTACCGGCCCAACATGCTGACGACCGATACGGCCTACAACATGCAGCTCGGCATGACCGAGTTCTCGGGCTATCTCAACGACTGGAACAACTCGCTGGTGGTGTCGGCGGCGGCCTACAACGCGGGCGAAAACGCCGTGCGCCGCTGGATCGCCGTCTTCGGCGACCCGCGCAGCCCGACGACCGACCCCGTCGACTGGATCGAAGAGATCACCTTCAACGAAACCCGCAATTACGTGATGCGCGTGGTGGAGAACCTTGGCGTCTACCGCAATCGCATCGCCGGACGGGACACGCCGCTGCGCATTCTCGCGGACCTCTACGCGCCGAACCCGCCGCCGGCCGTCAAGGTGCTGAAGCCGCCGCCTCCAGCGCCGCCGCCCGCACCCGCACCGAAGCCCGCAGCGGGCCAACCCGCGCCGACGAACTGAAAAATCAGGAAATCAGACGGCTCAGCGCCACATCGACAGCCATTCGCGCGCCAAGCGCTGTGCCTCGGCGATCTGGGCGGGAAGCATCTCGCGCGAGAGCTGCGCGCGCCAGCTCTTGGCCTCGTCGACCCCGCGCATGGCCGCGAGGTTGAACCACTTGTGCGCAGCGACGAAATCGACGCCTACGCCTTGGCCCGTGGAATAGGCCAGACCCAGATTGTAGAGCGCGTCTGCGCGCCCCTGCTTTGCGTCGCTTTCGAATTGCGCCAGCGAGTCGACATCGATGCACGCCATTGCCCCAGACCCCGAAAAGTCCCCCAATGCGGGAAGAGGATCGTGAAGCGCAACAAGCTAAAGTGCGGTTAACGGGCGAAAAGCCTGACGGGACGCAAAATACCGCGGCTTCCCGGGACCTTCGCCCGGGAGAGCCACGGCTATTTGAGGTGCGAGCCGGTTCAGGCCTGCTTCTTGCGGCGACGCAGACCGAACAGACCGGCCAAGCCCATGCCGAAGAGCGACAGGCTCAGCGGTTCGGGAACGCCCGTGTTGCCACCACGGCTGGCGGTCGACCCCACGATATTCCAGTTGATCGACTCGTTGCCGTCCGAACTGCCGTTGATGAAGTCGTACCCGCCCGTGTCCAGGATGTGACCCGTGTCCGAGAACATGTAGTGCGTCACGCCGATATCGAACGAGATAACCGGGATAGCCGCGGCACAGTCAGCCGCCTGCGTGCCCGTGAAGAAAGAGGCAGGGCTGCTGCACCCGCCGATCCCGTTGTTGCCCGGAACGGTCGGGGCGAGATTTGCCGGCGGTGACCCACCGAAGATCCCAAAATCGCTGGTGTCGAAGTTATAGCTGCCGGTCTGTGTGAAGATGCCCGTTTCGCCGTTCGGGATCATGAGGCTCGACCACAGCGTGAACGTGCTGTTGTTGCTCGGGAAATGCACTTGGAAATTGTCGATCGTGATCGAACCGCCCGAGTTGTTGTCGATCCGGATCGCGCCGGCATCCAGGCTCTGCCCGCTCGGCGTTTGCGAAACCACGCCCGAATCTCCGATCCACTTCGTCGGGAAGAACCCGCTGGCCCGCAGGTTGTCGAC
>Ga0335085_10005566_pt1 | contig 20153 bp, 19 predicted proteins | sample Lox_Sample_45_FD_206712 | JGI IMG/M metagenome (GOLD analysis project Ga0335085, IMG submission 206712) | Soil microbial communities from Loxahatchee National Wildlife Refuge, Florida, United States - Lox_Sample_4.5 | ecosystem: Environmental > Terrestrial > Soil > Wetlands | place: USA...
GGCTGCGACACCGGCAACTGCGGCGCCTGCAGCGTCACGGTCGACGGTCTGCTCGTGAAGAGCTGCATGATGCTCGCGATCCAGGCCGACGGCGCCCGCATCCGGACCGTCGAGGGAATGGCGCCCGACGACGAGCTGACGCCGCTCCAGCAGGCCTTCACCGAGTACCACGCGCTCCAGTGCGGCTACTGCACGCCCGGGATGCTCGTCTCGGCGACGGCGCTGCTCGAGCGCAACCCGCGCCCGAGCGAGGCGGAGATCCGAAGGGCGCTCCAGGGCAACATCTGCCGCTGCACCGGCTACTGGAACATCATCAAGGCGGTCAAGGCCGCGTCGGGCCAGGAGGTGGGGGACTGATGAGTGAGACGACGGTTGCCCCCGAGCGGGTCGAGGTCGAGGCGCCGGCCGAGCAGCAGCGCTGGGCGGGGCAGTCGATGCCGCGCAAGGAGGACCGCCGCCTGCTCCAGGGGCAGGGCGTCTACGTCGACGACATCAAGCGCCACAACATGGGCTACGCGCACTTCGTGCGCTCGCCCTACGCGCACGCGGTCATCAAGTCGGTCGACGTCTCCGCGGCGCTCGCCGTGCCGGGCGTCTACGGGACGCTGACCGGCGACGAGGTCGCCACGCTCACCGACCCGTTCTTCCAGCTCTCGACGCCGCCCGGGAACGAGATCAAGGACTACGCGCTCGCGGTCGGCCGCGCGCGCTTCGTCGGCGACCCGGTGGCGATCGTCGTCGCCGAGACGCGCGAGCTCGCGCGCGACGCCGCCGAGCTCGTCGAGGTCGACTACGACCCCCTGCCCGTGATCACCGACGCGCGGCGGGCCCTCGACGGCGACGCGCCCGTCCTCCACCCGGACGCCGGCTCGAACCTCGTCTGGGAGGGCGTCTACGAGTGGGGGAGCTGGGACGAGGCCGTTGCGGAGGCGGACCGGATCGTGAAGATCCCCGAGCTCCACTTCGACCGCTTCAACTCGACCCCGCTCGAGTGCGACGGCGCGCTCGTCGAGTACAACCGCGGCACGCAGCAGTGGACGCTCCACTGCAACAACCAGTTCCCGGGCTTCGCGGCGATCATGATGGGCCCGGCGCTGCGCTGCGGCCTCGACCGGCTGCGCTTCGTCACCCAGGACATCGGCGGCGGCTTCGGCAACAAGATCACCTCGCACCCGCAGCTCGTCGCCATGTGCCTGCTGGCGCGGAAGCTGAACCGCGCCATCCAGTGGACCGAGTGGCGCACCGAGTTCCACATGAGCATGTCGCACGGGAACGAGCGCTGGTTCCACGAGACCGAGGTGGCGGTGAGAAGCGACGGCACGATGCTCGGCTACCGCACGAAGGCGCTCGACGACGCCGGGGCGTTCACCCGCTACGAGCCGCTCGGCGGCGTCATCTGGGCGCAGGTCACACCGGGCATGTACCGCTGGAAGTACTGCCGGCTCGACTTCACGCAGGTCGTGACGAACAAGGCGCCGTGCAGCCCCAACCGCGGCTACTCGCGCATGCAGCACCTCTGGTTCACGGAGCGCGTGATGGACATCGTCGCGCACGAGCTCGACCTCGACCCCGTCGAGGTGCGGAAGCGCAACTACATCCGCGCCGACGAGATGCCGTACACGACGCCGAACGGCTGCGTCTACGACTCGGGCGACTACGCCGGCATGCTCGACATGGCGCTCGGGCTGCTCGGGCCGCTCGACGAGCGCCGGGCAGAGGCGAAGCGGGGCGGCAAGCTCCTCGGCGTCGGCATCGGCTCGACGCTCGACAGCGGCACGAACAACTTCGGCCAGTCGCGCCTGATCAACCCCGAGCTGCAGTTCTCGGGCAACAACGAGGTCGCGACGGTGAAGCTCGACATCTTCGGCGAGATCGTCGTCACGCTCGGCACGACGCCGCAGGGTCAGGGGCACGAGACGGTGTCGTCGATGATCGTCGCGGACATCCTCGGCTGCGACCCGGCCTCCGTGAACGTCCGCACCGGTCACGACTCGTACTGGAACTCGCACGCCGGCTTCTCCGGGACCTACGCGAGCCAGTTCGCCGTCACCGGGCTCTCGGCCGTGAAGGGCGCCGCCGAGGCGCTCGCGAAGGACATCAAGCTGCTCGCCGCCGGCGTCCTCGGCGCGGACGGCCCGGACGGCATCGTGCTCGAGGGCGGCTTCGCGAAGCGTGCGGACAACCCGGAGGCGGCGCTGCCGTTCTTCGCCGTCGGCGCGATCGTGAACGCGAACAACGCCGTGCTGCCGGAGGAGGCGCGCTCGATCACGCTCAACCAGCGCTACGTGTACGTGCCGCCGTTCGAGGTGCCCGACGTCGAGAAGAAGTACGGCAACCTGACGCTGACCTACGCCGCGCAGGTCCACGTCGCGGTCGTCGAGGTCGACCCCGAGACCGGGAGCTACGAGGTCGTCGACTACGCCGCCGTCGACGACTGCGGCACGCGCATCCACCCGCAGATCGTCGAGGGGCAGGTGATGGGCGCGCTCGCGCACGGCCTCGGTGCGGCGACGCACGAGACGTTCACCTACGACGAGGACGGCAACCTCCTGACCCCGAACTTCTACGACTACCACGTGCCGCACGCACTGGACGTGCCGCCGCTGAAGACGGGCGCGATCGAGTCGCCGTCACCGTTCACGCCGCTCGGCACGAAGGGCATGGGCGAGGGCGGCGGCGCCGCGATCCACGCCGTCTGCGCCGCGCTGCAGGACGCGTTGCGGCCGCTCGGCTCGCCGGTCGTGTCGGAGTCGTGCAACCCGCCGTTCCGTGTGTACGAGCTGATCCGCGACCCGGCCGCGAGCCGGCAGGGCCTGGAGGTGGTGAACGCATGAAGGTGGAGGGCGATCGCGAGTTCACGGTTCCCCGTGACGTCGTGTGGGACGTGATGAACACGCCGGCGAAGATGGCCGCGCTGATGCCGGGAGTGGAGTCGTTCGAGGTCCAGGACGACACGCACTGGCACGCGAAGGTGAAGGTGCCGCTCGGGATGGGCCTCCTGCACATGACCGTCGACTTCGAGAAGACCGAGGAGCGCAAGCCGGAGTACTCGGCGCTGAAGGCGAAGGGCAAGGGCGTCGGCGCGATGATGAACATGACGACGTCGTTCACGCTCGCCGAGACCGCAGCCGGCACCGGCATGCACTGGGTCGCCGACGTCCACATCCTCGGCCCGGTCGGCGCGATGGGGCAGCGCATCCTGCAGCCGGTGGTCAAGCAGCAGGTCGACCAGGTGCTGACCGCGCTCGACCAGCAGGTCACGGCGGCGGCGAGCGCGTCGCCGGCGGCCTAGGTCCCTCATGGCACCGCCGTTCCGCATCGGGCTGATGCAGCTCACGATGGAGCCGCTCGCCGAGATGCTGGAGACGGCCCGCACGCTCGACCAGGCGGGTCTCGACACGATCTGGCTCGCCGAGGCGTACCCGTGGTGGCGCAAGCACGGCATGGAGGCGAAGTCCTCGACGGTGCTGTCGGCGCTGATGGCGAGGGAGACCGAGCGGCTGACGATCGGCTGGGGGATCATCTCGCCCTACACGCGCCACCCGGTGCAGGTGGCGATGGACGCGCGGGTCGTGCAGGAGGCGGCGGGGCCCGGCCGCTTCATCGTCGGCTACGGCACCTCCAAGATCTTCCTCAACAACACGAAGCAGAGCGGCCCGGCGAAGGTGACGAAGCCGCTCGCGCACATGCGCGACTCGGTCGCGATCGTGCGGGGCGCCTTCTCGGGCGAGCGGTTCGAGTACGACGGCAAGGTCTTCAGCGCCGACCTGCCGGCGCTGCAGGCCGAGGCGCACGCGCCCGACTGGGACGTGCCCGTGTACGTGGCCGCGACGGCGCCGATGATGCAGGAGCTCGGCGGCGAGATCGGCGACGGGGTGCTGACCCCGTCGATCACGACGCCCGCGTTCGTGCGCTACACGCGCGAGAACGTCGCCAGGGGCGCGGCGAAGGCCGGCAAGAAGGGCGAGGACGTCGACGTCGGCTGCACGATCGTCGCCTCGATCCACGCGACGGACCGCGCCGCCGGCCGTGACGGCGCCCGCGAGATCGCCGGCATGTACCTCGCGAACAAGTTCCAGAACATCAAGGGCGCCGCCGACACGCTGCTCGACCTGGCCGAGATCAGGATGGAGGAGCTGCAGCCCGTGGCCGAGGCGATGGAGAGCGGCGGCCGCCTCGCCGCGAAGGCGCAGGTGACCGACTCGCTGCTCGACCGCTGCAAGCCGATCGCCGGCACGCCCGCCGACTGCATCGCCGCGATCGAGGAGTACCGCGACGCCGGCTGCTCACACATCATGCTCGAGCTCTGGGGCGCCGACCGCCACGACCAGATCCGCCTGTTCGGCGAGCAGGTCGTACCGCACTTCCGCTGAGGTGTCGTGAATCGAGACGTCGCGACGGCTACCGCTGCATCACGGTGCGCGCAAAGCCGACGAGCGTCTTCGCTCGGCGAAGGGCTGTGGTCAACTCCTTGCCGCTGATCGGGATCAGGCCGTACTGCGCCGTGTCCTTCATGTTCAGAAGCTCGAGCAGAGCGTTCGCCGCCTGATCCCCGTTCACAATCTGCCGGAGGAGCGCCGCGGCCTGGCGATGGTCTTCGCCGCGCGAACGGCGCCCGAGGGCGGCGCAGCACGCGGCGTCCGAGGCCGCGATACCCGCAAGGACGGCGAGCGCGGCGGCGACGCTTCGAGACTCCGGTATCTCGCGCTCGCCCGCGACCAACTCGGCGACCTCGAGCGACTTTTCGGCATTGTCGAGGCGAGTGCGCCCGTGTGTCCCGTCACAGGGCTGCGTGCGGGCGCTCCGCGCCGTCACGGCCGTCCCCGGAGGAGGTCGCCGGCCTCAGGGCCCGAGATGGTGATCGCTTCGCGACTCAGCTCGTTCACGATCGGTGGCCGTAGACGGCGAAGGCGACGCACGTCCAGCTCGGACACCTCGGCGATTCCGGCATGATTCCCGGTCCACGCAAACAGGTGGTCGGAGAGCTGCGCGAGCTGCTCGCGCCAGTCCAGGTCGTCTGAGTGAACGCCGCGCGCCCGAACGACGAAGATGTCGATGTCGCTCGAGGCGTCACCGTCGCCGCGGGCGGCAGAGCCGAAGATCGACACGTGGATCGGCGAAATATCCCACCCCCCGATCTCGTCTCGCAGACGGCGTTCGAGCTCGGAGCGAATATCGGCGAGGGTCTCGACCGCGGGCGCGGTGAGGTGTTGCCGGTTGAAGCTGTACAGATAGGCCCTACCGGCCTCCTCAGCCTGTACGACCCCCTCGTCGCTGAGCCGTCTAAGCGACCTGTTGACGGCGGGCTGTGAGCCTTCGCATACGAGGCGTGCGACCTCCCGACCTGTGAGCGGTCGCGTCGTTCCACGGAGCACGCGCAGTACCTCGATGTCGATCGGCGAGCGAATCAACGCCCACGGACGAGAAAGATCCACTTGAGTAGTGTACCACTCATATGAGAATGAAACGACTCATATGAATCGTTGGAGTCTCATGCCAGGCTTTCCGGTGGGCATGACGCACCTGCTCTGCACTTCGAGATCCTTTCAGCTAGCCTCGCATGCGCCGCTTCGCGGACGTAGCTCCATTCAAGCTCCTGATCGCAATGACGCCTCAAATCGCCATCAACGAGGAGCGCCTCGTCGACTGGGCCTCGCGGGCGATCGGCATCCCGAGCTTCACGGGCAGCGAGCAGGCGATGGGCGAGCTGATGGCCGACACGTTCGAGTCGATGGGGCTTCAGGTGCAGTGGCAGCAAGTGGAGGACGGCCGCCCGAACGTGCTCGGCACGTGGGCCGGCGCAGGCGGCGGGCCGAGCCTGATGTTCAACGGTCACATGGACACGTCGTATTCGGGCCGCGAGCCGTGGCTGAAGGGCGTCCGCGGCTTCCAGCCCAGCGCGTTCGTGCAGGACGGCCGGCTGTTCGGGCTCGGCATCTCGAACATGAAGGGCGCGCTCGCCTGCTACGTCGAGGCGGTCCGGGCGCTGCAGGACGCCGGCGTACGCCTGAAGGGCGACGTGCTGGTCGCCGCCGTCTGCGGCGAGATCGAGAAGACGCAGTGGGGCGACGCGCAGGGCGCCGAGTACCGCGGCTACGCGGCGGGGTCCCGCTATCTCGTCTCGCACGGCGGCGTCGCCGACATGTGCATCCTCGGCGAGCCGACCGAGGGGAAGCTCGTGCTCGGCCACTACGGCACGATCTGGCTGCGCATCTCGACGAGGGGCAACTTCATCCACACCGCCTTCAGCGAGGGCAAGCGCGGGCTCAACTCGATCCTGCGCATGCGCGAGGTGCTCGACGCCGTCCTCGAGTGGATCCCGACATGGGAGGCGGACCCCGCGAACGGCTACCGCGGCGCGAAGGCGATCGTCAACGTGGGCGGGATCGCGGGCGGCTTCGGCTGGCGCGTCTCGCGCACCCCGCACCGCACCGACCTCTTCCTCGACGTCCGCGTGCCGCCGACGAAGCCGATGGCGACCGCGCGGACGCAGGTGCTCGACATGGTGCGCGGGCTCGCGGAGCGCTTCCCGGACTACGGCGTCGAGGGCGAGGTCTACGTCACCGCGCCGGGCGCCGAGATCGAGGAGTCGCACCCGCTCGTCGCCGCCGTGTCAGCCTCACATCGCGAGGTCTTCGGCGAGATGCCGGGTCAGGACGTGACGCGGTGGTTCTCCGACGCCTCCGCGCTCACGCGCGCCGGCATCGCAACCCTCAACTACGGCACGTCGACGGGGCTCCTCGACACGACCGACGGCGAGAACCTCGACATCGAGGGGCTCGTGAAGACGGCCAGGGTCTACGCTCTGGCGGCGATGGAGGTGTGTGGAACCGCATGAAGCTCCTGACCTACGACGACGGCAAGGTGGGGCGGATCGAGGGCGAGGAGATCGTGCGCCTCGACGTCCCGGACCTGCGCACCTACTTCGAGCGCGGCGGTGCGAACGACGCGGACGGGCGCACGCCGCTCGCCGAGGCGAAGCTCCGCACGCCGCTCGTCCCGAAGAAGTTCTTCCACACCGCCGGCAACTTCCGCGAGCACAAGGAGGAGTCGGAGCGGGTCAACTGGTCGCACGACATCGCGCCGTGGATCGTCTTCTTCCAGAACGTCGACGCGATGATCGGCACCGACGAGCCGGTCATCTACCCGGAGCACCTGACCGAGGAGCTCGACTACGAGCTCGAGCTCGCGGTTGTGATCGGCAAGGCCGGCCGCTGGTTCTCGCCCGAGGAGGCCTCCGACTACATCGCGGGCTACGTGATCTTCAACGACATCACCGCCCGCGACATCCAGCGCCGTGAGATGAAGTCGGGCGTCTTCTCGTTCTGCAAGGCGATCGACACCTTCTGCCCGACCGGCCCGTGGGTCGTGACGCCCGACGAGATCCCGGATCCCCACGACCTGGCGATGACGCTTCGCGTGAACGGCAAGGACCGCCAGCTCTCGCACTCGAGCCGGATGTCGGTGACGATCCCCGAGATCCTCAGCCACTACTCGGCGCTCGGCTACAGCGCCGGCGACATCGTTTCCACCGGCACCGTCTCGGGCGTCGCCGGCTTCAGCCCCGACGCGGAATCGCTGTACCTGAAGCCGGGCGACGTGATGGAGGCCGAGATCGAGCGGATCGGCGTGCTGCGCAACCCGGTCATCTCGTGGCAGGAGGGCCACGGGGAGCCGGCGCCGCCGCGCGTTCGCTGGTGAGCTGGCCGCGCGACGATCAGAAGCTCGCGCGCGTGCGCGCGCTGCTGGCCGAGCAGGAGCTCGACGCGATCGTCGTCCGCGCCCCCGACAACGTCCTCTACCTGACGAACTTCTGGGGCATGAAGGGCTACGACGCGTGCGTCTTCCCGCGCGAGGGCGAGCCCGTGCTGATCTGCCTCGAGGCCTCGGCGGAGGACGCGGAGCGGACGGCGTGGACGAAGGACGTCCGCTACCTCCGCGGCTACCACCCGGAGGACCCGAGGCCGCCGCAGGCGCGGACGCTCGAGCTGGCGCTCGAGGCGAGCCGCGAGTTCGGCCGGGTCGGCACGGAGCGGACCCTCGGGACCCAGGCCTCCGACCGGATGGTCGGCGAGCCGACGACCTTCACGACCGCCTGGTTCGACGCCTGGCCCGGCGGCCTCGACGCGACGCCGCTCCTTGTGGCGGCCCGGGCGCGGAAGACCGAGCAGGAGCTCGAGCGGATGCGGCTCGCGAACGAGATCTGCGCCGCCGCGATGGAGCACGTCCGCGCGCTCCTGCGGCCGGGGATGAAGGAGAGCGAGGCGGCGGCGCTCTGGCAGGGCTACGTCCACGGTCAGGGCACCGGCTGGGAGGGGAAGGTCGAGCTCGCGCTCGGGTTCTCGCTCGTCTGGTCGGGGAAGGGGATCAAGACGTTCACGGCGACCGGCGACGGGCCCGTCTCCGCCGACGAGCCGACGCTGTTCGAGATCTGGGTCTGCGCCGACGGCTACTGGGCCGACCACACGAAGCTCCTCTGCCCGGGCGAGCTGCGCGAGGACTACCGCGAGCTCGAGAGCGGCCTGATGGAGGTCTACAGCCGCGCCGTCTCCCACTGCCGCCCCGGCGCGAGCCTCGCCGAGCTCGACCGGCTCGTCCGAGCCGGGATCGAGGAGATGGGCTATCCCGGCCAGCCGACGCATCCGATCTGCCACGGCGTCGGCGCCCGCGCCCACGAGCCGCCCTATGCCCATCAGGCCGGGGGCGGCGAGCTCGCGGCGGGCATGGTGCTCGCGATCGAGCCCGGCTGCTACTGGGACGGCGGCGGGGGCCTGCGAGTGGAGGACAACTTCCTGATCACCGAGGCGGGGGCCGAGAAGCTCTCGCCGTTCCCCGATGGAGTGGTGCGCGCATGACGACGACGCAAGAACTGATCTGGACCGGAAGACTGAACGACCCGTACCGCATCGGCGGTCATGTGGGCCTGTACGACACGACGCTGCGCGACGGCGAGCAGACCGTCGGCGTGGTGCTCGACCCGCGGCAGAAGCTCGAGATCGCGCGGCTGCTCGACGAGCTCGGCATCGACCGCATCGAGGCCGGCTTCCCGCGCGTGTCGGCGGACGACTGGGAGGCCGTGAAGCTCATCTCGGAGGCCGGCCTGCGAGCCGAGATCTGGGGCTTCTCGCGAGCCGTGCCCGCCGACCTCGAGGCGCTGGTCGAGCTGGGAGTCAGCTTCTCGGTGATCGAGTCGCCGATCTCCGACCTGAAGCTCGACGCGATCGGCGTCTCGCGCGAGAAGATGCTCGACCGGATCACGAGCGCGATGCGCTTCGCCGACGAGCACGGCATCCACGCGGCGTTCTTCGGCGTCGACTCCACGCGTGCGCAACCCGACTTCTACAAGCAGGTGTACGAGAGCGCGATCGAGGCCGGCGCGACGGAGGTCGTGGTCGTCGACACGCTCGGGATCGCGTCTCCGGAGGCGGTCGGCGAGCTCGTCGCGCGCACCGTCGAGCTGGCCGGGCCGGACGTGCCGGTGCACTTCCACGGCCACAACGACTTCGGCGTCGCGACCGCGAGTGCCGTTGCGGCCGTCCGCGCCGGCGCCGCCTACGTGCAGGGGACGATCAACGGCATGGGCGAGCGGGCCGGCAACGCGAACCTGGGCGAGGTCGCGCTGACGCTGCTCGCGCTCTACGGCGTCGAGACGAACCTCAAGCTCGACCGGATCCGCGACGTCTCCGACCGGGTGCGGGAGCTGTCGGAGTACGAGCTCGAGCCGTGGAAGCCCGTGACCGGCGAGACGCTCTACCGCCGCGAGAGCGGTGCGGTCGCGAGCCAGTTCCACGACCCGCCGTCGATCGAGCCCTACTCCTCGGATCTCGTCGCCACGTCGCGGTCGATCGTGCTCGGCAAGAAGAGCGGCGTCGACTCGATCCGGATCAAGGCGGAGGAGCTCGGGCTCGACGTCTCGGAGGACCAGTACGCAGACCTCCTGAGCCGCGTGAAGGAGGCGGGCACCGCGAAGCGCGGCCTCGTCACGGACGAGGAGTTCGTCGCGCTCGTTCGAGGCGCCGCTTGAAGCGAGTCTGCGTCGCCGGCGCCGGGGTGATCGGGAGCCTCTTCGCCGGCCATCTGGCGCAGGTCGCGGACGTGTCGGTGCTCGTCCGGCGCGAGGAGCACGCGCGCGCGCTGAACGAGGAGGGGTTGCGGGTCTCCGGCCGCTCCGACCTCCACTCGCGCGTCACCGCGGCGACCGACCCGGCGGCGCTCCCCGAGCCGGAGCTCGTCCTCGTCTGCTCGAAGGGGACCGACCTGCCCGAGCTCGCGGCGCGCATGGACGGCCATTTCGCGGGCGCGACGATGATGACCGTGCAGAACGGCCTCGGCGCCGACGAGATCGTCGGCGCTCGCGGCGCCTGGCCGATCCTCTCCTCGGTGACGTTCATGAGCGGCACGCGGCACACCGACACGCACGTCGAGTACATCCTCGACACCGCCACCTGGATCGGGCCGTCGCGCGACACGACGCCGGCCGACGCGGAGGCGGCCGCGGAGCTGATCCGCTCGTCCGGCCTGAAGGCCGACGCCTTCGACGACCTGCGGCCGGCGCAGTGGTCGAAGCTGATCTTCAACGCGACCGTCAACACCGTCGCCGCCCTCACCGGGCTCCCGCACGAGCCGCGCTTCGCGCAGCTCGACGACCCCGGCGATCTCGGCCACCTGGTGCTGGCGCTGATGGACGAGGGCAAGGCGGTTGCGGCCGCAGCAGGAGTCGAGCTCGGCGAAGATCCCTGGGAGATGAACGTCCACGCGACGAATCGCGGCTCGCGCCACTATCCGTCGATGCTCGAGGACGTCGAGGCCCACCGCCGCACCGAGATCGAGCTGATCACGGGCTCGCTGATCCGGGAGGGCCGGCGGCTCGGCGTGCCGGTGCCGCTGCACGAGACGATGTACCGGCTGATCAGGGCGAAGGAGGCCTCGTGGCAATGAAGGTGTGCATCGTCGGCTGCGGCGCCGTCGGCTCGCTGTTCGCCGCCAACCTCGGGACGCTCGACGACGTCGAGGTGTGGGCCTACGACCTGGCGCGCGACCACGTCGACGCGATCAACCGCGACGGCCTGCGGCTGACCGGCGCCGGCGAGGTGACGGGCAGGGTGCGCGCGACCGCTGATGCCTCGGAGCTGCCGCCGTGCGACTTCGGGATCGTGGCGACGAAGGCGATGCACACCGACGCCGCCATGACCTCGACCGCGCACGCCTTCGTGAACGGCTGCGTCGCGACCGTGCAGAACGGGATCGGCAACGAGGAGGTGCTCGCCCGCCACGTCGAGCGCGTGATCCGCGGCACGACGTTCCCTGCCGGCAAGGTCACGGCGCCCGGCGTGGTGCAGTGGGACATCAAGGGCGACACGACCCTCGGCCCGTTCGAGCCGAAGCCTGCGCCGCTCGAGGAGGTCGAGCGGCTCGCCGAGGCGTGCACCCGCGCGGGGATGCCGACGAAGGCGCTGCCCGACGCGCGCGGCCCGCAGTGGCGCAAGGTGATCTTCAACTCGGCGACGAACGCCCTCGGCGCCCTCACCGGCCTCACGCACGGCCGCGTCTGCGAGCAGCCGCCGCTTCGCCGGCTCGCCTCGCAGCTCGTCGACGAGGGCAAGGCCGTGGCCGGCGCGCAGGGGATCGTGCTCGACTCCGACCCGGAGGACCTGATCGACTACGCCGCCCGCCCCGAGGTCGGCTACAACCACAAGGCCTCGATGCTGCAGGACGTCGAGGCGCGGCGGCAGACGGAGGTCGACTCGCTGAACGGCGGCATCGTCGAGTTCGGGCGCCGCTACGGTGTCCCGACGCCGCAGAACGAAACCATCTGGGCACTCGTGAAAGGGGTGGAGGCATCGTGGCTGCAGTAACCGATGCGTGGACGGTTCCGGCCGAGGACGTCGAGCGGCGGTATCGCGTCGTCCGGGAGGCGATGGAGCGCGACGGGCTCGACGCGGTGATCGTCTCCGGCTCCGAGTACACGGGCTTCGAGGGCTCGGTGACGTGGATGTCCGGCTTCGTGATCGTCCACCGCTACGCCTACGTGCTGCTGCAGCGCGAGGGCGACCCGGCGATCGTCTTCCCGCGCGAGGCGCGCTACGTCGGCGAGCACGGCACGACCTGGATCGAGGAGAACGTCTTCGTCGACAAGCCGGGCGAGTGGCTTGCCGACCGCGTGCGCGGCCAGCGGGTCGGCGTGTACGGGCTCGACTACGCGATGACGGTGCGCGACTACGCCGCACTCGCCCCCGCGGCCGAGCTCGTGAACTGGGACGTCGCCTTCGACCACGCTCGCGCCGTCAAGAGCGACTACGAGATCGCCTCGGTGAAGGAGAGCGTCCGCGTCAACGCCGAGGGCTTCTGGGTCTTCCTCGAGCACTTCGCGCCCGGGAAGACCGAGCAGGAGCTGATCGCCGAGTGCGAGCGCTACTTCGTCGACCAAGGATGCGGGCGGCAGACCATGGACATGGTGCTGACGGGCCCGAACGGCGCCGCGCTGCCGGAGTTCCGGATCGCGGGGCCGAGGCGGATCGGCGCCGACGAGATGGTGCTGCCCTCGCTCGAGATCGCAGGGCTCGGCGGCCACTGGGTCGAGGTCTCGCGCGCGATCTGCCCCGGCGAGCCGAGCGACGAGACGAAGCAGATGCTGGAGGCCTACCACGAGTACTTCGAGGCCGCGCGCAAGACGATGCGCGACGGCGCGACCGCCCACGATGTCCATCGCGCCGTCTCGAAGGGCTTCGTCGACCGCGGCTTCCAGCTCGGCCACGTCACCGGCCACTCGATCGGGATGACGATGATCGAGTTCCCGAAGATCGGCGAGGGCGACGAGACCGTGCTCCGTGAGAACATGGTCATGTCGATGCACCCGCACGCGATCTCGCAGGACGGGAAGGCCTGCCTCTACATGCAGGACACCTGGCTCGTCACCGCCGACGGCGGCGTCTGCCTCGACGACATCCCGCTCAAGATCTACGACGGGACGGAGCGGCGGCACTGAGCTCGCACGCCGAGGAGCTCGCGGCGACGGTCAAAGAGGTCCACCGGCGCTTCCCCACCGGCGTCACCGTCGTCACGACCGCAGTGGACGGCATGCCCTACGGCCTTGCCGTCAATGCCTTCTCGAGCATCTCCATCGATCCCCCGGCCGTGCTCGTGTGTGTCGCCCAGACCTCGACGACACACCCGCGTCTCTACGCGAGCGACTGGCTCGCAGTCAACATCCTGGCGACAGACCAGCTCGAGGTCGCAAAGCGCTTCGCCGTGTCCGGGGGTGAGAAGTTCGCGGGTCTCGAATGGCAGCCGGGTTCGTCGGGCGCGCCGATTCTCGCCGGCGTCGCCGCGTCGCTCGAGCTGGAGGTCGAGCGGAGGATGATGGCGTACACGCACACGATCTTCATCGGCCGTGTCCATGACGCCGCCGTCTCCGACCGACGCCCCCTCATGTACCTCGGCGCCCGGTTCTACGACGTCGACGGCGCAGCGCCCCTAGCCTGAGGGCATGAACGATGCAGACGCGAACCGGCGGCTCGTGAAGGAGGCGTGGGCGGCGATCGCCGCACGGGACGATCCGACGGCAATCGAACGCTACTTCGCGAATGACTACGTGCGTCATTCCTTCGGCGCCGATTACACCCGCGACGAGCTGCGCGCGATCCTCGACAGCCTCGGCCAGGCGTTCCCGGACCTCGAGACGACCAACGTGGACATCGTGGCCGAAGGCGATCGCGTGGCGTATCGCTGGGAGGCGACCGGCACGCATACCGGGTCCTACATGGGCGCGCCGCCGACACAGAAGCGGATCAAGGCCGGCGGCATCAACATCGCCCGTGTCGAGGCAGGGCGAATCGCCGAGGAGTGGTCGTCCTGGGACAAGGTCAGCTTCCTCCACGCCCTCGGCATCATCCCGCTGAGGTGATGCACGCCCCGCTGCTCGAAGTCAGCGATCTCGGCGTCAGCTACGACACCGCGGCGGGCCGGGTCACCGCCGTGCACGACGTCTCCTTCTCGATCGGGCGCGGGGAGGTGCTCGCCATCGTCGGGGAGTCCGGGTCGGGCAAGACCACCACTGCGAACGCGATCATCGGGCTGCTGCCGCCTGGCGGCCGGATCGAGACCGGGCGCGTGGTGCTGGCAGGATCGAATCTCGTTGGCCGGCCAGAGTCAGAGCTGCGCGCGATCCGCGGTCGCCAGATCGGCCTCGTGGCACAGGATCCGGCGGTCTCGCTCGATCCCGTCAAGCGCGTCGGCGCCCAGGTCGCCGAGGTGCTGTCGATTCACGGCGTCGCCAAGGGGGAGGCCGCGCGGGCTCGCGCCGTGGAGTTGCTCGAGCAGGCCGGCCTGCCGAATGCGGCGGTCCGGGCGCGTCAGTACCCGCACGAGCTGTCGGGAGGCATGCAGCAGCGTGTGCTCATTGCAGTGGCGCTTGCCTCGGGCCCTCAGCTGCTGATCGCGGACGAGCCTACGAGCGCCCTCGACGTCACGATCCAGCGCCAGATCCTCGACCACCTGGAGCGGCTGAGCCGGGAGCTCGGCGTCGCCGTGCTGATGATCACCCATGACCTCGCGGTCGCCTCCGACCGCGCGCATCGGATCCTCGTCATGTCCGAGGGTCGTGTCGTCGAGGAGGGTCGGGCGCGAGAGCTCCTCGGCTCGCCTGGCGACGCATACACGCGGCGTCTGATCGCGAGCGACCCGAGCCTCAACTCCTACCGGACGGCGGGGCTCCACGTCCTGCCCGGCGAAGCGCAGGGTGACGACACGGCGCTTGTCGTCGTCGACTCGGTCGTGAAGGAGTACGGCCACGCGGGTGACCGGCGCCGCGAGAGCCGGCGCGCTGTGGACGGTGTCAGCCTGGCGGTGCTTCGCGGTGAAACGCTCGCGCTCGTCGGAGAGTCGGGCTCCGGGAAGACGACCCTGGCGAGGCTCATGCTCGGCCTCACGCCCGTGACGGCGGGCACGATCAGCTTCGACGGCCACGTCCTCTCGCGCATCGACGGCAAGGACTTGCGCGCGCTCAGGCGCCGGATGCAGATCATCTACCAGAACCCGTACTCTTCCCTCGATCCGCGCTGGACGGTTGCTCAGGTCGTCGAGGAGCCGCTCCGCGTGCACCGCGTCGGAAGCCGCGCGGAGCGGCACGCGCGGGCGCGTGAGCTGCTCGAGCACGTGGCGCTGCCCGCCACGATGCTCAAGCGAAAACGGAGCGAGCTCTCGGGAGGCCAATGCCAGCGGGTCGCCATTGCACGCGCCCTTGCGCTCGGTCCCGACCTCCTCGTCTGCGACGAGCCGGTATCGGCCCTCGACGTGACCGTCCAGGATCAGATCCTGAGGCTTCTTGCGCGTCTGCAGCAGGAGCTCGGCCTCACGATGCTGTTCATCTCGCACGATCTCGCCGTCGTGCGCCAGATCGCCGACCGCGTCGCGGTCATGAGCAACGGCACGCTCGTGGAGCTCCAGCAGACGGAGGCCCTGTTCGAATCGCCGCAGCACCTCTACACGAGGCAGCTGCTGGATGCGATCCCGGGCAAGCGCCAAGTTCCGGCGGGCGCTTGACGATCATCGACTTCCACAGCCACTACGTCGACCCCGAGCTCGTCCCCGAGCCGCCCCCCGGAACGTCGTCCGGCCTCGCCCGCTGCTGGCCGGCGCTGACCGACTGGGACGGACAGCTCGCCGGCCTCGGCGGCCGCGGTGTCGACAGGCGCGTCGTCTCATCGCCCGCGGCCACGCTGGCCGGCCCCGGCCGGTCGCTCAGCGCGGGGACGATCCGGGCCGTCAACGACTCGCTTGCGCGCCGTGCCGCCGAGGCCCGCGACCGTATCTCTGCCCTGGCCACGGTGGACGTCTTCGCGGGGGACACGGCGGCGGCCGAGGCCGCGCGGGCCGTCACAGAGCTCGGGCTCGACGGCATCTGCGTCGATTGCTGCGGGGGAGAATGGCTCCTCGACGCGCCGCGGGCGCGCCCCGCCCTCGAGCTTGCGGCTGCGCTCGGCGTTCCGGTCTTCGTCCATCCGGTCGGCCCCCTCTCGCCCGACACGCGCTTCGAGCGCCTGGAAGGGGCCGGCCGACTGCTGGCACGGGGCTCCGAGGCGTCCCTGTCCCTGCTCGCGGTGATCCGGGCCGGCCTGCTCGAGGAGCTCCCCCGGCTCAGGATCGTCGTGCCGATGATCGCGATCTCGGGGCTCTACTACGCTGAGAGCCGAGGTTCGAGTCTCTACATCGACACGATGGGCTTGTCACCGGCCTGGGTGAGGCTCGCGGTCGATCTCCTCGGCGTACCTCAGGTTGTCGTAGGCACGGATTACCCGATCGTGAACGGCGATCCGTCCCGGAAACACATCGAGACGATGCTCCACGAGACCGGGTTGAACAAGGCCGCGCGGTCGTCGATCTCGTCCGGCAGTGCCCTCGCGCTGCTCGACCGTCAGACCTGAGGCACCGTGCCGCCCAGCACGTCCGACGCCCCGATCGCCGCCGCGAGTGCAGCCGCAGTCCGGCCGAGGGCGATCCCCTGCTCGTACACGTCGGCGACGGCCGATCCGTCGTCGGCGAACGAGGCGTGATCCGCATACAGCGCCGGTGGCACGACGTAGGCCGAGAAGAAGCGGATGAGGAGCGCGAGCAAAGGGTCGATCCCGAGGAAGTGGTGCATCGAGGCGCCTGTTCCGACCACTGCGACCGGCCGGGCTCGCAGCGGAGCCGGCCCTGCCTCGTGAAGACCGCGTGGCGTCTGGTCGAGAAGTGTCTTCAGGAGGCCGCTGTAGGTCGCCCGGTACATCGGTGTGCCGAGAACGAAGAGATCCGCGCCGTCGAGCCGGTCCACGACCCGGGCCAAGCTCTCCTCGCCGAGCACGTAGCGGTCGACCGAGCAGTCGAACTCCTGCCGGGCCCCGGCCAGGACGGCATCGACGAGCGTTCCCGTTCGGCCCTCTGCGGGTGAGCCGATGATCGCGACCGCTCTCGGCATCACCGTGGCTTCTCGCTCGTATTAGCCCAATTCATTCATTGACTCCATTTTGATAAGTCGATATGTTCGCCCTCCCGCCCCCCGCCTTCACGAACCCCGGACTCGCGCCGCCGCCAGAGGGGCGCACCCCATTCAACAGGAGAGGTTGAGTTGATGATCGCGCTGCTTGGTTGTATCCGAACGAGACGGGCGCTGAGGCCCGTCGCCGCCACGCTGGCATCCGTCGTGGCCTGTGCCGTGCTCGTGGCAGGGGGCCAGGCCCGCGCCGACGCGGCGGCGCCGACGCCGGTATCCGGCGGCACAGTGACCCTCGGCTGGACGAGCAGCCCAAACTGCCTCGATCCGCAGCTGGCGAACGCCAGCCTCGATCTGAGCATCGCGCGCCAGTTCGTCGACTCGCTCGTCGACCAGGATCCGAAGACGGGGGACATCGTGCCCTGGCTCGCGACGAAGTGGACCGTGAACACGGACGCGACGAAGTTCACCTTCTTCCTCCGCAAGGGCGTGACGTTCAGCGACGGAAGCCCACTGACCGCCTCAGTCGTCAAGGCCAACTTCAACTCGATCTCACAGCTCGGTGCGCTGGCACTGGGAAGCGCCTACCTCACCGGCTATACCGGCGTCTATGTCGAGAACCCGTACGAGTTCACCGTCATCTTCTCTGCGCCGAACGCCCAGTTCCTTCAGGGAGCGACGACGATGTCGCTCGGCATCGTGTCGCTGGCGACGCTCCAGAACTCCACGGCGAGTCGTTGCCAGGGGAACTTCTCCGCCTCAGGTCCTTTCACCCTCGGCAGCTTCACGGCGAACCAGCAGGTGACGATCGTCAAGCGGCCGGATTACAAGTGGGGCGCCGCCGACTTCGTCAGCCAGGGGGCAGCGTATCTCGACAAGATCGTGTTCCAGGTGATCCCGGACCCGAGCGTTCGTATCGGTGCCCTGCAGAGTGGACAGGTCAACGGCATCACGGATGTCGCACCACAGGACGAGCCTGCACTCAAGGCCGGCGGGTTCCAGATCGTGGCCCGGAACAACCCGGGGATTCCGTACAACATGACGATCAACACGCAGACCGTCCCGCAGGCGGTGCGTGAGGCCCTCGAGGTGGCGATCGACCGGAAGACGATCACGAAGACGGTGCTCACGCCCACGTACCGCGTTGCAACCGGCGTGCTCGCCGAGAACACGCCGGACTACATCAATCAGAGCTCCAGTCCGCAGATGGCGTACAACCCGGACCTGGCGAAGAAGATCCTGACACAGGCGGGATGGGTTCCCGGCAGCGACGGCATCCGAACGAAGAACGGTCAGCGCCTGACGGTCACGCTCACGTACACGAACCTGTTCTCGGCGAATGTGCCGACGTTCGAGCTGCTCCAGCAGCAGTACCAGGCGGTCGGGATCGACTTCGAGACGCTGCCGCTCCCGGTTGCACAGTTCGTCACGAACCTCAACAGCCAGAACTACCAGATGATCTGGTACGGGCAGACGAGGGCGGATCCGGACGTGCTCCGGCAGGTCTTCTCGATGAAGCAGCTCAACCGGGCGAACCTGAAGACGGCCGGGACGCTCGAAGACCTCCTCCAGCAGCAGGCTTCAACGACGGACAAGGCCAAGCGGGCGGACCTGGTGAAGCAGATCCAGAATCGCCTGCTGAACGCTGGTTACCTCGTGCCCATCTTCGATCAGACGACGGTGCTTGCAGCGAGCCCGAAGGTGCACAACCTGAAGTTCGAGGCGTCTTCGCGACTCCAGCTCCACGACATGTGGATCGAGCATTAGCCCAGCCGAACGCGCGGGGAGTGCCGAGACGCACTCCCCGCGCGATCCATTCGGGCTAGGGTGGCGGATGATGGACGCTCGGGTGCTCGGGGGGCTGGAGGTGTCGGCCATCGGCCTCGGCTGTATGGGCATGTCCGAGCTTTACGGCCCCCGCGATGACGCCGAGTCCCTTCGTACGATCCACCGCGCGCTCGATCTCGGCGTCACCCTTCTCGATACCGCCGATGCGTACGGCGTCGGCAGCCACAACGAGCGGCTCCTCGGGCAGGCGTTGAGGGACAGGCGGGACCAGGCCATCGTCGCGACGAAGTTCGGCCAGGTTCGGGCGGAGGACGGGACGCACCTTGGAATCGACGGCAGTCCCGAGTACGTGCACCGAGCCTGCGACGCGAGCCTGCAGCGCCTCGGCATCGACGTCATCGACCTCTACCAGCAGCACCGCGTCGACCAGCAGGTGCCGATCGAGGAGACCGTCGGCGCGATGCACGAGCTCGTCGAGGCTGGGAAGGTTCGCTTTCTCGGGCTCTCGGAGGCTCAGCCCGAGGACATCCGGCGCGCGGCGGCTGTCGCCCCGATCGCGACGCTGCAGACCGAGTACTCGCTCTTCGAGCGCCACGTCGAGCGAGAGGTGCTCGCCGTCTGCGAGGAGCTCGGCGTCGGCTTCCTCGCGTATGCGCCACTCGGGCGCGGGCTCCTCACGGGCCGTTTCCGATCCACCTCCGACTTCACCGAGGGCGACTACCGCGTGAAGTCGAGCCATCCTCGGTTTCAGGAGGAGCGGCTGCAGGAGTACTCGGCGCTCGTGGCGGTGGTCGAGTCGATCGCCGCGGCCCACGCTGCGACCGCGTCGCAGGTCGCTCTCGCGTGGCTGCTCGCGCAGCGGGAGTGGGTCGTTCCGATCCCCGGGACGAAGACGACGCGTTTCGTGGAGCAGAACGCGGCCGCCGCGGCGCTCACGCTCACCGACGAAGAGCTCATCCGTCTCGACGGGCTTCTCGAGCGGGGCGGATCCGTGGCGGGCGAGCGCTACCCCGGAGGGCGTACACCCACCTGGGTGTCACCGCCGCTCCACGTATAGCCCGAAAGCGTCAACAGATTTGATGGCTGTGAAGCATGTCGATAAGGTGCGCCTATGGGGCGGCCTCGGTTCGGGTTCTGGGCGCCTGTCTACGGCGCCTGGGGGATCCAGCACGATCCGGAGAATCCCCCGGACTCGAGCTACGTGAGGAACCGGGCGCTTCTGCGTGAGGCCGAGGAGGCGGGCTTCGACTCGGTTCTCCTGGCCGAGATGATCATCAACCCGAACGTGCCGGACTTCGACGTCCTCGAGACCTGGACCGGCGCCGCCGCGCTCGCGGAGGCGACGGAGCGAATCGAGATCATCGCGGCGGTGAAGCCACTTCTCTTCCATCCCGGC
>Ga0335085_10005567_pt1 | contig 20151 bp, 11 predicted proteins | sample Lox_Sample_45_FD_206712 | JGI IMG/M metagenome (GOLD analysis project Ga0335085, IMG submission 206712) | Soil microbial communities from Loxahatchee National Wildlife Refuge, Florida, United States - Lox_Sample_4.5 | ecosystem: Environmental > Terrestrial > Soil > Wetlands | place: USA...
GTTCTGCGAGGTGAAGGAGAGCGTGTACGGGCCGTCCGGCGCGCCGAGGGTATAGGTAAACACCTCATACGCACCGGCGACGCTGGTGTTATCCAACGTGAGCAAGGTGTCTCCATTCAGGGTAACGACGAAAGAGCTGATCAGGCCGGTCGTGCCGGGATCGGGGACCGGGACGCCATCGTAATTCAGAGCCACGGCAAAGCTGATGGTGAGGAGATTGCCAGTGGCCACGGAAGTGGCAAAGGACTGGCTGAGGGTGAGCGGGCTGTCAATGGCGCCGAGGCCCGCCCCATAGGCGCCGGAGTTGGCGTCAAAGGTATCCACGAAATAATTGACCCCCGGATTTGCGGTGTTCCCGGTGAGAGTCCATCCGCTGAAGTCTCCCGTCTCGAAGCCGCCATTGGTGATCAACTGCGTGTCAGCGGCCGCGGGCATGGCAATCCAGAGAGTGCACATCACTATTGCAAGAACCGCGAGATACTTTCTCATGCAGGTCACCTCGAGTTCAGAATCAGGGCTTCGTTCGAGACCCTGTATTGCCGGTACACTCCCTCAGCGATCGGTACGTCCGGCTCTCACCCACTGGAAGTTGCGCCAGCGAGCGAAACTTTTTGAAGCCCTCCAGGAATCCCCGCGGGATCCCGGAGGGCGGAATTCGGCCAGGGTCTACTCGGGCCCGGGCCAGAACAGCACCAGGTTGTAAACGTTCACGGTGCCGATTCCCGTGGCGAAGTCCCAGCCGACCGTCGCGGGATAGGCGGGCGCGAACGCCGAAACGCCGTTGATGATTGTGGCGCAGGCGGCCGCGGGGGCGCCGCCGCCACCGGTAAGGGTGCAAGTCGGATCCGAGGTGTAGCCGCTGCCACCGGCCGCCAGGGTGATTCCGGTGACGCCGACGTGCATGGTGGCCGTACAGGTAGCGCCCGTTCCGGAGCCGCCCAGGAGCTGGCAGGTCGGGGCAGAGGTGTATCCGCTGCCGCCACTGCGCAGTGTGATGGCGATGACGCCGCTGCCATTCACGCTGGCGCTGCAGATGGCTCCCACCCCACCCCCGCCGGAGAGGACGCAAGCTGGCGGGCTGGCCGAAGTGTAGCCGGTGCCATTGTTGGTCTTGGTCAGGGCAGTCACTAAGCCGGAGATGGAAGCAGTGCAGGTGGCGCCCGCTCCCGCGTCTCCAGTAATTGCGCACGTTGGGGCCGAAGTGAAGTCGGTCGTGCCTCCCCCGGAGGCCGTGACATTCAGGTTGGTAACCGGACCTGGGCCGCCGAGGCCCGGGAAAGCAGCCATCGGCGCGGCGGACATTACGCCGATGTCGGTGGCGCTATCGGTAACCGCGGGCCGGTAGCAATTGTAGAGACGGGCCGCGGTGGTGGAGCCCAATGTAGCACACGGTAACTCGATGCTGCCCTCGGTGACGTCGTAGAAGATACAGCCGGGTCCAACCCCGCTGCCGAGGCTGGAATTGCAGCCGGCGTTTCCGCTCGCGCCGTATTCGGCGTTAGCCATCTGATAGTAGATGTTGTTCACCTGGCCCCAACGTTCCCCGGTCGCCTGGTTGATCAAGGCCTGGAAGCCAGCCCAGATCGGCGAAGAGACGGAGGTGCCGCCGAATCCGGGCCAGTCATTCGGAGGAAGGGTGCAGGGGGCGGAGTAGCCATCCGCCGGGTAGTTCACCGGAGACGTGGCCGGATTCGAAAGGCAGATCGGGTAGAAATGGTTCCAAACCCCGTTGGCAGCCATGAGCGACACATCGGGGATGTCACGCACGCCATCGCTGGGGTTGCCGTAAACGTTCTGCCAGGAGGGTTTGGCGTATCCGGCGCACGTACCGCCTGAGGCTGGCGCACCCGAAGTGGTGGGAGCGCCGGTGGCACAGTTGCTGGGGCCGCCGCTGCCGGAACCAGTGCTCAGCAGGACGCTGGTGGTGCTGAGTGGGTAGGTATTGCACGTACCGATCCCACTCGGCCCGTAGCCGTTGGAGAGCGTGGCCAGGTAATAGGTAGCCAGGAAGTTGATGGTCAGAGGATCGGCACAGGAATCGTTCCAGGGGATCTCTGGAATGTACGACCGCGCCGAGCCATAGGCGGAGGTATTGCCCGCGTTCCAGTAGGTGGTTTCGGTGCCATGAACGGAATCACCGAAATCGGTCCCGCCCACCGAGATGTTGTACGGCGTGGAGGTGAAACCGCTGACGGTGATGCCGCGGGTGGAATCGGCGCCGTTGGCGTTCGAGCTCGCCGCGCCCTCGTCACCCGAGGAAACGAAGATGGACACGCCCTCCATCACGCCCTGCTGGTAGGTATTGTTGAAGGCCGCGTTCATGGACGCGCCGTTCTGGGATTCGGATTCACCGTAGCTGATGCTGACGATGGCCGGGGGATTGGGCTGGTTGAGCACGTTTTGCAAAGCGATCAAGCCGCCAAAGGTCGTGCCTCGATCGTCGCAAACCGCCACGTTGATTGCCGCATTCGGCGCTGCAGCGCTGGCCCACTCCATGTCGATGGCCACTTCGTCGTCGGTGGTGTCGTTGAGATCGCCGGGGTCCACGCAATTGTTGGTGCCCGAAGGCGGCGCGGGGTGGGTCTGGACCAGCGAACCGTAAGGGTACGGCCGGGTGAGTCCGGCAACCTTGCGGAACATGATCCAGTCGTTCGAACTGTACATGTCTTCGTCTTCAATAATTACGATGGTCTGCCCTTTGCCCGTCCAGCCCTTCGCAAACGCCGGGTTCAGGTTGTAGATGGTGGCCAGGTCGGCGGGCATGACCGCTTCGCAATTCGTGGTTGAATCCCGCAGGCCAGTCAGGAAGCCGCAATTGGGCCCGAAGGTGAACTGGGTCGAGCCCTTGGCGGGCTTGGCCATGCGGAACATCTTCTGGGGCTTGAAATCATGCAGGGAGGTGACACCGCGGACGGCTCCCGCCAATGCCGCGGGGATCTGCGGGTCGGTCATGTTGGCGATGTGGTGCTGGCCATTCACATCCAGATTGTGAATTTCGGTGCCGAAGGCCTCCCGGACTTTGCCGGCCGTGCCGGAAAAGTCGATAAACATGCCGCTGGGATAGACCACATTCACAGTGAAGCCATGTGATTCCAGCCAGGTGCGCAGGGTGTTCAAATCTTCCTGGGCGAGCCCGAACTGCTGGCCGACCTGCTGCGGCGTCAACCACTTGTGATAAAGCGGCGACTTGCGGTCATGCAGTCCGGCTATGGTCTGCTCTGCGGACAGTTCCTGCTCCGGCGAACGCTGCAGGACGAGCATCAAGTGCTCGAGCACCAGCCCGTCATCCACCCGCCCACGGTCATTCTCCCGGGTCGCTTCCGCGCGTGTATTCCCCCACAACCGGACTCGAGTCCCGTTATCAATCCGTTCGTTGATCAGCGTACGAACCGGAGCTTGCTGCTTGACTCCGGCTTCCCGCCCAGCCGCGGATTGCGGCTGTGCGAAGAGCGCTCCTCCCCCGAAGACCATCCCAACCACCGCGGTGGCTAGGGCGAGATAGCCGACACGTTTAGACATGCGTATCCCTCCTCCCGACCCTCAGAATTCACAACTTCCTGCTGTGTGAGGCCGCAACTTTAACTTAAGGCGATCAACCTGGGTTCGCGTCTCCGCAGCCCCCCGAGGCGTCGGAAACGGGATCTGACCTGACCAGACCTGTAGAAACCCTGGGAAATCCGGCGCACTTTTAGTACCAAAGTACTAGCGTTGTCCAGCAAAGACTTGTGCACCGATATTAGGGGCCGAGATGCAAGGAGTTGCATCTTTGGGCGACGACCTGGCTGCTTTTCAATCGAATCACGCAGAACGGGCGCGAGATTGTTATGGCCTTCCGGCCCGAGTACTACGAGTTTGCTCGATGGATTCCGGGACTCGCCCGTTCTTTTCATCTCGGGTGTGAAACGAGCAGGTTGAACTCTCGCGCGAATGAAAAAAGAGGGGATCTGCGGCGATGAGCGAACTGGCCTAACCTTTGAACCGGCGGGCCGACAGTTCGGGGGAGTGACGAAGGGTCGGGACTGAGGAAGGCGCTTCTACTCACCGCCCGCGCCGGGATTGAGTCGCAGATCGCCCAGCTGTTTTAGGACGTCGTGCTCTTGCGGAGAGAGGCCCTGATAGAAATTCGGATCGTTCAGCTTCTGGTTGCGCTCGGCGTCGCTCAAACCGTTCAGGCTGCTGAGCCTCTGTTTCACTTCCTGCCGCCGATCGGGAGAAAGTTGTCGCCACTGCGGCAGGAGTTGTGTTCGCACGGCTTGGCGTTGCTCCGGGCTGAGCCGCGCCAGGGATTCGGCATTGCGTTCCATGCGCTGGCGCTGCTCTGGGGTGAGCTGATTCCACTGCTGGAGGCGATCCCGAAGCTGCGCCTTCTGCTGGGGCGAGAGGTTCTGAAACTTCTGATTGTTTTGCAGGAAGCGCTCGCGCTCTTCCGGCGGCATCTGCTGGAGGCGCTGCATCCAATCCGCGGGCATGGCTTCCTGTTGCTGCCCAGTTGCGCCGGCGGCCCCAGCGCGTGGAGTTCCCGCGCGCGCGTTGGTGCCGGACGCTCCGCCCATCTGCGTGGTGGAAACGGGCGGTGGCGCGGCAGCGGGAGCGGCCGGAGCGGGACGCGCGGTGCCCGCGCGGGCATTGGGACCGGAGGTGCCGCCGGGCTGAGGGCTCGTCGTGGCGGCACCGCCGGAAACATGCTGTGCGGCCTGCGCGCGCCGCTGCTGCCTGGCCTGGCGCCGCGCCCGGCGCTCCGCGCGCGCCTGCGCTGGGGGTTTGGCCCCGGCCTGTGCCAGCCCGCGCCAGGGAGCGGCCGCGGCCGGGCGAGCGCCGGCGAGGCACACGGCGGCAGTCAGCAGGAAAGCCGTGGCGATTTCGGCCAGCAGCTTCATGCGCCGACTCCAGGCCGCGCAAGCGTACGGCGATGGTCTGCCGGGTCAGTTCCCATGCAATTCATTCGGTGCGTCCAAATCCTTCAGCACGTCGTAATTTTCCAGCACCTGCATGTTCTTGATCATCTTGAATTCTTCCTGCTCATTCACGGCCACAGCAGCAGGAGTTTGGGAAGGCCGCGGGGGCGCGGTGGCTACCCAGAGACCAAGAGCGACCAGGGCCATGGTGGCCAGCGCCAGGCGCGGCTGTGGAAGCCATGCGGCCAGTCGGCGCCAGCCGGCCGGCGCCGGTTCGGCGGCCAGGCGCTGGCGCATGCGGGCGTCAAACCAGGGCGAGGGGTCCACTGCCGGCAGTTCTCCGAGCAAATCCCAGACGCCACGGTATTCCTCGAGGCGCTGGCGGCAGCCCGCGCACGCGGCCAGATGGTCCTGGACCTCGCGGCGCTCGCGCGGGGTGGCGCGGCCGTCCAGATAGGCAATCCACTGTGCTTCCATTCGTTGACAGTTCATGGCTTTCCACCTTCGGCGGTTCCTCCGGGGCCGGTCGGGGCGACCAGGGGAGCCAGTTCGACTCGCAGGGCTTCGTAGGCCCGGAATAAAAGCGACTTGAGCGCGCTCACCGAACATCCCAGGATGCGTGCGATCTGGTCATAATCCATTTCCTGATACTTGTGGAGCAGAACGGCGGCCCGCTGTTTTTCCGGCAACGCAAAAATGGCCCGGCGAATCGCGGCCACGCGCTCGCTTTCCACTAGTCGCTCTTCGACGCGCGGCGCGCCGTCGGGAACGTCCAGCGGCATCTGCGACCCGTCTTCGGACTCCGCAGGGGCATCCAGAGAGAGTTCCGCGCGCTGCTGGCGCGTGTCGCGCAGGGAGTTCAACGCCAGGTTGGTGGCGATGCGGAACATCCAGGTGGTGAACTTTGCGCTGGGCACATATTCGCGCCGCGCACGATAGACGCGCAAGAACACTTCCTGCGCCAGGTCTTCCGCCAGCGCCTGATCCCGCAGCATGCGGTTCAGGAAATGGCACAGGGGAGTCCGATAGCGCTGGAGGAGAAGCTCGAAGGAGGCCTCATCTCCCTGCTTCACACCCAGCATCAACTGGACGTCAGACCTGACCATGACCTCCACAGTATAGAAAACACCGCAGGGGGCAGAAAGTTGCGGGTATCGCAGGGGTTAGCAACAAAGGGAGGAGAAGCCGCAAGCGCGCGGCAAGCACCGCCCCCTACGAAGCCCGGAAGAGGAAATGGACGCCGGCGAGAATGGCCGCGCCCAGGAAAACAGTGGCCGCCACGCTCAGTCGGCGCTCCTGGTTCACTTCAGGTACCAGGTCAGAGGCGGCCACGTAAAGGGTCAGCCCGCCGGAAAGCGGCAGGACCACCCCGCCTTGTTTGGCCAACAGCCCGGTGAGCAGCGAACCCACCAGCGTGGCCGCCCCCAGCGCGCAAGAGGCCAGGAATGCGCCTTGGCGGCTGCGTCCCCGGGCCAGCATCAGCGAGGCCACTGTAAAGCCCTCCGGAAGTTTGTGGAGCATCACCGCCGCCAGCAGGACCCCGCCCAGATAGAGCGACACCACGAAGCCTGCACCGAGCACGATTCCATCGAACAGCGCGTGCACCAGAAGGCCGGCCAGGGCCACTTCTGCGGTGAAGCCGCTGCGCACCTCTTCCACGTGGGTTTCTTCGCCGAAGTGCACGTGCTGCGAGACGGTATGCACGAAGAGATGAACGATGAGGTAGCCGGCCAAGACCAGCAGGAAGGCGCGCGGGCCGGAGAGAGCGTAGGCTTCCGGAATCACCTCCAGAAACACGGCGGCCAGCAAAAAGCCCGCCCCCAGCGCGAGCAGGTAGCGCAGGACCAGCCGGGACCATTCCCGGCGGGTGACCAGCCAGCCGCCGGCCATGGTGGCGAGAGCAGCGAGCACGCCGCCAAATAGCGAGAGCAGAACAGCGTTCGAGGATGGATCAGGGGAGGCCATCAATCTGCTCTCGCTGTGGGACAGGCATTCTTGCCTGTCCGCCAAGCTCTCCTTCCCATGACAGACAGGAATGTCTGTCCTACCCACTATGCCGGAACAGAATCACGTCGCCATCCTGCACCACGTACTCTTTGCCTTCCAGCCGCACCTGGCCGCGCTCGCGCGCGGCGGCCACGCTTCCCGCAGCCGTCAGGTGATCGAAGGAAACCACCTCGGCCTTGATGAAGCCGCGCGCGATATCGGAGTGGATGGCGCCGGCCGCTTCGAGCGCGGTCGCGCCGCGGCGAATCATCCAGGCGCGCACCTCCGGCTCTCCCGCGGTGAGAAAGGACATGAGCCCGAGCAGTTCGTAGGTGGCCTGGATCAGCCGGTCGCGCCCGGAGATGGTGAGTCCATAACTGGACATGAGCTCAGCGGCTTCGGCGTCATCCAGTTCCGCAAGTTCGGCTTCGATCCGCCCGCAAAACGGCACCACGGCCACCTGCGGCTTGGAGGCGATGGAGGCCAGGCCGAGGCGCTCGACGGCGGTTGAGATGTTGGGCGCTTCGGCGTCGTCCAGATTGACGGCGCAAAGCATGGGCTTCTGCGAGAGAAACATGTAGCCGGTGATGAGCTTGGCTTCTTCGGGAGCGAGTTCGAGCGAGCGCAACGGTTGTTCGGCTTCCAGCGCGGCCTTGGCGCGCAGCAGCACGGCCTGCTCGCGTTCGAGCTGCGGCTCGCGTTTCTTCTTGAGGTCTTTCTCGAGGCGCTCCAGGCGGCGGGAAAGCTGCTCGAGGTCGTGCAGCATCAGCTCGATTTCGATATTTTCAAAATCGCGCCGGGCATCGAGGGAGCCGGCCGGGTGCGGATTCGCGGGATCCTGGAACAAGCGCACCACCTGCACCAGCGCATCCACCTGGCGCATTTCCACCAGCAGCGCGGAGTCGCGCGCCTTGTCGCGGGCCAGCCCGGCCACGTCCACGTATTCAATCGCGGTATGGGTGATTTTCTTCGGCTTGTAGATGGCCGCGAGCGGCGCCAGCCGGGCATCCGGCACGCGGGCCACGCCCACGTGTGTGGGGGCATGCGCCGATTTCGCGTCCACGTGGGCGCGCGTCAGTATTTTGAACAGGCTGGTTTTGCCCACGCCGGGCAGTCCGATGATTCCAGTGCGCATAAGAGGTTGGGGAGTTTAGCACGGGCTTGGCGGGGAGCCTGGCGCGACGGGCTCCAGGCGACAGGGGTTCAACTCCGTATCGAGTCAGTGAGGGTGTTCGTTGACTTGCCCCCGGCGCAAAACTAACATGTGCGGCGCGTGCCCGACACCGACCCGCTCATCGGCCAATCCATTTCGCACTACCGCATCCTGGAAAAACTGGGCGGCGGAGGTATGGGTGTGGTGTACAAGGCTGAGGACACGCGCCTCGGCCGTTTCGTGGCCCTGAAATTCCTTCCCGACGACATGGCCCGGGACGAGCAGGCTTTGGAGCGCTTCCGCCGGGAGGCGCGCGCCGCCTCGGCGCTCAATCACCCGAACATCTGCATGATCCACGACATCGGCGAGGAGCACGGCCGTGCCTTCATCGCCATGGAGTATCTGGACGGGCGGACGCTGAAGCACGTGATCACCGGCCGGCCGCTGGAAACGGAACGGTTGCTGGAAATCGCCATCGAAGTGGCGGACGCGCTGGACGCGGCGCATGCCAAGGGCATCGTGCACCGCGACATCAAGCCGGCGAACATTTTTGTCACCGAGCGCGGTCACGCCAAGATTCTGGACTTTGGTCTGGCCAAAGTGCGGCAGGCGAGCGCCGCGGGCGAAGACGCCACGCTGGGGACCAATGCGGCCGCGGCGGCCAAGGAAGCGCATCTGACCAGCCCAGGCGCGGCGGTGGGCACAGTGGCGTATATGTCTCCGGAACAGGCCCGCGGCCGGGACCTGGACGCGCGGTCCGATCTCTTCTCCTTCGGCGTGGTGCTCTACGAAATGGCCACCGGAACACTGCCCTTCCGCGGGGATTCCTCTGCAGTCATCTTCGAGGCCATTCTCAACCGCACTCCGGTATCGCCGGTGCGCCTGAACCCCGATCTGCCCGCAAAGCTGGAAGACATCATCAACCGCGCGCTGGAGAAGGATCGCAACCTGCGCTTTCAGCATGCGGCAGACATGCGCGCGGAATTACAGCGCCTGCGGCGCGACGCGGATTCCGGCCGGTCCGGAAGCGGGGCCGCGGCCACCTTGAGCGGCCAGGAGGCGCCCGCGAGCGGCGCGGCGCGCGCCGCGGATTCGCACCCATCGGGCAGTTCGGTGCTCGTCGAGGCGGCGCAGCGGAACAAAGGCGTGCTGGCCGCGGCTGCGGTGCTCATCCTGCTGCTGGTGGCGGGCGCGGGGTACGGCGTCTATTCCCTGGTGCGCGGAAAATCCGCTGTGGTGCCGTTCCAGAATTTTACGATGTCGCAGGTGACGGACAACGGCAAATCCATCGCAGCAGGAATCTCGCCAGACGGGAAATACCTGCTCATGGTAGTGGCCGAAAGCGGCCAGGAAAGCCTGTGGCTGCGGCACATTCCGACCAACAGCGACACGCAGGTGATCCCGCCGGCGCCGGTCGATTATTACGATCCTGCATTTTCGCCGGACGGAAATTACATCTATTTTCGCAAGTCGGAACGCTCGGCTCGCGACTTTAAAATCCTGTTCCGCGCCCCGGTGCTGGGAGGCACGCCGCGCGTCGTGGTTCGCGACATCGATACCCCGATGGCCTTTTCTCCCGGCGGCCAGCGCATTGCCTTTGTTCGCGCCAATAATCCACAGCTCGGCAGATTCCAGTTGTTAACGGCCGGAGCGGATGGCTCCGGGGAGGCCAAGCTGCTCGAAGGGCCTTTTGCCGAGATGATTCGTCACCTGTCGTGGGCGCCGGATGGAAAGCAGATCAGCGGGGTGGTTTACAGCTCCGGGGACGTTCTATCCACTCTCGTGTCTGTGGATACGGCCTCCGGCCAAAAGCGCATCCTGGCCCCGGTCGCGGACAAACAGGTGCTGGACTCCGTATGGTCGGGGGATGGCCGGGGACTCTTTGTGGTTTTCAACGACAAGAATTCGAACTTTCAACGCAATCAAATCGGGTTTCTCACCGTCTCCGACGGAAAATTCCAGAGTCTGACGAAGGACACCAACTCCTACCGGGGAGTGTCCGTCTCTACCGATGGCCGCACGCTGGCCACGGCGCAGCGCAGAAACACCCGGCACTTTTATATCGTTCCTGCCTCTGGGGTCGCGGGCAACCTGTCCAATCCGGTCCTGGACCAGGCCAAGGACCTGGTGGAACCGAATTGGGCGGGCAATGATCAGGTTTACGTGGCTGGGCCCGGAAAGATCCTGCGAGTCTCGTTGGATGGGAAGCAATCCACCACACTGGTCAACGAGCCCGAAACACTGATCGAGTTTCCAGCGCCCTGCGGCAAGGCCGCCTCCGGGGGTCCGCGAGCCATTGTCTTTTCCTGGGCCGGACACGAGGCAGGCAACGACTACAGTATCTGGCGTGTGGATCCGGATGGCGCAAATCCGAAGCGGCTTACGAAAGAGGCCAACGACGGCTTTCCCATTTGCTCACCCGACGGAAAATGGGTTTATTACTTCGACCGCGACGCCCAGGCCATCAAACGAGTGCCCCTGGAAGGAGGAACGCCGGAGGTGGTGCCGGGGAGCGAGGTGCGCGGAGGATTTCCCACCTGGCGCCCGTCGATCTCTCCGGACGGCAAGCAGATGGCCATCCAGATGGCCATCTCCCCATTGGGCGCATCCGCTTCTTCCAGCGAGCACGCGATTGTCCTGGTGAATCTCCAGCCTGCCGCGGGCGAGCCGCTTCAGCGCATGGTTCACATCGACCCGCGCACCGCCGGCGGGGCCGAGTTCACGCCCGATGGCAAGGGCGTGGTTTACATCGTGAACGAAAACGGCGTGAACAATCTCTGGCTCCAGTCGCTCGACGCTTCGCAGGGCGCGGGCCGGCCGATCACCAGGTTTACTTCCACCGATGCAATTCTCAGTTTCCCATTCTCGCCCGACGGCAAGTCCATGCTGCTGGTGATGGGCCATAGCGAATCTGACGTGGTGCTGCTGCACGACTCCGGAGCCGGCTCACCCTAGCCAAACCTGTCAGGCCGATTGCCCGTACCGAATCGCCCAGCGTAAAATACCGGATCTTGACCGATTCGGATTCCATGATCGGCCGCACGTTTTCCCACTGCCGGATTCTTGAAAAGATCGGCGGCGGGGGAATGGGTGTTGTTTATAAGGCCGAGGACCTCAACCTGGGCCGCCTGGTGGCCCTCAAATTTCTTCCTGACGACGTGGCCCAGGACCCTCAGGCCCTGGAGCGGTTTCGCCGGGAGGCGCGCGCCGCATCTGCCCTGAACCACCCCGGAATTTGCACCATTCACGAAATCGGCGAGGAAGATGGCCGCCCTTACATCGTGATGGAGCTGCTCGACGGGCTGACGCTGAAGGAGCGGATCGGAATCGGCCCGCTGGATCTGGAGACGCTTCTGACCCTGGCCATCGAGATTGGCGATGCCCTGGATGCCGCCCACGCCCAAGGCGTCGTTCACCGCGACATCAAGCCGGCGAACATCATGATCACCAAGCGCGGCCACGCCAAAATTCTGGACTTCGGACTGGCCAAGATTACGCCGGCAGAACAGGGAGCGGGGAGCAGGGGCGCGACGGAGACGGGACTCCACACCAGGCAATTGACCAGCATCGGGGGCGCACTGGGCACGGTGGCGTATATGTCTCCCGAACAGGCGCGGGGGAAGCCGCTCGACGCGCGCACCGACCTGTTCTCGTTTGGCGTGGTGCTCTACGAGATGGCCACCGGGCGCCTGCCCTTTCGCGGCGATACCACCGCCACCATCTTTGAATCCATCCTGCATCACTCTCCGGTGGCTGCGGTGCGGCTCAACCCGGAACTGCCGGCCACGCTCGAAGAAATCATCAGCAAGTGCCTGGAGAAAGATCGCAAGCTGCGGTACCAGCACGCCTCGGAAATCTGCTCGGACTTGAAGCGGCTGAAGCGCGATACGGAGTCAAAGGGGGCGGCCTTCGCGGCAGTTTCCGCGGAGAGCGCCACGGCGGTCTCCGCCATTGCAGCAGTGCCGCCGGGCCGGCCCGCGTCATCCAGCGCACGGGAGGAAGCCCCAGCGGCAACCGTGCGGGACGAACCGGCGAGGGGAGTGGGATCGCGCCCCAGGACTTTGCTGGTGGGCGCCGCGGTCGTGGTGGCGCTGGCGGCGGCCGGGAGCTTCTATCTGCGATCGCGCAAGCCGGTGAAGCTGACGGACAAGGACACCGTCGTGCTGGCGGACTTCTCCAACTCCACCGGTGACGCGGTGTTCGACGACTCGCTCAAACAGGCGCTGGCCACGGACCTGCAACAATCGCCCTTCCTGAGCCTGCTTTCCGAGCGCAAAGTCCGGGAGACTCTGAAGCGCATGGGACATTCGCCGGAAGAGGCGCTGACGGCGGGGATCGCACAGGAAGTCTGCCTGCGCGCGGGAGGCAAAGCCACGCTGGCCGGATCCATCGCCACCCTGGGCAGCGAGTATGTGATCAACTTGAGCGCGGTGGATTGCCAGACCGGAAACTTCATGGCCCGGGAACAGGCCCAGGCGGGGAAAAAAGAAGAGGTGCTGGAGGCTCTGGACCGCGCGGCCACCAGCCTGCGGGAGAAAGTAGGCGAATCGCTGAGCACGATTCAGAAATACGACACGTCCATCGCCCAGGTCACCACGCCTTCGCTGGTGGCCCTGAAGTCGTATTCGCTCGGGCTGAAGACCTTGACGGAAAAGGGTGATGCGGCGGCGATTCCGCTCTTCCAGCGCGCCATCGAAATCGATCCCAACTTCGCCCTGGCCTATGCCAGCCTGGGGGTAGCCTACGGAAATCTGCGGGAATCCGAACTGGCCAAGGAGAACTACCAGAAGGCGTATGACCTGCGCGGCCGCGTGGATGTGAGAGAGCAGTACGCCATCTCCGCGTACTACTACAATGACGTGACCGGGGAGATCGACAAGGCCAACCAGACCTACGAGCTGTACGAGCAGGCCTTTCCGCGGAACTGGGTGCCGCACAACAACCGGGGAGAAAATTTTGCGTCCCTCGGGCAATGGGATATCGCGCTTGCTGAAATTCAGGAAGCCAACCGGCTCAATGCAGACAGCGGCATACCCTATGGGAATCTGGTTGCCTATTATTGCCGCTTGAATCGCCTGGGAGATGCCAAGGCCGCGTACCAGGCGGCGGTGGCGCGTAACCTGGATTATCCCGATCTGCACTACTTCCGCTATGGCGTGGCTTTTCTAGAGGGCGATGCAGCAGAAATGCAGCGGCAGACGGAGTGGGCCTCGGGAAAACTGGGTCAGGAAGATGTGCTGTTTTCCTACCAGTCCGATACCGAGGCGTATTCCGGACATCTGGGAAAGGCGCGGGAGCTCTCTCTGCGGGCCGTGGACTCCGCCCGGCGGGCCGGCGAGAACGAGACGGCCGCCAAGCGGGAGTTGAACGAGGCGCTCCGGGAAGCGGAGTTTGGCAATGCGGCCCAGGCGCGCGGAGAAACGGCTGCCGCGCTCGCCCTCTCCTCTACACGCAGCGCGCGCGTGCTGGCCGCCCTGGCGCTGGCACGGGCCGGCGAATTGGCGCGCGCGCAGAGCCTGGCCGACGAATTGCAACGGCAGAATCCGCTCAATACCAAGATGAACGGCTACTGGCTCCCCACCATCCGCGCGGCCATTGAAATCGGCCGCAAGAATCCCGCGAAGGCGGTGGAAATTCTGCAGGTCGCCGCTCCTTACGAATTGGGGGTTCCCGGCCCGCAGCCGGAAATCGGCGTCATGATCTACCCGGCTTATCTGCGGGGCCAGGCCTATCTGATGCTGCACCAGGGCGGGGCCGCCGCGGCCGAGTTTCAAAAATTCCAGAACCACCGGACGATGGTGATCAATTGCCCGCTGGGCGCGCTGGCCCATCTGGGCCTGGCCCGCGCCTACGCGATGCAGGGTGACACGGCAAAGGCTCGCGCCGCCTATCACGACTTCCTCACCTTGTGGAAGGATGCCGACCCCGAGATCCCTGTCCTTCGCCAGGCGAAAACGGAATCCTTGCATCTTTCGTAATCCAACTTCCCGGCACTCACGCGGCGAGTTCAGGCTCCTTGGCACGGCCAGGCGGCCGGATTTTTCGGTAGGCAGGGGCGAGGCGCGGGGCTTAGCATTGGGCGTGTCCGAATCGCTTCCCCTTCCCGGCCAGGTCATTTCGCACTATCGGGTGCTGGAGAAACTCGGTGGCGGCGGGATGGGTGTGGTTTACAAGGCAGAGGATATCAACCTCCACCGCTTCGTGGCTCTCAAATTCCTGCCGGAAGAACTGGCCAATGACCCGCAAACCCTCGCGCGCTTCCGGTGGGAAGCTCAGGCCGCCTCAGCCTTGAACCATCCGGGAATCTGCACCATCTACGAAATCGCGGAAGAGAACGGCCGGACCTACATCGTCATGGAATTTCTGGAGGGGGTATCGCTGGACGAGCGGATCGCTTATGGTCCGATGGATTTGAGCAGCCTGTTGGATTTGGCCATTGAGATCGGCGATGCCCTGGACGCTGCCCACGAAAAAAGCATCGTGCACCGCGACATCAAGCCGGCGAACATTTTTGTCACCCTGCGGGGCCGCCCCAAGATTCTGGACTTCGGTCTGGCAAAAGCGGCTCCAGCAGGCGGGCCACGGGCGGTACTCGCGGGAATCACGGCGGACGCGCGCGCCGGAGGCGCCGATTTCCGGACCGGGTCGGGAGTGCAACTGGGCACGGTGGCCTACATGTCGCCCGAGCAGGCGCGGGGGACGCCGCTGGACGTGCGCACGGACCTGTTCTCGTTCGGTGTGGTGCTCTACGAGATGGCCACGGGCCACCTGCCTTTTCGGGGAGACACGCCGGCCACCATGCTGGATTCCATTTTGCACCACACCCCGGTCGCACCGGTGCGGTTGAATCCCGATGTTTCCGAGAAGCTGGAACGCATCATCGGCAAATGCCTGGAGAAGGACCGCAACCTGCGTTACCAGCACGCCGCGGGAATCTGCTCCGATTTGAGGCGCCTGAAGCGCGATACGGAATCCAAAGAGTCTTTTATTACACCGCAGGAAGAGGACGAGCAGGCGGAGAAGCCGGCCGGTGCCGCGGAGTCTCCGGGAAAGCCTCTACCACCTGGCGGCAAAGAGGAAGCGGCCCCATCCACGGCGCATGCGGAACGGACCGGGGAAGCTGGATCGCGCCGTTGGGCTTTGCCCCTGGGAGCCGCGCTGGTGGTGCTGGCGCTGGGAGCTGGCGGAGTGCTCTATTGGCGTGCGCGCAATCCCGTGAAGCTCACGGACAAAGACACCATCGTGGTGGCGGATTTCACGAACACCACCGGCGACGTGGTGTTCGACGGCACCCTGCGCCAGGGCCTCACCGTGCAGCTCGAGCAATCCCCCTTTCTGGCGCTCCTCTCCGAGCAACGGATTCAACAAACGCTGCGATTGATGGGCCAGGCGCCGGACGCGCGGCTTACCCCGCAGGTGGCCCTGGAACTTTGTCAGCGGACCGGGAGCGCCGCGGTGCTGGACAGTTCGATCGCGGAGATCGGCACGCAATACAGCCTGGTTCTGAAGGCCCTGAACTGCGCCAGCGGCGAAACGCTGGCCAGCGCGGAGATCCAGGCAAGTGACAAGAGCCACGTGCTGGACGCCCTCGGCAAAGCAGCTTTGGAAGTGCGCAATAAATTGGGCGAATCGCTGAGCACGGTTCAAAAATTTGATACGCCCCTGGAACAGGCCACCACGCCCTCCCTGGAAGCGCTTCAGGCCTACAGCCTGGGCCGGAAGATCCACGTGGGAAAAGGCGATAGCGCCGGCGCGGTGCCTCTCTACCAGCGGGCCATCGCCCTGGACCCGAATTTTGCCATGGCCTACACGGCACTGGGCACCTGCGACTACAATCTGGGAGAAACCAGCCTGGCCGCGGAAAACCTGAAAAAGGCTTACGAGCTGCGGGAACATGTGAGCGAGCTGGAAAAACTCGGGATCGAGGCCCGTTATGAGCACTTTGCGACCCGCAATCTGGAAAAAGCGCGCCAAGCCTATGAGCTTTGGGCGCAGACCTACCCGCGGAGCTGGGCGCCGCGAAACAATCTGGGCACCATCTCCGACAGCCTGGGACAATTTGACAGAGCCATCGAGGAATATCACGAAGCGCTGCGCATTGAGCCCGCTAGCGCCCTGACCTATGCCAACCTGGTGGGATCGAACCTGTACCTGAACCGGGTGAAAGAAGCCCGGGCGACGGCCGACCAGGCCCAGGCCAACAATTTCGACTCGCCGACTCTGAGGTTCTACCTCTACCGGCTGGCCTTCGTACAGAATGATGCCGCGGGGATGGCAGCACAGGTGGCGTGGTCCGCGGGCAAGCCGGGAGCGGAACACGTGCTGCTCCTCTTTGAGGCGGACACCGCTGCGTATCAGGGGCGGCTGGCGAAGGCCCGGGAACTCTCCCGGCGCGCGGCAGACTCCGCCAGGCGCGCCGATCAAAAGGAAAGGGCGGCAGGTCATGAGGCCGACGCGGCCCTGCGCGAAGGCCTGTTCGGCAATGCGGCGGAGGCGCGGCAACTCGCCGCGTCGGCGCTGGCGCTTTCCACGGGCCGCGATGTGCAATATGGGGCGGCGCTGGCTCTGGCCTTCGCCGGCGACGCTGGCCGAGCGGAGGCGCTCGCGGCGGACCTGAGCAAACGCTTTTCCGAGGATACGATTGTGCAGTCCATCTTTCTGCCGGTGATTCACGCACAGGTGGCACTGATCCACGGCGAGCCCGGGCGGGCCATCGAACTGCTCCGCGCCGCCGCGGCTTACGAACTGGGGTCACCGGGAAACATCGCCGCCTTCACACCCTCTCTCTATCCGGCTTACGTGCGCGGAGAAGCGCATCGCGCCGCGCGGCGGGGGGCCGAAGCCGCAGCGGAATTCCAGAAAATCCTCGACCACCGGGGAATTGTAATGAACGAACCCATCGGCGCGCTGGCGCATTTGGGACTCGGCCGCGCATACGCGCTGCAAGGGGACACTGCCAAGGCCCGCACGGCCTATCAGGATTTCCTCACCCTCTGGAAAGACGCCGACGCGGAAATTCCCATTCTCCGCGCCGCGAAATCCGAATACGCCAGGCTGCAATAGCCCTCGCCCGCCGGGCACATTTCAGCAGGCAGCCGGGACCACGTTCTCCCCTCGAAGCCTCGCTCGACTTTCCCGTTTGCTTCCATCGCCGCCCGCGCTACCATCCGCGTCCATGTGGAGCATGAAAAACATCCTGCTGCTGGCGCTGGTCGTGGTGACGGTGTGGTTCATCGTGGTGTGGCGGCTGCTGGCCAGGGAAGCGCAGGCCGAGGGCCGGCAGGACCCCGCGAAGCGCGAGCCGGTGTATCACTCGGTAGTCGGCTTCGTGATGTGTTTCCTGGACACGCTGGGCATCGGGAATTTCGCCACCACCACCTCGGCATTCAAATTCCGCGGCACGGTGCCGGACGAACGCATTCCCGGCACGCTGAACGTGGGCTACGCCATCCCCACCATTGCCGAAGCGCTGATTTACATCTCCATCGTGGAGGTGGACATCTGGACGCTGGTGCTGCTGATTGTGGCCTCGGTGGCCGGAGCCTGGCTGGGCGCGGGTGTGGTGTCGCGCTGGCCGCGGCGCAATGTGCAGATCGGCATGGGCCTGGCGCTTCTGGCCGCGGCCGCTCTCATGCTGATGGGACAGTTCAAGCTGGTCCCAGCGGGAGGCGCGGCACTGGAACTGCGCGGGGCGCTGCTGGTTGGCGGACTGGTGGGCAATTTCGCGCTGGGCGCGCTGATGACGCTGGGCATCGGCCTGTACGCGCCGTGCCTGATTCTGGTGAGCCTGCTGGGCATGAACCCCAAGGCGGCGTTCCCGATCATGATGGGTTCGTGCGCGTTCCTGATGCCCATCGGCGGCGTGCGCTTTATCCGCGAGGGCAGCTACAGCGTGTCGGCGGCGTTTGTAATGACGCTGGCGGGAATCCCCGGCGTGCTGATTGCGGCCTACATCGTGCGGTCGCTGCCGCTCACCTACGTGCGCTGGCTGGTGGTAGTGGTCGTGGTGTATGCCGCGACGATGATGCTGCGCTCCGCGATGCAAGAGTCCCGCAAATAATCCGCGACAACTGATTGATTCGTTGTAGGGGCGCTGCTTGCTGCGCCCCTCGCACGGCCACCCAGCAACGAAGGGCGCGGCAAGCAGCGCCACTGCGACAACTCCCACTAAGACGCGCGCGTACGGGCGGCGGCGTGGCGCTCGGCCAGCAGGCGAGCGCAGGCATACACCGTGCGCGTGTGCGGCATGGGAAGATTCAATCGCTCGCCTAATTCCACCACCGCGCCGACCACTGCCTCCAATTCCAGCGGGCGGCCGGCTTCGAGGTCCTGAAGCATCGAGGTCTTGTGCTCGCCTACTTTTTCCGCACCGGCCATGCGCTGCTCGATGCTGATGGGCAGCTCCTGACCCAGGGCGCGAGCCACGGCCTCAGCCTCCGCCATGATGCTGCGCGCCAGGGCGTTTCCCTGCGGGTCGCGCACGATCTGCGCCAGCGTTGCTCCGGTCAGCGCGCTGACCGGATTGAAAGCCAGGTTGCCCAGCAGCTTCACCCAGATTTCGTTTCGGATCTGCGCGGTCAATCGGCAACGCAGGCCGGCGGCATTGAGCGCCGCAGCGATCTGCCGGGCGCGCTCGGAGCGCGTGCCATCCGGCTCGCCCAGGGAGACGCGGTTGCCTTCGGTGTGCAGGACCACGCCCGGTTCGGCGATTTCTGTGGCGAAATAAATCAGCGAGCCCAGCACGCGGCGCGGCTCGATCGCGGCAGCCACCACGCCGCCCGGGTCCACGCGCTCCAGCCGTGTGCCCTCGAGCGGGCCGCCGGATCCCTGGAAATACCACCACGGCACCCCATTTTGCGTGCTGACCACGACCGTCTCGGGACCGAGCACGGCAGCGAGTTGCGGCGCGAGTTGCGTCAGGCCGTGGGCCTTCACCCCCAGAATCACCACGTCCGCGGGTCCAGCCTCGGCGAGACCCGCCACCACCCGGGGCCGGGCCTGAAAGTCGCCCTCGGCGCTGCGCACGCGCACGCCGTGCTCCTGCATGGCGCGCAGATGGGCGCCGCGGGCGAAGAGCGTCACCTCCTGCCCGGCGCGCGCCAGACACGCGCCCAGATAGGCGCCGATGGCGCCGGCGCCGGCAATCAGGAATTTCATGGGTTCACTTTACCGTCCAGGAGCGCCGCGGCCACAGTGTTGCGGCGGATTTTTCCGGTGGCGGTCTGGGGGATGCTCTCGACCACGTGAATTTTCTTCGGGCATTTGAAGGTGGCCAGGCGCTCCTGGCAATACTTGAGCAGCACGGATTCGGCGCGCTGTCCGAGGTTGGAAACGGGTTCTTTCAGCACCACGGCCGCGGCCACCTCTTCTCCCAGTGTGGCGTGCGGAAACCCATAAGTCACCGCCTCCGCCACCAGGGGGCAGGCCAGCAGCACGCGGTCAATTTCCCGGGGCGAAATCTTTTCTCCGGCGCGATTGATTTGTTCCTTCAGGCGCCCGGTGATGTGCAGGTAGCCGTGTGAATCCAGATAGCCCTCGTCGCCGGTGCGAAACCACCCGGCAGCGAAGGCCTCGTCGTTCCCCTCGGTGTTTCCCTCGTAGCCGTGGAAGACGCTGGGACCTTGAATCACAATCTCGCCGCGGTGGCTCTTCTTCAAGAACTTGCCCTCGGCGCCGAGAATGGACACGCGCACACCTTGGGGCATGCCCACAGAGCCCGGGCGGCGTTCGGCGGGAGGCAGCGGATTGGAGGCCATCTGGTGCGCCGCTTCGGTCATTCCGTAGGCCTCGACCAGGGGCACGCCGAATACTTCCTCCATCTTGTGAATCACGTCCACGGACAGGGGGGTGCTGCACGAGCGGATAAAGCGCAGGGAGGCGGCCTCCGCCGGCCGGCGTTTGCCGGTGGCGCGCGCGAGCAGAAGCTGGTGCATGGTGGGCACGCCGGAATACCAACTGACCCGGGAGTCTTTCACGTAGCGCCAGAAGGCGTGCGTATCGAACTTCGCGGGGATGACCACGGCGCCGCCGGAAACCAGCGTGGCCATGAGCGAAGCCATCAGGCCGTGCACGTGGAAAAGCGGCATCAGGCACAAGGCCACATCTTCGGCCGTGAGC
>Ga0335085_10005568_pt1 | contig 20147 bp, 22 predicted proteins | sample Lox_Sample_45_FD_206712 | JGI IMG/M metagenome (GOLD analysis project Ga0335085, IMG submission 206712) | Soil microbial communities from Loxahatchee National Wildlife Refuge, Florida, United States - Lox_Sample_4.5 | ecosystem: Environmental > Terrestrial > Soil > Wetlands | place: USA...
GGAGGGGCGGCTGGCCGAGCAGCGGTCGACCCGGGAATACGCCGCCCTGGCCCGGGAGATCGACATCGCCAAGAAGGCGAACGCCACCATGGCCGAGGAGCTGCTCGAGCTGGGCAAGGGGATGGCCACCCTCCGCGACGCGGTGAAGCAAAAGGAGCAGGAGCATCTCGCCCGGGCCGAGCAGGTGGGGACCCGGCTCACCGAGCTGCGCCAGCAGTCGGAAGGATTCGCCGCCCAGGTGAAGGCGCTCGACGCCCGGCGCAGCGCCGCGGCGGCCAAGGTCCATCCCCCCCTGCTCCAGCGCTACGAGAACGTCCGGCGGCGGAGGATGCCCGCCCTGGTGACGGTGGTGGCCGGGACGTGCCAGGGCTGCAACATGAACGTGCCCCCGCAGCTCTACAACACGCTCAAGACGACGCTGGGTACGGACCTCTGTCCCTCCTGCCACCGCATCATCTGCGCCCCGGAGGCCATCGAGCCGCCCGCCGCCGCCAAGGCGCCGGCGGCGAAGGTCCCCGCCGCCAAGGGATGACCGCCCCGGTCGAGCACCCTTCGTCGATCCACCGGCGCGTGCGCGCCCTGCGCGTCTTCTCCGATGGAGCGGCGCGCGGAAATCCCGGCCCGGCCGGGGCGGGAGCGGTGCTCGCCCTCCCCTCCGGCGAGGTGGTGGAGCGGCTCGGCCTGTTCCTCGGGAGGCAGACCAACAACTACGCCGAGTACATGGGGGCCATCCTCGGGCTGAGGCGGGCCCACACGCTCGGCGCGGAGGAGGTGGAGCTGGTCGCCGACAGCCAGCTGCTCATCCGTCAGCTGGGCGGCCAGTACCGGGTGAAGAGCCCGACGCTGCGGCCGCTCTACCAGGAGCTGCAGCAGCTTCTCGCCCGCTTCCGCCGCCACCAGCTCAGCCACGTCCCGCGCGAGGAGAACCTCGAGGCCGATGCCATGAGCAACCGCGCCATCGACGAGGAGCTCACCGGGGAGCCGCTCTGAGCAGGCGGAGAGGCCGGTCGTCCGCTTCGCCGCGCAATGCCGAGCGGCCCGAGGGACGCAGGCCGCGCCGAGGCCCGCTGGGGGGGCCTGGCGGGAGGGCCCACCTCCTGTTAGAGGATGGGGCTGCCGGAGTGGCCCGGGTGAACGCTGGCTCCCGACCGATGAGGTCGGGGGCGGGAGGAAAGTCCGAGCTCCACGGGGCAAGGTGCTGGTCAACGGCCAGTCGGCGCGAGCCGCAGGACAGTGCCACAGAGAATAGACCGCCTCCGGGTACGCCCGGGGGTAAGGGTGAAACGGTGCGGTAAGAGCGCACCGCGTCCAGGGTGACCTGGACGGCACGGCAAACCCCACCTGGAGCAAGAGCCAATAGGGAGGCGCCCGACCCCGCGAGGGGCCGGGCCGGGGCTGCCCGTCCCGATGCCTCCGGGTCGCTCGCTGACGAGGTTCCCGGGCAACCGGGGCCCTAGAGGAATGTTCACCACCCCGGGGGGTGGGGGGAAACCCTCGCTTCCTCGGGGTACAGAACTCGGCTTACAGGGCCACTCCGGCGCTTTTCATTCAGGGCTGCACGGCGATGCGCGCGAGGAGCACGCGGTCGCTGTCGGTCCGCACCGCCTGGGCATTCCGCACGGGGAGGCGGGCGTCGGTGCGCGGAAGCCAGAAGCCCACCCAGAGGTCCATCGCCCGCTGCTGCGAGCCCGGGGGGAGCTGGATGTTGAAGGTGTCCTCGACCACCTCTCCCGGACGCCAGCTGCTCGTCGGTCGGCGGCCCTCGGCCGGTTGATGGTCGAAGTTGGCCCGCGCCGCGCGCCCCTCCGGGTCCTCGGCGTGGACGAAGACCTGCCAGTTCTCCGACAGCGGCTCCAGCACCCGGAAGTAGAGCTTCACCTGGGTGACGTCGCCGGGGACGAGCGCGCCGGGGGTGAACGTCGCGCCCACCAGCTCCACCTTGCCGTCGAAGTTGGCGCCGCTCTTCACCATCCCCGGACGGACGCCGGGGCGCGCCGCGGTGGCCCCGGCCGGAGCCGCCTTGTCGCCGCCCGGCGCCTCCACGATGCACCCCAGGGCCAGGGCGGCGACGAGCAGGAGCGGCGCAGGGGGACGCCACGGGAAATGGTTCATCGCCACGGCTCGATGGAATAGGCGCTCGGCGCTGCAACCGCCAGCGTCTTGTTGTATTGCCAGGCGCCCCGATGCCGGCCCCTCCCCTCCTCGCCCTCGTCGATCCGAGCCTGCTCGGACTGGAGCCGGGGCTGCTCCTCGCCCTGGGCGGAGGCGCCCTGCTCCTGCTCGGGCTCTCGGCCGTCGCCTGGCGGCGAGCCCGGGCCCAGAAAGACGCCCGGGCCCCGCCCGCGGCTCTCGCGCCCGAGGCTGGGCCCCTCCCGGCCCGTCCACCGGGCGAGGAGGAGGTGCGACGTCGCTCGGAGGCTGCGCTTCTCCGGGAGCGCGCCCAGGTCCTCTCCGCCGAACGGACGGCCCGGGCCGCCGAGGCGGGCCGCACCGCCGACCCCGCAGAGCGCGACCGGCTCGAGGCCGAGGCCCGCGGACTCAAGGAACAGCAGGAGGAGGCCAAGCGCGCCGCCTACCGGGCGGAGAAGGCCGCCGAGCAACGGGCCCGGGCGCGGCGGGCGGAGGAGGAGGCGGAGGCGACGCGCAGGGAGGAGGCGGCGCGCCAGCGGGAGCGCGCCGAGGCCGCGGCGCACGCCCAAGGAGAGGCCGACGCGCGCACGGCGCGAGTCCGGGCCGAGGCCGGCCAGACGCTGGCCGCGGGGCTGGAGCGGACACGTGCCCAGGGCTTCGTCGCCAGGCTGAACGCCGTGCTCGGTGGCGGCCGGAAGGTCGATGCCGTGGTGCTGGGCGAGCTCGAGGAGGCGCTGTTCAGCGCCGACATCGGGGTCCGCACCGCGGCTCGCCTCCTGGAGCTGGCCAGGGAGCGCGCCCGGGGAAGCGACCTCGCCGATGCGGTCCGGCTCAAGGCGCTCATCGAGGCCGAGGTGGCTCGCATCGTCGACCTCCCCGCCGCCCGGTCCCTGGAGGGCGGAGGCCCGCCTCACGTGGTGATGGTGGTGGGGGTGAATGGAGCGGGAAAGACGACCACCATCGGCAAGCTCGCCGCCCGGCTCACCGGCGCCGGCAAGCGGGTGGTGCTCGCCGCCGGCGACACCTTCCGTGCCGCGGCCACCGAGCAGCTCGAGGTGTGGGCGGAGCGGGCCGGCGCCACGCTGGTGAAGGGGGCCGAGGGCTCCGACCCCGGCGCGGTGGCCTACGACGCGGTGAAGCAGGCGGTGGCCACCGGAGCGGACGTGGTGCTGGCCGACACCGCCGGGCGGCTCCACACCAAGGTCCCGCTCATCGAGGAGCTGCAGAAGATTCGCCGCGTGCTGGGCAAGGCGCTTCCCGGCGCCCCGCACGAGGTGCTCCTCGTGCTCGACGCCACGGTGGGCCAGAACGCCATCGCCCAGGCGAAGCAGTTCCAGGAGGCGGTGGGGGTGACCTCGCTCGCGCTGGCCAAGCTGGACGGAACGGCGAAGGGCGGCGTCATCATCGGCATCGCCGATGAGCTGAAGCTCCCCGTCTCCTGGGTGGGGGTGGGCGAGAAGGTGTCCGACCTCAGGCGCTTTTCCCCGCGCGAGTTCGTCGAGGCGCTGTTCCGGGCCTGAGCCGCAGGGGCCACGCCGGGGAGTCAGTGCTCGATCTCCCGGAGCAGCTTCTGCAGCTCGGCCTCGGAGGGAACCCCGGGGAGCGCTGCGGCGTCCGCCCCGCCCAGGTCCTCGTCGCCGTGGGCCTCCGACCACCACCTTCGCTGGAGCTGGCGGAGCGCCTGTGCCTGGGCCGGATGGCGCTCGGCCAGGAAGGCGGTGAAGCTGGTCGCGTCCGCCCAGCCCCAGCGGTGCGCGTCGACGTAGCCGCGGAGGTCGGCGAGGAAGGCGGCGTCCCCGACCAGGGCCCGCTGCCGGGCGTGGAGCCCGGGCGCCTTGCCGTAGACCAGCGCCGCGTAGGTCAGCTCGTCGGGGAAGGACGAGGTGGGACGGTCTGCGGCGGCGTCCGTGCCTCCCAGCGCCCGCCAGAGGCGGTAGCTCCCCGAGACTTGCATCCCGTCGATGGCCCTGGCCGCGGCCGCCCCGTCCAGCCACTCCACGGCGAGGAGCGCCACCGCTTGGGCCAGGGCCTCGTCCGCCACCGGCGCGGCGATGGGGTCCGACCCGACCAGGCCGGGGAACCACTGGTGGGCCAGCTCGTGGGCGAGGGCGAACTCCACCAGCGAGCCGAGCGCCTCGCTCGAGCCCGCCGGGAGCTCGACCCCGGAGAGTCCGAGGGCCTTCCCGGGGTTCTCCGCCAGCTGGAGGAGCGGCGTGGACACGGTGACCAGCCCGGGAAACTCCATTCCCCCCGCCCCCCCGGTGAGCGGGGCAGCCACCACCCGGAGCGTGCGGTAGGGCGTCGGGCCGAGCCGCCGCTCCAGGGCGGAGAGGATTTCCGCCGCCTGCGCGAGGAGCCGCTCTCCGGCGCGCCCCAGGCCGTCGGGAAAGGAGCTCTCCAGGACGACGCCCCCCACCTCGCGACGCGCCATCCTCTGCCCGCGGGTGACGAGGAGCACCGCATCGCGCGTGGCGGCGATGCCGAAGCGGAAGCGGGTGCCGCCGCCCGCCGCCGGCGTCTCGCCCAGCGCCTCCCCGGCGGAGACGGCGCGCCAGCCGCGCGGAACGGTGACCGAGAGCAGAACGTTGGCCGGGTCGTAGAGGGCCAGGTCCCCGATGCCGCTCGGGCCCGCCCCGCGCGTTCCGTCCGGGCGGCTGAGCGGCGGGCGGGGCAGGATTCCCACCAGGCTCACCACGTCGTCCTGCGCGGAGAAGGCGCCGTGGTCCGTCCGCTCACCTGTCCCGGAGAGGGTCAGCGACGAGAGGAGCGAGCCTCCGCCCGGGGCGCGGGGGACGCGGGCCTGGAGCTGGAGCTCGAGCTTCAGCCGCTCCCCGGCGCCGACCGGGCGGGGGAGCTCGACCCGGACCAGGTCCTCGGCCGCGGCGCCAAGGGCGGCCGGTTCGCCGTTGACCCGCGGCTGGTGCAGCCGGACGAGCGACTGGCCGAAGGCATTCGGGGTGAGGCGGAGCTCGACGGCGGCCTTGGGACGGGTGGTCGTCCAGGTGAGCGCCACCGTCCCCCGAACGTCGCGGTTCGGAGGGTCCACCACCAGCTCCGCCTCGAGAAGGGGCAAGCGCTCCAGCGGCCCGAGCACCGCCTCCGCCCGGGCCCGCTCCCCCTCCCGGAGCGAGAGAAGGCAGGCCTGGACCTCGGGCGCCGGGCCATCCGCCGCTCGGGCCGCGGAGGCGAGCGCGAGGAGGAGAACCAGGAGCGGGAAGCCAAGGCGTCGCACGGCCGGGGTGGAATGGATGTTACGCGAGCGGCGGAAGGGGGCCAGGATGCGCGTCCGGGAATGAGCGACGGCGCGACAGGGGCGAGCGCGGAGGGCATCGGTCGCCGCCGGGCCGGGGCCGGGCGCCTCCTGCCTCTCACCCTCCTCCTCGGCTGCGCGGCTCCGGCGCCGGCGAGCGAGGGTCCCGGGGTTCTCTCGCCCGCTCCCCTTCCCCGCCCCGACTCGGGGCCGGCGGCCGAGGACGAATGCGCGGCCGACCTGAGCGGGCTGTGGCGGCACGCCGAGGACGACGGGTTCCGCTACCGGGCCCGGGACGACGGGGGCACGCTGGTGGTGGTCATCCTGCGCACCGATGCCGGCGCGGTTCCCTCGGCGTCGCTCGTCCTGCAGCGCTCGCCGGGGGGATTCGTCGGAGCGGTGGCGCTGGCCCGCCCCGGCACCGACGGAGGCTGCGTGGCGCTCTTTCCGGCCGAGGTGGTGAGCTGCGCCGACGCCGGGCTGGTGGTGGCCACCGTCCCGCGGCTGCGCGTGGACGGCGCCTGCCGGCCGCTGGACGAGACGACGGCCCGTGTCCGACATCTCTTGGTGCGCGTCGCCCCCGACGCCGGGCCCTGAGCGGCTCAGGCGGCGCGCCGCGCCTCGGCGGCGAGCGGGACCCGCACCTCGCGCCGCACCGGGACCCGGCCCTGGATGAGGCTGGTCAGCCCGACGTAGAGGAAGCCGATCTGGAAGAGCACCAGGAAGGGCACCGAGGTCCAGATGCCGGCGTCCACCGCGAACCACAGCGCCCCGGTGAAGTAGGCGCCAAAGCACAGCTCCACCACCGGCATGAGGTTGGCCTGGCCGCGGTAGCTGCGCTTCACCCGGACGGGCACCGTCTTACCCTCGGTGCCCGTCTTCGGGGTGCGCGTGAAGCCGCTCTCCTGGTTGAGCAGCGCCTCCACCACCGCCTTGGCGTTGTTCACCGCCAGCCCGATGCCCAGCGACATGAGGAAGGGCAAGTAGCGGAGCCGCTCCCACCAGGTGAAGCCCTGCTCGCGCTGGGCGGCGACGTAGAAGAAGCACACCGAGGCGGTGGCGGTGATGCAGAAGGGCAGGTCGAGGAAGAGCGTCGAGTACAGCCCGTGGTTGAAGCGCACCACCATGGAGAGCGGCATGAGCACCGACAGCAGCACCATGAGCAGGTAGGCGACGTTGTTGGTGAGGTGGAAGAAGGCCTCCCGCTTCACGGCGAAGGGCAGGTTGCTCCGGAGGATGGTGGGGAGGAGCTTCCGCGCCGTCTGGATGGAGCCCTTGGCCCAGCGGTGCTGCTGGCTCTTGAAGGCGTTCATGTCCACCGGCACCTCGGCCGGGGAGACGACCTCGGGGAGGAAGACGAACTGCCACCCGCGCAGCTGGGCGCGGTAGCTCAGGTCCAGGTCCTCGGTGAGCGTGTCGTGCTGCCAGCCGCCGGCGTCGGTGATGCAGCTCCTCCGCCAGATGCCCGCCGTCCCGTTGAAGTTGAAGAAGCACCCGGACCGGTTCCGGGCGGTGTGCTCGATGATGAAGTGGCCGTCGAGGAAGATGCTCTGGGCCTGGGTGAGGATGGAGAAGTCGCGGTTGAGGTGGCCCCAGCGCACCTGGACCATCCCCACCCGGGCGTCGGCGAAGAAGGGCACCGTCCGCTTGAGGAAGTCCGGGGTGGGCACGAAGTCGGCGTCGAAGACGGCCACGAACTCCCCGCTCGCCCGGAGGAGCCCGCCGGCCAGCGCCCCGGCCTTGAACCCCTGGCGGTTCGTCCGGTGGAGGTAGGAGATGTCGTGCCCGCGCGCCCGCGCCCGCTCCACCGCCGCGCGGGCGATGGTGGTGGTCTCGTCGGTGGAGTCGTCGAGGACCTGGACCTCGAGCAGCTCCGGCGGGTACTCGATGCGGCACACCGAGTCGATGAGCCGCTCCACGACGTACATCTCGTTGAACACCGGCAGCTGGATGGTGACCCGCGGGAGCTGGGCCAGGCGGCCGGCCGGGGTGGGCAGGTTGAACTTGTGCCGGTAGTACAGGAACGCCATCCGGTAGCGGTGGGACCCGTAGAGGGCCAGGACGCACAGGACGGCGAAGTAGACTCCCAGGAAGGCGATTTCGACCGTGGTCATCTCTGGCGCAGGCCCCTCCCGTGGGACCCCTTCGCGGTTCGTTTTGACACGCCCGCCCGAGGGACGAACCGACCCTCAGGCCCCCCACCCCTCGGGGCCCTTGCTGGCGTCATCGACGTCTGCCTTGCCCCCTCCCTGGGGGCGCAGCGGCGCGCGACAATAGGGAGCCGACCCCCATGTGTCAAACGATTCCGCCAACTTAGCAACGTTCGACACGGCGTCTGACGGGCCGCGTCACGCCGCCGTGAAAAAGGGGCGGGACTTCAACGTGTTCGAGGCGGGGCGGCCGAGTCGGCTCCGACACCCGGCGCAGGCTCGGCGGCGGCCGCGTGAGAGCGGTGCCCCTCGGACGCCGTCTCGTGGAGATAGTTGAGGGCCAGGCGCAGGGGCGGATCGTTGAGGGAGGCGGTGAGGGCCCAGTCCTTGGCCGCCAGCACGCGGGGGGCCCGGGCGTCGCCCTTGCCGTCGTTGCGAAGGTGGCGCCGCAGGTCCTTCTCCCGGGGCAGCCTGGTGGCGGCGGCGTCGCCCGGCTCGGCGACCAGGACGTCGGGCTGAATGCCCAGTTCCTGGATGGAGCGCCCCTTGGGGGTGAAGTACCGGGCGATGGTCATCTTCAGCCCGCTCCCGTCCTCCAGCTCGATGACCGTCTGCACCGAGCCCTTGCCGAAGGTGGGCGTTCCCAGGACCAGGGCGCGGCCGTGGTCCTGGAGCGCACCGGCGACGATCTCCGCCGCCGAGGCGCTGCCGGCGTTGACCAGCACCACCAGCGGGTAGGGACGCTCCGTGTCGCGGTCGTGGCTCCGCTCCTCGGTGACGTTGCGGCCCTCCCGGCCGCGGGTGGTGACGATGGTCAGGTTCCCGGGGAGAAAGCGGTCGCTCACCGCCACCGCCTGGTCGAGCAGGCCTCCGGGATTGTTGCGCAGGTCGAGCACCACCCCGCCCAGCTCCCGGCCTCCGTTCAGCGTCCGGAGCCGGTCCAGCTCCTTCTTCAGGGAGGCGTCGGTCCGCTCCTGGAAGTTCTTCATCCGCACGTAGCCGATGTCCCCGTAGAGGCTTCCCTCCACGGACACGATGCGCACGTGGTCCCGGAGGATGACGATGTCCTGGGGCTGGGAGAAGCCGGGCCGCATCAGGGTCAGGGTGACGCGCTTCCCGGCCGGGCCGCGCATCTTGGCCGCGGCCCGCGCCACGTCCATGGAGCGGGTGCTCTCGCCGTCGATGGCCAGGATCTCGTCGCCGGCGCGCACCCCGGCGCGGGCGGCGGGCGTGTCGTCCACCGGCGCCACCACCACCAGCACCTCCCCCCGCTTGGCGATGTCCAGCCCCAGGCCGCCGAACTCGCCGGCGGTGTCGATCTTCATCTCCTTGAAGACTTCGGGCGGCATGAACACGGTGTGCGGATCCAGGGTGTCGAGCATCCCCTTGATCGCCCCGTAGATGAGCTGCTTGTCCTCCACCTTCTCCACGTAGTTGTTCTGCACGTAGCTGAGCACGCGGGCGAAGAGCTCCAGCTGCCGGTAGGGGGTGGGCTCGTCGGCCGGCGCAGCGGCGCGCGGGGGAGGGGTGGCGAAGACCGGTCCGGAGGCCGCGCAGAGGAGGACGGCGGCGAAGCGCAGGAGGGAGCTCACGGTTAAGACGGACATCCTAGTCCACCCCCCGCCGGCCGGCGACCCGCCGGGCCCGGGGGCCGCCCCGGGGTGGGAGAGGGTCGGCGGGGTTGTAGGTATTACGAAAACGTAATATACGGGTTCGGATGAAACCCCCCCGCCGCCGTCTGGCCCTCATCCCCGGCGTGCACCGGGCCACCCACCGCATCGGCCTCTGGCTGGAGGGCACGCAGCCCCGTCTCCGGGTCACGCAAGGGGAGGCGCACCTGCTCGCTCACCTGGCCGAGGCGGGGCCCTGCGCGGTGGGCGAGCTCCACCGGGCCTTCGCCCACAAGCGTTCCTCGCTCACCAGCTACCTCGACCGCCTGGAGGTCAACGGCCACGTGGTGCGCTCGCCCCACCCGGGAGATCGGCGGTCCTTCCTCGTCTCGCTCACCCCGGCGGGAAGCGCCGCCGCAGCCAGGGTCCACCGGCGCCTGGCCTTGCTGGAGGCGGCCGCGCTGCGGCGGGTGGGCGCCCGCGAGGTGCAGGCCTTCCGCGCCGTGCTCGAGGCGCTCCAGGAAGCCACCGAGAAGAGAGACACGCCATGACAGAGCTGCTCGCCGCTCGGCCGGAGCCGGCCGCCCCCCTGGAGCGGGTGACGCGGGTGGGGGTCCAGACCTGGGAAGCACCCCCGCAGCGCGTGCTGCCCCTGCTCACCCCGCTGGGAGAGACGGCCTGGGCGGTGGGCTGGGAGCCTGCGATGCGGTGGCAGGCGCCGGGCAACGGGCAGGGGACGCTCTTCGTCACCCGCTCCCATGGACCCGGGGAGACGGTGTGGATCCTCGAGAAGTTCGACGCCGCGCACGGGCGGGTGGCCTACACGCACGTCTCGCCCGGCTTCCTGCTCGTGGAGATCGCCCTGGCGCTCGCCCCGCTCCCCGGCGAACGGACCCGGGCGGAGATCCGCTACACCTTCACCGCGCTCTCCGCGGCGGGCAACGCCCGGGTGGCGGAGATGACCGCCGAGCACTACGCCGCCTTCATGCGCGACTGGGAAGAGTCGCTGAACCACTTCCTCCGGACGGGGGCGAAGCGGGCCGCTCGGCACCGTTGATGCCGGGCAGGCCGGAGGCCCGGGCGAAGGCCGCCAGGCGGCGCACCACCTCGCGCGGCCGCTCCATCTGGGGCACGTGGCCCATTCCCTCCACCACCTCGATGCGGGCGGTGGCCGGAAGGTGGCTCCGGTAGTAGGCGAGCATCTCCTCCGGGAGGAGCTTCTCGCTTCCCCCCCAGAGGAGGAGGGTGGGCACCTCCACCCGCGCCAGCTGCTCGGGGGTGATGTGGCTCTCCGGGGTGGCCCGGGCGCGGATGGCCCGCACCGCCGGCGTGTTGTGCATCTTCGGCATCTGTGAGGAGAAGAGCAGCGCCGTCACCGGCGCCCGGTGGAAGAGCCGCCGGGTGAAGGCCAGCCCCTCGCGCGGCGTGTTCACCTCCAGCCGACGCATCAGCTCGGCGAAGCGCTCCTCGGGAATCCGGGCCCCGGCCGGGGCGAGGAGCCCGAGCGCGCACACGTCCTCCGGATGCTCCGCGGCCAGGGTCAGGGCCAGCGCCCCGCCGAGGGAGTTTCCCACCACCAGCGCCGGCTCCCGGACCACCTCGCCGCAGAAGGCGTGCAGGACGGCCAGGAGTTCGGCCAGGGCCAAGGGCCCGCTCTCCGGCAGCGGGGAGAAGCCGCTCCCGGGCAGGTCCAGGGCGTACACGGCGCGGAAGTGGCGCCCCAGCCCGAAGAGCAGGCGGGCGAAGCCGTTGGCATTCCCGCCCAGCCCGTGCACCAGCACCACCGGAGGTCCGCCGCCGCGCCCGCCGAGCCGGTAGAAGTGCACCGAGTGGCCGGCCGCCTGGGCCAGGCGGGATTCCACCCCCCGCGCGAGCAGGGCCTTTCGCACCACGTTGTGCAGGGTCTCGAGGAGGTCCATGGGCCAGGCCGTCCCGTCTAGCTCACGGGCGGCGCGTCGCTCCAGCCGGCTCGGCGCCCGCCGCCCGCGCGTAGGCCGCCGCCCCCAGCCAGGGCGCCGGATCCACCGCCAGGCCTTCCCGGCGGATCTCGAAGTGGAGGAGGGTTCCCTGGAGCGAGCCGGTGTCGCCCACCGTTCCCACCACCTCGCCCTCGAAGACGTGGGCCCCCACAGAGCGCATCACCTCCGCCAGGTGGGCCATCACCGAGTGGTAGCCGTCGCCGTGGTCGAGGATGACCACGTTGCCGTAGCCGCGCAGCCAGCCCACGAAGGCCACCGTGCCCGGCGCCACGGCGCGCACCGGAGCCCCGGTCGGGGCGCGGATGTCGATGCCCCGGCGCAGGGTGACGGTGTTGAAGCGCGGCTCGAGCACCTTCCCGAATCCGGCCTCGATCCGCCCGGGCACGGGGAGGGCGAGCTTGCCCCGCAGCGCGCCGAAGCCGCTGCTCTCCGGGCGGGCGTCCAGCTCGGTGACCAGCTGGTCGAGCCGCACCTGAGCGCGGGCCAGCTCGGCCACCACCGTGCTGCTCGCCCGGGCCTTGGCCTGGAGGAGGAGGAGCGTCTCGGAGAGCTCCGCGCGCTGGACCGCGGCCTCGGCGCTCTCGTCGCGGAGCACCTCCAGGCGATCGGTGAGCGAGACCCGGAGCCCGTCCAGCTCGGCGAGCGAGGCGCGCTGCACCTCGGCCACGGCGCGCATCTCCCCCACCAGCGCCAGGTCCCGGCCGACGACGGTGGACAGGGCCCGCGCCCGCCACACCATGGCCGCCAGGTCGTTGGCCGGGAGGAGCACCTCGAGCGGGCTCCGGCGGGTGAGCCGGTCCAGGGCCCAGAGCCGCGGTTCCACGGCGCGCACCTTCTCTTGGAGCACGGCGCGCGCCAGGGCCTCCTGGGCCTCGGCGGCGGCGAGGCGGCCCTTGAGCGCTCGCACCTGGGCGTTGAGCGTCTCGGCGCGCGCCGCGGCGCCCCGGGCCAGCCGCTGGTAGGCCTCCAGCACGGCCAGCGTCCCCCCGCGCTGTGCCTGGAGGAGCGCCAGCGCCGCCCGCTGCGCGGTGAGCCGGTGCTCGACCTGCGCCCGCTCGGTGCGCACGTCCTCGCCGCGGGCGGCAACGACCCAGAGCAGCAGGGCCAGGGCCGGGCCGCGCCTCATGCCCGCAGCGCCCGGCTCACCGCGAGGAAGCTCCCCACCAGCCCGAGCACCGCCCCCATCCCGAGGAGCTCGAGGGTCTGCGCGCCGCCCCACAGGGCGGCCGCCCCCCCGGGAACCTGGAGGAAGCCGAACAGGCTCTCCACCTGAGGGTCGATCCACCGCCGCAGGACGGCCAGCGCGGCCAGCGCCAGCACCGCCCCGCTCACGCCCTGGAGCAGCCCTTCGATGAGAAAGGGGGCACGCACGAAGCGGTCGGTGGCCCCGACCAGCTTCTGGATCTCCACCTCCTCGCGGCGGGCGTAGATGGCCAGCTGCAGGGTGGCGCTCACCACCGCCACCGTCGCCCCGAGCAGGACGGCGAAGATGAACAGGCCGCCCCAGCGCAGCCCGCGGGAGAGGGCGGAGAGCCGCTCCACCGCCTCCTCGCCGTAGTCCACCGCGCTCACCTCCGGGCGTCCTCCCAGCTCGGTGGCCAGGCGGCGCAGCGACTCCACCGAGCGCAGCGCGGGCGGCGCCTTGAGCTCGAGCGAGGGAGGCAGCGGCTCGCCGGCCACGCCCCGGAGCGCTTCGGCCGAGGGACCCAGCTCGCGCACCAGGCGCTCCAGCGCTGCGCGCGGCGTCACCAGGCCGACGGCGAAGCCACGGCTGCGCAGCGAGGCGGTCAGCGCGTCCACGACCGCCGGCGGCGCCTCGGGCCGGAGCCACACCGTGAGCTGCACCTCGTTGCCCAGGCTGGAGAGCAGATGATCGACCAGCCCGGAAGCCGCCCTCCCCAGGCCGAGCGCGAAGAGGGAGATGGCCAGGGTGAGCACCGCCACGGCGTGCGGAAAGGGCTGGTGGCGCACGCCCTGGAGCGCCGAGCGCCAGAAGACCTCCGCCTTCGCCGCTGCGCCCATCGTGGGCGAGCATCCTACCCGGTGCGCCGCGCCGTTTTCAGGAGAGCGGTGTCGCCCACGACCCGTCCCCGCTCGAGGCGGATGACGCGCTTCTGGTAACGCTCGAGCAGCGAGGCGTCGTGGGTGGCGACGACGACGGTCGTCCCCCGCACGTTCACCTCGCAGAGCAGATCCAGGATCTCCACCGTCAGGGCCGGGTCCAAGTTCCCGGTCGGCTCGTCGGCGAGGAGGATGGTGGGGTCGTTGACCAGCGCGCGGGCGATGACCACCCGCTGCTGCTCTCCACCCGAAAGCTTGAGGGGGAGCGATTCCGCCTTGTGCTGGAGGCCGACCAGCTTGAGCATGCGCAGCACGCGCTCGCGCGACTCGCTCCGCGGCGTCCCGAGCACGTCGAGGGTGAAGGCCACGTTGTCCAGCACCGTGCGATGGGGGAGGAGCTTGAAGTCCTGGAACACCACGCCGATGTTGCGCCGCAGGTAGGGAATGGAAGCATCCCGGATGCGGGCCACGTTGCGGCCGCCGACCAGGATCTGCCCCCGGGTCGGCTGCTCGGCGCAGAACACCAGCTTGAGGAGGGTGGTCTTCCCGGCTCCGGACGGACCGGTGAGGAAGACGAACTCTCCCTTGTCCACGGTGATGTTCACGTCGGTCAGCACCGGGGGATCCCCGGGGTAGGCCTTGGTGACGTGAAACATCTGGATCATCGCCGGGCGAGGATCATGGCACAGGGGCACCCCGGCCGCGATTCCACTAGACTATTCTCCGTCTCACGAAGAGGCGTCCGATGTCCGAACTTCTCGATCTCCCCGGGGGCCCGCCGCAGCTCGAGCCGCCCGAGCCCGAGCCCGAGCCCTCGCTGGCTCCGCGGCGGGGCGCGTCCGGCCTGCTGCCCTGGCTGCTGGCCGGCCTGTCCGTCGCCACCCTGGGTGGGGTGACGCTCTACGGGAAGAAGGTGGTCGACGACCAGACGGCGCGCACGGTGCAGGCTCAGCGGCTGGCGGAGGAATACGGCGCTCGCACCGGGCGGCTGGAGCAGGACCGCAAGGACGCCCTGCGGCAGACGATGGACCTCTCCCAGAAGCTGGACGAGCTGGGCGCCGCCCGCTCCTCGCTGCTCGACCAGCTCAAGGACAAGGAGTCGGCCCTGACGGCGCTCAATCAGCGGCACGAGGCGCTGGTGAACGAGCTCCGTGCCGCGCTCAAGACGTCGAAGAGCAAGGGGGCCCTCCAGAAGCGCGTCGGCCAGGCGCTGGCGCACGATGCCAGCGTCGGAGCGGCGGAGGCCCCGGGCAGCTCGACCGCCACCCGGCCGCGGCACACGCGGAAGTAGGGCGTCAGGACTTCTTGGGAAGCACCTGCTGGATCTGCCGGTCCAGCGTCGGACTGTCCGGCGCCACCTTGCTGTCGAAGTGCTCCACCACCGTGCCATCCGGAGCGACCAGAAACTTGTTGAAGTTCCAGGTCACCGCGCCGCCCTGCTTCCCGGGAAGATGGGTGAGGTACTTGTAGAGCGGGGCGGCGGCCTCGCCCTTGACGTCGATCTTGGCGAAGAGCGGGAAGGTCGTCTTGTAGCGCAGCTCGCAGAACTTCTTGATCTCGGCGTTGCTCCCCGGCTCCTGGCCGCCGAAGTCGTTGGAGGGGAAGGCGAGGACCACCAGCCCCTGCTCCTTGTACTTCTCGTAGAGCGACTGCAGGCCGGCGTACTGCGGGGTATAGCCGCACTCGGATGCGGTGTTGACGATGAGGAGCGCCTTGCCCCGGTAGTCGGCGAGGCTTCGGTCCTGACCATCGATGGTCTTGACCACGAAGTCGTAGACGGACGGGGGTGCTCCCTTCGGCGCCGGCTCGGCGGCCAGTCCGCCTGCGGCGAGGAGCGAGAGCGTGGCGAGGAGTGAGCGAGCGCGGACGAGCATCGGGGCGGACCCTCCGGCGCTCCCTCGTAACCCAGGGAGCCCGCCCCCGCCGATGTTTCAGCCTTACCGCTCGCCGCCCGGCCGGCCGTGGCCGGTTCGCTTGCTCTGCTTCGCCCTGGTGGTGGCCCTGGCCTGGGCCTGGGTGCTGGCCGCGAGCGGCGCGCCGACGCGGGCCTTCGGGCCGGGCTACTGGCCGTACCTGGGCGGGACGACCGCCGCGCTGGCGCTGGCGCTGGCCGGGCTGTGGCGGATGCGCCGCTGGGGACCCTGGGTTCTGGCGCTGGCGCTGCTCCTCGACGACGCGGTGCTGGCGGCGATGGGGGAGCTGCGGGCGGCGGTGGTCGTCCTCCAGCTGGCGGTGGTGGCCGGCGCCGCGCTCGGCGTTCGCGCCGGGCGGCCCCGGGCGCTGCCCACCTCCGGCCGCGGCCCGGCGGACCGCGCCTGAGGGGGAGGCCTGCAATCAGGCGGCCGGCGGCGGCGTGCTACCTTTCCACGACTCCCTGGACGATGACCCTGGCACTCGAAGCGACGGGCCTGCACAAGCGCTACCGGCGGTGGATGTTCGGTCGGGGTGGTCAGGACGCGCTGCGAGGACTCGATCTCTGTGTGCCGCGGGGAAGCGCCTTCGGCCTCATCGGTCCCAACGGGGCGGGCAAGACGACCTTCATCAAGTGCCTGCTCGGCATCGCTTGGCCGGACCGGGGGACGGTGCGGCTCCTGGACAGCTCTCCCGAGGACCCGGCGGTGCGGGCCCGGGTGGGCTACCTCCCGGAGCGGCTCCACCTCCCCGGTGCCTGGAAGCCGCCGGCCTTCCTCAGCGCGGTGGCGCGGCTCAAGGGGGTGGCGGTGACGGCCACCCAGCTCCGGGCGCTCCTCGAGCGCGTCGGCCTCCTCGACTCCGCCGAGCGCCGAATCGGCGGATTCAGCAAGGGCATGCGCCAGCGCCTCGGCCTGGCCGCGGCGCTCCTCGGCAGCCCGGAGCTCCTCGTCCTCGACGAGCCGACCGACGGGGTGGATCCCCTGGGGCGGGTGGAGGTGCGCCGCCTCCTGGAATCCGAGCTGGCGCGCGGGGCCACCCTGTTCGTCAATTCCCACCTTCTCTCCGAGACGGAGCGCCTGTGCGGACGGATCGGCATCCTCTCCGGCGGACGGCTGCTGCGCGAGGGCCCGCTCGACGCTCTCTGCCGCGCCGAGGCCTCCTGGGAGGTGCGCTTCGCGCCCGGCGCGGACGGGGCGGCCCTGGTCGCCGCCGGCTTCCGCCCCACCCAGGAGGGCACCTTCCACCTCGACGCCCCGGACGCCGCCGCGCTCAACGCCGCCCTCGACCGGGCGCGCGCCGCGGGGGCGCTCCTCGTCGAGCTGACCCGGGCCTCGCGCGACCTGGAGGACGTGCTCGCCGAGGCGCTGAGGGCCGCGGCGTGAAGACGCTGCACGTGGCGGCGGATCTGCTCCGCGAGGCCGCCGCCCGCAAGTGGTTCCTCGGCCTGGGCGCGGCCATCACCCTGCTCCTCCTGGTCCTCATCGGCGGGCTGCGGCTGGAGGTGGTGGACGGAGCCCTGGCCGCCACCCGCCTCTTCGGCAACGCGCTCTTCACGCCCATCCGCGCCGCGGACGTTGCCCTCCGTCCGGTGTTCATCGCCGCGAGCTACGTCATCTTCTACGGGGGGATGGCCTTCGGGCTCATCGCCTGCTCGGACTTCGCCCCCGCCCTCCTCTCTCCGGGGCGGATCGAGCACCTGCTCGCGCTGCCCGTGCGGCGCTGGGAGCTCTTGGCCGGCACCTTCCTCGGGGTGGTCGTGCTCGGGCTGGGCGGAGCGACCTACGGCGCGGGCGGGCTCCTCATCATCCTCGGCTTCAAGACCGGGGTCTGGACCTGGCAGCCCCTGCTGGCCGCCTCGCTGGCCGCGGTGGGCTTCGCCACGGTCTATGCCGGGATGCTCGCCGCGGCCGTCTTCGTCCGCAGCGCGGCCGTCTCCGCCGCGGTGGGCGCCCTGCTCCTCATCTCCGGCATCCTGGCCGGCAACCGCCGCACGCTGCTCACCACCATGAGCGAGGGACCGGGCCGCTGGGCCTTCGGCCTGTGGAGCCGGGTGATGCCTCCCCTCTCCACCCTGGCCAACACCGCTGCCGACCTCGCCGCCGGCAGCCCGGTGGCCGGGGCGGAGGTGGGAACGGTGGTGGCGGAGTGCGCGCTGTTTACCGCCGGGGCGCTGGCCCTGGCCGTGTGGCGCTTCGAGCAGAGGGACTTCTGATGGAGCGCGCCCGCCGCCGGCCCCTGCTCTGGCTCCTGGCCGCGCTCGCCCTCTTCGCGCTGGGCGGGCTGCTCGCCCGCGCGTGCGGCGGCCCGGAGGAGGTCGCCCGCCGCCCCCCGCCGCCCCTCCCCCGCCACCTGCGCCCGGCCGAGGCGCGGCGGATGGAGCAGCGACAGACACTTCCCGTGCCCGCCCTTCCCAGCGAGCGCGCCCGTCCGCGCGACCCGGTGCTCACCGCACTGGCCGCGCCCGACGCCGGGACGGCGCTGGTTTTCGAGGCCAACGCGCTGCGGAACTCCCCGGTGGGCCAGCTCTTGCTCGATTGCCTCGCCGCCTCGCGCCCCGGCGCAGATGGTGGCCCGTCCGCGCTGGAGTCCGTCAGGGAGCTGGGCGTCGATCCGCTCCAGGACGTGGACCGGGTGGCCGTCGGCGACGACGGGGTGGTCATCTCCGGCGACTTCGGCCGCGCCCGTTGGGACGCCGTCTTCGCCGGCTCCACGCCCACGCCCTATGGCTCGCAGGGACAGCTCTACCGAGTCCCCACCGGGGACGGCGGAGCCGGGCCGGTGGTCGCCTCCTGGGGCGGGCAGCTCCTGGTGGTGGCGCAGGACGAGGCCTCCGCGCAGGCGACGGTGGACCGCGTCGAGGGCCGGCTCCCGGTGGGGCAGGTGCTCCGCGACGATCAGGCCTACGGAGACGTGTACGGCGTTCTCCAGGGCGAGCGGCTGAACGGCCTGTTCGGTCCCGCCGACGGCCCCCTCGGGGGCCAGGTCCGCGAGGCGGCGAAGAGCGTCGAGGTACACCTCGACGCCACCCGCGACGTGGGGCTGGTGGCCAACGTCAAGGGGGACGACCCGGCGCGCCTCGAGGACCTGGGCAAGGCGCTCGGGGGCGCGCTGGCCGCCGCGCGGGCGCGCGCGGTGGCCTCCGGCAACGCCGAGGACGCCGAGCTGCTCGAGTACGCGCGCGTCGTCCCGGGCAAGCAGGGCTTCAGCCTGGAGATGGCAGTGCCCTACGAGGTGCTGCGGGCGCGGCTGGCGCACTGTGGCCGCCAGGCGGGAGCCGACGCCGGCCGCTAGCCTTCCTTCTCCGTCGCCAGGTAGCCGAGGATGACCTCGTCGAGCGACTTCTCGGAGACGAGATCCTCCCCGAAGAGGGTTCCACCCAGGGACTCCGGAGCCACGGCCCCCGGCTCGGCCGAGGCCGGGGCTGCCTCGTCGATGAGCGGGATGGGCGAGGGGGCGGGCGCCTTGGGGGCGCGGCCCGGCCCGGCCGCGTCGGCGAGCTGTCCGGGCTGGTAGGCCTTCACCGCCTGCGCCGCCTGGGCCGCCTCGGCGCTGTCGTACTTGCCGGCCTTGAGGTTCTTCAGCATCTGCTTGTGCTGCTCCTCCATCCGCTGGCGGACCAGCTCGGCCAGGTTCGCCGAGCCGACCAGCTCGGCATAGGAGGTCTTCTTCGAGGCGAGGATGTTTCCTCCCACGTAGAGCAGGGTGACGATGGTCGGGTTGTTGACGCCCGAGTCCTCCGTCTGGACGTGGAAGACGCGTCCCTTGTGGGTGACGTTGTGGTTGAAGCCGGAGACGGCTCGATCGAAGGGTCTGGCCATCCGGGGGCGAGGGCCGAATCGACACGGGCGCTCGTCCTCGGAACGGTAACGCCGCCCTCGCGGGAGGCGCAAGAATCCGGCAGGATCCGGGGGATTACGCGGTTGGCCGCTGGGGGGGCAGGGTCACGCCCCAGGCGCGGGCGTCCTCGGGTGTGTTCACGCTGACCACTGCACGGCAGCCGGGATCGACCTCCTCGAGCGCCTCGGCCGGCAGCCGGCGCGTGCGCAGCGTCTGCCACAGGGTGCGGAAGGAAGGCTCTGTGGCCAGGGCCGCGCCGACGACCTCGGCCGCCGCGCTCCGGTAGCAGGCGAGGAGCGGCTCCAGCCGGCCCCCGATCTCGAAGCCGACCGCGTCCAGGTCCGGACCTCGCTCGGCGAGCAGCCGCTGCACCACCCGGGGGGTGATGAAGGGCATGTCCGCGCCCACCGCCAGCACCCAGGGCGTCCGCGCCTCGACCAGCGCGGCGTGCAGCCCGCCGGGGGCCCCGCGGTCGGGGACGAGGTCGGCCACCGTCCGCACCGCGAAGGCGCGGTAGGGCGACGGATCCGGCGTCACCAGGAGCACGGCCTCGAAGCGCGGCGCCAGCGCGAGGAGGTGGGCGAGCAGGGACCGCCCCTCGCGGAGGAGGAGGCCCTTGGGCACACCTCCCAGCCGCCGCCCCTGGCCCCCGGCGAGGATGGCCAGGGTCACGCCTTCCTCCGAGGAGCGCATCAGCGGCGCAGCTCGACGCCGGTGGCCACCACCCGGACCTCGCGGGCGGTGCCGTCCTTCGCCCGCTCCAGCGACGCGCCCTCGCCGGCCAGGTGGTCGGCCTCCCCCTTGGAGAGGGTGGTCACCTTCACCGCGCCGGCCACCCGGGCCCGGGCCCCGGCCGAGTCGGTGGGCACGAAGAAGCCGTAGTCCTTGAAGGTCACCCGCAGGCCCGGCCCGCCGGCCGAGGCGAGCTCCATCCAGCAGCCGCGGTGCGAGCAGGCGCGGCGCACCGTGCCCTCCACCAGCACCGTCTGTCCGTCCTTCGCCTCCCGGAGGACGGCCTCCACGGCCTGCGGTGTCCCCTTGGGAAGCGGCTCCCCGCGGAGGATGACCTCCGGCGGGGCGGCCAGCACAGCCCCGGAGAGCAGGAGCAGGGCCGCGACGAGGCGCCGGGCCGGCCTCACGGGGGACCTCCCGCCGGCGGCTCGCTGCTGCCCAGCCTTCGCGCCATGACCTTGGCCAGCTCGAGCACCTCCACCGG
>Ga0335085_10005569_pt1 | contig 20145 bp, 21 predicted proteins | sample Lox_Sample_45_FD_206712 | JGI IMG/M metagenome (GOLD analysis project Ga0335085, IMG submission 206712) | Soil microbial communities from Loxahatchee National Wildlife Refuge, Florida, United States - Lox_Sample_4.5 | ecosystem: Environmental > Terrestrial > Soil > Wetlands | place: USA...
CCGCAGCCCCGGCGTGCGGCGGCGAGGGCCGGGTGGCAGGCCCGCGTCCGCGGGACTGAGCTGGGCCCGACGGGTCTTGAGGTAGCTGCCGAGCTCCTCCCGGCGGGACTTCTCGGCGCTGCTGGCCGGCTGGGGGGATGCCACTACCCCACTGTCGCACCGGGGTCTGACAAAACGGCCCGCGCGGCCCGCCGCGTTACGCTGGCTGGGTGCCCCCGCTGAGGTACACCCGGATGCTGGCGTCGGCCGCGGATCGTGACCGCACGATCCGGGCCCTGCAGGAGTCGTTCGCCGAGGGCCGGCTGACCCGGGATGAACTGGACGAGCGGCTCGGGCTGGCACTCCGGTCGCGGGAGTTCCCCCAGCTCCTCGCGCTCACCGCCGACCTGCCGCCGCGGGGCCCGTTCGACCGGCTGCCGGCGCACCGCACCGTGCCGCAACACCCGTGGCCGTGCCGCAACCCCGGGGGCCGTACTAGCCGTTAAGAAAATCAGGGGCCGAGCGCGCCGGGATCGGCCGGCACGTCGACCGCGTGCTGTTGCAGCACGTCAAGCGGCACGATCTGCAGCGCCGCCTCATGGGTGGAGGCCAGCACCACGTGCGCGGCCGCGCCGTCCTGGTGGGCGCGCAGCCAGTTCCGCGCGGTCACGCACCAGCGGTCGCCGGGCACCAGACCGGGAAAGTGGAACTGCGGCGCCGGCGTGGTCAGGTCGTTGCCGATGCCGCGCTGGTGGGCCAGGAACTCGGCCGTCACCACGGCGCAGATCGTATGGCTGCCCAGGTCCTCCGGCCCGGTATTACAGCACCCGTCCCGGTAGAAGCCGGTGACCGGGTCGCTGCCACATGGCTCCAGCTCCCCGCCCAGCACGTTGCGATCAGCCATACCGGCAGTATCCCCGATCTCAGCCGAGCCGCATGCGCCGGAAGTACGAGCCCGGGTCAGACATGAACCGGCGCCAGGCGCCGACCAGGTGCAGGTCCTCCCAGCGTGACTCGCGGATGCCCCAGTCGCCCAGTTCGAGCAGGGCCGCCCCGGGGACGGCGGCGACGATCGGTGAGTGGGTGGCCACGACGGCCTGCGATCCCTCCCGGGCCAGGTCGTGCAGCAGCGCCGCCAGCCCGAGGCAGGCGGTGAACGACAGCGGCGCGTCGGGTTCGTCCAGCAGGTAGAAGCCCCGCTGGTTCACCCGGGTGCGCAAGATCTCCAGGAAGCCTTCGCCGTGGCTGAGCTGGTGAAAGCGCTCCGGCCGCTGCCCCGGATGGTCCTCCAGGTAGGTGTACAGACTGTGCATGGTGTCGGCCCGCAGGAAGTAGGACCAGCGGGGCCGGACCGGGCCGCGCTCGACGATCAGGCGGCCGCCCGCCCCGGGCTCGCTGTCCCGGATCCGGAACAGTTGCGCCTGCGCCGAACCACCCTGCGGGTTGAGCCCGTACGCCTCGGCCAGCATCTCCACCAGGGTGGACTTGCCGGAACCGTTCTCCCCCACCAGCACGGTCAGCCCGGGCGCCAGTTCCAGGCCCTCGCACAGCAGCTGTTCCACGGCCGGGACCGTGGCCGGCCACCTGGTCGGGTCCACCGGGTTGGCCGGGTCGTGCCGGACCAGGCGGACCACCCGGCGGTCCGCCGCCCACTCCGGCGCCTCGCCGCCGGCCACCGTGCTGCGCGATCCCCTAGTCGTCCGGGCCGAGCAGGGCGGCACACACCTCGCTGATGTCGACCATGCCGATCAGCCCGGTGTCGTCCACCACCGGCAGGTGCCGGAAGTGCCCGTCGGTCATGATCCGGGCCGCCTTCCTGATGCTGGTCATCGCCTGGATGACGGTCGGCTCCGAGGTCATCAGGTCGTGGATGCGGACGTCGTTCACGTTCTTCCCGTCCGCGACCACCCGGGCGATGTCCGCCTCGGTGATGATGCCCCGGGGCTGCTGGTCCTTCGGGTCCACCACCATCAGCGCGGTGGCGCCCGCCTTCTTCATCAGGTAGGCGGCCGCGGCCACATGGTCGCCCTGCTCCACGGTGGTCACCGGGGGGTGCATGACATCCGCGACGGTGGCCGGTGCGGGCGGTTGGGACGGCTGCGGCGCAGCTGCTTCTGTCATGGTCTGCTCCATTCCCGGCCTGGCGTCAATCGATCGGGCTAGCGCGCAGATTATGCCTCCCGGCCGCCGATGACCAGACCGTCCCCCGGCCTGTCCAGCCGGCCCCAGCAGTGCTCTCCTGCCTCAGCGCACCCAATCATCTCTCGGATAAATTATTGCGAAAGCTAGGAAATCACCCGCGCTGCGGGCCCGCCCGGGCGGGCCCGGTACCGCTCCGGGCAGCCGGCCGAATACCGGATACCGGGATTTCCGCCAGACGGTATATGACCTGGCCCAATACTGGGCCCATCGAACCGAATTCGGCCACGGATGATGGCATTCTGGGCGATCACGAACGGGTCTTGCCGAGGATGAATTCGGGGCGGCGCGGACTCGCCCGGGCGGTCAATGCCTGGACTGTCCCACTTTGTGGGCGTAGCTTGGTCTGCGGTTGATGAACCAGGCCTTGCTCGGCTCGCATTACCGGTCCCCCCACCCAGGCCGGCCAGCACCGGCCCCGGGGCGGCAGGGGTAAGGACGTGCTCGTTGCCTGGGCACAGATGGGAGCAACGACCGCACCAGTACCGAGCTTCTGAATAGGCACGCCTGCTGCGGCTCCAGGACGAATTCAGCCGCTTTCACCATGCTCACCGACTCGGCGGTATCCGCCAGAGGAGGCAATCCCGTGATATTCCGCTATACCCGCGGCCCGCGGAGGCGGGAGGTGGCCCGCACGACCCTGATCTGTTAATCAAGGCGGTCCCGGCCAGGTGTTGCAGCACGCGGCCGGGACCTATGTCGGATCAGCCCTTAGGAAGGAACCCCGACATGTTCAGTATTCCAGCTGCCGGGCTGGCAAAGAGCCTGATAGCGGTCACAATTTCGCTGCATCCCGCGACGGCGCACCATGCCGCGCAGAGTTACACCGTGCGGGCGGGCGACACCCTGTCCGCGATCGCGGCGCACGAATACGGCCGCGCCGCCGACTGGCCCGCGGTCTGGTGGGCCAACCGGCACCAGGTGAAGAACCCGTCGATGATCACCACGGGCCAGCGGCTGACCCTGCCCGCCTCGGGCGCGGTGGCGCCGTGGCTGGCCCGGGCGGCCACCGCGGCCATCCCGGCCGCGGCCCCGGCGCGAGCGGCCGCCGCGCCCAGCCCGGCCCCGGCCGGCAGCGCACCGGCCGCGCCGGCCCCCGCGCCGGCCCCCGCCCCGGCGGCCGGCTCGGCGGGCGGGGTGAACTGGGCGGCCATCGCCGCCTGCGAGTCGGGCGGCAACTGGAGCGCGGACACCGGCAACGGCTTCTACGGCGGGCTCCAGTTCACCGAGGGAACCTGGCTCGGCTATGGCGGCGGCCAGTACGCGTCGTCGGCCAACCTGGCCACCCCGGCGGAGCAGATCGCGGTGGCCGAGCGGGTGCTGGCCGGGCAGGGCATCGGCGCCTGGCCGGTCTGCGGCGCCAACGGCTGACCCGGCCCTGCTGGCCGCTACTCCAACATCAACCACGGGGTGGCTGCGCTAGGCGCCTGGGCGCTTTACGTCTACTGGCGGGAGCGCGCCTACTTCGTCCTTGGTCAGGCTGAGCCAGACGCCGTCATCAACGCTCGTCACCGCGCTGATCGGGATGGCCACCTCCTTGCGGCCCCACAGGTGGCCCTCCTGCAGCAGGACGTGGGTCACGTGGCGGCTGGCCGGGTCGATGACCAGGCCTTCCACGTGACCGATCTCGCCGTCCCGGGCTTGCACGTGGTCGCCGCGGCGCACCTCCACCTCGCCGACCGGGACGGTGTCGATGGTCTCGGTCTCTGACACCCCGTCGAGCAGCCGCTGCGGCACCGGCGCGGCCCCGCCCAGCGTGGAGTAGGGCCAGGTCAGCACCGCGGAAGGGCCGTACGCCGCATACCCCTGCGTGCCCGGCACGAACTGGGTCTCCTCGGCCGGGTCCAGGTGCTCGAACTCGGTCACCGTGAGGGTGAGCCGGAGCTGCCCGCCCGGGGCGGCCGCGTCGACCAGGTCGATGGGCACCAGCCGGGCCAGCCCCCGCCGCCCCTTCGGCTCGACCACCAGATGGGTCAGCTCGCCGGCCACCGGGTCGAAGACCACCCGGGTCAGCTCGCCGGCGTCCCCGTCGGTGCAGCTGACCTCGGACCCGATCGTGAACGTTTCCTCTGCCATAGCCACCCTCCTCGCCCCTCAGACCCTAGCCCGATCCGGGGCCCGGGACGGTTCAACCATGCCGCCGACACGGTACGGGAAGCCGATTCGCAACACCGCGGCCGCGGCCGCGGCGGCCAGCACGACCGCCGCGCCGACCAGCAGCGCGAGCCGGTAACCATGCGCCAGCAAGGGGGTCACCACGAGTGGGCCGAGGATCTGGCCGGTGCTGTAGCCGGTGGTCAGCACGGCCACCGCCCGCGGGTACTGCAGGTGCGCGCCCAGGGCCAGGGCGAGCGAGGCGATGCCGAGGAACGTGCCGCCGAACAGCACCGCGGACAGCAGGGCCGCCCCGGTCCCGTGAACCAGCGCGGGCAGCGCGATCCCGGCCGCCTGGATGAGCAGCGCGGCCAGCAGCAGCGTGGGCCGGGCCCAGCGCCGGCCCAGCCGGGCCCACAGCGCCGGGGCGGGCAGCGCGGCCAGCCCGACCAGCACCCAGGCGCCGCTGCCCACCCAGGCCGGCGAGTTCTCGCCGATGGCGGCGACGAGGAAGGTGCCCGCGATGATGTAGCCGACCCCCTCCAGCGAATAGCTGGCCAGCAGCGCCGCGAACCACCGGCGCGGGCTGGGCCGGTCCCCATCCCGCCGCGCCGCGGTGGGCGCGGTGGCCGGCCCGGGCCGCAACGGCCAGGCGACAACCATCAGGATGAACGCCAGTGCCGCGCAACTGACCCAGGCCGCACGCCAGTCCGGTGTGGCCCGCAGGGCCAGAACGACGGCCCCGGACAGTGCGATACCGAAGCCGACGCCGCCGAAACCCCAGCCGGCCAGGTGCTGGTCGCGGGCCCGCAGCCAGGTCAGCATCGCGGTCACGGCGATCATGAAGACCAGGGCGCTGGTCACCCCGGCGGTCAGCCGCAGCGCGAGCCAGATGGCGTGGTTCTGGGTCGCGGCCATCAGCAGCAGCGTGCCGATCAGCACGACCTGCCCGGCCCGCAGCACCAGCAGCGAGCGGATCAGTGCCGGGGCGGCGATGCCGAGCAGCGCGCCGATCAGGTAGCCCAGGTAGTTGGCGGTGGCCAGCGTCGAGGCGGACTGCGCCGACAGCCCGGCCTGGGCGTGCATGAGCGGCAGGATCGGCGTGTAGGCGAACCGCCCGATGCCCATGCTGAGGGCCAGCGCCGCACCGGCCCGCAGCACCAGGGCCCATGGTGGTTGCATGCCTCCGACGCTAGGCGAATTCCCCGGAGGCGCGAAGAGACTCAGTGGCCGGCGATCTGGCCGCCGTCGATGTGCAGGGTGACGCCGGTGACGTAGGGCGCCGACTCCAGGTACAGGACGGCGCCGACCACATCGCTGACCTGGCCTGCCCGGCCCAGCGGCGGCGTCTGCGGGCCAAGGTCGGCGTAGCTCTCCGGCGGGTGCATCGGGGTCTGGATGACACCGGGCGCGACCGCGTTGGCCCGGATGCCGCGAGACGCGTACTCGATGGCCAGCGACCTAGTAGCCGCGGCCAGAGCACCCTTGGTCAGCGCGGGCAGCACGGATGGGGAGCCCGCGATGGCCACGTCGGCGATAGTGGCGCTCATGGTGACCACATGGCCGCCGCCGCGCTTGAGCATTTCCGGGATGACCCGCTGGGTGAGGTAGAAGAACCCGGTCAGGTTGACCCCGGTCACGGTGGCGTAGTCGGCCGCGGTGTACTCGGTGAACGGCTTGCTGAGGAAGATGCCGGCGTTGTTGACGAGGGTGTCGACGCGGCCGAACCGGCTGAGCGCGGCGTCCACCAGCCGGCCCGCGGTGCCCGGTTCTGCGATGTCTCCCTCGACCGTGAGCAGGTCCGGGTCGCCCGGCGGCTTCATCCGCCGGGCACTGGCCACGACCGCCCAGCCCAGGCCGCGGTATCCGGCCACCAGGCCGGCCCCGATGCCCTGCGAGCCGCCGGTGATGATGGCGACCTTGGGCCCCGGTCCATTCATAACGCGGTCACCTCTTTTGTCATTCACCGCGGCAATGCGGGCATCTACTAGGCAGGTGCGCTATAGGTGGGGTTCTTATGGCTGCTGTGACTAAGTTGGTTCTTCCTGCGCTGCTGCTGGCAGCGCTGCTGCCCACCGTCACCAGTGTGACCGGCGTCACTGGGGTGACGGCGGCCGGGGGCGCGGTGGCCGCGAACGAGACCACGACCTCGCAGAACAACCTGCGGGACGGCTGGGACCAGAACGAGCCGGAGCTGACCCCGGCCAGCGTGTCCGGGCAGACGCCCGGCTACACGTTCGGCCAGGTGTTCCGGACCGCGGTGACCGGCCAGGTGTACGCGCAGCCGCTGGTGATCGGCTCGACCGTCATCGTGGCCACCGAGCAGGACGACGTCTACGGCCTGAACGCCAGCACCGGCGCGGTGCAGTGGCAGACCAGCCTGGGCACCCCGTACCCGATCAAGAACTGCAGTGACCTGGAGCCTGATATCGGGGTGACCGGCGGCCCGGTGTACGACCCGGCCACCGGGGACGTCTACCTGGTGGCCCAGACCGTGCCCAAGACCGCGCCCAGCTACCACCTGTTCGGGATCAACCCGGCCACCGGCGCGGTCGTGTTCAAGGAGTTCCTCGGCGGGCGGCCCAGCAACGATTCGCACATCACGCTGAACGCCGCCGACCAGCTGGAACGGCCGGGGCTGCTGCTGATGAACGGGTGGATCTACGCGGCGTTCGGGTCGCACTGCGACCACAGCCCGTGGACCGGGTTCGTGACCGGCGTGAACGTCCGCACCAGGGCGTTCACCGAGTGGACCGACGAGAGCGGGGTGACCGACAACGAGGCCGGCATCTGGCAGGGCGGCAGCGGGCTGATGTCCGACGGGTCCGGCCGGATCATCGTCTCGACCGGGAACGGCGTCTCGCCGCCCCCCGGGCCGGGCCGGCGGCCGCCCGGGCAGCTCGGCGACTCGGTCGTCCGGCTCGGCGTCAAGGCCAGCGGCACGCTGGCCGCGAAGGACTTCTTCAGCCCGGCGAACGCCCCGGCCCTGGACGCGGGCGACACTGACTTCGGCTCCGGCGGCCCGGTCGGGCTGCCGTTCGGCACCAGCAGGTACCCGCACGTGCTGGCCCAGGCGGGCAAGGACGGCCGGGTCTTCCTGCTCGACCGGGACGACCTGGGCGGCCGCAAACAGGGCCGCCGGGACGGCGACGACGCGCTCAGCGTCACCCGCCCGTTCAACGGCCAGTGGGGCCACCCGGCGGCGTTCGGCGGCACGCCCCGGCTGGGCGCGGCCAATCAGGCCCACGCCAGCGACTACCTGTACTTCCTCGGCCGGAACGACAGCCTGCGGATGCTGAAGGCCGGGGTGAACAAGTCCGGCGAGCCCCGGCTGGCCGACGTGGCCAACAGCAACCTGGTGTTCGGCTTCTCGTCCGGGTCACCGGTGGTCACGTCCGATGGCCCGCACATCTCGACCGCGGTCGTCTGGGCGGTGTACTCGTCCGGGATCAGCGGCAGCGACGGCGCGCTGGAAGCGTTCGCGGCCAACCCGGGCGGCACGTGCACGGCCGCCGCGCCGTGCAGCGTCAACCCGATCTGGTCCGCGCCGATCGGGACGGCCAGCCAGTTCACCGTCGTGGCCACGGCCGGCGGGATGGTGTATGTGGGCACCAGGGACGGCGCCGTGTACGGGTTCGGTGACACCGCGGGCGGCGCGCTGTCGGCTGGCCAGCCGGCCACCCTGCCGCGGACCCGGGTCGGGAACACCAGCGCGGCCCGGGACGCCGTGGTGACCGCGCGCTCGGCGGTCACCGTGACCGGGGTCACCGCGGCCACCACCGCGGCCGGCCCGAGCGCGCCAGGCAGCCAGTTCCGCCTGGGCCAGGTGACCGAGACCGGGCCGGGCGGCGGCCGCGGTACGCCGGTCTCGTTCCCGGTCACCCTGGCGCCCGGCGACCGGCTGGTCGCGCCGGTCCGGTTCCACCCGGCCGCGCCGGGCGGTGCTACCGGCGCGGTGGCGTTCACGACCTCGCCCGGCGCCGCCCCGGTGCGGGTGCCGCTGTCCGGGGACGGCACCACCGGCGGGCTGTACCTGACGCCCAGCCCGGAGCAGTTCGCCCTGGTCACCGACACCGGGGCGTTCGCCAGCAACGTCCCGGTCGGGGTCATCGTGCTGCGCGAGATCGACCTGGTCAACGGCAGCGCGCGGGCCGAGACGGTCCGGTCGGTGCGGGCGCCGGGGCGGCCCTACTCGGCCACCGGCCTGCCCGCGCCGGGCACCGTCCTGCAGCCCGGCCAGTCGGTGGTGATCCAGGTCGTGTTCGGGCCGGACCGGCCGGGGAGCGACCCGGGCACGATCGCCGTGACCGGTAGCAGCGGCGGCACCGCCACCGCCCAGCTGGCCGGCACCGGGCTGCCCGCGCGCGGCCTGTTCCGTGCAACCCCGGCCCGGGTCGGCTTCGGCACCGTACCGGTGGGCACGACGGCGCACAGCACCGTGACCCTGGCCAACACGGGCAACGAGCCCGCCGTGGTGGACCGGGCCACCGTGCTGCACGCCCCGTTCGCCAACCGGCCCAGCGTGCCGCCCGGGCTGCCCATCAACGCCGGCTACGACGTGGTGGTCCCGGTCACGTTCACCCCGCACCGGGCCGGCCGGTTCACCGCCAGCTACACGTTCACCTGGACCGACGTGACCGGCCGGCACACCATCACGGTGCACATCCGCGGCACCGCCACCAGCGGTTAGCCCTGCCCGGCCCGGACGCCAGCCTCGATCCGCTCGCCGAGGTCCTTGTCCACGTTGCGCCAGTACTCGAACGCGCGCTGCAGCACCGGCTCGGTCACGCCCTGGAGCAGGTGGCCGGTCACGTTGCTGACCAGCCGCTCCCGGGCCGCGCCGTCGAGCACCTCGCGGACCATCGTGCCGGCCTGGCCCCAGTCGTCGTCCGCCTCGTGCAGCGTGTAAGCGGAGCGGACCAGGTCGCCGTCGGCGAACCAGTAGTCCGGCCGGCTCCGCTCGGTGTCAGCCCGCGGGCCGCCCTTGGAGTTCGGCGCGTACACCGGGTCGGACGCGTTGCGGATGCGCATCGCCCCGTCCTTGCTGTAGCTGTGCACCTCGACCCGCGGCGTGTTCACCGGGATCTGCTTGTAGTTCACGCCGAGCCGGGCCCGGTGCGCGTCTGAGTAGGAGAAGCCCCGGGCCAGCAGCATCTTGTCCGGGCTGAGCGCGATCCCGGGCACCAGGTTGTTCGGCTCGAACGCGGCCTGCTCGATCTCGGTGTGGTAGTCGGTCACGTTGCGGTCCAGCGTCAGCCGGCCCACCTCGATCAGCGGGTAGTCGCCGTGCGGCCACACCTTGGTCAGGTCGAACGGGTTGAACCGGTAGGTCTTGGCCGCTTCGAACGGCATGACCTGCATGTTCAGCGTCCAGCTCGGGAACTCGCCGCGCTCGATCGCCTGGTACAGGTCACGCTGGTGGTAGTCGCCGTCCGACCCGGCCAGCTGGTCCGCCTCGGCCTGGGGGATGAACTCGATGCCCTGGTCGGTCTTGAAGTGGTACTTGACCCAGAACTTCTGGCCGCTGGCGTTGATCCACAGGTAGGTGTGCGAGCTGTACCCGTTCATGTGCCGCCAGCTGCGCGGGATGCCGCGGTCGCCCATGAGCCAGGTCACCTGGTGCGCCGACTCGGGGGACAGGGTCCAGAAGTCCCACTGCATGTCGTGGTCGCGCATGTTGTTGTCGGCGCGGCGCTTCTGCGACCGGATGAAGTGCTGGAACTTGAGCGGGTCGCGGACGAAGAACACCGGGGTGTTGTTCCCGACCATGTCGTAGTTGCCGTCGGACGTGTAGAACTTGAGCGCGAACCCGCGCGGGTCGCGCCAGGTGTCCGGGCTGCCCCGCTCCCCGGCCACGGTGGAGAACCGGATCAGCGTGTCGGTCCGGGCGCCGGGCTGGAACACCGCCGCCTTGGTGTACGCGCTGACGTCGCTGGTCACCTCGAAGTGGCCGAACGCGCCGCCGCCCTTGGCGTGCGGCTGGCGCTCCGGGATCCGCTCCCGGTTGAAGTTGGCCATCTGCTCGATCAGGTAGTGATCCTGCAGCAGGACCGGGCCATCGGGGCCTACGGTCAGCGAGAACTCGTCGCTCTCGACCGGCGCGCCAGCATCGGTGGTGGTCGCTGTGGGCTGCTTGTCAGTCACTGCCATACCTCCTCGTCATGCTGTACGACGGCAGCGGAGCGGGCGGCGGCCTGGCAGGCGGGGCAGACGCCCCAGAACACCACTTCGGCCTGGTCCACGGCGAAGCCCAGGTCCTCGATCGGGGCGAGGCACGGCTGGGCCCCGATCGCGCAGTCGACATCCTCGGTGCGCCCGCACCGGCGGCAGACCAGATGGTGATGGTTGTCACCGACCCGGCGCTCGAACCGGGCCGGGTGCCCGGCGGGCTCGATCCGCCGGAGCAGGCCCGCGGCGGCGCACGCGGCCAGCATGTCGTAGACGGCCTGGGTCGAGACCGCGCCGTAGCGCTCCCGCACGCCCGCCGCGATGGCGTCCACGGTGGTGTGCGGGTGCCCGGCCAGCCAGGTCAGCATGGCCAGCCGGGGCATGGTGACGCGCAGCCCGGCCGAGCGCAGGGCCCGGGACATCTCGCCGTCCGGATCGACCGCTCCTACTGCCATAACGCCATCCACTCTTGCGAACTATCTGGAATGAGTCAAGTTAATGGCCGGCCCGGCTCGCTGAGCAGCTCGCCCGGCCACAGCTTGAGCTTGGGCTCCAGCTGGGCGGCGTGCGCCGCGAAGCGGCCCGGTAGGTGGTCGCGCTCAGCCCGTAGTGGGCCTTGAACCGGCGCGCGAAGTAGTTCTGGTACCAGACCTACGACGTGACCAGCCTGGTCCGCGAAGGCGAGAACGTGCTGGGCGCGCGGCTGGCCGACGGGTGGTACGCGGGCTTCTTCGGCTTCGACGCCAAACGGGCCGGCGCGCACTACGGCCAGGCCCCGGAGTTGCTGGCCCAGCTCATCATCGGCTTCGCGGACGGGACGACCCAGCGGGTGGCCACCGACGAGCACCGGGTCATCGAGGAGATCGGGCCGGCCAGCGTCACGGCCGGCCCCCCAGGGCGGCTCGTCGTGGACTTCGGCCAGAACCTGACCGGCTGGCTGCGGGTCGCCGTGCCCGGCCCGGCCAGCGTGCGCATCCGGCACGCCGAGGTGCTGGCCGCCGACGGCCGCCTGTACACCGACAACCTGCGCACCGCGCGGCAGACCGACGAGTTCACCGCCACGGCCGGCCCGGCCACGTTCGAGCCCCGCTTCACCCTGCACGGCTTCCGGTACGCCGAGATCACCGGGACGGCTGGACCGAGCAGCGCGGCTTCCAGTCCGCGTGGATGAACTCGTTCAACCACTACGCGCTGGGCTCGGTCGGCGAGTGGCTGTACCGGTTCGTGCTCGGCATCGACCAGGCGCCGGGCCAGGCCGGTTTCGGCCGGCTGCTGATCCGGCCGCACCCGGGCGGCTCGCTGACCGCGGCCAGCGGCAGCTACCGCTCCGTGCGCGGGCTGATCCGCACCGGATGGCAGCGCACGGATGGCACGTTCCGCTTCAATCTCGACATTCCGCCTAACGCCAGTGCCTGCATCCGGGTGCCCAGCTCGGACGCGCAGTCGGTCCGGGATGGCACCGGCAGCCCGCCCGATGGGGTCGCCGGCTACCCGGGCCTGCCCGGGGTCCAGGAGGCGGTGTTCGAGGTCGGTTCTGGGGCACACCAGTTCACCGGGCCGGACGCCTGGGCCGGCCGGATCCAGTGAGGCAGGCAGTGATCCCGGTCCGCACGCTCAACTCGGGCCACCAGATCCCGCTGCTGGGACTGGGCACCTGCCCGATGGACGGCGCCGCCGGGGCGGCCGCGATGGCCCAGGCTTGTTCTAGGCGGGCACCTTGGCCGCCTGGGCCTTGACCGCCTGCGGCGAGTGCCGGGCGATCTCGGTGATCCCGGCCACCATCAGGATCAGGCAGATGATCTCGCCGGCGATGGCCAGCGGGCTGCTGCTGACCTTCTCGTCCAGCAGCGCGTAGGCCAGCGCGATCGAGATGAGCGGATCGGACGCGACGATGATGGCCATCACCGGGGCGATGAACGTGCCCGACTGGAACGCGTCCTGGTTGAGCACGAAGCCGACCGGGCCCGCGATGGCCAGCGCGTAGATCGGCCAGTTGGCCAGGACGTGGGTCAGCCCGCCGTGGCTGGCCTCCGACGTCACCAGCTTGATCAGGAACGCGGACAGCCCGTAGCAGATGCCGGTGGCCAGGGCCATGCCCAGCGGCCGCAGCGTCTCGCTGCGCTGGCCCACGGCCAGGCAGATGGCCACGGCCGCGACCGCCCCGATGGCCAGCCAGATGGCCTCGGCCAGGCCGACGGCGCCGGTGCCGTGGGAGGGCCGCGCGATGAGCAGGAAGCCGGCCACGCCAACCACGCAGGCCCCGACCCCGGCCAGCATGAGCGGATCGGCCGAGCGGCGCAGGTACGCGCTGATCAGCACGGCGAAGACCAGGTCGAAGACCAGGATCGGCTCGACCACCGCCAGCGGCGCGTACTTCAGCCCCACCACCTGCAGCGCGAACCCGATGATGGTGCCGAGGATGGCGATGTCCCACAGCGGCTGGCGGACCAGATCGAGCAGGATCCGGGGCGACCCGGTCTTCTCCTGCCTGACCCGTTTGGTGCTGCGCTGTTCGGCGACGGACGTGACCCCGAACACCAGCGCGGCCCCGACCGCCGCGGCTACCCCCGCCGCAGTGGACACAGGGTCAGCCTGCCCGGCCGTTGACCAGGCCATACCCCCCAGGCGGGTAGTTCGTTAGCGGTCCCGGCCCAGGTCAGGCCGCGGGGGCGAAGCGCAGCCCGAGGCCGAGCCGGCGCAGCACCACGCGGAACCACAGCGCGCAGCCCACCGCCCCGGCGGCCAGCAGCGCCACCGTGGCCACGGTGGACAGCTCCAGGAACGTGGGCACCGGCTGGGTGGCCAGCAGCGCGCCCAGGGTGGCCCCCAGCAGCAGGAAGATGCCCGCCCAGACCAGGGTGACCCGCTGGAAGAAGCGGTGCAGCCCGGGCAGGTGAGCCGGGTGGCGCAGCGCGATGACCTCGGCGGCCAGCTTGGCGCACAGCGGGTTCGGCCCCCGCGCCCCCAGCGCGAACAGCACGCACAGGGCCAGGTTGCCCATGGGGAAGTGCAGCAGGAAGATCCACAAGTCGCCGGTGGCGATGGCGGCCACGGTCTGGATGGTCAGCACCATGGCCGAGATGACCAGCAGGCCGGGCACGGACCCGGTGATCACCTTGCGGCCGAGGGCGGTGAGCCAGATGACCGCCACGCTGGCCACCAGGCCGACGTTGCGCCCGGCCAGCCAGGCGCCGATGACGTAGGCCGCGAGCGGCAGCCCGAGGGACTCAAGAACGCTCCACCCCACGGTGCGCAGCAGGCACAGCGGGCGGGGCAGTTCGAGGTGGTCGGACATTGGCCCCGAGTGTAGACCAGGACATACACGCTGCTCACGGGATGAGTCAAACGCTTTACGCGGCGGCCGCCGGGCCCGGCCCGCAATCCCTTAGCCCTCAGGCGAAGCGGGCCGCGAGCAGCCGGTACAGGCCGGGAAAATTTACCTTCAGCCGGGCCGGGAAGGACAGCCAGGGCGGGATGACCACCTCGTCCCGGCCGCGCCTGATCGCGTCCACGATGGCCGCCGCGGCCGCCTGCGGGCTCATCAGCTGCGGGTGCTGCCGCTGGTAGGGCACGTGACGGCGCTCGAAGAACGCGGTGTCCACCACCCCCGGGCTGACCAGCGTGACGCCGACCCCGCGGGGCCGCAGCTCGTCGCGCAGCGTCTCGGCCAGGCAGCTGAGCCCGGCCTTGGTGGCCGAGTAGCACGCCTCGCCGGACACCCCGACCAGCCCGGCGATGGACCCGACGAACACGATCCGGCCCTTCCCCGGCGGCAGGTACGGGATGGCCGCGTGGGCCAGATGGGCCGCGGCCCGCAGGTTCACGTCGATCAGCGCGTCGATGTCCGCCTCGGTCATCGACGAGAACGAGCCGGCCCAGCCGATCCCGGCGTTGGACACCATCAGGTCCAGCCCGCCAAGCCCGCGGCGGGCGGCCTGGATGGTCCGCCGCGGGCAGCCTGGTTCACGCAGGTCACCGGGGATGCACACGGCGCCGGTGTCGGCCGCCACGCTGTGCAGCGCGGTCAGGTTGCGGCCCGCGATGGCCAGCTGCACGCCCTGCGCGGCGAACGCCCGGGCCGTGGCCGCCCCGATGCCGCTCGACCCGCCGGTGATCAGCGCGCGCATCCCGTGCAGGCCGGCCGGCCCGGACATGGTCAGGCCCTCCGCCGCTGCGGCACGTGGATGTAGAGCTCTTTCCGGTCCAGCGCTTGGACCGGCGGCGCGGGCGGCGGCAGCAGGTACTCGGCCGGGCGCTGGTGCTCGCCGTACTGCCGGCCGGCGTTGTAGACCCGGTCGAATTTCCAGATCATCCGGACGAAGTTGGTCTGGCCGTGCAGCAGCTGCCGGGCCACGATGCCGGTGGTCTTGGCCAGCGCGGCCATGCCCAGGTGCTTGCGGGCCAGCACCTCCTGGGTCTTGACCAGCTCCTGGTAGAACCGGTGCAGCGGCAGCCGGGTCGGCAGCACCGCATGCTGCACGTCGAACAGCCGGTAGTCCAGCGTGGTCAGCCGGCGTGACTCGGTGAACCAGGTCTCGGTGCCCGGGTACGGCGTCTGCACGGTGATGTTGACGATCTCCGGCACGCTCATGGCCCAGTCCCGGACGAACGCGAACCGGGCCTCGTCCCAGTCCGGGTCGGCGATGATGTTGATGGCCACGCTCAGGCCCATGGACCGGGCCACTTCCAGCGCCTTGTTGTTGACCTTCGGCGTGGTCCGCTTGCGGAACGCCTTCAGCCCGTCCTCGTCCAGCGCCTCCAGGCCGAGGAACATGTAGTTCAGCCCGAGCCGCCGCCAGCGCCGGAACACTTCCTCGTTGCGCAGCAGCACGTCACACCGGGTTTCCAGGTAGTACTGCTTGCGGATGCCGCGGCGCTCCAGCTGGCGGGCGATCTCGTCGCCCTCCTCGGCCTTGATGAACGCCACGTCGTCCACGATGAACACGCCGGGCTCGGCGATCCGGGCCATGTCCTCGGCCGCCGCCTCCGGCGGCAGCCGGCGGTAGCTGCGGCCGTAGAACGTCCACGCGCTGCAGAACGAGCAGTCCCACGGGCAGCCCCGGGTGAACTCGATCGACGCGGCCGGGTCCATCACCCCGATGAAGTACTTGCGGCGGCGGCCGCCCAGGTGCCGGGCGGGCAGGTGGCCGTCCAGGCTGGGCAGCATGGCCGGCGGCCGCCCCGGCCCCTCCAGCGTGACCGCGCCGGGCACCTCGCCCAGCGCGCGGTCCGGGAGCGCGGCCAGCAGCGCGGGCGCGCCGACCTCGCCCTCGCCCTTGAGCACCGCGTCGATCGCGCCGCCGGCGTGCTCCAGCACCGGCTGCGCCACGAACGACACGCTGTGCCCGCCGGCGAACACGTAGCAGCCCGGCAGCAACGTCTTGACCCACTTGGCCAGGTTCACCACTTCGGGCACGTTGGCCAGGTAGTTGAGGCTGAAGCCGACCGCTTCGGGCCGGAATCCAGCCACCTCGCGCCGCAGCTCGGCCTGGCGGTAGACCTGCAGGTCGACCAGGCGGACGTCGTGGCCGTCGGCCAGCAGCGCGCTGGCCACCCGCTCCAGGCCGAGCGGCTCCAGCCGCAGGAAGATCTCCGAGTACATCAGCGCGCTGGGGTGTACCAGCAGGACACGCATCTGGCAGATCCTCCGTATCAGGCGCTCACCGGGCGGCCGCCGTCCGTGGCCGGCGGCGCAGGAAGCGGACGAATTCCCCGCCCTCGCGCAGCCGGCGGGCGGCCATGTCGGGCTGGCGGATCATCTCGGCGGACATCTCGGCGATCTTGCCGGCGCGGAAGTAGAACCGCTTGTAGAACGTGTCCACCGAGTCCAGGATCTCGGTGTGCCCGAGATGGGGATAGGACAGCGAGGCCAGCTGGGTGCCGTCGGCGGCGACCAGCGAGGCCCCGTCTTCGCCGTCCGGCAGCCAGCCGCTCTCGACGGCCTGCCGGTATAGCTGGGTGCCCGGGTACGGTGCCGCCACCGATACCTGGATGGTGTGCGGGTTCACCTCCTGGGCGTAGCGGATCGTCTCCTCGATCGTTTCTTTAGTTTCCCCAGGCAGACCGAGGATGAACGTGCCGTGCACGGTGATGCCCAGGTCGTGGCAGTCCCGGGCGAACCGCCGGGCCCGGTCCACCCGCAGGCCCTTCTTGATGTTGATCAGGATCTGCTGATTGCCGGACTCGTAGCCCACCAGCAGCAGGCGCAGCCCGTTGTCCCGCAGCACCTGCAGCGTCTCCCGCGGCACGTTGGCCTTGGCGTTGCAGGACCAGGTGATGCCCAGCCGGCCGAGACCGCGGGCGATGGCCTCGGCCCGGGGGCGGTCGTCCGTGAACGTGTCGTCATCGAAGAAAAGCTCTTTGACCTGGGGGAACAACTGTGTCACCAGCTCCGCTTCTGCGAGCACGTGCCCGACGCTCCGGGTCCGGTACAGATGCCCGCCGACCGTCTGCGGCCACAGGCAGAATGTGCACCGCGACCGGCAGCCCCGTCCCGTGTACAGGGACAGATACGGGTGGCGCAGATAGCCGATGTAATAGTCCTCGGCCCGCAAATCCCGCCGGTAGACCGGGGTGACGAACGGCAGCGAGTCCATGTCCGGCACCGGCTGCCGGTTGGCGTTATGAATAATGTTGCCGTCCGGAGCGGTAAAGCTGATCCCGTCGATCGACCTGAGCGGGCGTCCCGCGGCCACCTCGGCGATGGTGAAGTCGAATTCCTCCCGGGCCACGAAGTCGATGGCGCTGGACGCCCTGAGCGACGGCCCGGGCTGCACGGCCACCTTGGGCCCGACGAATCCGGTCAGCACGCCGGGGTTGGCCGCCTTGAACGCCTCGGCCAGCGCCACGTCGCCGGCGAACGTCGGCGAGCTGGTGTGCAGCACGATCAGCTCGTAGTCGCGGGCCATCGGGATGACGTCCGCCGGGGTCAGCCCGGCCGGCGGCGCGTCCACCAGCCGGCTGCCGGGCACCAGGGCCGCGGGCTGGGCCAGCCAGGTCGGGTACCAGTACGACCGGATTTCCCGTTTTGCCTGATATCTCGCACCGGCCCCGCCATCGAAGCCCGCGTAGGACGGGGGGTTGAGGAACAGGGTGCGCATCATCGGCGGATGGCTCCTTCGGTCACGGTGACCGCTGGCCCCGGCTCGGGGGCCAGCGGGTGCAGGTCCACGCCGATCTGGCGCAGGGCCGCGGCGTAGGCCGGCTCCCAGCGCGGCGGCGGCGGCCCGGCCGGCTCCGGGGTGCTCATCACCCCGTCCCGCACGGCCAGCGCGCTCTCGGTCAGCCCACGGGCGGTGGGCTGAGCCACCTGCGCCCGGCCCAGCTCCAGCTCGTGCAGCAGGTTGTCCCGGCCGTGCCCCGGCATGACGTCCAGCAGCAGCAGCTGGCGGCCGACGACCCGGGCCTCGCTGCAGGTGGTGGCGCCGGGCAGGGCCACCACCAGGTCGGCCGCGGCCATCAGCCCGGGCACCCGGTCGGTGAAGCCGAACGGGATGACCCGGGGCGTCTGCTGGGCCAGCTCGCGGAACCGCTGCTCGACCGCGTGATCCCGGCCGGCCACGGCCAGCACGTGCACCCCGGCGGCGGCCAGCCCGGCCACGGTCGCGGTCAGCGGGCCGAAGCCCCAGCCGCTGTCGATGACCAGCACGCAGAACTCCCCCGGCGGCACGCCCAGCGCGGCCCGCGCCGTGGCCTGGTCCGGGGCGGTGTAGAACCCGGCCCGGACCGGCGGCGGCACCACCGCCACCCGGGCCCGGGGCAGGTACCGCCGCACCGACGCTTCGGCGGCCGGCGAGGTGACCAGGAACAGGTCGGTGCCCGGGGCGGCCCACAGCCGGTGCACGGTCACATCGGTGCACAGCACGACCGAGCGCAGCTCGGGAGCCCGGGCCCTGACCAGGCCCGCCGCGGTGGCGCCGGTGGAGAACACGCTGAAGAGCAGGTCGGCCGGCTGCCGGGCCAGGTCGGCCTCGAGCGCGGGTACCAGCCGGGCGCTGGCCGCCCGGGCGATCAGGCCGGCCACCCGGCTCCCGGTGCGCAGGTGGGCGAAGTGCAGCCCGTCGTACAGGCCGGGCATGGCCACCAGCCGGCCGAACACCCGCTCGCCGGCGCCGCCGCTGCGCCGCCCGAGCAGGGACATGCTGTCCACGCTGCGGGTGCGCCAGCCCGACTGGTCCAGCAGGCTGGCGCAGCAGCGGGCCATCATCTCGTGGCCCAGGCCCAGGGAACCGGTCAGCAGCACAGCTTCCTGCACCGCGTCACCTCCTGGCCCCGGGAGCGGACCGCTTACTGCTGTGGCTCCCCCTGAAGTTCGGCTATGACCCACTCGACCGTGACGGCCATCAAGCAGGCGGCGGCAGCCAGCAGTAGCGCCACACGTGCTTCTTTTGGCATCGCTTCCTCCCCGTCTCAGGCCCTTCCTGGTGTCGCGGGCCCGGCACACGATTCAGCCTCCATCGCGCCGGTCCCGCCCATATCCCCAAGGTAGCTAGTTTCATTTCGGCCAGGCCGCCGGGGCCGGCCGAACGCCTGGTCAGCCGATCCAGTACCGGCAGATGGGGGTGGCCTGCGACGCGATGGTGGCGACAGTTTCGAGCTTCCCGCCGCAGGCCTCGACCTCTCGGTGCGCATCCCGGCCACGCTATCGGCGCCGCCCCGCCCCGCCGAACGATTTACCGGCCCAGGACGAGCAGGTCGCTGGTGCCGTCGATGGGCTGGGGGCCGGTTTCCTGGGCCACGGCGGCGTCCATCGCGGCCATTCCCGCCGCTATTTCCTGCTCGGTCAGGTGCTCGAACGTCGAGAAGGGACGCAGCCGCACCCGGGCGGCGAATTCGGCCGCGCTGCCCGCCAGCCGCTCCGGGACCGCCTCCAGGGCCAGGACCTTCAGGCCCGCCACGGAAAACGCCGCCGATGGTGGATGATCAGGCGCATCAGCACGACATCGCAGCTGCCGGCCGGGAGCGGGATGTGCTCCGAATGGTCAGCCGGCGCGCTGGATCCGGACGATGGCCGCGCTGGTGGCGGGCACGGTGAGGCTGATCCCGGCGCCGTCTGGGCCGGCTGGCAGCGTGGTCCACCGCCCGGCCCACGGGGCGTCGCCGGTGATGGCGGCCCCGCCCAGCGTGGCGCCGCCCGCGCCCGGATCGCCCGGGTCCGCGCTGGCCAGCGTCAGCACCTCGGCGCCGGCCGGCGCCGGGCCGGGTGGCCGCAGGGTCACCGCCGCGTCGGCCGCGGTCCGGCCGTGCGTCTTGTTGATCAGCGTGACGCAGTCGCCCACGCAGTAGGCGGTCAGGTTGAGGCCGTGCCCGCTGTCCACCGTGACCGGCCTGGCCGGCCCGGCCGAGCCCAGGCTGAACGCCTTGATGCCGTACCCCTTGGGGGTGACCGCGTACCGGCCCGGGGCCGCCGGGTCCGGCACGATCGTGTCGGTGTACAGCCACTGCTTGTTGTGGAAGTTGATGCCGGCCGCCCCGTGCGCCGCCCACCAGTGCAGGTGATCCAGGGCCCACAGCGCGGCGGCGAACGCGTTGCTCGCGCCAGGCACGCCGGTCAGGTAGTCGTTCGACTCGGTCAGCCGGTAGCGCAGGCCGGCCGCCCGGACCGGGGCCAGGTTGCGCTCGTAGAGCCAGCGATAGGGGACGAACTCGGTGCCCGCGGGCTGGCTGCCGATCTCGGTGCCGGTCACCCAGTCGGCAGACAGCATG
>Ga0335085_10005570_pt1 | contig 20144 bp, 21 predicted proteins | sample Lox_Sample_45_FD_206712 | JGI IMG/M metagenome (GOLD analysis project Ga0335085, IMG submission 206712) | Soil microbial communities from Loxahatchee National Wildlife Refuge, Florida, United States - Lox_Sample_4.5 | ecosystem: Environmental > Terrestrial > Soil > Wetlands | place: USA...
TGCCAACGCCCCTCCCGACGAATGTTTCGTCGGGCTTGGCAGTTCGCGAAACCAATATCCGGGCGGACCAACCTGCATGGTCGGCGTGCCGAAGGTGAATCAGGCTTACGTCTGGGGCCTGACGGAAACCGGAACGGACGCGGCAGGCGATAGAGTCACCAGCCCGGCGGGGGGCGTGACGGGAGAGCGCAAGCTATGGTTTGGCAGCGCCGCGAACGTGCTGTGCCTGGTAATGGGCGGCTTGTTCACTCAGGCCGGGCTACCACTCACGCCGTTTCAGGACGGAAGGCTGGCCTGCGAATTCGGCTCCAGCAACTATCGAGCTACCAATCCCTCTCTGAACATACCTGCCTCCCTGGGCGATACCCGGCCGCCGCAGATTTATAACTACGACGTGCATACCAAGACGCTTACCAATATCACTCCGACCAGCATGCAGGATCCTTCCAATCTTGATCCGCTGACGCTCGGTCTTCGCTCTGCCGGCTCGCTCAGCGGCGTGGTGATACTCGCCGGACCGACTATCGCGTCGCTCCCCTCGCCCGATGCCGGCATTAACATGTTTGCGTACAACAGCACGACCGGCCAGTTTATCGGGGCGCAACACTACTCCCAGTACATTGACATACGCAGTTGGCTGGCTGTCGGCAGCGTCCTTTACGCCGGTGTCATGAACAGCGATGGAACCGGGAGCGTTCTCAGATGGACCGGCAACACGAGCAATCCGTTCCAGTTCGAGAACGTTGGCAACCTCGACCTGTCTGCGGCCTATCTCGTCGCGCATAAGGGCCGAATCTTCGCAACTACCTGGCCGGGGACCTTCTCGGGAATTCCAACGACGACGCCTGCAGGCCTCTGGATGAGCCCGGCGATTCCCACAGGTGGACTGACGCCGGCCAACGTCGCTCAATGGAGCAAGGTCTGGAGTGCGACGAATTACGAGCCGGATCCTCTCACCGCCCTTTCATGGCCCGGCGGAGCACTATCGAGCTACGACGGTCAACTCTATTGGGGACTGATGCAGGTGCCGATGACCGCCGCGCTAACGCATCTTGTCACCTACGGCATCCCTCTGACGCCAGCAAACATCGCGCTGGCTATTCTGGGGACCGAGCGCGCGATCCCGATTTTCCGATGCTGCACGAACCTCTCCCATCCCCACGCCGAACTTCTCTATGGCGCGCGGAAAATGCCGGTGCAGAGTCCCACGTCCCCGCACGGATGGTCGATTCAGCCCAATGCGATGGGCGTCGCGCCAGAGTACCGGCCGGCCGGTTTCGGAAATCCGTTCAACACCTACACCTGGAGTGGGCATAGCTTCTTCGGCTATCTGTTCTTTGGGACCTTCGATTGGAGCTTCGACGCGTTGCCCGATGCCGACTTCACCGCCTTCGGTCTCGATCGGCTCGAGAACGGCGGAAGCACATTTGGCGGACTCCCGAACTTCCTGACGGCCGCAGATATTGCCGAAGACGAACTGCTCGATCCAGGTGGCGACATCTGGATGTTTGCCTCTGGTACGACACCGGCCGCGCCTTTCACAAGGAACGGGTTAGCGATCCGCTGAATTACGGCTTCCGAACCATGATCTCTGACAGCCAGGCGCTGTTCGTGGGTTCGGCAAATCCCTTCAACCTGAAAACAGATCCGGACAAGAACCTGGGCGGCTGGCATCTTTACTCCATCACGCCGCATTGAGCGGTGACTGGAACGAGCGGGTCCCATGAAACCGAATCCATTCGCCCGCGTCTCTGTATTCGAAGCCTGATGGCATGGATCTAAGGGATTTATATGAAAAGTATTGTGGCAGCGGCGGTATTTCTCGGAGCCTTGGCGGTGGCAGTGCTAGCCGGAACCCAGGGATTCGGAGCTTGCCAATGGGCGGGCGGCGCTCAGCCGCCGGCGGCCGCGCCAAAGCCGTTGCATGCGGACGCCCGGGTTCCTGTCGTCGGAGTTGACGGGGCGGTTGCGGGGCCGGAAGTGCTGAATAGGGCGCAGGCGAGGCGGGCGCTCGCGCTGGCCATCCTCATCGGCGGGGACGCCCGTCACGGTTCGACGAACTAAACGATCCGAGTCTCATCGCGACGCTCTGACGCGGAGAGTCGCTGTACGGTACGGCGATTCAGCATTAGAGCGTCGCGGTTCCGCTCGAATCGTTTTCGCCCGACTTCGCTCGAGTTATGCCGCCGAGGCCTGCGCGAGGCGGCTTCCGTTTGCCGCCCGGGCCAGGCTCGCGAGCGAAATTCCGTAACGCTCGATCCTGTCGTACAGCTTCTTGCGGGAAATTTTCAGAATCCGCGCCGCTTGCACCTTGTTGCCGCCCGCGCGCTCGAGCGCGGAAGCGATGGCGTTGCGTTCGAACTCGGCATAGCTGCCCGCGCGCTCCTCCGCCGCGGCCATCGGCGCCGGCGCGGCCGCCGTGGGGGACGGGATTGCTGTCGGCGCTGTCCGCCATGCGTTAACGATCCTGCTCGGCAGATCGTCGAGCGTGACCGTCGCGCACGTGCCGAAGGTAAGAGCCGATTCGATGGTGTTGCCGAGCTCGCGGACGTTGCCCGGCCAATCGTACGCCTGCAGCGCGGACATCGCGTCCGCGTCGATCCCGACAAGCGATCTCAGGCCCTCGTTTCTTTCGTTCATCAACCGGACAAAATGCTGCGCCAGGTCCGCAACGTCATCGAGGCGATCGCGCAGCGGCGAAATTTCCAGCACGTTGACCTGCAGGCGATAATAGAGGTCGGCGCGCAATTGACCGCTGCGCGCGGCCTCGGCCGGATCGCGATTGGTCGAGGCGACGATCCGGACGTCGATCGGGATCTCCTTGGTCGAGCCGACTGGACGCACCGTGCGTTCCTGGATCGCGCGCAGCAGCTTCGCCTGAAGGTCCGGGCTCATCTCCGTAACCTCGTCCAGAAAGACCGTGCCGCCTTCCGCCGCGCGCAGCAGCCCCGGATGGTCCGCATTGGCGCCGCTGAAAGCTCCTCGGCGATGGCCGAACAGTTCGCTTTCGACGAGTTCTCTTGGGATCGCTGCGCAGTTGAGCGCAACGAAGGATCCGCGTCGTGCGCCGCACTCATGGATCGCGCGCGCCACCAGCTCCTTGCCGGTGCCGCTTTCGCCCACGATAAGAACGGTCGAGCGGGTGGCGGCGACCGCTTCTATGCGGCGAAAGAGACGACGCATAGCGGCGTTCGATCCGACCAGGCCGTGAAACTGCCCGCTTGCCGCGGCCTTGGCTGATTCGGGCTCCGTTCTCCCGGCATCCTTGGAGCTGGCAGAGAAATTCCCGTCAAACTGCGGTCGTCGTTCTTCTATAGCCGCGGTCGTGTTGATTGGCATGCCCCCTTAGGCAGCACACTCTGTGCCATCTGATTCGGTTTGAAACACTTTGTAAATTGCAACCCGAACGGCTGGGCAGCCTGGGGCATCGATGTCCCATATGGGTAATGAAGACCACACGACGGGAGGCCGCAGCATTTGTAAATGGACGATCAGGGTGCAAATCTGCTGCCTTGCCATGGCGGGAACACCTAATCCGAAAGCACCGTCCCTTCTGAGCGATCCCAAGAATCGGGTCGTGATTGCCTATTGCTTCGTCGCGTTCACATGGCTTGCCGTCTCGGAGCTTTTTTGGCCTGCGCCGCATTCGCTGGCAAACCGGCTCATCTTCGTCGCAGGAACGGCGGCGTTGATGGTCGTGTTGCGGTGGTGGGGGTGGAGCGAGGCTCACCGGTACGCCTCGCAACTGCAGGAAAGCGGCGTCATAGCGGACGTCTTTTTCCACGCGGCTGGACAAGGGATCCTGATGGTGGCGCCCGACGGAAAGATGGTGCGCGCCAACGCGGCGGTCGAGCAAATGTTCGGCTACGGACACGGAGAACTCGAAGGCCGGCCCGTTGAAATCCTGGTGCCTGAGCGCGTGCTGGGCCAACACGTCGCGCATCGCGCGAGCTTCATGAAGGCGCCGCGGTCGCGCCCCATGGGGATCGGGCTGGATCTCGCGGGACGGCGCAAGGACGGCAGCGAATTCCCCCTCGAAATCAGCCTTAACTATGTCGCGCCGGTAACCGCTAGTCAGTTCGTCGTCTGCTTTATCACGGATATCAGCGAGCGCGTGGCGTTCGAACGCCAGACCAGGCAGGCCGAAACGATGAATGCGCTCGGTTCGATCGCGGCTGGAATCGCGCACGACCTCAACAATCCGCTCGCGATTATCTCCTCGCGTTCCGAGCTGATGCTCTCTCTGCTGGATGTCGGAAATCCCGATCTGCGCCAGGATCTCGAGGTTCTCCGGCGCAACGCCCAACGGGCAAGCCGCATCGCGACCGGACTGTTGACGCTGGCCGCCCAGCGCGCGAGCGAGCGCCAGCCCGTCAATATCAATGAGCTGGTTGAAGCATCTCTCCTGTTGATCGGCGGAGAATTTCGCCGCTCGAACATCGAGATCATCACTTCGCTTGACCGCAACGTCCCACTGGTTCCAGGCGATCCCACGGCGTTGCAGCGAGTGCTGATGAATCTGGTGATGAATGCGCGTGATGCGATGCCCGAGGGGGGCAACCTGACCATCGTGAGCGGGCCGGCGCGGGACCAGGCCGGGATGCTGCAATTGTCCGTCGCCGACACCGGGGCAGGCATTCCGGCGGACGTGTTGCCGAAGCTCTTCGATATCTTTTTTACCACCAAGACAAGCGGGACCGGACTGGGACTGTGGCTTGCATACCGCACCCTTCGCGAACACAGCGGTAGGATCGAAGTAGAATCGGAGCCCGGAAAAGGAACAAAATTTACGCTGACGCTGCCCACTATCCGGGATCGGGCCATCGCCGAAGGGAGTCGCGAAGGGTCATGAATTGGCAGCGCCTGGATGGCATAGCCTTTGCTCATTCCTTAAACAATCGAAGGGGACGGGGCAGAGGATTTCATGCCTGAAACCATTCTAATCGTCGATGATGAGACGGAGATGGCAGATACCTGCGCAAGGGTGCTGCGAGCGGGCGGATTCAACTGCCTGGTGGCCTACGACAGCGCAAAAGCGTTCGCACTGATGGATTCGGAACGGCCCGCATTGGTCGTCTCGGACATTACGATGCCGGACAGCGACGGCTTCGAGATGGCGCGTCACGCAAGCAAGAAGTCTCCGAAAATTCCAGTAGTTCTGATGACCGCCTACCACACGCCGGAAATAGCCCGGAATGTGCAGCAGGCTGGGGCGGCAGGCTACCTTCGCAAACCCTTTCCGAACGCCGAGCTGATCGCGATTGTGAAGATGCTTCTCCGCCAACACGTAAACGGCAAGTCTGAAATTTAGGCTGAGCGAGCTACTGTATCGAGTTAGGGCCACTGCGGCCGCCCTCCTAAAGATACCTTCGCACATCTGCCCGATGAAATTTGGATGGCAAGATCCTTGCTCAACAAGGGTCTTGGGACCCACCAGCCATTCGGCTCCGAGGCCCGACACTCGAGCAAGGGAGAAACCGCTAACCCAGGCACAAAATGAAGCCGAGAACCAGGAATATACTCGTCGCGCTTGGCGGCGCACTCCTTCTCGGCGCGATGGGCTCCGAGTCCCGCTGGTTTGCCGGCCTATGGAAAGGTGCGCCGCAAACGACCTTGACGATTTCCGGGAATATCGAAGCTCATGAAAGCGTGCTTAGCTTCAAACAGGTGCAATCGCGGATCGTCGAATTACCCTTCGACGAGGGCCAATGGGTGCACCACGGCGATCTGATCGCGCGTCTCGATGACGCCGACTATCGTCAGAAAGTGGAACTCGCGCGTGCGACTTCTGACCAGAGCCAGCAGCAGTACAGCCTCGCGCTTGCAAACCTGGAGGCTGCGAAAAAAGGGGTCCAGAGCGACGAGGCGGATCTCAACCAGAAAACGGTGGACTACAAGCGCGCGCAAGCGCTCTACGAGGCCAAGGTAACATCGACGCAGATGAGAGACCTCGCGGAAACCGCGTTCAGGCAATCTGAAGCGGTCTGGATGCGCGACAAGGCCTTGACCGTCGCCGCAGAGCGCAACGTCGAAGCAACGCTCGCGGCGGTTCGCAGCGCCGCGGAAAATCTCAAGCTCAGCGAGATCATCCTCGGCTATACGGTCCTCCGGGCACCGTTCGACGGCGTGATGCTGACGCGCCAGGCCGAGGTCGGAGAAGTGATGCTGCCCGGCACTCCGGTGGCAACGCTGGCCGATATCGACCATGTGTGGGTCCGCGCTTACATCAATGAAACCGATATCGGCCGGGTGCGGTTCGGACAGTCCGTGACCGTCACTACCGATACCTATCCGGGCAAGCGATACGCCGGGCGCATATCGGCGATCGCTTCGAAAGCCGAATTCACGCCGAAGAGCGTGGAGACGCACGCCGAGCGCGTGACGCTGGTCTATCGAATCAAGATTGACGTTTACAATCCGACCCATGAACTGGTCCCGGGGATGCCGGTTGATGCGGAAATCGCGCTCGGTCCGTCGAAATCGACAGCGCTCGTTCCCTCCGCGTCCCATGAGTGATTCGGCGGCGCAGGCGGTCGAGGTCCGCGGCCTCAGCAAGCGGCTGGGCAAGGTCGCCGCGGTCGACAACGTCAGTTTCACGGCCGAAACCGGCAAAATTTTCGGCATCGTCGGCCCCGACGGCGCCGGCAAGACGACCATCCTGCGGATCCTGTCTGGAGTAACGTTGGCGGACCGAGGCAGCGCCATCGTGGCCGGGTTCGACGTCGGCGCCAATCCCGAAGCGGTCAAAAACCACATCAGCTACATGCCTCAGCGCTTTGGCCTCTACGAAGACCTGACGGTTGACCAGAATATCCGCTTCTATGCCGAACTGTTCGGAGTCGATGGGCGCGCGCGCGAAATCAACGCCGCACGATTGCTGCAGGCTTGCGGAATGAGCGAATTTCGCGGCCGCCTCGCCGCAAAGCTTTCCGGCGGGATGAAGCAGAAGCTCGGGCTTACCTGCGCGCTGATCCATCGCCCACGCGTGATCCTGCTCGACGAGCCGACGACCGGAGTCGATCCGATATCACGCAGGGACCTCTGGCAGATCCTCTACTCGCTTCTGGCCGAAGGCGTAACCGTGCTGATCGCGACCGCCTACCTCGACGAGGCCGAGAGATGCCATCGCCTTGCGCTCCTCCATCAGGGTCGGCTGATGTTTTGCGGGTCCCCGGCGGAACTCAAGCGAAGCTTGCCGGGGGCGGTGCTGTCGGTCACTTCGCCCGAGGCGCGCAAAGTTGAGATGCGGCTCGCAGGCGCCGCCGGAGTCTCGAGCGTCCTGCTCCTCGGCGACGCGGTCCGTCTGGTGGTGGACGACGCGCAAGCGCGAATCGGCGAGCTCAGCGCGCTGCTGCGCGCGGCGAATCTGCCGTTCTCCGAATTCATCCGCACCGAGCCTACGGTCGAGGACGTTTTCGTCTCGAAAATCAGCGCCGCGGGAGCCGGGCCTTCCTTTGCGTGGAAGTCGCAGGGAGCGACGTCGTGAACGCCTCGATGCCGGCGCAACCGGCCGTTAGCAGCGCGCCCTCGGTCAGCGTGGATCGCCTGGTCAAACGGTTCGGCAAGTTCGTGGCCGTCGACGAGGTCAGCTTCGAGACCGCGCCGGGAGAGATTTTCGGCTTCCTCGGACCCAACGGCTCGGGCAAATCCACAACCATCCGGATGCTGTGCGGATTGCTGAGGCCGAGCTCGGGGCGCGCCACGGTGGCGGGGATCGACGTTGCGGCCGAACCCGAAGCGGTGCGTCGGCACATCGGCTACATGTCGCAAAAATTCTCGCTGTACCAGGATCTGACGGTCCGCGAGAACCTGCGCTTTTTTGGCGGGATGTACGGAGTGCCGGCCCGCGAGTTGGCCGCGCGCATCAAATGGGCGGTGACGATGGCCGGGCTCGACGGACGCGAATCGACCCCGGCTTGCGACCTGGCAGGGGGATGGAAGCAGCGGCTGGCGCTCGGATGCGCGGTGCTGCATCGGCCGCCGATCGTGTTCCTCGACGAACCGACCTCGGGCGTCGATCCGATGTCGCGGCGGCATTTCTGGAACATCATCCATCAGATGTCCGATGACGGCACAACCGTGTTCGTAACGACGCATTACATGGAGGAGGCGGAGTATTGTAACCGCCTCGCGCTCGTCGCGCGTGGCCGGATCGTCGCGCTGGGGCGGCCGTCCGAGCTCAAGCATCGTTTCGCCTCGGGCGCGCTGCTGCGGGTTGAGTGCGCGCCGCTTAGCGAAGCGGCCGAGGCGGCACGCTCGGCGCCCGGAGTGATCGAATCCGCGATCTTCGGCGGCGGCCTGCACCTGACGGCGGTGAAAGATCTGTCGATCGAAGGCCTCGCGCAGTATCTGGCGGCGCTTGGAATCCGCGTCCTGGCCATCGAGCGCATCGGGCCCACGCTGGAAGACGTGTTCGTTTCGCTTACGCGCGATCGGCCGAATACTGCGGCGCAAGGGCACTAGCGATGCGCTGGAAGCGACTGCGGGCGATCGCCCGCAAGGAAATCATCCAGGTCGTGCGCGACTGGCGCAGCCTGGTGATTATCGCCTTGATGCCGATCGTGATGACGCTGCTGTACGGCTACGGCGTTACGCTCGATATCAAGCACATTCCGATGTACGTCTTCGACCGCGAGGGCAGTCAGCGCAGCCAGGCTTTGCTCAAGGGATTTCAGGCTTCCGAGTATTTTCGTATCGTCAAGGTGGTTCACGACTATCCCGACGTCGTCCGCGGCATCAATTCGGGACGCTGTAAGTTTGCGCTGATCATACCTCACGATTTCTCAAAGCGTCTCGCCGAGGGCGCGACAGTCGGCGTACAGGCGCTGATCGACGCCAGTGACGACAACACCGCCAACATCATCATCGGTTACAGCGACGGGGTTGTCAGCCGATTCTCCGAGCAGGTCCAGATCGAATGGCTCGAGCGCCAGGGGATCACCAACATCGATCCGCCGCTGTCGGTCGACGCGCGGACATGGTTCAACGAGGACCTGGAAAGCCGCGCCTTTATCCTGCCGGGTGTAATCGCGCTCGTGATGGCGGTAATCGGGACGTTCCTCACCGCGCTCACGATCGCGCGCGAATGGGAGCGCGGCACGATGGAGCAGCTGGTCTCGACGCCGGTCACGCCGCTCGAACTCGTGCTCGGCAAGCTGATTCCTTATTTCGGGATCGGCATGGCCGCCACCGCGATGTGCGCGGGACTCAGCACCTTATGGTTCGAGGTTCCGCTGCGGGGCCATCTGACGACGCTGTTTGGCGCGTCCGCGCTCTTTCTGTCGGTCGTGCTCGCCCTGGGTTTCTGGATCTCGGTCCTGGCGCGCTCGCAGCTCGTCGCGAGCCAGGTGGCGATGGTGGCGACCTTCATGCCGGCGTTCCTGCTCTCGGGCTTCATCTTCCCGCTCGACCAGATGCCGGCGCAGATCAGATTTGTGAGCTACTTCGTGCCGGCCAGGTACTACGACACGATTCTCAAAGGGGTGTTTCTGAAGGGCGTCGGCGTCGGCGAGCTGCAGTTCAATTTTCTGGCGCTGGCGGGTTTCGCTTTCCTGATCGCGAGCGTCGCGGTGCTGAGCTTCCGCAAACGGATCGATTAGAGCGGGGCGGGCGATGCTTGGCAGGCTGCGGCAGATGCTGGTCAAGGAATTCATCCAGCTCCTGCGCGATCCCAAGGCGCGGTTCGTGCTGTTTGCACCAGCGCTTATCCAGATGATGGTGTTTGGTTACGCGGCGACCTTCGAAGTGCGCCACGTGCCAAGCGCGGTGCTCGACCTCGACCATAGCCAGGAGAGCCGGGAGTTGATCGCTCGCTTTGCCGCGAGTCCCTACTTCGACATCCGTTACCGCCTCCAGCGCCGTGAGGAGATACGCACGCTTATCGACGCGAGCGACGTCTACCTTGCGATCGAAATTCATCCGGGCTTCGCGGAGCTGCTGCGCAAGGGGCGTACGGCCCCGCTGCAGGTGATCCTGGATGGCACCAACTCCAACACGGCGCTCATCGCCTATGGCTACGTGTCGCGCATCGCGGAAACCTTCGCGCAGGATCAATTGCGCGACCGGCTGAATCGCACCGACCCCGGCCTGGTCGCCGTGGTGCCTGGCGTCGTGCTCGAACCGCGGCCCTGGTTCAACGCTGACCTGCTCAGCCGGTGGTTTATCGTGCCGGGCCTTATCGGCAGCATCGTGCTGCTCACCGTGGTGCAGCTCACGGCGTTCGCCGTGGTCAGGGAGCGCGAGCTGGGGACCTTCGAGCAGATCATGGTCACGCCGATCAAACGGTCGGAGTTCATCCTGGGCAAGACGGTGCCCTTTTTCCTGGTTGGACTCGCCGACACGGCGGTGGTGGCGACGGTGGGCACGCTGTGGTTCGGCGTGCCCTTCCGCGGCAGCGCGCCGCTGCTGCTGCTGGGGGCCGCGCTGTTCCTGCTCAGCATGCTCGGCATCGGGCTGCTGATTTCGACCTCCGCGACGACTCAGCAGCAGGCGATGGTGACCGGCTTCTTTGTCGTGATGCCGTCGATCACCCTATCCGGGCTCGGAACGCCGGTGAGTTCGATGCCGCCGGCGCTGCAGTGGATTTGCGAGTTCAACCCGCTGAGCCACTTCCTGGTGGTCCTGCGCGGCCTCTATCTGAAGGGTGTGGGCCTCGGCGTGTTGTGGCCGAACATGCTGGCGATGGCGCTGATCGGAGCGGCGCTGCTCGCCTTCACCACGACCAGGCTGCGCAAATCGCTTGACTAGCGGATGCTGTGTTTGTTGAGCAGGCGATGGAGCGTCTTGCGATCGACGCCGGCCTTGCGCGCGGCCTGCGATACGTTGCCGCCCTCGCGCCGCAACAGTTCGGCGACGTAGGCGGACTCGAGGTCGCTTATCCAACGCTCCTTGGCCTCTTTCAGGGTGAGCTTGCTCGCGGTATCGGCGGCGGGTGGACGCGCCGATGGCGCCGGCGCCACGGTCCTCAGATGAGCGGGCAAATCGGCAAGCGTGATCATCTCGCCTTCGGTCAGAGCGCAAGCTCGCTCGACCACGTTCTGCAGTTCGCGCACATTGCCCGGCCACGAATACGTCTCCAGCGCCGCCATCGCTTCGGGCTCGAAGCCCCGTGGCGCGGCCGTATCGCGGCGAGCGAATTTCGCAAGAAAGCTCATGGCCAGCAGCTCGACGTCGCCCGGACGCTCGCGCAGCGGCGGGAGCGCGATGTCGATGACCGCGATGCGGTAGTAGAGATCCTCGCGGAACGCGCCTCCCTTCACCAATTCGCGCAGGTCGCGGTTGGTGGCGCAGACCACGCGAATATCGACGTCGATTGGCCGCGTGCCGCCGACCCGTCGAATTTGCCGCTCCTGGAGCGCGCGCAGGAACTTGACCTGCAGGCCCAGCGGCAGCTCGCCAAGCTCGTCCAGAAAAAGGGTGCCGCGATTGGCCATTTCGACGAGCCCCTGCTTCGCGGCGATCGCCCCGGTAAACGCTCCCTTCTCATGGCCGAAGAGCTCCGACTCGAGCAGATTCTCCGGCAGCGAGGCGCAATCGACCGCGACGAAGGGCTGCGCCGCGCGTGGGCTATTGGCACGGACCGCTCGCGCGATCAGCTCTTTTCCGGTCCCCGACTCGCCCAGCACCAGGATATTGGCGTCGGAGCGCGCCGCCTTGCGCACCAGCTCCAACACCTGCTGCAGCGCGTTGCTGCGCCCGATGATGTTTTCAAAGCCGACAATCCCTAGTTGTTCGCGCAATTGGAGGATCTCGTTTTGCTGCCGCCGCCAGGTCAGCGCGCGCTCGACCGCGAGCTTGAGCTGATCGATGGAAAACGGCTTAGCAATAAAGTCAAAGGCGCCGGCCTTGACCGCCGCCACCGCGGATTCCAGCGTCGCATGCGCGGTGAGCATCAGGACCGGGATTTGCGAATCGACCTCCTTCGCCCTCCGCAGCATCTCCATCCCATCCATCTCCGGCATGCGCAAATCGGTGAGCAGCAGATCGGGCCGCTCCGAGGCAAGCAAGGTCAAAGCTTCTCGCGCGTCATTGCTTGTGAAGCACTGGTAGCCGGCCGAGCCGAGGGCGCGGCGGCAGGTTTCGGTCATATCCGGTTCGTCGTCGACGATGAGTATGCGCTGCACCATTTTCGATTATGCCAACACCGCGCAGTCCGGTCCACGCAGGCCGGAGCGGCCGGACCGCGGGGTGATCGCGGGTCATGCGGGCTGGGCGCGGCGAATGTACGATGTTATGGTCCGGCAAAAGACAGGGAAATTTTTGCGGAGGCGACCGCGGCTATGGCTTTTCCTTATGGCAAAATAATGTGTCCCGTCGATTTCACCGAGAACTCCCTCGTTGCTCTGGACCGGGCCGCTGAAATCGCCCGGCACTTCGGCGCAAAGCTTATCCTGGTACATGCGGTCCCACTGGTCGCACAGGTCGGAAACTTTCCGATGCCCGCAAGCGTCTATGCGGAGCAGGAGAAGACCGCCAAGGCCAGGCTGGCCGAGATCGCCGGACAAAAACTCGGCGACCTCGGGTACGAGTCGATCGTCTTCATCGGCGACGTCGTCGGCGGCATCCTGCAAGCCGTTGTTCAATTCAAGCCGGACCTGCTGGTGATGGCTACTCACGGGCGCGGCGCGGTCGCACATTTTTTTCTTGGAAGCGTGGCCGAAGCCGTGGTGCGCAAAGCCGAGTGTCCGGTTCTGACCGTTCGAAATCCGGGGCCGGCTTCGCACTCGGCCAAGGGCTGACGACTCGCGGCTATACTGTGGCCGGTCGCGTCACCAAAAATTAGCGGGGTGAAAAAAGATGTCGCCTTTGGCGACAGTACTCGCCTATAATCAATGTTTCAGCGCGCTCCTGGATGGCACTCACCTTGCTCCCGCTTAGAATTAAGTCGTGCCGTAGAAGCTTGGTAAAGCGAAACCGGGCAGAAAGGAGGGCAGGACCATGGTACCGCCGGAGAAATGGAACCCGTCGCGCGACCTGGAGCGATTCAGGCATGAAGTCGACGACCTGCTCGAAAAATTTGGCCTCGAGCGCGGCACGTTTCGCAAGGACTGGGAATCTTCCGGCGCGCTTCGACCGGCGGTGGAATCATACCTCGAGGGTGATAAGTTCGTTGTCAGGATGGAACTGCCTGGTATCGACCCGCAGCAGATTGCTATCAAGGTCACGGGTGGGGTCCTCACCGTGAAGGGCTCGCGTGAGCAAAAAACCGAGACCAGGAAAAGCAACTTCTATCGGCGCGAGATCCGTTACGGATCATTCGAACGGTCGATTTCGCTGCCGGAGGGAGTCAAAGCCGACGACCTCAAGGCCACCTATCGCGACGGCATTCTCGAGTTGACCGCGGCGATGCCCAAAGAAGCGGTGCCTAAAGAGGTCAAGGTCCAGATCGAAGGCCACGGCGAAAAAAAGGACAACGGCGCCAAAAAGACCGCTTGAACCCGCAGCCAAGTCGCCCAACGAGATGCTCGAGCGGCGTGGTTCTGACTGCAATCTAACCACTACAGGGAAATAACCGGAACGTTATGCGGAACTCACCTGGCAATGCCACTAAACAATCCCGCGGGCTTATTCGGAGTCTCAATCGCAGCGCCGCCCGCGACGACAAAAGTCCCCAGGTCGTCAGAAAGACGGCTCAGCCGAAGGAGGCCACCGTGTGCGCGCGATGCGGCGCGCTGTACCTCCGCAAGACCTGGCGCCATGACCATAAATTGACTGACGAGTTACTGGAGCGGCGTGTATGGGGATTCTGTCCGGCCTGTGACGAAGTCAGCCAGCAGGAAGGTCAGGGACGGCTCATCATCCGCGGAAGCGGAATAGCCGGCAACCGCGCCCTCATCCGCAGCCGGATGGAGAACGTCGCCAGCAGAGCGATGGCGACCCAGCCCGAGCGGCGGATCGTTTCGATCGATGCGATCGAAGCCAAAGGTGAAAAGTCGATCGAGGTGCTGACGACCTCGCAGAAGTTGACCCACCGGATCGCACACGAGCTGAAGAAGCTCTTCGGCGGACGGACCTCCTACAACTGGAGCGACGACGGCACCCTGTTCGCCACCTGGGAGTTCGAGCAGCGAAAGCCGAAGACGGCGAAAGCGAAGCAACGCCGTAAGAGCCGCTGACCGCGATCACGCGTTCACCGGGCCAGCAGCAAAAGTCCTGCGGCGCCGCCGGCAAAGGCGGCCCCCACCGTCGCGATCACACGCCAACCCAACCGCACGTTGCCAACACTGACAGCTATGAGCGGCTTTAGAAGTGTGTTCGTCGCGGCTGCCAACAGCACCGCGTCCGCAGCTGCGCCGATCGGCAACTGGCCCTGGCTAACCATCGACGCGCACGAGAGGTTTATCGCGTCGACATCCACCAGACCGGCCAGGATGGCCAGTATGTAGATCCCTTTATATCCCAGCTCCTGATTCGCGCCCTGCGCCAGGATCATGGTCACTGCGAGAAACAGGCCGAACTTCAGCGCCAGTCTCAGATCGAGCGGATTACTCGGTTCGTCGCCCCGTTCGCTCTCAGTCGCCGTTGCGCTGCGGCTCGAAAACCATGCCGCCGCGGCCAGCGTCAGCAAGCCGGCCGACAGCACCGGGATGGCCAGCGCCCGGGCGAGAGCCAGCGAAACCACGCCAACGACTACCAGAATTCGCGGAAGCATGGTCGCGGTCGCGACTGCCACTGCACCGGCCAGCAGGTCGGCTCTCGCGCTTTGGTCGTTGGCCCGGCGCGCCACGCTCACGGTGACGGCAGTCGATGAAACGAGGCCGCCGCAAAGCGCGGTCATCAGAAGTCCGCGCCTTTCGCCGAAGACTCTGATCGCGAAGTAACCGACGTATGAAACCGCGGCCACCAGCACCACCATCCACCACGTCCGATAAGGATTGAAGGCCTGCCACGGACCGAAGCCGGCGTTGGGCAGCACCGGAAGCAGCACGACAGAAATCAGAAGCAGGCGCAGCGTCGCCAACAGTTCGGACCGCTCGATACGCCGGAGGATGCTGTGAAGCTCGGGCTTGAAGCCGAGCAGCAACGCCACGACCACCGCGGTCGAGGATGCGACCGTCGTTTCACCCGCGCCTGCGAGCGCTCCCAGGCAAAACGTCAAAAGCGCGGCGACGAGGCCGGTGATGCTCACGTCCTGGCCGCGCCATGGCTCGCGCGAATAGCCTAACGCCATGAACGCGCTGACTGCCGCCGCAGCTACGGCCATAACTATCCCGTGCAGCGACCCGCCTACCTGTGCGGTGACGCCGCCCAGAAGTCCGATCAGTCCAAAGGTGCGCAAACCGGCCGCGCGTTGGCCTTCGGGAAGCTCGCGCCGCTCCCATCCTCGTTCGAGGCCGATCAGGAGCCCGATGGCCAGGGCGACGGCGAGACGTGCGATCAGGCCGTAATTTCCGGGAAGGATCACGCGGAATCCGATGACTCGCGGCGGCTGCGGTTCATCTGTTCAGCGGCATCTGATCGTCGATCCATTGCTCGGCGTCAGCAGAACGCGGAAAATCCATCGCCTCGACGGTGTCCTTCCAGAGGATTTCCCACCTGCCGGTGGTGGGGTTTTTCCTGACCGTATAACCCTGGTAGTCGTAGCTCGGGTATTCGCTCACGTCCGCCAATCCTCTTAAACGCGGCTATCGCAGAAATGGCTATTATCTCGAATAGTCAATCTGGATCATTTGATGCGTGTGCGCAAATACGAGACGCAACCGCCTAGAGTCGCCAGTTGCGGATAGTCCGATTCGGGAATATCCACTCCCGTCGTCTCGTGAATCGCAATCATCAGGTTGAGCATGTCCATCGAATCGAGATCGATCTGCTCGCGTAAATCGGTCGCCGGATCGATCTCAGACTCGACCTCGGGCGCTATTTTGCCTAACTCCCGCAGGACCATCGCCTTGATTTCGTCGTCGCTCACAGCTCGTCCGGCTCCTGTAAAATGCGGTCGATGGCGGCGAGGAAAAGACCTCCGCGATGGCCGTCGCTGGCGCGATGGTCAGCGGCGAGCGTCGCCATCACGGTCGGCTTCGCGCCAAGCATCCCATCGGCCGCCCACACCTGTTCGGTGATTTTGCCGAATCCCACCAGCGCAACCTGCGGCGGATAGATTATCCCGAAGACGGTTTCGACGCCCTCTTCGCCGAGACTGGTCACCGTGATAGTGGCGTCGGCTATCTCGGAACTTCGCAGCACTCCCGCGCGTACGCGCTTTACCAGGTCCCTCAGGTTGACCATGATCTCGTCGAGCGGCTTCTTGTCGATATCGTGAATCGCCGGCGCGATGAGGCCACCCTGCCGCAGCGAGATCGCGACGCCGACATGAACAGCCCCAGCGGGTTTGAATGCGCCGTCCACCCAAAAGCCGTTCATTTCCGGTACCTGCCGCGCCGCGAGCGCAGTGGCCTTGAGCAGAAGGACTGAGTAGAGCAAGCGTTCGGTCACCGGGCGTTGGAGATTATAGGCCTGCAACCAGGTCATCGCGCGCCCCATGTTGACCCGGGTCCCCAGATAGTAGTGTGGAATTTCGCGCTTGGAGCGCGCCATCGCCGCCGCGATCACCTTGCGCATCGCTTCGCGGCGCTCCTCGGGCGCGATGGCGGCCCTGCGTTGGGTGGCAGCCGCGGATATTTCCGGCGCCCCTGCCGCTGCGGGCGCCGCCGCTGAAGGGACCGGCGCCCGTGCCACGGCGGTTGGCGGGACGGGCGGCGGCGCCTTGGGCGCCTTGGCTGCCCGCGCGACGTCGGCCCTGGTGATCGCTCCGTGAGGCCCCGTTCCCTTCACGCTGGAAAGGTCCACTTTCAGTTCGACGGCCGCGCGCATGGCAAGCGGCGAGATGCGCAACCGGCCAGGCGCGGCGGGCGGCGTCGGCAATTGCGCAGGCCTCTCCGCGCGAGGCGGCGCCTGCGGTCGCAACGGCTTGGCGGCGGCGGGCGGGGCGGCTGTCGGAGCGGCCGTGACTTTTGCCACTGCGGCGGCAGGCGTCGGCTTTGGCGCCGACGGCACAGCAGCTTCGCCATCGCTGCGGATCAGGGCGAGAAGAGTGCCTATGGGAACCTTCTCTCCCAGCGGGACAATAATCTCCTGGATGACCCCGGTATCAAAAACTTCGACCTCGACCGTGGCCTTCTCCGTATCGACCACGGCGATGATGTCTCCGCGCTTGACCGCGTCGCCGGGCTTGACCAGCCACTCGAGGATAGTGCCGGCCTCCATGTCGGCACCCAAGGCGGGCATGCGAAATTCAGCCACGATCACCCATCATGAGGCTCACGGTTTCGACAATGGTATGGACGTGGGGCAGCGCCGCTTCTTCCATATGTTTGGCGTACGGCATCGGCACTTCGGCGCTGCAAACCCGCTCAACCGGAGCGTCAAGTTCGTAAAATGCGCCCTCCATGATGCGCGCGCTGATCTCGGCCGAGATACTGCCGCTGCGCCATCCTTCATCGACAATCACCGCCCGATGCGTTCTGGTAACCGAATTCAGGATGGTTGCCGTGTCGAGCGGACGCAGCGTGCGGAGATCGACGACTTCGGCATCGATGCCCTTGGCCGACAGCTCCTCGGCGGCCTGCAGCGCCTTGCCCAGCGTGCCGCCGTAGGTGATGAGGCTTACGTCGTCGCCGGGCCGGCGCACCGCAGCCTTGTCAATAGCGACGGCGCTGGCGTCCGCCGGCAACTCGCCTTCCAGGTTGTAGAGCGTGCCATGTTCGAAAATCAGCACCGGGTCCGGGTCCTGGAGTGCTGTCCATAGCATGCCGCGCGCATCTTCCAGCGTCGCGGGAGTGAGTATTTTGATGCCCGGGATATGCGCATACCAACCCTCGAGACTGTGCGAGTGCTGCGCGGCGAGCTGGCGTCCGGCGCCGGTAGTCATTCTGATAACCAATGGAATATTGAACTGGCCGCCGGACATGTGAAGGATGGTCGCGGCGTTGTTCACAATCTGATCCAGCGCGAGCAGGCTGAAATTGACGGTCATGATCTCGACGATCGGCCTCATCCCTCCCAGTGCGGCGCCGATCCCGGCGCCGACGAAGGCCGATTCGGAGAGCGGCGTGTCCCGGATCCGCTCGGGGCCGAACTCTTCCAGCAATCCTTTGCTCACCGCGTAGCAGCCGCCATAGCGGCCAACGTCCTCGCCCATCAGGAACACGCGCGGATCGCGCAGGAGCGCCTCGCGGATCGCTTGCCGCATCGCCTCGCGATAAGTCGTGCGGTTGGGGGGCGTCACGTCCGCACTCATGACGGCGTCCTTTCGGAATACACGAACCTGGTCAGGTCCTCGACTGGCTCCAGGGTTCCCGCCTCGGCAAACTCGACCGATTTGGCGATCTCCTGCGCGACGTCATCCTCGATCGCCTTGAGGTCGGCTTCGCTCAGCAGCGCCGATTCGGACAAGCGCGCCTGGAAGGTTGCGATGGGATCGCGCGTCTTCCACTGTTCGACTTCCTGTTTGGAGCGATACAACTGCGGATCGTACATCGAGTGCGCGCGAAACCGGTAGGTGCGGAATTCGATGAAATACGGGCCGGCGCCTCCGCGCACGGCCGCAACCGCCCTGCGCGCGGCGTCCTCACACGCGATAACGTCCATCCCATCGACGGGCCACGCCGGAATTTCGTAGCTCGCCGCCTTGAGGCTCAGGTCGACCTCGGATTCGGAGCGTTTGAGCGCGGTGCCCATCGCATAGAGATTGTTCTCGCAAAAGAAGACGACCGGCAGTTTCCACAGCGCCGCGAGATTCATGCTCTCGTGGAATTCCCCCTCCGCCACCGCGCCCTCGCCAAAGAAACATGCTGTGACGCGCGCGTGGCCCTGCATCTTGTCCGCCAGCGCCAATCCGACCGCCAGCGGCAGTCCGCCGCCGACGATCGCATTACCGCCATAGAAGCGGGCAGTAGCGTCGAACAGATGCATTGAACCGCCGCGGCCGTGGCTGCATCCTTCGCGCTTGCCGAACATCTCGGCCATGATCGAAGCAGCGGAGACTCCGCGAGCCAGCGCATGTCCGTGCTCGCGGTAAGTCGCCACGATCGCGTCGTCGGCTTCGAGAGCGCTCAGCGCCCCGACCGCGACCGCCTCTTCGCCGATATACAGATGGAGAAAGCCCCGGATCTTGGCGGCGCTGTAGAGTTCGGCGCATTTCTCCTCGAAGCGGCGGATCCGCAGCATCTCGCGCAAGCGCGCGAGCGCGCGATCCCGCTCCAGCGCGGGCTGCGTCAAGTCGGTTTCCAGAGCCATCGGGTTGCTCCGAACGCGGGTCAGGCGGAGCCCGGCTCGCCCTCCAGGGTGGAAGTATCGCCTTCGGGCAGACCGAGTTCGCGCGCCTTCAGGAGGCGGCGCATGATTTTGCCGCTGCGCGTCTTGGGCACGCTCGCGACAAAATCAATCTCCTTGGGAGCTACCGCCGCTCCCAGACGCTTTCGCGCGAAGCCGAGCAACTCGAGCCGCAACTCCTCGCCCGGGACAAACGGCGGCTTCAGCGAAACAAACGCCTTGACCGTTTCCCCGGCGATCGGATCGGGCTTGCCGATAACGCCGGCCTCGGCCACCGCGGGATGTTCCATCAGCGCGCTTTCGACCTCGAAGGGGCCGATCAAATGGCCGGATGACTTGATCACGTCGTCGGCGCGGCCGACGAACCAGAAGTAGCCGTCGGAATCACGTTTTGCCAGGTCGCCGGTGAGATACCAGCCGCCGACGAAGCATTTTCGATAGCGTTCTTCTTCGTTGAGGTAGCCGCGAAACATCGCGGGCCATCCCGGACGCAAAGCCAGCTCGCCCTCGATTCCGGCTTCGGTCAGTTCTTCGACGGTTCCGTCCTTGCGGCGGCGGACGATCGAGGCGTCGATACCCGGCAGCGGGCGGCCCATCGAACCGGGACGAATATCCATGGCCAAATAATTGGCTATCATGATGCCGCCGGTTTCCGTCTGCCACCAGTTGTCGTGGATCGGCAGGCCGAATGCCGTCTGTCCCCACACGACCGCCTCCGGGTTGAGCGGTTCGCCGACACTCGCGACAAAACGCAGCCGCCCGAGGTCGTACTTGCGCACCACGTCGACGCCAACCTTCATCATCATGCGCACCGCGGTTGGCGCGGTGTACCAAATGCTGACTCGCTGATTCTGGAGAATTGCGTACCAGCGCTC
>Ga0335085_10005571_pt1 | contig 20139 bp, 18 predicted proteins | sample Lox_Sample_45_FD_206712 | JGI IMG/M metagenome (GOLD analysis project Ga0335085, IMG submission 206712) | Soil microbial communities from Loxahatchee National Wildlife Refuge, Florida, United States - Lox_Sample_4.5 | ecosystem: Environmental > Terrestrial > Soil > Wetlands | place: USA...
GGGCTGCTGAGCGTGCTGGCTGTCGGGCTGGTGACCGGGATGATCTTCTGGATGCGGCGCACGGCCCGGACGCTGTCGGCGCAGCTGCGCGAGGAAGTGGCCCGTGCGGTCGCGCTCGGGGCGGGCGCGCTGACGGTGACCGCGTTCCTGGCCGTGGGCCGGGAGGGCCTGGAGACCACGCTGTTCATCTGGACGGCGGTGAAGGCGTCGGGGTCCACGGTGGCGCCGCTGGCGGGCGCGGGACTGGGACTGGCGGCGGCGGTGGTGCTGTGCTGGCTGCTGTACCGGCAGGCGGTGCGGCTGGACCTGGGCAAGTTCTTCACCCGGACCGCCATCGCGCTGATCGTGATCGCGGCCGGGGTGCTGGCCTACGGGCTGGGCGACCTGCAGGAAGCCGGCTGGCTGCCCGGGCAGCGGTGGGTCGCGTTCGACCTGACCGCGCACGTGGACCCCAACTCATGGTGGGCCTCGATCGTCACCGGGGTGACCGAGCTGGCGCCGAGGATGACGGTGCTGCAGGTCACCGCCTGGGTGGCCTACCTGGCGGTGGTGATCCCGGCCTTCGCCTATGCCGGGCGGACGCTCACGGCGCCCGCCGCGCCTGCGAGCGAGCCGCGGGCGGGCCGGTGGGAGCGGCTGGCGGCCCGGCACGCCTGGCCAGTGGCCGGAGTCCTGGTGGTGGCACCGGCGCTGGCGGCGGGCCTGGTGATCGCGGCGCTGCCCGCGCCGGCGAGCGCCTCGTCCGCGGCCGCAGTGACGGTGACCAAGTCGGAGTGCGGCAAGGGGTGGGCATCCGGCCGTACCGGGATCCAGACATTCCATGTCGACAACCAGTCGGGCATGGCCGGGGAGATCAACCTCGACAACTCCGCGGGCGCGGTGGTGGCGGAGATCGAGACGATCGGCCCGGCCACGACCGCGGACATGACGGCCACGCTGGGGCCCGGCACCTACACCTTCGTCTGCCTGATGTCGGGCGGCACGACGCGCTCCGCGCCAGTCCAGGCGACCGGCCGGCAGCAGGCCACCACGGCGGCGGTCAAGCCGGTCACCCTGGCCGAGCTGACCGGCCCGAACAAGCATTATCAGGCGTACGCGGCCGCCGGCCTGGCCGCCCTCGCCGGAGACGTCGCCCGGATCAGCGCCGACCTCGGCCGGGGCGACCTGGCGGCCGCCCGGCGGGACTGGCTGACCGCGCAGATGGACTGGGAGCGGGTCGGCGCGTCCTACGACAGCTTCGGCGACGCCGGGCTGGCCGTCGACGGGCTCCCCGACGGCCTGCCCGGCGGGGTTGATGACCAGCACTTCACCGGGCTGCACCGGCTGGAGTACGGCCTGTACCACGGGCAGACAGCCACCCGGCTGCTCCCGGCCGCCGGCCAGCTGGCCGCGGACATCACGACCGTGCAGAAAACGCTGACCAGTGACGACATCGCGGGTGACCCGGCCAACCTGCCGATCCGCGCGCACGAGATCCTCGAGGACGCGCTACGCGATCACCTGTCCGGCATCGATGACGAGGGCGCCGGGGCCGCCTACCCCGAAACCTACGCCGACACCCAGGTCACCCGGACCGTCCTGGACGAGCTGCGGCCGCTGATCGCCGCCCGCAAGCCCGCCCTGATGCCCGTCATCGACACCCAGCTCGGCCGGCTGCAGGCCGCGCTGCTGGCGACCAGGGACAGCAGCGGGCAGTGGCGCCCCGTCAGCCAGGTGCCAGCCGCCGCAAGACAACAGGTCGACTCCGCGATCGGCGCCCTGCTGGAAAACCTCGCCTCAGTGCCTGACCTGCTCGAAGTCCCGCCCGGCCACTAACTCACCGCGAAGGAAACAGCACCTGCCATGAGCACTGACCGCGAGCCGGCTGACACCGGCCGCCGGACCTTCCTGCTCGGCACCGCCGCCGGCGTGGCCGGGACCGCGCTGGCCGCCGGCGTGCTGGCCGGCGGGGCCCGAGCCGACGCCCGCAACGCGGCCGGAGCACCGCAGGCGGCGGGTTCCTACCCGTTCCACGGCGCTCACCAGGCCGGGATCCTGACCCCCGGGCCCGCGGACAAGCAGGACTACGCGTGCTTCGCCGCCTTCGACGTCATCGCGCAGGACAACAAGGACCTGGCCGGGCTGATGCAGGCCCTGACCGGCCGTGCCCGGTTCCTGACTGCCGGCGGCACGCCCGCCGACCTGGGGGTGAGCCAGCCGCCGTCCGACAGCGACGTCCTGGGCCCGGACATCCCCGCCGACGGCCTCACCGTCACCGTGTCGGCGGGATCATCATTGTTCGACGATCGGTTCGGGCTGGCCGCGGCCAAGCCCAGAAAGCTCACGCCCATGCGGGCCTTCCCCAACGACTCGCCCGACCCCGCCTGGCTGCACGGCGACCTGCTGCTCCAGCTGTGCGCCAACCACCCCGACACCATCCACCACGCCATCCGCGACATCACCCGCCACACCCGCGGCGGGATGCAGCTGCGCTGGAAGATCGAGGGCTACAACTCCCCGCCCCGCCCCTCGGGCACCTCCCGCAACCTGCTGGGATTCAAGGACGGCACCGCCAACCCCCGCGGCGGACTGGCCCAGAGCCTGGCATGGGTCGATGACCCAGCCGAGCCCGCCTGGGCACGCGGCGGCAGCTACCAGGTGGTCCGGCTGATCCGGATGCTGGTGGAGTTCTGGGACCGGGTCTCCATCAACGAGCAGGAAGGCATGTTCGGCCGCCGCCGCGACACCGGCGCCCCCCTGGACGGCAACACCGAATTCGACACACCCGACTACGAAGCCGACCCGCACGGCAACATCATCCCGCTCGACGCCCACATCCGGCTCGCCAACCCGCGCACCCCCGCCACCGCGAGCCAGCGGATCATCCGCCGCTCCTACAACTACGACCTCGGCATCGACCCCAACGGCAACATCCAGGCCGGGCACATCTTCGTCGCCTACCAGCAAGACGTGCACCGCCAGTTCGAGACCATCCAGAAAAGGCTCATCAACGAGCCCCTGGTCGACTACGTCCAGCCCTTCGGCGGCGGCTACTTCTACGCCCTCCCCGGCATCACCAGCCCCAGCGACTGGTACGGCCGGGCACTACTCACCTGAGCAGCCGAAGCCGGACAGGCCGCCAGGCACGGCGGACGAAGGAGTGCAGGTCAGGCTGATCGTCTGCCTCGACGGCGGTGATCCAGTCCGCCGCCGCGAGCTGGCCACCGGAAAAGAACAACGCCCACACACTGCCCTTAACCGCCGGATATTCCCTCACGTCCAGGCCCTCGTCCTCGGCGAGGTGGCGAGCAGCTTACGTTGGTTCGAACCCAACACCTGCCACCACCTGCGAAACGGCTCCCGGGCTGCGGAAACGCGGCCCGGGAGCACCTCCGGGGTCCGGCTGATCCGCGCCGTGCGGCCCTGAGGAGGGACCCGGGCGAGCTAACTCGCGGCGGCTGCCCGATCGGGTCGCTGGGCAGCGAGCTCGCCGAATCCGACCACCAGGCCCGCGTGAAGGTCGCCGCGGGCTTCGTCCGCTGGGACAAAGCATCCGCTCCGGGCTGCAGGCGATCCACGCCCGCGGCCAGCTCGGCAGCGCCGACCCGGACGAACTCGCGCTGGCCATGCTGGCCGCCCTGCAGGGCGGCCTGCTGCTGACCCAGATCGAGCGCAGCACCAAGCCGCTGCAGGCCGCCCTGAATGCCATCCTGGCGCTGATCGCGCACGAGGCAGCCACCTGAACCGCCCTCCCTGTACCCGCCGGAACCACTGATTCTGCGGCAACGGTTTCCCCCGGGCGCACCGTCATCGGCGTTGACGTCCGTATACAGGTACGGGCTCATGTACGAGCCCGCATAGCGGGACAGCCGGCAGATGACGGTCGTTCTCGGTGTACATGGCACGCGCGGGCCCGGTCATGGCGCGGCCGTGAGCCTCGCCCGCCACGACATTCCGGTGCACGCGAGCGTCGATGGCCTACGGCGTCGGGCGGCGCGTAGACGACTAAATACCCAGCGACGCGCAATCATCCCACGTGCGGTTGTTGCCACGATGATAATCTGTCGCATCGGGGATGGCTGCGGTTGCGTGCAGGTCGTGATCGTGACTACGCGGATGATCGTGTCGGCCAGGGGCGGGTGACGCTGTCGCCGCTGAATGATTCGATCATGCATGACGCGGTACGTTCGGTCTGTGACATTTCCCCGGGGCTGGACATGCTCTCCGGAGCCCGGGAATGCCATACTGGACACCGGATCAATATCACGCGGCAAGCAGGATCCGGCGTGACCAGTTTATGGCCCGGATCATGGGATCATGTGCCGCCTGGTGCCCTGGCCAGGCTTTCTTCGTCATCTTCGCCGCTGTTCTCGGGGCCGTTCTTGTTCGGTGGCGTTCTGCAGGGAATCAAGCTGTGCGCTGCGGGCGGCTGCGGCCGCGCGGCTGGCAACGCCGAGTTTGCGGTAGATGTGCTCAAGGTGCTTGGCGACCGTCCGCGGGCTGACTCCCAGCGTGTGGGCGATCGCGGCGTTGGTGCGGCCCAGGGCGACCAGCTCAAGCACCTGGATCTCGCGGTCGGTCAAGGTAGCGAGGCTATCCGGTCGTGTGGTGCTCAGCGCCGAGTGCGCTTGCTGCCGGTTCCGTGCGCGCAGCAGGCCGGTCATCAGCGGGCCGCGCAGCAGGCCTAGCACGGCACGGTCGGTGTCGGTGAAGTCGCTGCGCCCGCGGTTTAGCGCGATACCGATCACGTCGCCGCCTGGGCCGAGCATGCTGATGGCAATCTGGTGCTCGACCGGGATAGGGCGGAAGAACTCCGCATACAGCCCTAGCCGGTGGAATTGACGCTGGCTGAGGAAGTCGCTGATCTTCATGGCCTGGCCGCTGCCAGTGGCGCGGTAGTAGTTGATCACCGGGTGCTCGTGCACGTGCGCTGCGAAGATCTTCTGGGTGGCCGGGGCCAGCGTTCCCGCCGGGTAGTCGGTGTAGTGCACCTGGCCCGCCGCGGGACCGACCTCGTTGTAAGTAAGCACGTCGCTGCCGACCACCCGGTCTAGGCCGGGCAGCACCAGCTCGGCGAATCCATCCGGGTGTTCCAGATCGGCGAGGCTGCTGACGAGAGATACTGCCCGCCGCGCCATTGCGAGTGGTACCTGCATGGCCGTGTCCCCGGGGTGCTACGTGCGCGCATAGTGCGCAATATGCGTATAGACACTTGTCCGGCCGGCCGGGAAAGTCAAGTACACATGCGCCAGCTGGGCAGGCAGGCCAGCAGGCAGAGGCCGGGAAGGGCGCGGGGTTGCGGCCTGATCAGTCCGCTCGGACTGCCTGCACGATAGGGCGGCCTGGCGGTGCTGTCGCCGGAGCAAAGGGAGTGAGGCAATGGCAGATATCACCGTGGAGTCCCCAGCGAGCGGGGCGGTCCGGTCCCTGCGCGAGCAGGTGCGCGGCCGGGTGATCACCGCGGCGGACGAGGGTTACGACCAGGCGCGCGCGGTCCATAACGGGATGTTCGACAAACGGCCGCTGGCGGTGTTGCAGGCCGAACAGGCCGGCGACGTCATCGCCGCCGTGAACCTCGCCGCGGAGCACGGACTCGACCTCTCCGTGCGCGGCGGCGGGCACGGTGCGCCCGGATACGGCACGAACGACGGCGGCCTGGTCATCGACCTGTCGCCGATGCGGACCGTGCGCGTGGACCCACGGACCAAGACGGCCCGTGCCGACGCCGGGGCCACCTGGGGAGACTTCAATTACGCCACACACGCTTTCGGCCTGGCGACAACCGGCGGGATCATCTCGACCACGGGCATCTCCGGCCTCACGCTGGGCGGAGGCATCGGCTACCTGGCCCGCGGCTGCGGGCTGACGATCGACAACCTGATCTCCGCCGACGTCGTCACCGCGGACGGGAAATTCCTGACCGCCAGCGACCGCGAGAACCAGGACCTGTTCTGGGGGCTGCGCGGCGGGGGCGGCAACTTCGGCGTCGTGACCTCGTTCGAATACCGCCTCCACGAGGTCGGCCAGGTCTTCGCCGGGCCGATCTTCTACAACCTGCAGGACGCCGCCACCGTGCTCCGGATGTTCGACGAATTCATCCGGGACGCCCCGGAGCAGTTCGGCGGGTTCCCCGGGTTCCAGATCGCCCCGCCGCTCCCGTTCATCCCGGAGAACAGGCACGGCGATACCCTGTGCCTGGTAGTAGTGCACTGGGCCGGGCCGATCGACCAGGCCGAGAAAGTCCTCAAGCCCTTCCGGGACGTGGCTCCCGTCGTCGCCGACGGCAGCGGCCCGCTGCCGTACCCGGCCCTGAACGGCGCCTTCGACGCCCTCTACCCGAAGGGCCTGCGCGCCTACTGGAAGGGCGCCTTCGTCAAGGACCTCTCCGACGCTGCCATCGCGGCGCACGTCGAGCATGGATCCACCGTGCCCGAGGTGACCTGCACCATGCACCTGTACCCGGTCAACGGCGCCTGCCACCGCGTCGGAGCCAGCGACACAGCCTTCGCCTACCGCGACGCCACCTACGGAATGGTGTTCCTGGCCGGGTGGACCGACCCGGCCAAGGACACCGAGCGGATCCAGTGGCTGCGCGACTACTACCACGCGCTGTCCCCGTACTCGGAGCCCGGAGGCTACATCAACTTCATGCAAGACGACGACCACGGCAAGATCCGCGACAACTACCGGCAGAACTACGACCGCCTGGTCCAGGTCAAGCGGGCCTACGATCCCGGCAACCTCTTCCACCTGAACCAGAACATCGCACCGTAGCGTCTGACCCGAGCACAGGCCCGGAAACAGCCCGGGAGAGCTACCCGCAGCCCCCACCAGGCCAGCGCCCACGACAGGCCCACGGTCAGGCCGGTATTGTCCGCCGGGGCCAGAGTAAGACGGCCCACAGGCGTTGAGCGAAGGCGCCTGAGCCTGCTGTCCGGACTCGGCTGCCGTACACGTTCGGCTTTGACGTGCTCCTGACCCGGGTACAGCTGCCGTCGGAACTGGAGGCCGGGGAGCGGAGGGCCCGGCTCCCGATGCTGGACAGTGCCCGGCGCGAGTGCCTGGACCGGCTGCTGATCACCGGCGGACGGCACCTGCGGCTGGCCCTGACCGAGTGCACCGTCCGCCAGCCGCACCGGGCGCTGCGGCACAGCCCGCTAGCCGGGGGTCCGGACCGGCCTGCTCTGGGCGCAAGCGTCCGGTACTGCGCAAGGACCGGCTCACCGCGTAGCGCATCAAAATGCCTTCATGGGCTGTGAGCTGCGGGGTTCTCGTTTCTTCAGCCTGCTCGCCGATACTCGTTGATGAGCCCTGTGACGGCCTTGCGTGGCTCAATCCGGCCCGCGGGCAGCGGGATGACATTCGGATCGTCCAGGGGCGCGAGCTGCCCTCGTCCCTGGTGGGGCAGGTGGGCGTTGAAGTGCCGGGCGTAGGCGCGCAGGATCTTCTCAGCGTGCCCGCGGTCGTAGACCGGCAAGCGGTCGAGGCATTCCTCGCGGACGGACCGGACGAACCGCTCCGCGTGTGGGTTGCAGTTCGGGCTGCGCGGCGGGATCTTCGCCACGGCGATGCCCTCGCTTGCGAAGACCGTGTCGAACGCGGCTGTGAGCTTCGCGTCCCGGTCCCAGGGTAAAGGCGGGTAAAGGCGCCGGCACGACTCTCCAACTGCCACATCAGCTCGCGCGCCTGCTGGGTCACCCACTCTCCTGTCGGATGGGCGGTGACACCCAGGATATGCACGGTGCGGGTGCGCACCGAAATGGTCGTCGGCGGACTCCGGGTCGACTAGGGCGGCGCACGTCCGCCGCACCGCCGGGGCGGTCGCGCGCATCAGGTCCGCCATGAATTCCGCGCTTCCGGCGTGCGTCATTCCAGGAAATCCTCGGTTCGCGCTCCCGCCGGCCCGGATCGGGCCGCGGCTGGCGAATTGCACATTAAACGAAAAATAGCCGGATATGCAAGACTGCGAGAATTAACATAAACCCGACCCGGGTATTCCAGATACTCCTCTCGGGTTTAACCTAAACCTCCCTGTGGTATTTCATGCGGTCAGATTTCCCGGTGCGCCGGTATACTGATCGCTCGTGTGGCGGCCCGGCGTGACGCCGTCCCGCTCGCGAACATCAGGGACGGGAGATGATGGTGATGGCTTCCTACCCCGAGGGAACGGTCCTGACCTGTACTCATGAGGACTGTGACTGCCGGGTTCTCATCCAGGCGGAGTGCCACTGCCCGGGCGCGGCAGGGCCATCGACCTACCACTGCGCGTGCGGCGCCGAGATGATCCCGGTCACGGAGAACTGAGCGGCGCCGCCTTTCCGCTCGGAATTCTCACCACCTTCATCCAGGACGTTCTCCCGGCCAGGTCCCCGGATGCCTGCCGTTCGGCCGCTGATGACGGGCAGCCGGCTGCGGGCATGGATCAGGTTGACCCGGAGGAGCAGGTCGCGGTCGGCGAGCAGGCGGGCTGGCGTGCCCTCGCCGGCCACGCGGTGGTCTTCGCCGAACACGATGCACCGGTCGGCCAGCCGGTCCAGGCTGTCCAGGTCGTGGGTGGCGTGCACGATCGTCTTGCCGGCCGCGGCAAGTTCCTCGATGAGGGTGGTGAGCCATTCGGCGGTGCGCGGGTCGAGGTTGGCCGTGGGCTCGTCGAAGAGCAGCACCTCGGGGTTCATCGCCAGGACGGTGCCGATGGCGACGCGTTTCTTCTGGCCGCCGGAGAGCTGGAACGGCGCCCGTTCGGCCAGCTCGGTGATCTCCAGCAGGTCCAGCACGTCCTCGACGCGGGCCGCCGCCTCATCCCGGTCCAGGCCGAGCTGGAGCGGCCCGAAGGCCAGTTCTTCGCGCACGGTGGGGGAGAACACCTGGGCGTCGCTGTTCTGGAACACGAACCCGATCCGGGAGCGGAAGCCGGCGTTCATCTGCTCGTCCTCGAGGGCGTCCTCGGTGACCTCTGAGCCGAAGGCGGTGTAGCTGCCGCGATCGGGGAAGATGAGCCCGTCCAGCACCTTGAGCAGCGTGGATTTGCCGCAGCCGTTGGCGCCGAGCAGGGCGAGCTTCTCGCCGCGCCGGACGTCGATGCTCACTCTGTCGAGGGCGGGGAACCGGTCCAGGTAGGCATAATGCAGGTCCCGGCAGCTCAGCAACGTCGCGGCCGTGCCGAGGGTGCCGGGTTCCTGGCTGGTGTCATCCGGCAACGAGACCCTCCGCGATGATCAGTGCGACGGCGAACGCCGCCACGGCGAGCAGGAAGGCGGCGTCGCTGGCGCGCGGGCGAGGCTGGGCCAGCGTGCGGGCGTTGCCGCGGTAGCCGCGGGACGTCATCGCCTGGTGGACTTCCTCGGACATCACCAGGGACTTGCCGATCAGGCTGCCGGCCGTGGCGAAGACGAACCGGCGCGCCTCCCCGTCGTGCCGTTCGGCGCCGACGGTGCGGGCGCGCCGCGCCTCGTACATGTCGGTGACCGAGCCGAGCAGCAGGAACAGGTAGCGGTAGGCCATGCCGATGATCAGCACGAACATGCGCGGTACCCCGAGGGCACGAAGCGAGGCGAGCAGCCGGTTCCACGCCGTGGTGAGGGTCAGCAGGACGACGAGGCTGATCGAGGTGGCGACCCGGCACACCACCAGGGCCGCCGCGAGGAGTCCCTGCCGCGTGAATCCCTCGGGGTGGCCGTTCCAGTACCACAGGGTGAGAACTATATCGCCGCTGGTGACCACGCTCAGCGTGGCCGGGATGAGCACGATGCCGGTGAAGATCGGGACGAACAGCCAGACCCGTTTGACGAAGAAGCCGAGCGGCAGGGCGCTGCTGACGGCGAGGACGAGCGTGGCGGCGTACAGGACGAGCAGCGCCGGGATCGTCTTCAGCAGGGCCGCGACCACCACCAGGCCGAGCAGCCCGACCAGCTTGGCCCGCGCGTCGACGCGCTGCAGCAGACCGCGCCGGGCGGCGGTGTCGTCACTGAACATGACCTGGCGGAGCAGGTCCGCGCCGCTGTCGAGGGTCTTCTGCACGAACGACTGCTTACGGCGCTTGCCGACGCAGCCGCACGGGCACAGCGCGGCATCGCGCCGCAGCAGCCAGTCCGGCGTGCCGCCCGGCTGGCCGGCGGTGCCTGCGCTAGCCATCCGCAGCGCGGTTCAGCGCGCCATCCCCCGCACCAGGGGTACCGGAACCGGTTGCGCCGCCGCTGTCGCCGCCTCCGTGGCCACCGGCCACGGCCAGGCCGCCATGGCGGGCGAGGCTGAGGCGCCGGGCGAGGAAAGCCACCAGGAATACCGCCATGCCGATCACCGCGATGCCGACCACCGCCGAGAGCAGGTAGCCCAGGGTGGGATGGGCGTCGTGGCTGAAGTCGTAACCGCCCAGGATGGCGTTATGCCACAGCCCGTTCCACTTCTCCAGCCCGGCCGGGATGGCGGACAGGTGGTATTTATGCAGGTTCAGGTCTGCCGGCGCGTCCTCGCCGAACGCGCCACCCGGCGCGAGCAGGCCGATCGGGGTGAGCACCACCATCACCGCGACCGCGATCAGCGCGACGTGCAGCGGCCGGAGCCGCAGCGGGGTGCGCACCTTGTCCTCGTCGTCGACCGGCACGCCGGGATGATTGATGCGCAGCAGCGGCACGTTGGCCCGCTGCAGGTAGGCGACCACCCCGCCGGTGAGCACCGCCTCGACCACGCCCGCCACGGCGAGGTGGGCGAGCAGCATGGCCGGAACCGACTGGGACAGGTGGTAGGGCGAGTACAGCGGCTGCCCGGCCGCGTTGTGGAACAACGCGGGCTGGATGCCGAGCTCGATGCCGCAGCACAGCGCGGCGGCGTTGATCCCGATGTAGCCGCCGGCGGCCGCGGCCAGGGCCCGCCGGGGCGAGGTGAGCGTGCTGCGCCCGGCGAGCAGCTTGTACACGCCATACGCGACGAAGGGCAGCACGATCCCCATGTTGAACACGTTCACGCCGTAGGACAGCACCCCGCCGTCGCCGAACAGGAGGGCCTGGAACGCCAGTGCCACGCTCACGGCTATCAGGCCCGCCCAGGGCCCGAGCAACACCGCGACCAGCGCGCCTCCCACCGCGTGCGCGGTCGTGCCGTCCGGGATCGGCACGTTGAACATCATGATCAGGAAGCACATGGCCGACAGCAGCGCCAGCATCGGCACCTGCCGGGTCTTGACCGTCTTCTTCACCCGCCGCGACGCGACGGCCCACATGGGCACCGCGACCGCGAACCCGGCCCCGCAGGTCGCCGGGGACAGATAGCCGTCGGGAATGTGCATCCAGATCACCCCAGCCGTACCAAGAACATGCACCAGCGTTCCCGCTGCTATTGCTAGGCCTTCGCGACAAGGTTACGCCCGGACAGGGAGATCGCCAAGACCCGCCAGCCTCGGGAACTGCCTGTATCTGTCACCAGACCCGGTAGCTGGCCCGTGAAATCACGGCGGCCGGCGGATCTCGCCTATCCGGCAGGCTGGCAGGCTGATTATCCCGAGGGGGCGTGGCAATGTGACCCGCGTCACGCTGGCAGCCTCTGGGGGCCGGCCGTGATGACGGGTTATGTTCTGAGCAATGCCCTGATCGGGCTGGGAAGCCGGTGCAATTCCGGTGCGGTCGCGCCACTGTGACCAGCTGATGCTGGGAGCCAGACCTCTCCCGATCACGGATCCCGGCGAGCGGGACGCAAGATCCCGCGGGAGGTCTCATGTCAGCTGCAGACGCGGCGCGCCCGGCGGGCGCGCCCGGAGCCGGACGTCACGGCATCTTCAAGACCATGATCACCACCTGGACCCGGGCCGACTGGCTGCAAGCCGGGGCGCTGCTCGGGTTCATCGCCCTGATGCACGTCGCGGCCTTCGGTGTCCTGTTCGGCCTGGTGGGCCCCGGGCACTACAAGCTCGGGACCGAAACCTTCGGGGTGGGCCTGGGCATCACTGCCTATACCTTCGGCCTGCGGCACGCGTTCGACGCGGACCACATCGCCGCGATCGACAACACCACGCGCAAGCTGCGCGGCGAGGGGCGCCGCCCGAAGTCGGTGGGATTCTGGTTCGCGATGGGCCATTCCACGATCGTGGCCGGCATGGCCGCCCTGGTCGCGGCCGGCGCTCACATCGCGGGCACGCTGACCTCCGACAGCAGCACCGCCAACCAGACGCTGGGCCTCATCGGCACCGGGGTGTCCGGCAGCTTCCTGTACATCATCGCGATCCTGAACCTGGTCGCGATGATCGGGATCATCCGGGTGTTCCGGGCCATGCGCGGCGGTGAACTCGACGAGGCGCAGCTGGAGACCCACCTGCAGTCGCGCGGCTTCATGAACCGCATCCTGGGGCGGCTAACCCGGACCATCACCCGGCCGGGCCAGATGTACCCGGTCGGCGTGCTGTTCGGGCTCGGCTTCGACACCGCCACCGAGGTCGCGCTCCTGGTGCTGGCCGGCACCGGCGCCGCCAGCGGGCTGCCCTGGTACGCGATCATGGTGCTGCCGCTGCTGTTCGCCAGCGGCATGAGCCTGCTCGACTGCCTGGACGGGCTGTTCATGAGCGTGGCCTATGACTGGGCGTTCCTGAACCCGGTGCGCAAGGTCTACTACAACATCTCCATCACCGGCCTGTCGGTCGCGGTCGCCTTCCTGGTCGGAACCATCGAGCTGGTCAGCGTCCTGCACGACAACGCCGGGTGGGTCAATCCCCTCACCAACTGGGTCAGCGGCATCGACCTCAACAACGTCGGCTTCTTCGTCGTCGGCTTGTTCGTCCTCACCTGGGCCGTCGCGCTCTGCTACTGGCGCCTGGCCAAGGTCGAGGACCGCTGGACGCCCGCCCCCGCCACCGCGGCCGCCCCCGCCGAGCCGGAGTCCTCCTGACGCCACCCCCGTCACCAAGCCCGCAGCGCGAATGCAGGCCGGGCGTCGGCGTCCGCGCCGCGTTCTTCGCCGCCGCCATCCTCCTGCTCGCCGGAACGGCATGCGCCGCGGTCCACCAGAGCGTGCAGGCCGCCGCCAGACAACCGGAAGCTAACTGACCACGAGCGCAACCTGTGTCATCGCTTCCCCGAACCAGCCCCCGGCGTGCGCACTGACCGGCCCGGTCCGGGAAAATCTTGCCCCTGGCAAACGCGTGGCCTACGCTATTGCGTGCATGTTGCAATAAGCGGGGGACTCGGGATGCCGGGCTCGGGCCCCGCACCGCCCGGTGGCATGTGCCTGGATGAGAGGTCTCCGATGGGTATCCGCACCGCCGCGGTCCCGCCGGGGCCGCGCCGGCACGGATCCCGGGTCTCCGTGATCACCCTGACCGGCGACCTGGCCGGGATGGCCGTGCGCGAGCTGATGGCCGCCTTGGCGGAGGCGGCCGCGGAGGCGTTCGCGGCACCGCCGTGGAACGAGACGCCAGCCCATGCCCGGTGGCTCACGGCCCGGATGCTCGCCGAAGCCCAGCACCCTGGGTTCGTGCTCGCCCTCGCGTTCACCGGCGGCGGCACAAGCCTGGCCGGCTTCGGCTATGGCCTGCGGCGACGGCCCGCTCCCGGCAGCGGCGCCCGTCTTTCCTTCCCCGGCGCCGAGCCCTTCGAATTCTGCGAGCTCGCCATCAGGCCGGCGGCACGCGGCCTCGGAGCCGGGCGGGCGCTGCACGACGCCGTCCTGGAGACGTCCGGGCCGCAACGACGCTGGCTGGTCACCCATCCCGCGGCCGGGTCGGCGGTCGGCCTGTACGAGACCAGGGGCTGGCAGGTCAGGCGGGTGTTCGCCAGCAGCGCCGACGGCACCAGCCGCCTGCTCATGACCAGGCACCGCTGACGGGAACCCGAGAGGACCACATGGCCGTGCTGGCCGCCGCACCCGCCGTCCCGGCGACGCCGGAGCCGCGGGCCGGGGCGGAGAACAGGCATACGGCCGAACGGGTGGCGTCCGTGCTGCGCTTCGAGGATGTCACCTTCCGCTACCGGCGCGCGGGATCGCCCGCCCTGGCCGATGTCAGCTTCGGGCTGATGCCGGGTGAGACGGTGGCCGTCGTGGGAGCGTCCGGAGCGGGCAAGACCACGGTCGCCTCGCTGGCGCTGCGCTTCTTCGACCCGGAATCCGGCCAGATCCCGATGAACGATGAAATGGCTATATACAGCTTCTCGCCACCGGCGGCACGCTGGCGCGGCTGCTCGCCCGGTCCGCGGACGGACTGCTGTGACGTGACCGGCGCGTGCCCGCGGTTACTGGCAGCTCGCGCAGTGGCCGGTCACGGCGAACCGGTGCGGGTTGATGGCGAAGCCGTACTTCGCCTTGGCGGTGCGGACCAGGGCCCGGAACATGTCATCGGGGACCTCGGTCATGGAACCGCACTTCTCGCAGACGAGATGCCCGTGAGCTGCCGACGCGAGGTGGTAGGTCGCGGGCCCCTCTCCCATCCGGGTGCTGTCGACGACGCCGAGCCGCTCCAGCTCCTCCAGGTTCCGGTACACCGTGGACAGGTGCACGTCTGGGGCGTGGGAGCGGACCTCGGCGGCCAGTTCCTCGGCGCTGCGGTGCTCCTGGCTCCCGAACAGGGCCTGCAGCAGCAGCCGGCGCGCGGGCGTCGCCCGGCCGCCCTGCTTGCGGACGAGGGCGAGAACGTCCTCGATTGCATCATGGCTGGCCTGGCCGGCGGGCGGCATCTGGCCGGTTCGGGGCACGGGTCCAGCATACCGCAGGACACGCAGTTGCGACCCGGAAGCAATTGCGAACCGGGGCGGAAGAGGAGCACGCCGGAACCGGGCCCGGGCGCCCGCTACGAGCCGCCACTACCTCGCCGTTGAGCATCCATGTCCACCGCCACCTCGACGCATGTACGTAATAGACGCTATTGCAACCTACTTGCAGATCTTCTTACACTGGCGCTGAGGGGCAGTCCTGCGGCGGAAGGTAGCTCTGATGGCCAGTCTTGGTGCGCGGTTCGTGCAGGTCCGTGGCGGGCTGAGCCCGTCGGAGTGGGCCCGGGCGGGCGGGATGGCCGCCACGATCGTCGGCCTGAACGTGCTCGGCTGGCTGATGCTGGCGGCGGCGGTGGGCGGGAACTACCGGCTGACCAGCACGACGGTGTTCGGGTTCGGCACCGGGACGCTGGCCTACACCCTGGGGATGCGGCACGCGTTCGACGCCGACCACATCGCGGCGATCGACAACACCACCCGCAAGCTGGTCAACGACGGCAGGCGGCCGCTGTCGGTCGGGTTCTTCTTCTCCCTCGGCCACTCCACCATCGTGTTCGTCATGGCCCTGCTGCTGAACTTCGGCATCCGCGCCCTGGACCAGCAGGTCAAGAACGACAACTCCGGGCTGCACAACATCACCGGGATCATCGGCACCACCGTCTCGGGCACGTTCCTGTACATCATCGCGGTCCTGAACGTCATCATCCTGGTCGGCATCCTCAGGGTGCTCTGCGAGATGCGCACCGGCCGGTACAGCGACGCCGAGCTGGAGGAGCAGCTGAACAAGCGCGGCCTGATGAACCGGTTCTTCGGGCCCATCGCCCGCCGGGCCGACACGCCGTGGAAGATGTACCCGGTCGGGGTGCTGTTCGGCCTGGGCTCTGACACCGCCACCGAGGTCGCGCTGCTGGTCCTGGCCGGGTCGGCGGTGGTGTCCGGGCTGCCGTTCTACGCCATCTTGTCGCTGCCGATCCTGTTCGCGGCCGGCATGTGCCTGTTCTACACCGCCGACGGGTGCTTCATGAACTTCGCCTACGACTGGGCGTTCGCCAAGCCGGTCCGCAAGGTCTACTACAACATCACCATTACCGGCCTGTCGGTGTTCGTGGCGGTGTTCATCGGCACCATCGAGATCCTCGGCCTGATCGGCGGCGAGTACGACCTGACCGGCGGGTTCTGGGAGTTCATGGGCAACTTCAACATCAACACGGCCGGCTTCGTCATCGTCGGCATGTTCGTGCTGACCTGGGTCGTGGCCCTGGCCATCTGGCGCTTCGGCCGCATCGAGCAGAAATGGGAAGCCCGCGCGGTCACGGTCGACAGCCGGGACTAGCCAGGGCGAGCAGCCGGCGCGGCCGGGCAGGCGCACCCGGTGTCGCGCCGGCCGGAGCCACGCCACCGCGCCCTCCGGGTCTTCCCGGGCCCGGTCAGGTCAGCTGGCCGGCCGGGGCGCGGGCCAGCCCGGCCAGGGCGTCCGACAGGGCCGGGTCCGCCGAGAGTGCGAGGCGGACCTGGGGGTTGACGTCCGAGACGTAGGCCAGGTGCCGGACCGCGTGCGCGGCGACGTGGTCCTGGCGAAGCCGTTCGGGGGAGGGCCGGCCCGGGTGGGGCCCGTGCGCGAGCTCGAAGCTGAGGATCGGGGTCGCCGGCGCGCCCGGATCCGGGTCGGGCGCCACCACGTAGGTCAGGACGACGGACCCGTCGCTGAGGTGGCGCCAGCTGGTCGAGTGCAGCGTGACGGCGGGGTCGGGAGACTCCGCCGGGAGGAGGCCGATTCTCGCGGCCGCCTCGTCGGGGTTCTCGGCGCCGCCCAGCCGGCCGTCGGCGCAGCGGTAGGTGAGCGTCCCGTCGGGCCGGCAGCCGATCAGGCAGACCTCGACCAGCACGAGCCTGCCGGGCGCCGAGGAGGCGCGGCTCGCCCCGGTCCCGCCGGAGGCAGGCTCCGGGCCGAGGACGCTAGTTGCGTCCTCTTTGCAATCGCGCAACGTTTGCATCACCTTCCCTAGCGTAGGCCACATCAGGCCCGGTAGTCGGCAGGACCTGGCCGGCGCGGGTCCCGGCCCGGCGGATCCCCGCGACCTTGCCTGGAGTATGCTACGAGCCCTGGGCTCTTGCAGGTATGTCGCAACAACTACTTACACGCAGCTGTACCGAACGGCGAAGGCGAGAGGATCGTGATGGGTACCTACACCCTGCCTGACCTGCCCTATGACTACGCCGCCCTCGAACCCGCGATCAGCGGGGAGATCCTCGAGCTGCACCACGCCAGGCACCACGCCGCCTACGTCAAGGGCGCCAACGACACCCTCGAGCAGCTCGCCGAGTCCCGGGACAAGGGACAGTTCGGCTCGCTGGTCGGGCTGGAGAAGACGCTGGCGTTCAACCTGTCCGGCCACGTCCTGCACTCGGTCTTCTGGCAGAACCTGTCCGGCGACGGCGGGGACCGGCCCGACGGCGTCCTCGGCGACGCGATCACCGGGCACTTCGGCTCGTTCGAGGCGTTCTCCCGGCAGCTGACCACGGCCACCACCGGGGTGCAGGGATCGGGCTGGGGCGTGCTGGCCTGGGAACCGCTGGGCCGGCGCCTGATCGTGCAGCAGGTCTACGACCACCACGGCAACGTCGGGCAGGGCAGCGTCCCGCTGCTGGTCTTCGACGCCTGGGAGCACGCCTACTACCTGCAGTACCGCAACGTCCGCCCGGACTACGTGAACCGGCTGTGGGACATCGTCAACTGGCCCGACGTCACCGCCCGCTACCTGGCCGCCAGCGGCGGCCACTGACCGGCCGCCGTCAGTCCGGCGCGGCCCTGGTCGTCCAGGTGAAGCTGCCGAGGTCCGGCAGCTGCCCGGCCACGGCCAGGGACGCCTGCCGGCCAAGCGCGTCAGCCTCCCGGGCCGTGGTGCCGGGATCGACCCAGGCCTCGACCTCGACCCGCAGCACGCGCCCGGTCCACCGGGCCCGGGCGTGCGCGTGGACGACGCCGGGAACCGACCCCGCGGCCGCCTCGGCCTCGCTGATGAGGCCGGGATCGACACCGTCGGCGAGGCGCCGGGTCACGTCCGCGGTGACGTCGTAGCCGACGTGGCAGATGAACAGCGTGACGGCCAGGCCCGCGACTGGATCCCCCCAGCGCTGGCCGGCGGCCACGGTAATCAGGCCCGCCAGCGCCCCGGCCGAGGACAGCGCGTCGAGCCAGGAATGCCGCGCGTCGGCGACCAGCGTCGCGGACCTGATCCGCCGTCCGGTTACCAGCTTGTACCGGGCCACGGCCTGGTTGCCGGCCATCCCCAGGACCGCGCCGCAGATCCCGATGCCCACGTGCGCCGTGGAGCCGTGTCCGACCAGCTTGCGCACGCTCTCATAACCGGCGAACACAGCGCTGGCCCAGATCACCACCGCGATCCCGATCCCGGCCAGGTCCTCGGCCCGGTCCAGGCCGTAGGGATACCGCTCGGTGGGCCCGCGCCGCGACACCCGGAAGCCGAAGAAGACCCACCGCGCTGGTCGACACGTCCGACAGGTTGTGGATCGCGTCGCCGAGCAGGCCGACCGAGCCGGTCAGGACCGCGATCAGCAGCTCGGCGAGGCCGGTGGCGGCCAGGCCGGCCGCGCTGACCGCGACCGCCCGGTTCGCCTGGCGCCGTTCCGCCTCGTCGTCGCGCCGGGCCGGCAACGGGAACGCGACGGCCGGATCACGCTGCCCAGAGAGCTTGTGCATGCTGCCAGCATGTCAGGGTGGATGCCCGCGCCAGCCGCCGCCGGCCCGCCCCGGCGGGGTGCTACAGGTGCTCGGTGGAGGTCTTGTCGGCCAGGGCCTTGTCCATGGCGTGCACCTCGGCCAGCATCCAGGACTGGTAGTCGTACCCGGGTTCCGGCATCGTCTCGTACACGCCGACCACCGGGATGCCGTTAGCATTCGCCAGCTTGATGTACGACTCGGTCAGCGAGTCCGTGACCTGCTGGTTATAGAGGAAGATCTTGACCTTGCGGCCGGTGAACAGGGACCTCTGCACGGCCACGTCCTGCGCCGAGGGGTCCGTGCCGTTCATGACGTCCGCCTGGAACGCCCAGGGGGTCATGTTGTCCGTGCCCGCGGCCTGCAGCATGTAGTCGGCCACCGGCTCGGTGGTCGCCACCGGGGTGTCCGGGTACTTGGCCTTGAACTGGGCGAGGGCCTGGTTCCACGGGGCGAGGCTGGCGGTGAACCTGGCCGCGTTGGCCTTGAAGTAGGCCGCGTGCGCGGGCTGGAGCATGGCCAGGTCGGCGGCGATGGCGCTGGCCACGGCGGGCATGGTGGCCGGCCTGTACCACAGGTGCGGGTTGGCGACGTCATCCGGCAGGCCGAGCAGCTGCTGTACTTTGATGACCTTGCGGCCGGGATCCGGGGCCGCCTTCTCGATGCCGGTCACCCAGTCGTCGTAGCCGGCGCCGTTCTGCACGATGAGCCTGGCCTGGCTGATCGCGTGCGCGACGGACGGGCTGGCCTCGAACGTGTGGGGATCGGTGTCCGGGTTGCTCATGATCGCCTCGGCGTGCACGTACGTGCCGCCGACCTGCTGGATGACGTCGGCGTACTCGTTCTCGGCACCGACGGCGGTGATGGTGCCCGTGCCGCCGGACGCGGCGCCGTCGGCCGTGGCCGGCGGGGAACACGACGAGCATCCGGCGGTCAGCATGATCACTGCCAGCGGCAGGGCGGCGGCACCGGCGCGAATTCGCATGAAAGGCTCCTGATCCGGGCGTACGCGCCGACCCGTGGCGCGAGATCTAAGAGAGTGCGAATATGATAATCATTCTCATTAAGGCGGGCAAGCTGGTCATCCCTCGCGGATCGCCGCCTGCGGGCGGGTGAAGCAGGACGCCGTGTTCAGGGAGCCCGGATGCCGGAACCGCTGGATCAGCAGTCGACGAGTTCCGGCCGCTGGTTGAGGATCTGCGACCGGGCGCTGGTGAACTCGGCGTACGCCTCGGCGGCACCGGGACGGAAGACCGCGGCCCGGTGGCAGTTCTGGAACGCGAGCCGTACCCCGTAGTGCCGCTCGATCGTGGCGCGCATCGCGTCGCTGGCCATCAGCCGCAGCAGCTGGCCGCGGGCCGCCTCGCCGGGCGGCGGGACCTGGTTGCCGGCGAACTCGCCTTCGCCGGCGTCCAGGTCGGCGATCAGGCGGCTGATCACGCCCCATGCGTACGGCAGCGACCTGCGAATGCAGTCGATGAACGCGGCGTCGTCTACCTCGCCGCGGTGCGCCTGCTCGAGCAGGTCCGCCGGAACGGTCAGCGACATGCCCGTCTCCCTTCTCCCCGGCCGCCCGGAAGCGGCTCGGCGCGTGCAGCTGCCGTCCTCATCTTCACATGAAAATGATTATCATTCCAGTAAGGTGAGCGATGGCTGGCCGGGAGGACAGGCCGGAGACGAGCTCGACACGGAGGGAACGGATGAAGATCGCGTTCGCGGGCAAGGGCGGCAGCG
>Ga0335085_10005572_pt1 | contig 20138 bp, 19 predicted proteins | sample Lox_Sample_45_FD_206712 | JGI IMG/M metagenome (GOLD analysis project Ga0335085, IMG submission 206712) | Soil microbial communities from Loxahatchee National Wildlife Refuge, Florida, United States - Lox_Sample_4.5 | ecosystem: Environmental > Terrestrial > Soil > Wetlands | place: USA...
TTGTTTGCCATGGAAGAAAGCCCGGCCTACGCCGTGGCGATGAAGCTCCTATCGAAGAGCTTTCAGGGCCTCCCGGTCCTGGATCCTTCGGGAAAAGTCGTGGGAAAGGTGACCGAAATCAATTTGCTGAAGGCCCTCAAGTCCGGGAAAAATCTTCACGAGACAAGGGTCCGGGAGATTATGGCGGAAGCCCCGCCGGTCGTGAATACGGAGACACCGCTTGAACAAGCGGTAGAGATCATGGAGGCCAACCAGCTGGTCCGATTACCGGTCCTGAATGGCGGCCGCTTTATCGGGAGCGTTTCGCGCCACGATCTCCTGAGGGCCTGGCTCGGGGTGTGGCTGGATTCTGAAAGAGGAAATTATGCGGAAGTCATCGGGTGAGGGCTAGGCGGTGTCGTTTGGGTGCAAGGTCTGATCCAGGCGCATTTCCTGAAGGTCCAAATCGAGCTCGATAAAACGAAGTACCGCATCGCTGATACGACCGGCGTTGTGAAGCTCCATGATCTTCGATCGTTCCGTGGCCAAGGCCTTCAGCTGCAGCTCGACTTCTCTCTTTGAAAGATGGCCGAATTCACCGTCGCTTTCCTCGTCCCGATGGCGGTTGAGATTGTGAATCTGCTTTTGGTAGTAACCGCGCAAGTGACGCGCCGTATCGATCGAACAATCTCCTTTCGTCGGCCAGGTATCGATTTCGGCGAGGGCCGCATGGGCCGCCTCGATGCGCGCCGAGGTTTCCTGGTAATGGGCCCCCCGCCTTTCCCGTGCGCCGTCCCGGTCGACGCCAAGCCACCGGATCAGGGACGGAAGCGTGATCCCCTGAAAGACCAGCGTGCTCACAATCACGCAAAACGTAATAAAGATAATCAAGTGACGGTCCGGAAAAGGGGTCCCGATCTGCGTAAGGGCCGGGATTCCAAAAGCCGCCGCCAGGGAGACGGATCCCCTCATTCCGGTCCACGACACGATGAAGATTTGCCGCCAGGGCGGCAGCGGGTCGCGCTTTCGAATCCGCGCGCTGAGGAATCGCGGCAAAAAAGCGGAGGGAAACACCCAGAGGATCCGGGCCGCGATGACTGCGACGCTGATCAAAACTCCGTCGTAAAGCAGGGCGGAGGCCGGAAGGCCGGCGGTATTCTCGATTACGGATTTCAACTGCAAACCGGTAACCAGAAAAAGAACGTTGTTCAGGATGAATACGAGCATCTGCCAGATTGGAATGGCCGCCAGCCGGATCCCGGGGGTGGACAGGAGGGAGAAGTTCCGTCCGATATAGAGGCCCGCAACCGCCGTCGCCAGGACCCCGGACCCGCCCAGACGCTCCGCCGGAAGATAAGCCAGGTAAGGGGTCAGCAGCGACACTGTAATTCCGAGGGCGGGATCCCCCAATTTCTGTCGAAATTTTGAAACGGCCCAACCCAAAAACAGACCGTAGCCCACCTCGCCGAACACCACAGCCAGGAAAGTCCCCAAGGCCTTATTGAATGAAAAGGATGCGATAACGGCCGCGGCCGTGGCGAAGCGGAAGGCCGTCAAGGCCGTGGCGTCGTTCATCAAGCCCTCCCCCTCCAACACGCTCACGATCCGATGGGGCAGGGAGAGTCGGCGGGCGATGGTCGCGGCGGCCACATCGTCGGTCGGGGCCACGATGGCCCCCAATACGAAGGCCGCGGCCCAGCCAAGGCCGGGAATGAAACGATGCGCCACCACGGCGACCACCCCCATCGTAAAGAGCACCAGCCCGAAAGACAATAGAAAAATCGGACGAAGGTTTTTTCTGAACGCCTGCCAGGAGCTGGAAAATCCCCCGGCATAGACCAAGGGCGGCAAGAAGACAAGAAGGATCAGGTCGGGGTTTAATTCGATCTGCGGGAACCAAGGAATAAAACCCAAAAGAACTCCGGCAGGAACGAGGATCAGCGGTACGGGAACCGACAATCGATTGGACAGGATCGTCAATCCGACCATGGCGGCGATCAACACAAGGACGATCTCGATCAGATTGGTGACTTCCATTTAAGAATTCCCCAAGTAGATGCATTCCTGGAAGAACGAGCCGATTTAGTTCATGTTATCCTATGAGAGAAGGGTCTTTTAATCAAGCGAAACATAAAACCGCTCCCGGGGCCGCAAGGCAGCTTTCATCATGGGTTTGACGCGGCCCTACCAACTGGTGTTAAATAGGCCGATTTGCCGCATTCCGTTCCACCCATCCCGGGGTTCTATGTATCGTTGGGGACGTTGTTTGATGAGAGGTCTTTTCAAAAGGCAGTTGGTCCGCGGTTCCAATTACCGGCGGTTCACCGGATTCGGCGGTCCGATTTGCGGCGCGATTCTTCTGGCCACAACCCTCCTTTCCCCCCTCAACGGATACGGTCAAGGCTTGCTGGGCGATCCCTCCTCGACATTGGGCGGATGGGGAAAGTTCAAATTGGAGGCGGGTGCGGGCTTTATCGACAACCCGAATATTAAAATTGACAACAAACACTACTCGGTCACGGACCCCAATGGTATAAGTCATAGTTTGGTTGCTACCGAAACCAGTGAATCGATCAAGACGGAACAACGTTTTCTTGCCGCTACTATGGGAATGGGAAGGGCCCTGGATCTTTTTATCAAGGTGGGAAAATTCAAGACCCAAGACCCTTTCGATGGAGAATTCAAGCCGTCGGGTGGACTGGGGTTTCGGTTCAGCCCTCCTCAGACTGGTTTTTTGAATTTTGGGTTTCAGATGCAGGCCTTTTACGGCACGAGCGAAAACAACGGTTATGATACGTCGGTCGATATTTTGACCCAAACCGATCCGAAGGGTGTGCACTATCAAATCACCGGCGATGGAACCGCGAAGGATCAATTGAGGTTGATCAGTTACGATATGGTGTTGGGCGTCGGGGTTCAAAATATCCAGTATGTCCGACCCTATGCCGGACTTCTCGTGTCGTTTCAAAACAGGACTGAAAAGGGGTCTTTTTCCGGACAGGGTGATTTTATTACTTGTCATCCGACCTGCAATGCTTCACCAGGGACTAAGCCTATTACGTTATCGTGGAATACGGATGTGGCCACGGATTCATTAATAGGCGGAGTATTCGGGCTTACCATCACCCCTGTCGATTGGGCCGGGATGATCCTCGAGGGGAATTGGGCCGGAGGAAGTCTGGGACACCAGAGCGGGTTGATGGCGTCGGCCTTCGTCAAATTTTGATCGTCTTCCTGAAGCCGCCTGTCCGATCGTTCCAAAGAAAAAGGGTCACGCTGCCGTGACCCTTTACCTGCCCGAAAATAAGGATAAAATATGTTGGTTGCGGGGAGAGGATTTGAACCTCTGACCTTCGGGTTATGAGCCCGACGAGCTACCGGACTGCTCCACCCCGCAAAGGCATCATAACAACTTGGGGGAGGGCTGTCAAGGCTTGATTTCGAGACCCCGTCATGGTAGAAAATGATCATGGCGGTTCTTCCCATCCATGAATTTCCGGACCCGGTTTTGAAGGCGAAGGCCCAGCCGGTGACCGAGTTTGATCAGGAACTGCAGAAGCTGATCGACGACATGTTCGAGACAATGTATGCCGCGCCGGGTTTGGGTCTGGCCGCGCCGCAGATCGGACGGTCGCTTCGGCTGTTCGTGTACGACCTGAAGGAAGGGGAGGATCATCCGCGCCACAGCGGCGTTCTGATCAATCCGGAATTTATTTCCAGGTCGGGAACTCAGACGGGGGAGGAAGGCTGTCTGAGCGTCTCGGATTATCGGACCCAGGTGACACGGGCCAACCGGGTCGTCGTCAAAGGGGTCGATCGGAACGGGAAGGAGGTCACCGTGGAGGGCGAAGGGCTCATGGCCCGCCTGCTTCAGCACGAGATGGATCATCTCGACGGGACCTTGTTCGTGGACCGGTTGAGCAGTCTTAAACGGCAAATGTACCTCAAACGCCTGAAGAAGCGCATGAAGGCGGAAGCGAGATAAATCCGTCACAATCGGATAAGCGATCGGCCGGCTTCGGCCTTCCGGGCGCGGGGTGAGGGGGCCATTGTCCAATGCGACTGATCTTCATGGGAACGCCGGAATTTGCGCTGCCCAGCCTGAACGCGTTGCATCAGTCGGGCCATGCCATATTGGCCGTCGTGTGCCAGCCCGATCGGCCCAAGGGACGCGGGGGCCGTCTCACGCCTCCCCCCGTCAAAGGGATGGCCGAACGGTTCGAGCTGCCGGTCCTCCAACCGGCCAAAATGAAAGATCCCGCCTTCCTTGAAGGCCTCCGCGACTTGGACCCGGAGGTCATCGTGGTGGTGGCCTTTGGTCGAATCCTTCCCCCGGCCATCCTCGATCTGCCCCCGCGCGGGTGCATCAATCTCCATGCCTCGCTTCTGCCCAAATATAGGGGCGCCGCCCCGATTCAGTGGGCCATCATCAACGGGGAACAGGAAACCGGCGTGACGACGATGCGGCTGGATCCGGGCATGGATACGGGCGACATCCTCCTTCAGGAACGGATGCCGATATTGCCGGAGGATACGGCCGGAAGCCTGTCGGCTCGGATGGCCGAACGGGGAGCGGACCTGATGATCCGGACCTTGAAAGGCCTCGAATCGGGGGACATCGTTCCCGTGCCGCAGGATCATGCACAGGCCACCCTCGCGCCGATCCTGGAGAAGGAAACGGGCGAAATCGACTGGACCCGGCCGGCGGTCCATATCCTGAACCGAATCCGTGGGCTCTCCCCCTGGCCCGGGGCCTACACCTTTTATCAGGAGGAGCGGTGGAGCCTCTGGAAGGCGGATCTGGGGGATCCGACGGCGGGCGGTCCTCCGGGGACGATTCTGAAAACCGGCCGAGAGGGAATTTCGGTGGCGACGGGTCAAGGTCTCCTCGAGATCCTGGAACTTCAACCGGCCAACCGACGTCGAATGAGCGTCCGGGATTTTTTAGCCGGACACCCGGTCGAAACGGGCGTAGTGCTGGGGGGGTGATCTTGCATATCGGTTTCAATCTGATGTAGAATGAAAATACATTCTTCGAGTGTAAAGGGAGGTTTGTTAAGGACATGAATAAGCTGAAGACGACTTTTTTTCTGGCGTTGCTCGCCGGGTTGTTCGTCGTTGTGGGCTCCCTGATCGGGGGCCGGTCCGGCGCGACGGTTGCGTTCGTGATCGCCTTGGTCATGAATTTCGGCGCCTACTGGTTTTCGGACAAAATCGTGCTGAGGATGTACGGGGCCAAGCAGGTTTCGGAGGCCGAGGCCCCGGCCCTGTACCGGATCGTCCGGAATTTGGCCACGCGCGCGCAGCTGCCGATGCCGAAGGTCTATCTCATCGAGAGCGATACCCCCAATGCCTTCGCCACGGGGCGCGACCCGCAGCATGCGGCGGTCGCCGCCACAACGGGCATCCTTCGAATCCTCTCGGAAGAAGAGCTCACGGGCGTGATGGCCCATGAATTGTCCCACGTGACCCATCGGGACATCCTGATCAGCACGGTGGCGGCCACGATCGCGGGGGCGATCTCCTATCTGGCCCAGATGCTTCAGTGGGCCCTGATCTTCGGCGGGGGAGACCGCGAGGAGCGGCATCCGCTCAGCTTTGTGGCCGAGATCGCCGTCATGATCCTGGCCCCGATCGCGGCGACCTTGATCCATTTGGCCGTTTCGCGGTCGCGTGAATACGACGCCGACCTGGGCGGGGCGCAGCTCTGCGGCCAGCCCCTGTGGCTGGCGGAGGCCTTGCGCAAACTGCATACGGGTGTTCAACGGTTTCCGATGCAGGCCAATCCCTCGACGGCCCATTTGTTCATCGTAAGCCCGTTGACGGGCAAGGGTGTCTTGTCCCTGTTTTCAACCCATCCGCCCATCGAGGACCGAATCGCGCGCCTGGAGGCGATGGCCGGCATCCGCCGGGCGGCCTAAAGGATCATCATCAAACCCGATGCGCGGCGAGTAGCCTGGGATATCCTCTGTCAGGTGGAGTCGGCGAAGTCGTCCGATCCTGTCATGGAACGGGCGCTCGGCGCGAGCGACCTGAGCCCCCTTGACCGGGCCTTCATCACCGAGCTGGTTTACGGCGTCCTGCGACGTCGCGGCTATCTGGACTGGGCGATCGGCCGCTTCGCCGCACGGGCCCGCCAACGACAATCCGTCAAATTGAAAAATCTGCTGCGGTTGGGGAGCTACCAGCTCCTGTTTTTGGACCGCGTTCCCGCCTCGGCGGCCGTGGACGAGTCCGTGCGTTTGGCCAAAACCTTCGGCGGAAAATCGGTCGCCGGGTTCGTCAATGCCGTCCTGCGGGCCCTGACGCGGGCCGAAACGATTCCCCTGCCGGATCCGTCCGACGATCCGGTCCTTCATATATCGGTAAAATATTCCCATCCCGAATGGTTGGTGAAGCGCTGGCTCGGAAGACTGGGGCCGGAACGGACCGTTGCGCTTTGCGTCGCGAACAATGAAATTCCTCCGGTCACCGTGCGCGTCAATTCGCTTCGTGCCGCGCGCGAGGCCCTGGCGGCCGAATTGAAAGGCGAGGGGATAGAGGCGACGCCCTGCCGGGTTTCATCCGCCGGCCTGATGCTCCGCGGGGTGGCGGATCTGAAACAGTTGGCGGCCTATCGCCGGGGCGCTTTCTACATCCAGGACGAAGCCGCGCAGCTCGTGGGTTTTACCGTCGATCCGAAACCCGGGGAACGCCTCCTCGACGCATGCGCCGCGCCGGGGGGGAAGAGCACGCACCTGGCCGAGCTGATGGGCGATCGGGGCGAGATCACGGCGGCCGATGCCGATCCGAAACGGCTGGAACGGGTCGCTCAAAACGCCGCGCGGCTGGGTCTCGGTTCCGTCCGTCCGGTCGCGGTCGATGCGACCCGAAGCCTCGAGGCGCTGGGCCGGGTCCTGTACGACCGGATTCTGATCGACGCCCCCTGCAGCGGACTGGGAATACTGCGCCGGAATCCGGAGGCCAAGTGGTATAAAACCGAGGCCCTGATCGGGAGGCTGGCCGCCCTTCAGTCGAAAATCCTTGACCGGGTTTCCCCGCGCTTGAAACCCGGCGGCGTGTTGGTGTACAGTACCTGCACGACCGAGCCCGAGGAAAACGAGGAGGTGATCGGCGCCTTTCTGGCCGGGCACCGAGAATTTCGCGTCGATTCTCTGCGGACGTTCTGGTCGGAAGCGCCGGAGTTGGTGACGCCGGAAGGCTACCTCGATACCGTATTGAATTCCTGTCAAATGGACAACTTTTTTGCCGCGAAGCTGATCAAACAGTCGAAAGGAGCCTAAGATGACGACGACGGCCGGGTCCAAAAAGATCGCCCCCTCGATTCTCTCGGCGGACTTTGCCCATTTGGCGGAGGAGATCGCCAAGGTCACGGAGGCCGGGGCCGATATGATCCATGTGGACGTGATGGACGGACATTTTGTTCCGAACTTCACGATCGGGCCTCCGATCGTGAAGGCCATCCGCAAGGTGACCCGTCTGCCTCTGGACGTTCATCTGATGATGACGAATCCGGACGATTTCATCCATGACTTCATCAAGGCCGGGAGCAACTATATCACGGTTCATGTCGAGACCTGTCCTCATCTTCATCGGACGATCCAATCGATCAAGGAGGAGGGCGTGAAGGCCGGCGTGACCTTGAACCCCGCCACCCCGCTCTCGAGCGTGGAGGAAATCCTGGGCGAAGTGGATCTCCTCTTGATCATGTCGGTCAATCCGGGATTCGGCGGCCAGGGCTTCATTCCGTCCGCCTTGGAAAAACTGCGGCGGGCCCGAACGATGATCGATCAACGCGGGGCGAAGGTCGAGCTGGAGATCGACGGGGGCATCAAGGTCGAAAACGTTGGGGCCATCGCCCAGGCCGGAGCGGACATCCTGGTTTCGGGTTCGGCCATCTTCGAGAGCAAGGATTACAAGGACACGATTCAGAAGATGCGACGTGCGGTCGGTTCTTAGCCGGCGTTTGGGTCTGGTATCCGGGTTTCTTTGATGGGGCCGAGACGATCTGCAATCTTATTCAAAATTTCCTATCTATTGGCCGTAGTCCTCGCTTCCGGTCTTCCGGCCGGTTGCCTGGGCGGGGGAACTCAGAAGAACAGCCCAGGCAGTGGCAGCGCCTGGACCACGAAGACTCCGATGCCTACGTGGCGAACGGGACTGGGTGTCGGGGTCTTGAACGGCATCCTTTATGCGGTTGGGGGAGACGACATCGTCTGCAACGGTTCTACCTGCGTCGGAGATTTTCTCCCGACCGTCGAGGCCTACGATCCAGCGACGAACAAATGGACCGCGAAGCCCCCGATGCCAACCGCACGGTCGGGGCTGGCCGTCGGGGTCGTCAATGTCAATGGCCATGACATCCTCTATGCGATCGGAGGGAGCGATGGAGTGAGCACTCTTGCTACTGTCGAAGCCTACGATCCTGTGGCCAATAGTTGGACACCCAGGGCTTCGATGTCCACGGGGCGATATGGCCTGGGGGTCGGTGTGGTGAATGGCCGGATCTATGCTGTTGGGGGTGTCATCGCACCCAGCCCGCCGGCACCGGTCGAGGAATACAATCCCGGGACCGACACCTGGGTATCGAAGACCATGATGCCGACCGAGCGGATTTTGCTCGGGGTCGGCGTGGCGAACGATATCCTATATGCCGTTGGAGGAAGCACCGACGGTTCAAATAATCTTTCGACGGTCGAGGCCTTCGATCCAGGGACGGACACGTGGACCCCCGAGACCTCGATGCCCACCGCACGAGGCGGACTGGCCGTTGGGGAAAACGACGGGATTATTTACGCCGTTGGAGGCCAATTGCCGGATATCCAGCCCGGCGACACGGTGCCGAAAAGGCTCGAGGCCTATAATCCGGCGACGAATACCTGGACCGCCCTGGACCCGATGCCCACCGGAAGGACCTTGCTGGCGGCCGGCGTGGTGAACGGGATCCTTTATGCCGTTGGAGGAGACGATCAAGGAACGGTCGAGACCTTTACACCGTCGATTCCATAAGCGTTATGGCCGACGTAACGATTTACCATAATCCGCGCTGCGGAACGTCCCGTAAGACATTGGATCTGATCCGGAAGAAGGGGATCGAGCCGAAGGTCGTCGAGTACCTCAAGACGCCCCCGACCGAGAAAGAACTCGACGCGATCTTGAAGCTTCTCGGGATGGATCCGCGGGAGCTGCTTCGGACGAAGGAGGAGGTCTACAAGAGACTGAAACTGGAAAACCCGAAACTCTCCCGCGCCGCCCTGATCGCGGCGATGGTCCGGCATCCGATCCTGATCCAGCGGCCGATCGTGCTCTCCAAAGGTCGCGCCGCTCTGGGTCGGCCCCCTGAAAATGTTGAACAAATCCTGTAATTCTTCCGTCAGACCCACAGTCGCGGTTTCGCCTCAGATCATTTATAATCAATAAGTATAGATTAACTTCGTGAAGAGGATAAAAATGTCCTGAATGGCAACTGGATTCCAAGGGGTTTCCCGCTTGCATAATGTTCGGCCATGGGGCGAATCCTGAACGTTCGTGATATCAACGGGGTTATCAGGGGAAATCTGTTCCGGGAGCTCATCGGCCTCTGGCGTATGAAGTTATGTCTTCTTTTCTTCTGCGCCCTGTGGGGCTGGGGACCGGATCGGTTTTCCTTGGCCGAACCGTATGTGGATGGAGGCGGGCCTTTTCCCAACCGAAACTACAATCCCGTCCAGCTCTTATTTCTCTCCCTTCCATCTGAAAAAGCCACAACGCTGCCCCGCGATTCGTTTGAGGTAAGCCTCGAGGTGGCCGAGAGCAACACCATACTGAGTGAATCGACCCCGCAGGTCGATGCCACGCTGAAATTTGAAACGTTCCGTTCGGCCCTGCACCTCAAGTATGGTTTCACGGATCGGGCGGAGATCGGCCTGGAAATTCCGTTTTATTACAGAAACGGGGGATTTCTGGATCCCTTTATAATGAGCGTGGAACACGACTTCGGCACGCTTAACCCGGATCGCATCAAATTTCACGACGGTTCATTCGGAGGCTATGCCATCATACAGGACGGAACGGTTATCGTATCGGGCCAGGATCATCAAGCGGGGGTGGGGGATGTGTCCTTGAGCGGCAAATATCTCGTCCTCCAGGAGGGGCCCGCAACCCCGGCCGCGGCGCTGCGAGTCGCCGTTAAATTTTCGACGGGGGATTTAGAAAAGGCTTTCGGTTCGGGAAAGTCGGATTTCGGCCTGGGACTTGTGCTCCAGAAAAGCTTGGGCCGTCGGTGGCTCTTTTATTTAAATCAAAGCGTGGTCCTCCCGGGCGGCGATTTTGGTCCGACCGATCTGACGCTGAGGGCGATTTATTCCGCCGCGCTGGCCGCCGAGTTTATGTGGACACCTTCCTTTTCCCTTGTCGGGCAATTGGATTATTATAACTCTCCCTTTCACGGAACGGGGGCCCGCGTGCTGGATAATGGAGTGTTTGAATCCGTTTGGGGAATTAATTATCGCTTCAAGTCCCGCATCCTCTTCCAACTGTTCGGAATCGAAAACTTCGCGAATCCGGAAGGCGCCGCGGCGGACTTTACCCTGGGCACGAATATTGGGTATCGGTTTTAGACCCATCGATGCCCGGCTGAAATCGTTGATCCGCCCGGTCTCGCCTTGACAAAATTCCCCTCGGAAGGTATCGTAAGGGCCGAACTTTTATCATCGGCGGAATTTCATGTCGCAGGACATCGCACAGCTTCTATCCGGTCTGCATCCGCTCGAGCGCAAAGTGCTCGCGATGCTCAAGGTCCGTGCGGCATTATGGGACCATGAATTGATCCGGGAAACCGCCCTGGACGAGTCCCGCCTTTCGATGGCCCTGGGGTGGCTCATCACCAAAGGGGTGATCAAGGTCGAAGATGAAAGGGTGACGCGGTTCTCATCCATTACAGAGCTTGGCCGCAAATATGCGGACCATGAATTGCCGGAACAACGGATTCTCGACAGGCTGAAAGCGGGCCAGCAGGTTACGGTAAAGGACCTGTCCCGGCTTGAGGGTCTGGAGTCCTCCGAAGTCAGCACGGTCTTGGGAAATCTGCGAAGCAAAGATCATGAAACGGTTCGGATGGGACCGGGCGGGATCCTGGAGCCGACGGGCGCATCGTTGCCGTCGATGATTGAATCGGTGCTTCCGGGCCTATTAAGGCGCTTGCGGTCCGCCGCAGGGGCGCTCGATGAATCGGAATTGTCGGCCGAGGAAAAGCATCTACTTGATGATTGTCTTGAAAAGCAGTGGAAGACCCGGGGGGTCATAAAGCGAACCGAGAAAAAATCCAAGCGCCTGGCTCTGACTGAATTGGGACGCGGCCTCGTCGAACGATGGACCCCCGAAGCGGCCGGGGCCGATGAAATCGCCCAACTCACGCCGGAGTTGCTCAAGGACGGAGCGTGGCGGGGGAAGTCCTTCCGAAAATATAATATCGGCCTCAAGCCCGCCCGGACGGCCGCCGGGCGAAAGCATCCCTATCGGGAGTTTCTCGACAGCGTCAAGACCCGGCTGGTCTCGATGGGCTTTCAGGAAATGCGCGGGCCGCTGGTCGAATCGGAGTTCTGGAACAGCGACGCGCTGTTCATGCCCCAATTTCACCCGGCGCGGGATATTCACGACGTCTATTTCGTCGATCGTCCCAAAAGGGTCGGGTCCCTCCCCGAACCCTATGCGGCCCAGGTCGCCAAAACGCACGAGTCGGGCTGGAAAACCGGCTCGCGCGGATGGCGCTACGCTTTCGATCCCGAAAGAGCCAAGCGCCTCGTCCTCCGGAGTCAGGGGACGGCCGTCTCGGCCCGGACCCTGGCGGCCTCTCCCCGAATCCCCGGAAAATATTTCTCGATCGCCCGCTGCTTCCGCTACGATCTGGTCGATGCGACCCATGCGCCCGATTTCTTCCAGGTCGAGGGGATCGCCCTGGGCGAGAAGATCACATTCCGGACGTTGTTGGGTCTGTTAAAACTGTTTGCGACCGAAATGGCGCATGCGACGGAAATCAAATACCTGCCGGCCTATTTTCCCTACACCGAGCCGTCGGTCGAGATGCATGTCAAGCATCCCCGCCTGGGCTGGATGGAGCTGGGCGGAGCGGGCCTGTTCCGTCCGGAGGTCACGTCGCCGCTCGGAGTCAAAGTCCCCGTGATTGCCTGGGGGCTGGGTCTGGACCGGATGGCGATGGTCGCGCTGGGCATCGGGGACATCCGCGATCTTTTCTCGAGCGATCTGGACCTGATCCGGACCAGGCGGGCGAGGCCCTAACCCATGCCGACAATTCAGGTCAAGATGAAGGATCTTGAAAGTCTGCTCGGCCGCTCCCTGACGCTTGCAGAACTGGCCGACCGGCTGCCCTTGGTCAAAGGCGAGATCAAGGAGCACGATGAATCGACCGGAAAGCTGAAGCTCGAGCTGAACGATACGAACCGGCCGGATCTGTGGTGTGTGGAGGGCGTGGCCCGGCAGATCAAGACGCATCTGCGGAGGAGAGGCGTTCCGTATCCCTTCTACGGCGGCAAGAGGAAACCCGCGGCCGTCATTGAGGTCTCGCCTCCCTTGAAAAGCGTCCGACCGTACATCGGAGCCTGCATCGCGCGCGGCCTGTCCATCGACGGGGAAGCGCTGGTCCAGCTGATCCAGACCCAGGAAAAGCTGAGCGAGAGTTTCGGACGGAAACGTCACCTGGTTTCGATCGGTCTTTATCGACTGGCCCGGATCGCTTTTCCCGTCACGTACAAAACGGTTCAGCCCGACGGAGCCCGGTTCGTCCCGCTCGGGTCCGAATCGTCGATGACCCCGGCCGAGATCTTGAAGGAGCATCCCAAGGGAAAAACCTACGCCGGGATCTTATCCGGGGCGGCCGCCTATCCGTTGTTGGCCGACCGGGAAGACAAGGTTCTCTCATTCCCGCCGATCATCAACAGCCGCGAGGTCGGCGAAGTGCGGGTCGGGGACCGCGATCTGTTTGTCGAAGTCACCGGGACCGATCTTCGCATGGTGATCCTGACCGTGAATATCTTGGCGGCGAATCTCGCCGACCGGGGCGCCGGGATCGACCCGGTCGAGGTCCGTTATCCTTATGCCACGGATTACGGACGAAAGATTACGATGCCGGCCGTGTTGGCGAGGCCGATGGAAATGACGCTGGACCATCTGAGCGCGGCTTTGGGGGAAGCGATCGAGGCCCCGACGGCCGTTTCGACCCTGAAGGCCTACGGATACACCGTTCGGACCCGCGGTCGCCGCCTGACCGTGTCGGTGCCGGCTTACCGGGATGATTTGCTTCATCCGGTGGATGTGGTGGAGGATTTTGCGATCAGCCGGGGCTATGAAAGCTTTGAATCCGAGATGCCGACCGAATTTACGCTCGGAGGGCTTTCGTCCATCGAACAGGTCTCGGATCGGGTCAGGGAATCCATGATCGGAATGGGTTTCCAGGAAGTGATCTCAAATATCCTGACGAATCGGGAAGAATCGGTCGACCGGATGTCCCTCTCCGATATGCAAGCGGATCTGGTCCTGGTTGAAAACGTGATGTCGCAGACCTACTCGGCCTTACGGAGCAGCCTTGTCCCTTCTCTGTTGCGGGTGGAGGCCGCCAGCTCGAAGAGCTTCTATCCCCACCGGATCTTCGAGGCGGGCGAAACGGCCCTCACGGACGGGAACGCGCCCGAGGGAACACGAACCCTGCTGAAACTGGCCGCGCTGATCGCCCATCCGGCGGCCAACTTTTCGGAGCTTCATTCCTGTCTGGACCTGTTGATGTACTATATGGGCGGGATCTATCAATTGGAGCCCGCCTCCCATCCCTCCTTCATCGAGGGACGGGTCGGAAAGATCGTGGCCGGGGGCCGTGACCTTGGGTTGATCGGCGAACTTCATCCGCAGGTCCTCGCGAACTGGCAAATCGCGATGCCCTGCGCGGTTTTTGAGCTGGCATTGGACTTTCCGCCCGAAGGATCGCTGATACAGGCCCCTCAATCGTAGAGGGAAACCCGGCCGCCTAAGCCGCGGCCAGCTTGGACTTCGCCGTTTCCGCGATCTTCGCAAAACCCTGCGGATCCGTGATGGCCAGATCGGCCAGGACTTTTCGATCGAGCCCGATGCCGGCCTTTTTCAATCCGGCCATGAATTTCGAGTAAGACAGCCCGTGATTGGACACGGCGGCGTTGATCCGCACGATCCAAAGACGGCGAAAATCCCGTTTCCGTTGCCGCCGGTCGCGATAGGCATATTGCCGGCCTTTGTCCACCAGCTCCGTCGCCGTCCGGAAAAGACGGTGTTTCCCGCCGTAAAACCCTTTGGCCAGTTTCAGCCGGCCTTTTCGGCGTGCTCTTGTTTTTGGACCTCCTTTTGCGCGTGGCATACCTTCACTCCTTTTCTATTTGAAGGGGCTCAGGTCGCCCCCTCCGATTCATTTCCCGAGATTTGTGGATTCCCTATTTACGAATTACCATTCTCCATTTTCCAAAATTACCCGCCGGTAGTCGTAAATTGAAAATGGAAAATAAGGGAAAATCCCCCCGGGCGGGGACTTTTCAGCCTTCCCTTCTCACTCGCTTTGTTCGCTGGGGTGATTCATTTTAGGAATACGGCAACAGGCGTTTGACCGTCTGTTGATCGGCCTTCGAAACCAGCCCGGAGGCCCTGAGGTGCCGCTTCCGGGACCGGGTTTTGTGAGTCAACAGATGGCTCTTACCGGTTTGCTTGTGTTTGATCTTGCCGGTTCCGGTTCGCTTGAACCGTTTGGCCACCCCTTTGTGCGATTTTAGCTTTGGCATTTTTGTTTCAAGTCCTTTCCGTTAATTTTAGGGGCTTGCGTCGCCCCCTCTCTTTAAGCTTCCAAAGATTCTGAATTTCCTATCGCTCGCCGACCTCACTAGATGGATTCTCACGAATGGCGCCAGCCAGAGGACCGCCCCTTTAGGCGGTTTGGGGTTTGGGCGACAGGATCAAGATCATGTTGCGCCCTTCCAGTCGGGGTTGTTGTTCAATGATTCCGATATCGTTCACGGACTCGATGACCTTGGCCAGGGTCATCTTGCCGGCGTCGAGGTACACCATTTCCCGGCCCCGGAACATCATCGTCACTTTGACTTTATCACTGGCCTGCAAAAATTCGCGAATATGACGAATCTTGAAATCCAGATCGTGTTTGTCCGTGTGGGGCCTCAATTTGATCTCTTTCACATGCGTCGTCTTCTGATGCTGTTTCATCGCATGGAGTTTCTTGTTCTGTTCGTATTTGAATTTTCCGTAATCCATAATACGACAGACGGGCGGCTGAGACGTCGGCGCCACCTCCACCAGATCGAAGCCCTGTTCGGCGGCCTTGGCGATGGCCTCCCGCGTCGGCAGGACGCCGAGCTGTTCTCCCTCGACCCCGATGACCCGGACTTCCCGAACCCGGATTTCGTTATTGACACGCTGTTTGACCGCGATAGTGGACGCCTCCTTTCTTTACGGTGGTCCGACTTCGATTCCGAAATCGGGTTTAAGTTAGGATGATACTCGTTGACCGACTTCACCGTTCAGCCGATCAACAAAAGCGGTGATGTCCATCTCGCCGAGATTGTCTCCGCTGCGTTTGCGCACAGACAGTTTCCGGCTCTGGGCTTCACGCGCGCCGAGGATGACCATGTAGGGGACCTTGGCCATTTCCGCTTCGCGGATTTTTAATCCGATCTTTTCGTTTCGCGGATCCGTTTCCACCCGAAAACCGGCTTCGGTCAACAGGCGGGCGACGTCGACGGCGTAAGCGTGCTGCGGGTCCGTAATCGGCATGATTTTGACCTGAACCGGGGCGAGCCAGAGCGGAAAGGCGCCGGCATAGTGCTCGATCAGCACACCGAAGAACCGCTCGATCGAACCCATGAGCGCGCGATGGATCATGATGGGCTGATGCTCCTTGCCGTCTTCCCCGATATAGGACAGCTTGAACCGCTGCGGCAGATTGAAGTCGACCTGAACGGTGGTGCATTGCCAGGCCCGTCCGAGCACGTCCTTGATTTTCAGGTCGATCTTGGGACCGTAAAAAACACCCTCGCCGGGATCGATTCGGTAAGCCATGCCCTTGGTCTTGAGCGCCGACTCCAGGGCCGAGGTGGCCCGCTCCCAGTTTTCTGGGGAGCCCACCGCTTTTTCGGGTCGGGTGGAGACATAGATATCGTATTCGGTGAATCCGAACGTCTTCAAGGTAAAGACCGTAAGGTCCAAAACCTTGAGGATCTCCTCCTCGATCTGGTCCGGTCGGCAGAAAAGATGGGCGTCGTCCTGTGTAAAGCCCCGGACTCTCATCAAGCCGTGAAGGACGCCGGAGCGTTCGTAGCGATAAACGGTGCCCAGTTCCGCGAAGCGGATCGGAAGGTCCCGGTAACTCCGGAGGTGGGATTTATAGATCATGATGTGAAAAGGGCAGTTCATCGGTTTGAGTTCATACTCGATCCCTTCAATGGACATCGGGGCGTACATATTCTCTCGGTAGAAGTCCAGATGACCGCTTTGCCTCCAAAGATCCAGGCGCGCGATGTGCGGAGAGTAAACAAAGTCATAACCATGACGCTGGTGCTGTTCCCTCCAGAAATCCTCGATCAGTTTGCGGATCAGCGCCCCTTTGGGGTGCCAGATCACAAGCCCCGGGCCGATTTCATCCATGACATTGTAAAGATCCAGATCCCTTCCCAGCCGGCGGTGATCGCGCCGCTTGATCTCCTCAAGCCGTTTCAGATGTTGATCCAGGGCCTCCTGACTCGGAAAGGAGGTTCCGTAAATTCTTTGCAGCATCGGGTTTCGTTCATCCCCCCGCCAATACGCCCCGGCGGTGGTGAGCAGTTTGAAGGCCGAGACGTGTTGGGTGGAGAGGACATGGGGCCCACGGCACAAATCGGCGAACGGGCCTTGTTCGTAAATCGTGATGGGTTCGGTTTCCGGCAGCTCCCGGATCAGTTCCACCTTATACGATTCGCCCTTCTCCTCAAAGAAACGGATCGCATCCTGTTTCGAAAGCACCTTCCGCTCGAAAGCGTAGTGGGAGGCCGCGATCTCCTTCATCCGACGCTCGATCTTGTCAAGGTCCTCGGGTGTAAAGGGCCGTCCGAGGTCGAAATCATAATAAAACCCGTCTTCAATCGGGGGGCCGATGGCCAGTTTGGCATTCGGGAAGAGTTCTTTTACGGCCTGAGCCATGATATGGGCGCTGCTGTGGCGGTAGATTTCCTGCCCTTCGGGAGAGGAGAAAAACACCGGCTCGATGATAAAAGGATCCGTTCCCGGAGAGGCGTCGGACAGACGCTGGCCGAGACCCATCACGGTTCCGTTGACCTTGAGGGCCACGGGCGCTTCCTTCCAGGACGCTTTGGCTTGAGCCAGCACATCCGACAAAAGCGTGTCATGGCTGAAACGGCGCTCCGTCCGGTCGGGAAATCGCACCCTGACTTCTTGTAATGGTGAACGCGTCATTTTCATTTCATCTTCAAAGAGGCATCGGGACACGGGGCCTTATGGCCATTAGAAACGGCAAAGGCACCCCTCCGAACCCGGTGGTGTACGTGTCAGAGTCTACGCAGGATCATGACTCATCGCAGAACAACGTCACACAACCCGTTCGTCACGATGCCTTTTCATCCGTCGCTATAGAACCCGATGTATTAGAAATATGGTAGGCACGGGCGGTCTTGAACCGCCGACCTCTACCGTGTCAAGGTAGCGCTCTACCCCTGAGCTACGCGCCTATCGTGGGTTGAATCCTAATATAAACCGCTTGATTTGTCAAGTGAATAGGCTTGGCCACGGCCCGACACAACAAGAAGAGAATGCCTGGCCGATCGGGTAACGGGGGCGAAACAGGCCCGTGTAAACTTCGACCGGTCAAGTGCGGTGTGCAACCTATTTTACGGCGGCCTTGAGTTCTTTGCCGGCAGAGAATTTCGGGACACGACAGGCTGGGATCTTAATGACGTCGCCGGTCTTGGGGTTTCGTCCGACGCGAGGCTTCCTTTTTGTGACTGAAAAAGTTCCAAAACCGACCAGACTGACCTTCTGACCTCTCCGGAGGGCGGTCGTAATTCCTTCGATGGCGGCGTTCAGGGCATCCACGGCAGCCACCTTGCTGATACCGGCCGTCCCTGAAATTTTTTCAATCAGTTGCTGCTTGGTCATGGAAAAAGTCCTCCCCACATTCCGGGCTTGGGAATGGATCGCCGGCGTTTGGATAATCCGCCGAAAAATTAACGTTGTCTCTCAGTACAAGCGATCACACGATGAGTGGCGGGTGGCCTAAAACCGCAAGATCGGGTAATCCGTATAAAGAGCGTGTGTAAAATATCAACTCGTTCGGCCATTGTCAAGCGGATTTTTGAGAGGTATTCTGGCGGTTTTTGGAAACCCGAATCTTGAGATCCTTAATCTTTTTTCGAAGCGTGTTCCGGTTCATTCCGAGCAGATGAGCCGCTTGAATCTGATTGCCGTTCGTCTCTCTCAGCGTGACGGTGATCAGCGGCCGTTCGATTTCCCGCAGCAACATGGGGTGAAGATTACGGCCTCCGGAGGCTTTCATTTGCCTGACGAAATCTTTGAGCCGGTGTTCCATGAATTCTTCCAGGGCCAGATTCGGGGTCGTCTTCGGCTGGACCGGCTTGGTCTGGGACGTCGAGCCGGGGGATGGTTTTCCGATCAGCTGCGTCGTGATGTCGTTGATGCGATCCGCGGTCAGTTTAAGCATTCCGGAGGAGCCGATGATCACGTATCGGTCCTCGGGGTGTTTGCCGTTGCGGATCAGGCGCCTGAGATCCCTCATCCAATCTTTTTTTGTTTCCAGGATGATGAGGGGGAAGACCTGGTGTTCCAATTTTTGACGGAGGCGGGAGGTATCCCGTATCGAAAGTACCGCTGAAGGGGTGGCTTTCTGAAAGCATTCAAGGAGGGAAGGATCATCGTTGACCAGGAGGATGTTTTTTGCGGACACGATGACACCTGGACAAGGGAAAAGTCTTGGGTGAATGGGTTTCAGGGAACGCGAAGACGAAGCGCTCCGAACAACGATGCAGGCCCTGTTTATCACAATCCGGTAAAATCTGTCAATACATAATTACGAGGCGATCTTGCCGTCCGTCCGGGCGCGTTTGAGGATCAAACTCCGGTTGGGTGAAACATCCGCTTCGATGGTGTCCCCCTCTTTGAAATCTCCCTGGAGCAATTGCAATGCCAGGGGATTCAAGATATCTCGTTGGATTATGCGTTTCAGGGGGCGGGCTCCGTAGACCGGGTCGTATCCCTCCTGGGCCAGGTATTTTTTCGCACGATCCGTCAGCGCGAGCGTGAGTTTCTTCTCGGCCAATCGGTGCTGCAGATTCTTCATCTGGATTTCGATGATGGATGTCAACTCCGGCAGTCCCAGGGGATGGAAAATTACAATATCATCGATTCGATTCAGGAACTCCGGACGAAATTGCGAACGAAGCGCCGTCAGGACGTTTTTGCGCATTTCGTCCTCATTTTTGGTTCCCAGTTCCTGAATTTGCTGGCTACCGATATTAGATGTCATGATGACCACGGTGTTTTTAAAATCCACGGTGCGGCCCTGTCCGTCCGTCAGGCGACCGTCATCGAGGAGTTGAAGGAGGATGTTGAAAACGTCGGGGTGGGCCTTCTCAATTTCATCAAAGAGGATGATGGAATAGGGTTTGCGACGGACGGCCTCGGTGAGTTGTCCGCCCTCTTCATATCCCACATAACCCGGCGGAGCCCCGATCAATCTCGACACGGCGTGTTTTTCCATATATTCGGACATGTCGATGCGGACCAGGGCCTGTTCATCATCAAAAAGAAATTGGGCGAGGGCCCGGGCCAATTCGGTCTTGCCGACGCCGGTGGGTCCCAGGAATATAAACGAGCCCATCGGACGATTGGGTTCCTGGATGCCGGCCCGACTCCGTCGCACCGCGTTGGAGACGACCGTGATCGCCTCGTCCTGGCCGACCACACGTTCTTTGAGTCGCTGCTCCATCTTGACCAGTTTCTGAATTTCGCCTTCCAGCATTCGGTTGAGCGGGATGCCCGTCCATTTGGAGACGATCTCGGCCACATCCTCTTCATCCACCTCTTCCTTCAACATCTTCTGGCGGGACTGGAGTTCCTGGAGCCGACGATTC